>Ga0210074_1000779_pt1 | contig 10685 bp, 8 predicted proteins | sample China_Galinas_Co_FD_184860 | JGI IMG/M metagenome (GOLD analysis project Ga0210074, IMG submission 184860) | Wetland microbial communities from San Francisco Bay, California, USA, that impact long-term carbon sequestration -... | ecosystem: Environmental > Aquatic > Marine > Wetlands ... | reverse complement strand
GTTGGCCTTCAGGTTGAGGCCATACTGCACCGGCCTGTTTACCCCGTCCGGAAATGCGGCCACAAATCGATTCCCCTGATTGTCTTCAAGGATCTGCGCCCGGTATTCGGTCACGAACCGTGCGATATTGCACTAAAACCTTGTCAAGCACTTTCTTCAATTTTTGACTGAATAGTTACGCCGGAATAACGCGCCGGCAGCGGATTGCCATCCAATTCAGGCATGGGTTGTCCTAACAGGGCAGCCGTTGTAGGCGCAAGGTCCATGATCGATGCCGGCACCGCCTGCGCCTGTCGGACAGCCGCCGGGCCGGCAAAGCAATACAGTCCGTTGGCAATGTGTCCGCCACTGCGGATGCTCGGAACGGGTCGGCGGATTTCTCCAATCAGTTTTGACGCGGCGCCGCTGATGGGGCGATTCCGATTCCACATAACAAACAGGTCCGGCAGGCGATCGCTGTGCGGGCCCGGGTAGATATCCGCGCTGGACAGCACGGCATCAACCAGCGGCGCACCGGAATCGGGATCCACCAATTCGAGAAAGGCATCAACCAGGTAATCACGCAGGGCATCGCAGTCCGCACCGGCGCTGACCATGCCGTCGGGTTCCCGCCCGGCCAGGTTGAAACGAATAGCGCCGCATTGTTCACCGTTCGGCAGCGGGTAAAGCAGGCGGATTCTACGTAAATCAATCTCGTGGTTCTTGCCGCGCAGGCGATGTGATATCGCCAGCGCGAGTTCCCGAGACTGACGTATGGCCCGTTGTACCCTGGAGAGGCGATTGAATTCGAGTCGGCGCAGGATCTCGTCGAACAGGAAATTGCCGGTATAGTTCGATCCCATTCCCAGATCCGAAAAAACGATGACGTTACTGTCGGGACCCGCGGTTTCCAGCAGGATTCCGATTGCCCTGTCCAGTCCCGTGAAAATATCCTTGATAGCGTTTCCATAACGCAACGCGAACGCGGATGAGTATGCTGGGTTCGATGTGTCCAGGAGATGCCAGAATTTGTGGCTGATGCAATGCGCTTCCTTGAAAACGACCAGAAACATATCCCATCCCCCTTGCAGCAGAAGCTCCTGTGCGTATATCAGCTTGTCGTCCGCACTCTTCGCAAGAGCGCTGATGAATGCGTCGTAGTTTTCCTCTGCAAGCGCCCGCGCATCGCATAACCACGGATTTTGGCTCAGGCAGTCCGTACCGTCTTCACCGAAGCGCGACAGCAACTCGACGCTTATATTATCAGGCCACGATTGCGTCTCGCGATCACGGCCGTGGACCCGCCAGTCGGTAACGTGTACTCCATTGATGTTGCGCGACAACGGGGATTTCGGTACGTCGATCACGGCGACCCGTTTGCCCGCGTCACTGAGGGCATCCCAGAACGTCGGATACTGCAGATGCTTTTCCTCCCAAAACGGAGTGCGATAAGAGCCGGGTTCGATGGCGTGAAAGAAGTAACGCCCGTGCCGTGCCGGCGAAACGCCGGTCTGGAAAGATGCCCAGGTCGCATCGTCTGCAAGTCCCGGCGGGCTGTGCAGAGGACCCCATGACCCCCGCTCGCGCAGGGACTGCAGCACGGGGAGGTCTCCGGCGTCGAGCCATTGCTGCAGCAGGGCAGGATCGGCGCAGTCGAGTCCAACCAGCAGAAGCTTCGTCGTGGAGGAAGACAAGGTTCAGGCCGCGGGCGGCGTGAGCGGCAGCAGCAGTGGCGCAACTGCGTCCATCGGATCGCCGTGCTTGAGTTCGGAATACACGATAGGGCCCCCTTCCCGGTAACGCGCGTCGGCATTGAAGCAGTGAATGACCAGCGCCCGTCGTTCGCCGGCGGTGCGATTGGGCGGCGAGCAGTGCCAGGTCTTCTGGTCATGGAAATGTACATTGCCAGCCCGCAGGGGGCATGCGACGCGTCGGACCCAGTGTCCCTTGTAGCGTAGCCAGATGCGGGAAAGGTTAAGGGCCCATTCATTGGTGGCAATATCCGCGACATCGTCCCAGAGATGGGATTCCGGCACCATCGTCATCGCGCCGTTGTCCTCGGTGGCATCGTCGAGTGGGATCCAGGCAGTCAGGGCAATGCAGGGCTCAATCAGGGGAAAACTCGCCTTGTCGCGATGCCAGCCATTGGTACCGCCACAATCCGCAGGCTTGTACTGGATCTGATCGAGCAGTACCCGCAGTTGCTTGCAGCCACTGATGCTCGTCAACAAGGCGCTCAGTCGCGGATCGGTGACCAGATCCATGAAGGCCTCACTGAGATGGCGCAGATTGTATATCTTGTAATACTGTCGGCCCCCAGGTTGTTCGATCCGTTCATAGTGGACACCGGAACCCGGGGTGTCACGCTCGGCAAATATCCGGTCGAACTCCCGGCGCAGGACTTCGAGTCGCGCGGCGTCGATCAGAGGGCCGCCGCTGACGTAGCCGTCGCGCTGGTACTGCCGTCGGCAGGCCTCTTCACTTTCCGGCGCCGCGATAAACCGTTGCCCGATAACGTGCCGTATGCCGCGTTTCAAGCTGCTGCGGCCGTCAAGAATCAGGCGGCGGAAAGTCCGGCTCGAGATTCTGTTTGTCGAATACCGTGTGTCCACTTGGTGGTCACTCCCCATTGTTGCGTTTGCGTTCGATAGTATTTTTCAAGGTCCTGAGAAAGCTGGTCCTGTTCTGCTCCCGGTTATTCGTCAGGTTGTGTTCGTGGCGCCGGTACAGCTGAACCACGTTCTCGTGCAGCAGGGTTGCGATACCCGTTTCCCTGGCCCGCAGGAACCAGTCGACGTCCTCGTTGAAGGCCAGGGATTCATCGAGATAGCCGACACTATCGAATACCGGTTTGCGCATGATGGCGCTGCCCAGACTGAGTGCCGGCCAGGCCTCGCCGAAATCTTCCCAGCCTGATTCACCGGACCGCCCCGCGGCCCGGTGTATTCTCTGGGTATGGCCGCGGACCATTTGAAGTGACGGATCCGACTGCAACATACCCAACTGCAGGCTTAGCGTGTGTTCCAACCAGAGGTCGTCAGCGTCGAGAAAGGCGATTACACTGCCTGTCGCCGTTTTTATCCCTCTGTTGCGCGCCGCTGCGGCTCCCAGGTTCGGTTGTTGCACATACCGCACCGGATCGCCCAGGTCGGTTACGATTGCAGGGGTGCGATCCGTTGACCCGTCATCGACGACGATGATTTCCGCTGCCCCCCAGTCCTGGCTCCGGATGCTTTGAATGGCCTCGCGCAGAAAGGCTTCGCCATTATGGACCGGCACAATGACGCTCACGCTGAACTGTTCGGTCTTTGCGGACATCTCTCACCCCGGTGAAGCATTCTTTTTCTGACGATGACCTGATACTCCTGGTGTAGCAATTCATATTCCGCGCTGAACGCGCGCAAGAACGCATCGATCGCCATCTGTGGTCGGTCCTGTGACGGAAGTTCAGGCTGCCAGGCATAATCGTCGAAGATGAGCAGGCCGCCGTGCTGCAGGATCAACAGGGCATCATTGATCATTGATGCCACCGCCGGCTGCGCCGCGTTTGCGATCCAGCATCTTCTTGACCAGGCGCAGCGGATTGAGCTCGTTCTGGCTTCGGCCGCTGGTCATGTTGGCGCCGTGACGTCGTACGTACAGTGTGACTTCCTTTAGCCTTCGTCTGGGCAGGTTCGCGTGCCCGGCACGTGCATACCAGTCCGTGTCTTCGCCGAACCGCAGTTCTTCGTCGAAAAGCCCAACCTTCTCGAACGCCGAGCGTCGATACAAACCGGAGCCGATGTAATACGGAAACGATTCCTCGGGACCGCCAACGCATTCGTAGTCTTTCGTCTCCGGATTGAAACGCATCATCTGGGCGTGACCATAGACGACTTGTTCGGCGCCCGTAGTGATCTCTTCCAGCAGCAGTTTGAGATTACCCTCGGGCCAGTAGTCGTCGACATCGAGGAACGCTATGAACTCACCGGCGGCGTCGCGGATGCCTGTGTTTCGTGCGGCCGCCGGTCCTCTGTTGTGCGCCTGGCGGTAGTATCGGATATCGGCCGACATCGATTCGATGAGCTGCTGTGTACCGTCGACGGACCCATCGTCCACTACGATGATTTCCAGCGCCGGGTAATCCTGGGCAAGCACCGATTCGATCGCCTCGCGTATGAATCGCTCGCCGTTGTAGGTGGGGATGATAATGGAGATGAGCGGCATGCTTTCATTCACGCTTTTGTCCTCAACGGCGCCGGGTGTCTGCTGCTCCATCGGCTGCTCAAGAAAGGTCGATATCGCTTCCGGAACCCGGTGCAAATCGCGACCCAGCTCAATGTAGAAGCCCGGCAGCGCGCGGGACATCCGGCGCAGGAATTCGTAGGTCTGACGTCCGGCATAGGGAAGCTGGGAAAGTGTCGTGAATGCGGCGGCACGCCGGGTAACATGTGGCGCCGCCGTGCTGAAGCCGGTAACGGTCTGATCCTGTATGCGCGGCACCAGTATCGCGCGCAGGGGCAACTCGGCCCGTATCTGTTGCGCTGCGACGTCCTGCAGAAACATGACGGCTTTTTCTTCATCGAGCGCATGCTCGTTGCTGACTTGCGCAGAAAATTCCGGCAGGTTGCCCACCTGATCGGCATCGAGCTTGGCCGTTGAGTACAGCGAATATACGGTGGGTTCCGGTTCCAGACCCACCGTCACGTAGTCGTCGCCAAGGTAATACAGGCCGGCGCGCAACGCAGCCAGCGCGGTCGTTGACTTGCCGACCCCGCTACTCCCGGTTATCAGCACGGCGCCATCCCCGGTGCCCACCGCAGCAGCATGAATCAACTGCTTGCCGCTGAGTTCCATGCACCAGTGAAAGATGGTGCGCAGCGGCGAGGCCGGCACCCAGAACGGTAAATTGTCCGCGCAGCTGACCCAGTAGATCGCCAGCCGGCGGTGCAGATCCATCAGGCAAATTGCGTTTTCAACCCAGTGAAAGGAGACCCTGAAGCGTTCGCTGTTAAACCCCCAGATATCCCCGCGATTGGTGAATTGGTTCCAACTGCACTCGATTAGCGGCATTTCGACACCGGTGGTGGTGCTGTCCCAGACACATATCGTGAATTCGGTATCGGGTTGCGTGGAAATGCGCAGATGTTCCAGGGCATCGGTCAACACCCCCGCAAGCCTGTCACCGGCGAAACGGATGCGAAGCGTGTGGCCGGCAAGTCTGAAGCAGTGCTCATCGACATTGACCACCGTGCAGGCCTGGTCGAATGCGCGTAATGCGCTTTCGAAAAATTCCTGCTGTTCGGCTTCGGTCTTGGGGGTACTGTCCTGCATCGCGTGACCTCAGGTTGCCTGCATCGATTCCTGCTGTTGCTCTATCAATGTGCCGTCTTTCAAATAGTGGACACGGTCCGCGATCGATATGACCATCGGATCGTGGCTGATCAGCAGGATCGACAGTCGATCGCTGAGTTTGCGCACATTCTGTAGCAGTCGCCGCACTGTATTGGCGTCCATGTGGTTGGTCGGCTCGTCCATGATCAGCAATCTCGGATTCCGCAGCAGCGCGCGCGCGACCGCCATACGTTGACATTGTCCACCCGAGAACAGCACACCGTCGCTGCCTACCGGCGTATCGTAACCCTCCGGGAGGGAGTCGACGAAATCGTCCAGCAGCGCCGCCGCTGCCGCAGCCTCGACGGAATGTCTGTTCAGCTTGTCGGAACCGTAGGTGAGATTCTCGAGTATCGAGCCAGAAAAGAATTCGGGATGCTGCGGCACGACGCCGATAGACTGGCGCAGATGGGCGACGTCGAGTTCGGCGTAGGGGATACCATCGGCAAATACCGAGCCCAGACGGGGGCGATACAGCCCCAGTACAAGGTGCGCAATGGTGCTCTTGCCGGCGCCGTTCGATCCAACCAGGGCGGTTATGCAGCCCGGTGTGATGGCGAGATCCACCTCTCTCAGGACCTCATGGTCGCCGTAGGAGAAGGATACGGATTCCAGGGTTACCGCTCCGCGGAATTCGATCCTGCGGCTTCCGGTATACGGAGGACGGCTGTCGGTTTGCGAAAATTCGCACAGTGTCTTCAACGACTCGTTACCGTCGATCAGTTGTGGCACGCTCCCGATCACCTGGTTCAGGTAACCGTTAAGCAGTCCTGCGGCGACATAGAAGGCCAGAAAATCACCGAGCGTCATCTGTCCGAGAGCCACGGCGGAACCACCGACAACCAGAATGAGGACAATGCCCAGTCCGGTCAGCGTGGCCTGAATCTGGCGGTGCAGGGCAAACTTGAAGGCCATGTTCGAGCTGGTCGTCCCCAATTCGCTCAGGTGGTTCAGCTGACGCCGGATTTCCTGCGACTGCGAGGACTGAATCCGGGCGAGTTCCATATGGTGAAGAACAAACAGCATTCCCTTGCTGAAACGTTCGAAGGTGCGATGGAATTGCGTTACCGACCTTTTCACCGACCGACTGCTGAGCTTGTTGGCGAAAGCGAGTATTGGCAACAGCGCCAGCAGAAGCAGCATCAGGTACGGGCTGAGTACCGCCAGAACCACCACAAGCACCGTGCTGGTGAGAACCGAGGGAATCACGCTCGCCAGCAGTACGTTGCTCATTTCGAAAATACGGTGCGTATCCTGTACGATCCGTGTGTGCGTCTGCTCCCGGTCCATCTCTGTACAGGTCTGGCGCGAGAAAGTATAGAGTTTACGCAGCAGGGATTCCCGGATGCTGGACACGATCGATTCGATCATGCGCAGATGCACGCGACGCAGGTACAGTGATATTGCGGTGGATCCCAGCCGTATCAGCAGGATCGCCAGACCATAGCCGATCAGGAGTCGTACATTACCGGAGGGAATGGCGACGTCGAAGACCCGCTTGACCAGGATCAGGGTCGGGAGCACCAACAGGGAAAGCAGCGTCGCCGCCAGCATCAGAGACGCCAGCCTCAGCCAGCGGCCGGCATAGAATCCTGCAAAGTATCGCCAGGCAGCCTTGTCGAACAGGCGCTCTCCCTTGCCGAATATCATTTTCGCAATATTTCTGTTCAAGTCAGCTGCCCGCTCCCGTCGTATGCTGCGGTACAGGATTAAACCTGCGCACGAGCAGACGAGCCGCGCGGCGCACCCCGTTGCCGAGCAGTCGCGTCACTATATGAAGAAGACTCTTCGACCCGTAGTATTGCCTCAGGAACCCGGGCGATCGCATCAGGGCATCGCCGGTTGTCCGGCCGCGTACAAAACGCAGGTAGCCAGCAAGAACGGCTGCAACCGGACTGAGAAAGGACTCCTGCTCGCATTGCCTTTCACGGTAAAGTCGCAGTTCCAGACGTTCGCAGAAGGCGCCTGAACTGGTGTTCAACTGCGCCAGTACAGGTTCGGGAATCGAGACACCGAACGTTGTCTGCAGGCAGCCGATCGTCAAACCCAGCGCCAACTCCAGGCGATGCGTCCGCGCTTCTCCGGGCAACTGTTGCCAGTCGAAATCAATATGCGCGATGACGGTATTCACGTCGGCTAACAGCACTCCGATCGTCCATACCTCCTGTTCGCACATTTCCGCCAGCAGGTAGAGGAGCATCGCAGTCGGTCCGGGCACAGGCATCGGGAGGTTATCCACGCGAGCGGGCATCGCGCTGTTCCAAAACCAATCCAGGCGCTGCTCGTTCCAGCCGGCGGTCGGGTACCAGCGAAGGGTGCCCGGTTCTCCCAGCGGGTCAATGAATGATACGCGGTGACGGTAATCGTGACGATCCAGCTCCGGCGTTTCGAAATGCCAGCCCGCGTTGCGCATGGCAGCAAAGGTGTCAGCCGCCTGCAGCGGCCGTACCAACAGATCGGTCCCGGTAACATAACGCTCGCCGATATTCCGGTAATATCCCGCCGCCAGCGCCGCACCCCCGAGCAGGAGGACGTTGATACCCCTGCTGCTGAGCTCGTCATGGAGTTTGGAACAGGTGCTGAGATAACGCTGGTTGCGGTACCAGGATCGACGATACATGCCGCGCAGGCGTCCCATGGCCGGGTCGTCGATATTCAGCGCCTCGATACGCCTGTACACGCCGGGGAGCAACCGGAACGAGCCACGGTCGAAATGGCCCTCCCAGTCTGCTTCCTGGCTCCAGGCGGTGAAGGCCGGGCCGGCGGCGTCCTGCCCGACGCACAGTACGCGCAGCAGACTCTGCTGCTGCGGTGGCATCAAGGGCGCCAGCGCCAGGTCAGTGTTCATGGGTACCGGGCTTTTTGCTGCCTGCGGCGATCCAGCGCCGCCTTCAATGCGCGTGCATAGTGCGAGCGAGCGCCCCGCTTCACCATGCCGGAGTTCGTTGTGTGCAGACGGCGTCTCAGCATCACATCGGGAAGAATAGCGAATCGCAGGCCGAGTTCGTCTGCTCTGGCAAGCCAGTCCACGGTTTCCGCGATCTCCAGGTCTTCATTGAAATAACCGACCCTGAGAAAGGATTCGCGGCGCACGAGCATCGCAGACGCGAGCCTCGCCGGCATCGCGGTGTCCCGGCAGGCGATGTTCTTCGACTCTTCCCCGGATAGTTCCGGACTAATGAACTGCTGTGCATGGGCAAACACGCCATCAAGGCCCGGATCATCATTCAGCATTGACACCTGCTGCTCGAGTTTCGTCTCGGTCCACAGGTCATCGGCATCGAGGAAGCTCAATAATGGCGTATTACATTCGCGGATACCGGTGTTGCGGGCCGCAGAAATGCCACCATTGGGACGATTCAGGACGGTAACGCGATCAGTGAATTCTCTTGCTATATCGGCGCTGCGATCAGTCGAGCCATCGTTCACAACAATGACACGGGTCGGCGGGAGGGTTTGCGTCAGCACGCTCTCAATCGCGGCTGCGAGATAGCGCTCCGTGTTGTAACAGGGCACCACCACGCTGACGGCGACAGACTTCATCGGTTTATCGCCCGGGTTTGGCGGGCCATCCGACATCGGCTACATCGTGAACCGGATCCAGCAGCAGCATGTCTTTCATATCGGAATAGGTATGCAATTCCGGAGAGCCAAATTGAGTCGGCAGTGCGACCTCGATGGAGAGACCGGACGCTTCGTTATCCACCGATGAAACGATCAACTGCTCCTTCTCGAGTAGCGCCACATATTCCGCAACTGTCGTCTCGATTTCTGTCCGGTCCCTGGCAAACGCTGCAACCAGGTCACGCACAATGGCTTCTGTGGTGTCGCCCGCAACAACCCGACTCCACAAGTAGGCGCCGAGATCCACGCAACTGTAATAGCTGCCGCTTTCCAGATTGACGATAATCACTTCACCATCGATGCATTCGCTGCTAACGTTGGGCACATTGATCCGGTAGGTTGTTGACATGCTGGTAGTTCCTGTTTATTGGACGGTATCAGTTGATACCCTAATCTGACAGGTTGCGCCGGGCGCATCAACACCCGGGTTCGAGTAATTACAAATGCATCGGCAATTTGGGCTGCGCGTTTCTCCGGATTGCTGCGCGCTGCAGCCTGAAATTCCTCATCGGGACTGGAGACTGCAGGGTGAGAGTAGTCTACAATCGTGATTCCAGATTCTTGATCGTCGCGCTGAGTGCGAAAAGGCATCCGGAACGCCCCATTCGCCGGGCCAGCCTGCATTACCGGAGCCCGTGCGACAGAAAAAGCAATAAGATGATGTTATACAATATCATAAACTTATTCCACCGCCCCGATTGTTGAGCGTTACTCGCAGGTTTATGTCGATCAGGAAATCCCCCCTCTGGCCGGCCCAATACGACGCTCTTATCCTGCGCGCGGCGTTGTTAGACGGTGATCGTGCGATTGATGCCTGGCAAGCCTGGCTGCAGGCTGTAGATCAGACCAAAATCGACTTTACCCAACTACGGCTGGTTCCGTTGCTGCACCACAATTTGCGCAGGCTTGGGGTGAGGGAAGAAAAACTTGTGTCGTATCGAAACGACACGCTGGTCTTCTGGATAAGAAATCAGCAACTCTTCAAATTTGCCAGTACCGAAATTCAGAACCTGTCGCAAGCCCGCATCGAAACCCTGATTTTGAAGGGTGTTCCACTGGCCAACCTGTACTACCCAACCCCTGGACTGCGGCCCATGTCTGATGTCGACGTGTTCGTGCGACCTGAACAGGCCGTCGATGCCATTTCTCACTACATCGGGCGTGGCTGGATCTGCTCTGACGCCTTTGTCCTCAACCTGGATAATCTTGAACAACTTGTGGCGGTCCGCAACGCCCTGAATATGAGAGATCCGGCCAGTGGCCAGGAAATTGATCTGCACTGGAGGCTGTTAAAGAACAGCCTGGCGGATATCGACCCCCTGTGGTTGAGGTCGGTCTGCTTCGATCTGCACGGACAGACGTTGCGCACGTTGTGCTCCAGCGACCAGCTCTTGCATGCCTGCGCACAAGCAGCAGACTGGAATGTCGTGCGACCGATACGATGGATGCCAGACGCGAGCATGATCGTGCGCAACGCCGAGATCGACTGGGACAGACTGGTCGAGCAGGCGCAGCGCATGGATCTGGTCATTGAGACCCGGGATGCGCTCGGTGTCCTCAGGGAATTTCTGGATCTTGATGTGCCGGAAGCTACGATTGCGCGATTACGTGCGCACCCTGCAACCTTTCTCTCCAGAATCGATTACAGCTCATCAGCGCGATCGCCATTGGCACTCATTGGCAGGCCGCTAACGCGTATTGTGCGTTAC
>Ga0210074_1000778_pt1 | contig 10688 bp, 12 predicted proteins | sample China_Galinas_Co_FD_184860 | JGI IMG/M metagenome (GOLD analysis project Ga0210074, IMG submission 184860) | Wetland microbial communities from San Francisco Bay, California, USA, that impact long-term carbon sequestration -... | ecosystem: Environmental > Aquatic > Marine > Wetlands ... | reverse complement strand
CATTGTATAGTTTTTGTATAATAATTTAGATAGTAGGTATGACTCGAAACCGAATGCGCCACGTACTCGCCTAAAAGTTCATTCCTATGTTGCATAGCAATCTTCTAGCCCTTGGCCCCGGCTTTTGCCGGGGCTTTTTTAAGCCGGGCGGGGCTGTGTACAACGTTTTCCCATACAATTTGTATTTATTATGTACAAATATATAGGATTGATTTCGAGCCGGATGCGACCCGGCTCCATGACAAACACTGAAAAAGGAGTTGCAAAAATGCAGAAAAACCCGGCCCTGAATGCCGACAGGACAAGCAAGTCTCCCGGGGCGATCGGTTGGGCTGAAATGGGCCTGCTACCCGACGGGATCATCCGTGCCGGAATTCGACGGCTCAACCGCCAGCGGCTCATGGATATCCACGCGGACGACATCGAGAGGTCCGGCAATGAACTGGCGGACTTCGTGGAGAAAATGAAAAACGCCGAGATTGCGCCGGTACCGGAACTCGCCAACGAACAACACTACGAGGTCCCGGCCGAGTTTTTCGGGCTGGTCATGGGCGCTCACCGCAAATACAGCTGCTGCTACTGGAACGATGACACCCGGAGCCTGACGGAAGCCGAGAGCGAAGCGCTGCATATTACCTGCCGTCATGCCGAAATTGAAGATGGCATGCAGGTGCTCGATCTCGGTTGCGGCTGGGGTTCACTGAGCCTGTGGATAGCCTCACGCTATCCGGCATGCAAGGTCGTTTCGGTCTCCAACTCGAACAGCCAGCGCGAATACATCAACGCACAGGCGTTCAATCGCGGTCTGGATAATATCGAGGTAATCACCTGCGATATGAATGATTTCAATACGGAAAAGCGCTTCGACCGCATCGTATCGGTCGAAATGTTCGAACACATGCGCAATTACCGTGAACTGTATCGCCGCATCGGCACCTGGCTGAAGCCGCAGGGTAAATTCTTCAAACACATTTTCTGCCATCGCAGCTGCGCATACGAGTTCGTTGACCAGGGACCCAGCGACTGGATGAGCAGGCACTTTTTTTCCGGCGGCATCATGCCGAGCGACGATTTGCCCCTGCGCTTCCAGGACGATCTGCGGCTGGCCAGGCAGTGGCGCTGGAATGGCGGCCACTACGAGAAAACGGCCAATGCGTGGCTCGGGAGCATGGACACGCAGAAAGAACGGATCATGCCGATCCTGGCCGCGACTTATGGCGACCGTGAAGCCGAAAAGTGGTTCATGCGATGGCGCATTTTCTTCATGGCCTGCGCGGAGCTTTTCGGGCACGCCGAAGGCAGGGAGTGGTACGTCAGCCACTACCTGTTTGAGCGCCAGGGCGAAAACCGGCAGGCGCTGGAAAAGTGATGCGTACGCTGGCGAATTTCGCTGCTTTCCAGGTGGGCTGGTTCGCCTGTGTGCTTGGCGCGGCCAACGGCCAGACATGGGTGGGGCTGGCGGTCGTCGGCCTGGTCGTCGTCATGCATCTCGTATTGGCCGACCGGCCCGGGCAGGAGGCGCGCCTGATGGTTCTGGCGGTGTTGACGGGGCTCGTCGTCGACAGCCTGCTGGTCGCGAGCGGTTGGCTGCGTTACGCCAGCCCGGTGCCGGCAGGCCTGGCACCCTACTGGATACTGGCAATGTGGGCGCTGTTTGCCACCACCCTGAACGTATCGATGCGCTGGTTGCAGGGTAAGACCGGTCTGGCCGTGCTGCTGGGCGCGATATTCGGACCGCTCAGCTACGTGGCCGGACAACGTCTCGGAGCGCTGGAGTTCATCGATTTCCGCGCCGGCGCACTCGCCCTGGCTGCCGCCTGGGCGCTGGCGATGCCATTACTGATGTTGGCCGCCGCGCGATTTGACGGCGTTCGCAGCACCGGCTCACGCGCACCGCTGCGGCAGTTGAGCGGGGGGATGACGGCCGGTGATTGACTGGACAGCATTTCTCTGGGCAGGTGTCGCGCTACTGGTGGTCGCCGTCGTTTTCTGGCTGGTAAGCCTGAGACGCGATGACGTCAGCATCGTCGATTCTCTGTGGTCCCTGATGTTTCTGCTCGCGGCACTGGTCTATGCCGCCATTGGCGCTGACAGCGGGCCGCGTGAACTGCTGGTGCTTTGCATGGTCGCCATATGGGCCCTGCGTCTGTCGATCTATATCAGCTGGCGCAACCACGGCCAGCCGGAAGACTACCGCTATCAAGAGATACGCGCCAACAACGAGCCGGGTTTCCGGTTCAAAAGCCTGTACATCGTTTTCATTCTGCAGGCGGCCCTGGCCTGGGTCATCAGCCTGCCCCTGGCCGCAGCCATCAGCGGCCCGGACGAATTGGGTTTTCTCGACTTTGCAGGCATTGCGCTGTGGGTCATTGGGATGATCTTCGAAGCCGTGGGGGACCTCCAGTTGTCACGCTTCCGTAAAGATGCACGCAACCGCGGCAAGGTTCTCGACACCGGACTGTGGCGCTATACGCGGCACCCCAACTATTTTGGCAACGCCACGCTGTGGTGGGGGTTCTACCTGGTCGCGCTCTCGGCCGGGGGCTGGTGGACCCTCGTTTCACCGCTGTTGATGACGTTCCTGCTTCTGAAGGTATCGGGTGTCGCGCTGCTGGAGAAAGATATCGGCGGACGCAGGCCGGAATACCGGCAATACATTCAACGCACGAACGCGTTTTTCCCCGGTTTACCACGTAAAAACAAAGGAGCGGCTTAAACCATGTTTGGCAGATTTTTCCTGGCAATCACGCTGCTGCTGCAGGCCGGCGCCACCCTCGCCGCGCAGCAGGAATGGCGTTTCCGCGTGTTCCTCGACGACAAGGAAATCGGTTATCACGACTTCGTTCTCGAGGAAGCCGGCGAGGGCCTGACGCTGCAAAGCGAAGCCAGTTTTGAATACCGCCTGATGTTCGTAAAGCTGTACGGCTATACGCATGAAAACACCGAGAACTGGAACGATGGATGCCTCACCGCAATCGAGTCTAAAACCGACGCCAACGGTCAACCCTACGAAGTCAGCGGCAAGCTGAGGGGCGACAGTTTCATCCTCGATGGCGCCAGGGGCACGGTCGAGTTGCCGCCCTGCAACATGAGTTTTGCCTACTGGAATCCGGCATTCCTTAAACAGGAGCGTCTGATCAACACGCAAAACGGCGAGGTCCTCGATGTCGAGATCAGTGAACCGGAGCGCGTGGAAATCGAGGTCCGCGGCGTTTTGCAACCCGCCCTGCGCTACCGGTTGGAAGCCGGCGAGATGAAAATTGAACTTTGGTATTCGGAAAATCACGAATGGCTGGCATTGGAATCCGAGGCGCGCGGCGGCAGGCGCCTGCGCTACCAGTTGCTATGAGCCGGGGAGAAACAACCTTGAAAAAACTGACTGGCGCATTGCTGGGATTGGCACTGGTTTTCACGCTTTCGGCATGTAGCAGCACCGAGCCTTTGAAAACGGTCGACCACGTCGACCTGCAACGCTTCATGGGCGACTGGTACGTGATCGCCAACATTCCCACCGCCATCGAAAAAGGCGCCCACAACGCGGTCGAGTCCTACCGGCTCGATGACGACGGCACGATTGCGACCACGTTCACTTTCAGGGACGGCAGTTTCGACGGTGAGCTCAAAACCTATAAACCGCGCGGTTTCGTGCGGGATGATTCGAATGCCGTCTGGGGTATGCAGTTCATCTGGCCGATCAAGGCGGACTACCGGATCATCTACCTCGATGACGACTACAAGGTCACCGTCATCGGCCGCAACAAGCGGGATTACGTCTGGATCATGGCGCGCACACCGGTCATCCCGGAACCCGAATTGGCGAAAATCCTCGGCATGCTGGGGGCCGTCGGTTACGACATCACCCAGGTTGAGAAGGTACCGCAAAGGTGGTGACCCTGACCAAAAACGACCTTTGGCGTCACTGGTGGGGCTCCCTGCTGGCGTGGTTTGACAGTTCCGCGGTGAGATCGCCCGAAACCGCGCAAACCAGCCAGATCGACTGGTTGCGCACCCTGCCCTTCATCGGCATGCACCTTGCCTGTCTTGGCGTGATCTGGGTCGGCTGGAGCCCGGTTGCCGTTGGCACGGCGGTGGCGCTTTACCTGGTCCGCATGTTTGCCATCACCGGTTTTTACCATCGCTACTTCTCGCACCGCACTTTCAAGACCTCGCGTGTGTTGCAGTTTGTATTCGCGGTGATCGGGGCGGCATCGGTGCAACGCGGGCCCCTCTGGTGGGCCGCGCATCACCGTCATCACCATGCGACCACCGAGCAGGAAGACGATCCGCATTCGCCGGTTCACCATGGTTTGTGGTTCAGCCATACCGGCTGGTTCCTGACACGCAAGAATTTTCCGGTGATCGAGGAGCGTGTGCGAGACCTGAAGCGTTTTCCGGAACTCAGGTTCCTTGACCGTTTCGACATTTTCGTACCCGTTGTACTGGCCGTCACGTTATTGCTGGCCGGTATGGCACTGGAAGCTTATGCACCAGGACTGGGCACCAGCGGCGGTCAGATGCTGGTCTGGGGATTCTTCATTTCAACCGTGGTGCTGTATCACGGCACCTTCACCATCAACTCCCTGGCGCACCGTTGGGGAAGTCGGCGTTATGCGACCGCTGACAACAGTCGCAACAACTTCTGGCTGGCCCTGCTGACGATGGGCGAGGGCTGGCACAACAATCATCATCATTACCCGGCCTCGGTTCGCCAGGGCTTTTACTGGTGGGAGATCGACATGACCTATTATTTACTGCGTTTGATGGCTGCCCTCGGGCTGGTATGGGATTTGAAGCCGGTGCCGGTCAGGGCCAGGGAGTCCAGCCGGCTGGACAACACGCGTCGGAGACGCGGCCGATGAAAGTCGCGGTCATCGGCACCGGCATCGCCGGCAATGTGGCGGCCTATCATCTCGCCCGTAATCACGAAGTCACGGTTTTCGAAGCGGACAACCGGATCGGCGGACACACCAATACGCTCAGCGTGGAACACGCGGGACGGGAGTATGCCGTCGACACCGGCTTTATCGTATTCAATGAGCGCACCTACCCGAACTTCATTCAATTGCTGGATGAACTGGATGTCGGCTGGCAAGACAGTGACATGAGTTTCAGTGTTCAGGATGAAAAAACCGGCTTCGAATACAACGGTTCCACGATCAATTCGCTGTTTGCGCAGCGCAGCAACCTGTTCAGACCGTCGTTCTACCGGATGATCCGCGAAATACTGCGGTTCAACAAGGAAGCGCCGCGCCTGCTCGAGCCCGGCGCGCCGCCGGTATCGCTGGACGAATATCTGGCCAGCGGGAATTATTCGCGGGAGTTCATCGAGCGCTACATCATCCCCATGGGTGCGGCGATCTGGTCGGCCAAGCCGGCCGTGATGGGCAAAATGCCGGCCAGGTTTTTCATCCGCTTTTTTCACAACCACGGCATGCTGAGCGTTAATGACCGGCCCGTCTGGCGGGTGATCAGGGGCGGCTCGAACGCTTATGTCGAAAAACTGGTGGCCGGCCACCGTGATCGCATCAGGCTGAACTCACCGGTCGAATCTGTGCGCCGTTCGCGAACGCATGTCGATGTAAAAGTCCGCGGGCAGGCGCGCGAACGATTCGACTACGTATTCATGGCCTGTCACGCTGACCAGGCCCTCGCAATGCTGGAAGACCCGGCAACGGACGAGGCGCAGGTACTCGGCAAGTTTCAATACCAGGTCAACGAGGCCGTCCTGCATACCGACGAAACCCTGATGCCAAGACACCGGCGTGCCTGGGCCGCCTGGAACTACCATATTCCCGCCGGCGGGCAGGAACGGGTCGCCCTGACCTACAATATGAACATCCTGCAGGGGATCGCCGCGCCGGTCCAGTTCTGCGTTACGCTTAACCATGGACGGGCGATCGATGCCGAAAAGATCATCCGGCGCATCGGCTACAGCCACCCGGTATTCACCCAGGATGCAGTCGCTGCACAGCAGCGGCACGCGGAAATCAACGGCGCCTGCCGGACCTATTATTGCGGCGCCTACTGGCGCAATGGTTTTCACGAGGATGGCGTGGTCAGCGCGTTGAACGCACTGCGTCACTTCGAGGAACACACGGAATATGAAAAGCGCGATTTTCTCAGGGCAGGTTAGGCACCGGCGCATGCAACCGGCCGGTCACGAATTCGTCTACCGGTTGTTCATGATGTACCTCGATCTCGCCGAGTTGGACCGTGTCTTCGAACGACGCTGGCTATGGTCGGCGAAGCGGCCCGCCGTGGCGCGTTTCCGGCGCGAACATCACCTCGGTGACGCCTCGGTGCCGCTCGACACCGCCGTACGTGAATTGGTTTTGGAAAAGACCGGCCGTCGTCCGGAAGGACCGATCAGGTTGCTGACGAACCTGAGCTATTTTGGCTATTGCTTCAACCCGGTCAGTTTCTATTACTGTTTCGATGCGGCCGATCAACGGGTGGAAACCATCGTCGCCGAGGTTAATAATACCCCTTGGGGAGAACGGCACTGCTACGTTCTCAGCGAAGCGATGAACCGGGGAAAAGCTGCGCACAAACGTTATGCGCCGGTCAAACAAATGCATGTATCGCCGTTCATGCAAATGGACGTGGATTATGACTGGCGTTTTTCGACGCCGGCGCAAACCCTGAACGTGCACATGCAGAACGCCCGCCACAACGAGAAAATCTTTGACGCCACGCTCGAACTCGAACGCCGGGAAATCGGCGCCGGTTCGCTCGCCCGGGTGCTGATCGTCTACCCGCTGATGACCCTGAAAGTCATCGTCGCAATTCACTGGCAGGCGCTCAGGCTGTGGCTCAAAAAGGTACCGGTATACGATCACCCTGCAAAGAAAGAGATTGAATTGAGAGGAACCCGATATGAAGACCGTTAGCTTAGCCTCGCCGCGGCACCTGGCCACCGGACCCAAACCCGGCATCCTCGACGGTGTCGCCCGTCGCCTGGTGCTCAAACAGCTCGAAAGGCTCGAGACAGGTTGCCTACAGCTGGTTGATGGCGGCTTCGAGACCACCTTTGGCCAGCCACAGGCGGAAGCCGAACTGGTCGCGAAGATCGAGGTTGTCGACAGTTCCTTTTATGCCGATATCGCCTTTGCCGGCTCCATCGGCGCCGGGGAAGCCTACATGCGCGGCGCATGGCAGTGCGAAGACCTCGTCAGCCTGGTTCGAATCCTGTTACGCAACCGGGCGGTACTCGATGGCATGGAAAAAGGCTCGGCCTGGCTGATCACCTCGGCCCAGCGGCTATTGCACTGGATCAACCGCAATACCCGTGAAGGCGCGCGGCGCAATATTTCCGCCCATTACGACCTCGGCAACGACTTTTTCGCCCTGTGGCTGGACGAGTCGATGATGTATTCCTCGGCGATGTTCAAAACACCCGAGCAAGGCCTGGCGGATGCGCAGATCAACCGCCTGGACGTGATTTGCAGAAAGCTCGGTCTTGGTCCCGGCGATCATGTCATCGAGATAGGCACCGGCTGGGGCGGTTTCGCCATCCACGCGGCAAAGCATTACGGTTGCCGTGTGACCACGACGACGATTTCCAAACGGCAGTACGAACTGGCCTGGGAACGCGTGCGGCAGGCCGGGCTCCAGGACCGCATCGAGTTACTCCTCGAAGACTACCGCGACCTCGACGGTCAGTACGACAAGCTGGTCTCGATCGAGATGATCGAAGCGATCGGCAGCGACCAGTACGACACCTATTTCAGCCAGTGCAACCGGCTGTTGAAACCGGGCGGGCGCATGCTCATCCAGGCCATCACAATCGCCGATGCGCAGTACGAATATGCGCAGAATAACGTCGATTTCATCCAGCGCTATATTTTTCCGGGCAGCTGTCTGCCCAGCCTGGCGGTGATGAACGCAACCATTGCAAAAGTCAGTGACCTGGTCGTGACCAACATCGAGGATATCGGCCAGCACTACGCCCTGACGCTCAACCACTGGCGGCAGAACTTCTTCTCGCACATCGATGACGTCATCCAGCTCGGTTATCCCGACGAGTTCATCTGGATGTGGGAATTCTATCTGTGTTATTGCGAGGGGGGGTTCCTCGAAAAAGCCATCAGCGACGTGCAATTGGTGGCGTCCAAGCCGGATTAAAAAGCGGCCGTCACGCCGACAGCGGTATTTTTAATCGCTTTCAGCGCGACGATGGTAAAGGTGCTCAGTCGCTGGCCCGGCTTCGGGGCAAGGCGGCCGCTATCCAGAAGCTGAAACCGGGGCCGCACTCGATCAGCAGCTGTCCTTCCAGCCCCGCGTTGCGGTGCTGCCGCAAAATTTCAGATGATTCGAGTCCGCCTAGAATCGGCAACTACCCCCTGAGCAACCGCCCGACATGCAGGATGGCGCCTCCGGATTTTTCAGGCTGCTGCTTTTCACCACCCCGGCCCCGCCGATCAGGCGGGTGACTTTCGTAGCGGGCGCAATACCGTTCGTGCCGAGACCCAACCGTTCGCATAACTCGCCCCAGGTATCCAGCTGCTCGGACATCGAATGCCTCACTTCATAAACCTTCTGGTCGGCTTCGCATCGATAGTCATAGGTGGGCATGGCTTATTCCTCTCACCGATAAAAATATATTCAAACGGATCTTCCCGTGTGGACGGAAATTATAAAACACGATTTGACAAGTTTGGACCGTCAGCGGTTAAAACGCACCTGGCTGCGGTCTAAAAAGGCCGGCGGCGCCATGATGCCGCCGGCCGTGGTTCTGGTTTTGGCGGGGTTTTGCCAGCGTTTATTCGTTGTCGGCGGGTGCGAACACGAACATGTGATCCAGGTACCATTTGCCATAACCGATCGACTCATCCTGGGCGATTTCGAAAGGATCCCTGTGCAGGTTGACCAGCATCAGTGCACGCAGCTTTGTGAACGGCTCTGTCCAGGCATCCAGGCGGTCGCATAACTTGACCCGGATGGTGCGATCGCAACAACCCTGTGTAATAGCAAAAGGCTCCGGGCAGCGTCCGGAGCCTCCCGCTGGGCGCCCAGTCTGTTAATTTCTCCCGCGGCGCTTCTCACGTTCCGTAACGTAAATCTCACCCGCCCGGCCGAAATACACACGCTCGCGGTCCCACGAAAACGATGACCGTGTTTCACCGTCAGCGGTGTTGATGCCGGCGCCGAGGTTGACCGGTTCCGAGAACGGCTCGTCCGGGCTATTGCGCGATGCATAATAGATGTCGAAGCTGCCGAAAGCTGCCTGTCCGTCACCCCAGGTAGGGCGCGAGGATGCAAAGACTACCTCCATGCCATCCTTCGATACATTCGGCATGCGGTCGTCGAATTCAGTGTTCAGCTCATCCACCGTTACACCCGGCGGGAAGCTGCCGTCAGGCTGCATCATACTGACATAAATATCGTGATTGCCGGTACCATCGCTCGAGTAATACAGGTAGACATTGCCGCCGGCTTCAACGAGGGAGGGACTGAACTCGCCGCCTTGTGTGTTAACGCCTTCGCCGGTTTCAGCGCAACCGAGATTCAGGGGAGGTTCCCAGCCATGCGCCGGGTTGTTGCGGGCCAGGTAGATGTCGCCGCCACCGCAAGTTTCACTGTCCGGTCCGGCAGGACGTGTCGAAACGAAAAATAGATATTTCCCACCGATTGGCGTTGGACAATAATCGGCGTCGGGCGAGTTGACGGGTGCGCCCAGGTTTTCAGCCATGCCAAACGCGGCGTCCTTGTTTGGCCGATGCGCTACCCAGATGTCCAAGCCGCCTTCACCCCCGGAACGGGGTGATGCCATGTAGATGGACAATCCATCGCGGCTTTCGATCGGGCATCCTCCGGCGACGCTGTTCGCCGTGTCGAGAACCGCTGTGGCGGGGCCAAAGTCAGACCAGGGTGGTATCGCGAGCGCGCTCGATGATGCGCCCATGGTAGTGATGCATAACGTACAAAACAACAGGCTATTCAAGAATTTTCGGTACATGGTTGTTCCTCCTCGTAATTTGGTGGTGTTGTTTCTTTAAAATTAGTTCGGACAAGGAAGAAAACCCTCAGAACGATCGAAAAAAGATCGAAAAAAGATCGAAATTTAATTTAAGGATCAATAACTTGTAGATGAACATCCAGGAAGCCAGCGAAACCTGGGCTTGCGGAGATCATGATTAAATCCAAGTTGATGGCGGGGGTCAGCGGTTGTCCAGATACTGTTGAGCAGCCTCTTCGCAGTCGTAGGGAAGCCCGGGGTCAGCGCAGAAATCGGGCCAGTGTCCGGTTGTGATCCAGTAGTCGAGCTGTGTTCCGGCATCAAACAGCTGCATGACGCGGGGGTCGGCGCGCAGTGGGGCGTATACGGGGCGGAACAACTGGCTGCGGACATACAGGTCATCGACGTTAAGCCGGTCCTGCACCAGGTCGTAGACAGGCTCTTCGAAACCCGCGGCACCGAGCAGCAGTGCAACGTAGGTGTGCAGGATGAGGCCTTCGTCGGCCGCCGCGATGAAATCTGCGGGAAGCCTGGCATCCGTGGCCGTGTCACCTCTCACCCCAATTGCCACGAGTCGCTCGAACAACCCGTCCAGCCGTTTTTTGGCAGCGGGGTCATCGTCGGGAACAGGCGTTACACCATGCGGTCCATACGCCGGGAATGTTTTGGCAGACTCCAGCCATTTGCGCGCCTCGTCCACCTGGTCGGCGACCAAGACGTACTCGAGCTG
>Ga0210074_1000777_pt1 | contig 10694 bp, 4 predicted proteins | sample China_Galinas_Co_FD_184860 | JGI IMG/M metagenome (GOLD analysis project Ga0210074, IMG submission 184860) | Wetland microbial communities from San Francisco Bay, California, USA, that impact long-term carbon sequestration -... | ecosystem: Environmental > Aquatic > Marine > Wetlands ... | reverse complement strand
GCGGATACCGGCCCGGCAGACGCTGCGGAAGATACCGGGAATGAAAACTCCATCGCCGTCCTGCCCTTCGTCAACATGTCCTCCGATCCCGAGCAGGAATACTTCTCCGACGGCATCACCGAGGAGATGCTGAACCTGCTGGCCAAGATACCGGAACTTAAAGTCACCTCCCGTTCCTCGGCTTTCAGTTTTAAGGGCCAGAATATCGACATCCCGACGGTGGCCGACAAGCTCGGTGTCACGCACGTGCTGGAAGGCAGCGTGCGCAAATCCGGCAACCGGGTGCGTATCACCGCGCAGTTGATCGAGGCGGAAAGCGATGTGCACATGTGGTCGGAAACCTACGACCGCGAACTCGACGACATATTCGCCATCCAGGACGAGATCGCAGAAAAGGTGGTCGGGGTTTTGCAAGTCCGGTTACTCGGTGACAACCCGCAACTTCGTGAGACGGATACGGCAGCCTATACCGCTTACCTGCAGGGCCAGCACTTTCTCCAGCTTGAAACCCCCGAGGGTCGGGCAGCCGCCCGTGATGCCTTCAACAACGCCATTGAAATAGATCCCCAATACGCCCCCGCCTGGGCCGGTCTCAGCCTCGCGCTGCGATACCAGGCCAACTGGGGTGATATCCCACTCAATTCCGGTACGGAGTCAGCCCGTGAAGCCGCCCGGAAAGCACTGGAGCTGGATGAAACGCTCGATGAGGCCTGGGCGGCTTTGGGCCGGATACAGTGGGTTTATGACTGGGACTGGATGGTGGCGGAAGGCACGATCAAAACCGCGTTGATGCACAGTCCAAACGATGTCAACGCACTGATGATGGGTTCCAGGATCGCAAAGACGCTGGGTCGCTACGAAGAAGCGATAGCGCTGGGTACCAGGGCCGTGAATCTCGATCCGCTCAATGCTGACCTGCTGACAGACCTTTCGGTGACTTATTTTGAAGCCCATCAGTTCAACCGCGCCGTCCAGACTCTCGAGCAAATACTGAGTCTGTATCCAGACCATGCTAATACCAGGGCGCGGATCGCCGTGGTAATGACCTTTCAGGGCAAACCGGAAGAAGCTTATGAAATGGCCCAAAAGGAAAGTTTGGAAGCGACCAGGGCATGGGCCAGTGCTTTTTCGCTGCACGCACTGGGCAGAAAAGATGAAGCCGCGCAGGCGCTTGACTACCTTGTACAAAATGAAAATGACTGGCTGGCTTACCAGATTGCCGGCCTGTTCGCATTCCAGGGCAAGCCGGACAAGGCTTTCGAATGGCTTGAAATCACCTATGCGCAACGCGACGGGGGAATCACCCACATCCTGGGTGACCCGGCCTTTGATTCCGTTCACGATGATCCACGCTGGCAGCCCTACCTGCTCAAGCTAGGCTTGCTGGACGCCTGGAATGATCTGCAATCGGCACGTGCGGGGACGGGTACATGAGTTTCTTCAACGAACTGAAACGCCGCAACGTATTCAAAGTTGCCGCCGCCTACATCATCGTTTCGTGGCTGATCATGCAGGCCGGCGATACGCTGGCGCCGGCCCTGCACCTGCCCGAGTGGGTCAACAGCCTGCTGGCGTTTTTCCTGATCCTCGGTTTTCCGCTGGCGATGTTTTTTGCCTGGGCCTACGAGATGACGCCCGAGGGTCTGAAAAAGGAAAAGGACGTCGACCGCTCGCAATCCATCACCCGCGTCACCGGCCAGAAACTGAACAACGCGATTATCGGCATCCTTGTCGTGGCGCTGGTTTATTTCGCCATCGACAAGTTTGTACTGGCGCCCAAACGTGACGCAGCCGGGATCGCCACCGCCGTCGAGGCATCCAGGGAGCAGATGACCGATGCTTCAGAAATGTCCGAGCCCGACAATTCCATCGCCGTGCTGCCTTTCGTCAACATGAGCTCCGATGCGGAACAGGAATACTTCTCCGATGGACTGACCGAGGAACTCCTGAACCTGTTGGCAAAAATACCCGAACTCCAGGTGGCGGCGCGCACCTCGTCCTTTTCCTTCAAGGGCCAGAATATAGAAATACCCGAAATCGCCACGCGTCTGAAAGTGGCCCACGTGCTCGAAGGCAGCGTGCGCAAATCGGGCAACCAGGTGCGCATCACGGCGCAGTTGGTCCGTGCAGATAACGGCTATCACCTGTGGTCGGAGACCTACGACCGTACGCTGGACAACATCTTCGTCGTGCAGGACGAAATCTCCGCTGCAGTGGTGGATGCACTCAAAGTTTCGTTGTTGGGTGAAGCGCCGATTGCCACCGAAGCCGACCCCGAAGCCTATGCGCTGTTCCTGCAAGGCCGTTACTGGTACAACTCCGCCGACAGGCAAAGCACTGACAAGGCGGTTCAGGCTTATCGACAGGCCATCGAAATCGATCCAGGTTACGCACCTGCCTGGGCGGGACTCTCGATGGCGATAATCCACCAGGCCGGCCAGGGGTGGATTGATCTCACGGCCGGTGTAGACGAGGCGCGTGAGGCGGCACAGCAAGCGGTAACGATGGATCCAAACCTGGCCCTGGGCTGGGTCAGCCTGGGAAATGTCCAGGGAAATTATGACTGGAACTGGACAAGCGCACTCGAATCCATGCAAAAGGCGCTTAAACTGGAACCCAATGCCAGTTTCGTGCTGCAGGCGGCCGCCGGAATCTCGTCCTCGCTGGGACAATTGGACCAGGCCATTTCCCTCTACCGGCAAGCACGCACCGCAGACCCTTTGAATCAACGGGTGCTGGATGCTTTTTCCAGTACGCTCGATGCGGCTGACCTGCTGCAGGAAGCCGAGCAGGTCGAACGCCATTTGTACACCCTCAACCCCGATTATTACGTTGTTCACGCAACCCTTGCCTGGATTCTATTGCGCCAGGGTAATGCAGAGCAGGCCCTAGCCGAGCTGGAGAGCGAAACCGACGCGTTCTGGGGTGGATTGATGAGACAACTGTGCCTGTTTTCCCTGGGAAGACACGCCGAAGCCGACGCGGCACTTGCCTCATTTATCGAAAAATATCACCAGTTCGGGGCCTACCAGATTGCGGAAAGTTATGGTTGGCGCAATCAACATGAAGAAGCGTTCAAATGGCTGGAAGTCGCCTATCAGCAGCACGATCCGGGCATGGGCGCAATGCTCAAGGACCCTACCCTGCGCAGCCTGCACCACGATCCCCGCTGGGAGGCTTTAGTTGAAAAAATAGGCCTGCTCGATGCCTGGAACGAGATGCCTGCCAAATTCAAGGGGCCAGCGCTATGAGCTTCTTAAACGAACTCAAACGCCGCAATGTCTTCAGGGTCGCCGCCGCCTACATCATCGTCTCGTGGCTGATCATGCAGGCAGGCGACACGCTGGCGCCGGCCTTGCACCTGCCGGAATGGGTCAACAGCCTGCTGGCGTTTTTCCTGATACTCGGTTTTCCGCTCGCGTTGTTCTTCGCCTGGGCGTACGAAATGACACCCGAAGGCATCAAGAAAGAGAAAGAGGTCGACAGATCCAACTCAATGACCCACGTCACAGGGCAAAAACTGAACTACATAATTATTGCGCTGCTGGTCGTCGCGCTGGTCTATTTCGCCTACGACAAATTTCTGCTTCAGCCCAAAATCAATGCTGAATCTTCAATCGCTGCGGAAGAGGCCTCCGCGGCCAGCGAGAGCGTTACGCAATCCATTGCCGTTCTGCCTTTCGTGGATATGAGCGCCAATGGCGACAATGAGTATTTCTCCGATGGACTGACCGAGGAGTTACTCAATATCCTGGCAAATATCAAGGAATTGCAGGTAGCCGGACGAACCTCTTCTTTTGCCTTCAAAGGCAAGGACGAAGACCTGCGCAGCATCGGTGAAAAACTGAACGTGGTTTCGATCCTCGAAGGCAGTGTGCGCAAGGACGACCAGCGTAACCGTGTACGCATTACCGCGCAGTTGATCAACGTCAAAGACGGATACCACCTGTGGTCGGAGACCTACGACCGCGACCTGGACGATATTTTTGCCATCCAGGACGAAATCGCACACAAGGTCGCCCAGGCCTTGCGCATCAAGCTTCTTGGCGAGGACGAAGCCCGCCTGGAAAACGTCGCAAGCACGGAGATCAATGCCTATGACCTGTACCTGAAGGCGCTACAGGGTATCAATGAAGGCGGCTACGAATCCCTGGATAAAGCGGCCACCTATTTTCAGCAGGTTTTGACGCTGGACCCGGCTTACGTGCCAGCGAAGATTGGCCTGGTCAACACCTGGACAAGGATGGCTGGTACCGGCGCCATTACCCAACAGCAGGCTTTAGACCGGGGCATTCCCTTAATTGAACAGGTACTCACAGATCAACCCGACAACGGCGCCGCACGAATCCAATTGGCGATTTTAAGAGTCATGGAGAACGATTCGGATGCGGCCGAAAAAGAATTTATTACAGCTTTGAATAATGACCCCCGTAACGCTTTCGGAATGAACGAATACGGCAGATTCCTGTTCGATAGTGGACGCGTGGAACAGGGCCTGGAGCTGATCAACGCCGCACTGGAAATTGAACCCTACTCAGTTCCTATACTGTGGAATCAATGCCAGACCAATGCGTATTTGCAACGCCTTGAAGTCGCGTTAAAACCCTGCACCCTTATCCAGGAACTGACACCGGAAAGCCCGATGGGGTGGTATGGGTGGGGACTGGCGCATGCGATTTCTGGTGATATCGCCCATGCAATAAAGGGTTATGACGAGGCCATAAAGCTTGACCCGGGAGACTTCGAAATGCTCGCCGCCATGGTCCAATTCTGGATATGGCTGGGTGATACCGACCAGGCGGTGCAGTGGCTGAACAGAGCCGAAGCGATCGGTGCCGGACAACCGATACCGACAAGGGCGAGGCTGGAGTTACTCAGTTTTCGTGAGCAGCACAACCTGGTCCGCGACCTCGCCGAAAAGACCCTGGCTCAAAAAGCGGATGACCGGCACGGAACCCAGTTCGCGCTTCGCCAGGTGTGGGCATTTGAGTCTGCGCGGGTTGGTGATTACGAGGCGGCGCTCAAACCATTTCGTGAGTCCTTACCCTGGGCTTTTGAGCCCCAACTGGTTTTGCCTGACAACCTGAAAGATCAAATCGGGGACATGGTTCAAATCGCCGCATTGCTTCAATTGGCCGATCCCACGTCAGAGCGATCAATCCAATTGACGGCGGCAGTGGAAAGCGTGGCAAACATGCCATACGTCCATTTTGCCGACTGGGGTAGTGATCTCGACCACGCGGCAACCGCCACATTGCGTGGAGACCCCGAAAATGCGCTGCAATGGTTGAACACTGCGTTTGACAAGAAGTGGCGTCTGGGATGGCGGCAAACCTTGGTTTATAACGTCGTATTCAACCCGTTGAGGAATGAACCCGGCTATAGAAACCTGTTGGCACGCTTCGAGGCCGACATGGACCTGCAACGGCAACTCGCCTATGAATTGCTGGATATAAAGAAATGACGATTGCGCACAAAATTCGGGGTCTGGCATGAGCTTTTTCAGCGAACTCAAACGCAGAAACGTGTTCCGCGTTGGGGTCGCCTACCTGATCGGCGCGTGGTTGCTGGCGCAGATCGCCGATCTTTTGATCGACAACATCGGCGCGCCAGACTGGGTGATGAAAACCCTGTTCGTGGTACTGGCGCTGGGCTTTCCCATTTCATTGTTCTTCGCCTGGGCATTTGAATTGACCCCCGAAGGCGTCAAGCGCGAATCCGAGGTCGACCGCAGCCAGTCCATAGCCCGTGTGACCGGCCGCAAGCTCGACCGCAGCATTATCGTCATCCTGTTGCTGGCGCTGGGGTATTTCGCCTGGGACAAGTATTCGGCGGAGCCGCAAGCGGTAACGCCTGACGCGCCGGTGGCCGTCGAGGAGACCGAAATAGACAGGTCCATTGCCGTGCTGCCGTTCGTCAACATGAGCGCGGACGCCGACAACGAGTATTTTTCCGATGGCCTTTCCGAGGAACTGCTCAACCTGCTGGCCAAGGTCGATGGCCTGAAAGTCGCGGCGCGGACTTCGTCCTTCAAATTCAAGAAATCCGAAGCGGATATCGGCGAAATCGGCGCACAATTGAACGTCGCCCACGTGCTCGAAGGCTCGGTGCGCAAATCCGGCAATCACGCCCGCATCACGGCGCAGCTGATCAAGGTCGATGACGGTTTTCACCTGTGGTCGGAGACCTATGACCGCGAGCTCGATAACATCTTCGAAGTACAGGACGAGATCGCCACGGCCATCGTCGACGCCCTGAAGCTGCCATTGCTCGGTCACGACGCAAAACCGCTCACCAGCACCACCGCGACCGATAACTTTGCCGCCTACGACCTTTACCTGCTCGGCCGTCACCATGCCCGCGCATTTACCGAGGAAGGCTACAAGCGCGCCATTGAATACTATCTCAAGGCGCTGGAAATCGACCCGTCCTTTGCCGCAGCCTACAGCGGTCTTGCGGACGCTTATATTTTTCTCGCCGATTTCGGCAACATGCCAACCGGGGAGGCCTACCAGCTCTCGCAGGCTGCTGCCGAAAAAGCCCTGGCTATCGATCCCGGCTCACCTGAAGCCCACGCATCCATGGGCCTGTTGCTGAATAACCTCTCGCATCAACGTGAGGCGGAAGCGCACTTTGTGAAAGCCCTGCAGGTCAATCCAAACTATGTCGATGCCATGCTCTTCTACCTCAATAATTTGAATAGCCAATTCAGGATCACCGAAGCAAAGCGCATCTCCGAGCGGGCCGTGAACGCGGATCCGCTTTCTTACAGCGTACGCAGGGATATCGCGATTCAGTTTATGTGGACCCGGCAGTTTGACGACAGCCTGAAAGTCATCCAGGAATTCCTCGCCGCCAACCCCGAAGACCCGACACCTTATGAGTTATGGGGTGACCTGTTTTTCAAGCGGGGTTCACCGCAAAGCGCGATACCCATGTACCGTAACGCGCACCGCCTGAGACCGGGCGATATCTACATGGCATGGAGAAATACGTATTCCGGTCTTCAACTTGACGATGAGAACCTGGCCGCCTACTGGCTCAAGGAAGCCCAAAAACGCGGTGCCGACGCCCAGTGGACACGCCGGGCCGAAAGGGACTTCATGTATGCCAAAGGTGATTTTGCCGGTATGCTCGAGCAGCTCGATCAGACCCTCGAAACCTTGCCCGGGCACATAACGTTCCAGTTCCTGCGCGGCATCGCCCTGATGAACCTCGGCGAGGTCGATGCGGCAAGGGATACCCTGCGCCAGGCGCTCGAGCTGGACGGTTACGACAGTGGCCAGCCGCTCATCGGCAGCGAATTGTCGATCGCCGTTCAGTTGGCAAATATGCTGGATCAGGATGGCAACGCGGATGAACGCGACACGCTGCTTACTGGCATTGCAGCATTGCTGGCGCAGCGACTCCCGTCGGAACCGGCCAATGCCGACCTGTTGTATATCAGCGCCAGCGCCGCATCGGTCAGGAATGACCTGCCTGGTGTGCTCCGGGAGCTCAAGGCGGCCGTGGACGCAGGTTTCAGAAACCACTGGTATTTAACCAGGGACCCGGTTTTCAAACGCTGGCAGGACAACCCGGATTTCATCGCCTTCCACCAGGGCATGCTCGAGGCCGCGGCCCGCATGCGCGCCGAGTACTACGTCAACAACCCTGCTGATCAAACGGCTGTCGCGCCGGAGGGCAAGCAGTGATGTCCTTTTTTGAAGAACTCAAGCGCCGCAACGTGATCCGCGTGGGCATCGCCTACGTGGTGGTCGCCTGGCTGGTCGCACAGGTTGCGGAGTTCGCCATCGAGACCTTTGGCGCACCCGACTGGGTGTTGAAGATCTTTGTCGTGTTCCTGATGCTCGGTTTCCCGATCGTCGCGCTGTTCGCCTGGGCCTTCGAGATGACGCCGGAGGGCATCAAGCTCGAAAAAAATGTCGACCGCAGCCAGTCCATCGTCCGGCAAACCGGCCGCAAACTGGATTACACCATCATCGCGGTGCTGGCCATCGCGCTGGCCTATTTTGTCTGGGAATCACGGTTTGAAAAAGGGGCGGAACCCCTGGCTCAGCAAAGTCAAATGCAAGTTGGCCAGACCGGTGATCAGAAAAGGGATACCGCCCCTGGCGTTGACAAGCCAACACTTGCCAGTAGCAACAACTCCATTGCCGTGCTGCCATTTGCCAACCGCAGCAACGTGCAGGAAGACCTGTTTTTTACCGACGGCATCCACGACGACTTGCTCACTCAGTTGGCCAATATCAAGGGACTGAAAGTCATTTCGCGCACCTCGGTGATGTCATACCGCGACACGACCAAGAGAATTCCCGAAATCGCCGCCGAACTCGGTGTTGCAAAGATACTCGAAGGCGGCATCCAGCGCGCCGGCAACCGCATTCGTATCAACGCTCAGTTGATCGACGTCGCCACCGACGAACACCTGTGGGCGGAGACCTTCGACCGCGAAATGACGGTCGACAACATCTTTGACATCCAGTCCGAAATCACCCGCCATATCGTCACGGCCATACGCGGTGAGTTGACCGATGAAGAGGCCACCATTCTCGCGCAACAACCCACCGATAATCTGGATGCTTACGAGGCCTACCTGAAAGCCAAGGCGTATTTGAACGACCCTCTATATTCACAGGGCAAATACATCAATGCGGAAGAATGGCTGAAGAAAGCCGTTGCATCCGATCCCGCTTTTGCGCTGGCCTGGGCGCAACTGGTGGTGACCAATGGACAGGCCATATGGCTGGGATACGACGAATCACCGGAACGTCAACAGGCAGTACTCGAAGCGCTCGAGAATGCCGAAAGATTTGGCCCGGGCTTGCCCGAGACCATCGCGGCGAAGGCAGAGTACCTGTACCGTATCAACGCCGATTTTCATGCGGCCGAACCCCTGTTTGCGCAGGCCAGCCAGGCCAAGCCGGGTGACTCGGACCTGCTGGTCAGGCTGGCAACGACCGAGCGCCGCACGGGTCATTTCGAACAGGCCATCACCCACTTCCAGATGGCCATCGATCTCGACCCCGCCAACCTCCAGGCCCGCAGTGTTTTGCTGGAAACGCTCTCAATAATGGGTGCGTTCGAACGCGCCATGCCCCTGGCAGACCTTTGGATTGAAAAATATCCCGATACCGACATTTTCAAGACCTGGAAGGCCCAGATGTTGCCTCCCGCGCTGGGCAAGGTTAAAGAAGCAAGAGCGCTGCTGGCTGAAATCGAGCCCAACCTCGGGGTGGCCTATCTGCAAACTGCGACATCAATCCTTCTTTATGACCGCGATTACCAGGGCCTGATCGATATCTTGAGTCGTCCCCCTCTGTCTCACATGGACGACACCCCGGCGTTCAGGGCATTGCGACTGGAAATGCTGGGCAGAGCCTACCGTTACATGGGCGACTCCGCTAACGCAGACAAGTTTACCGACGCCGCTATCGATGCGTGTATGACTTTCAGTGGTACAACCGCGGATGGCAGATCTTACATATTCAGCGTGCTTGCAGCGGCCCATGCCAATGCAGGCCAGTTCGACAAAGCACTTGTGGCAGCCAACCGCGCACTTGAACTGAAACCGGAGTCAGCTGACAGCTTGATGGGCCCCAGCTTTTCAAGTACGCGCGCCAGGATCCTCGGCATGGCGGGTCAGCGTGAAGCGTCGTTGGCGGAAATCGAACGGCTATTGAATACACCTGCAGGCCTGGACCGCTGGGACCTGGCCCTGAGCCCGGACTGGGATTTCTTCCGCGACGACGAGCGCTTCAACGAACTTGCCCTGCCAGCGGACCGGGAGGGAAGCAGCCAATGAGCTTTTTCGAAGAACTGAAACGCCGCAACGTCTTCCGGGTGGGCATTGCCTACCTGGTGGTCGCCTGGCTGGTGATGCAGGTCGCGGATGTGGTCATCAACAACGTCGGCGCGCCTGGTTGGGTGTTTCAGATCATCATGCTGGTGCTGGGTATCGGCTTTCCGTTGGCGCTGATCTTCGCCTGGGCGTTTGAAATGACACCCGAGGGTCTGAAAAAAGAAAAGGACGTCGATCGCAGCCGGTCCATCGTCACCACCACCGGCCGCAAGCTGGACCGCATGATCATCGGAATTCTGGCGGTTGCGGTAGCATACCTGTTGCTGGACAAGCTCGTCTTGACCCGGCCGGAGTCCGCCCCCGAACAAACGGTGGCCCAGCTCTCTGCACCGGCTGAAGAGAAACAGGCGCCCGAAGCTGCTCCAGTGCAGGCCGCCGCCTCGGTCGCGGTCCTGCCTTTCGTCAACATGAGCGGCGATGCCGACAACGAATATTTCTCCGACGGCCTGACCGAAACCCTGCTGCACATGCTGGCCAACCTGCCCGACCTGCAGGTGGCGGCGAGGACGTCTTCGTTTGCCTTCAAGGGCAAGAACGAGAGCATCAAGACGATCGCGAACGCCCTCGGGGTGGCGCATGTACTCGAAGGCAGCGTGCAGAAAGCCGGTGACCGGGTGCGTATCACGGCGCAGTTGATCCGCGCGGACGACGGTTTCCACGTCTGGTCCCAGCATTACGACCGCACGCTGAATGACATTTTCGCGATCCAGGACGAGATCGCCGGCGACGTGGCCAGCGCACTCGGCACATCGCTGTTGGGCAACGAAGCCGCGGACCTGCACGCGGTCGACACCACGGACCTGGACGCCTACGACGATTACCTGAAAGGCCT
>Ga0210074_1000776_pt1 | contig 10702 bp, 10 predicted proteins | sample China_Galinas_Co_FD_184860 | JGI IMG/M metagenome (GOLD analysis project Ga0210074, IMG submission 184860) | Wetland microbial communities from San Francisco Bay, California, USA, that impact long-term carbon sequestration -... | ecosystem: Environmental > Aquatic > Marine > Wetlands ... | reverse complement strand
GGGGCGGCCAAGGTGAAATTCCGGATCGATGACATCCGGCCGGATGGCCTGCGCGGCCCACCGGATGGACTTGTGTCCGTGGCGTATGAGTTTTGCGTGCCCGCCGATGACGATGTATACCGTGAGTTGCTGGGGATCGAACCCGGGCTCGATATCCAACCGGGGTCTAAGGGACGCATCGGCTGTAACGTCAACCAGTCGCTGGTCATCGGGGATACCGGGTATCCCGGCTGGCGGAATACACTACGGGCACTCTCCAGGCTGGACTACGTCAGGGAAATCCGGGAGTGTTATTTTGAATAGTCGCATGGTGCCGTCCCGGTTTGAATGGCCACGCCGTAAACAAGTGAGCACGGTCATCACTGGCACACGGAAGGCGGCTTGCAGACCTGATGAATGGGAAGCGTCCGGTGAATATTGATCGATGCTGTAAGCGACAGGGAATGACCAAGCCATGACCAAACCAGTGCTCAGGACAGTCGCGGTCGATCCGCGCGGTCACGACGCCATGATGCTACTGCGCGAAGCGGCCGTCGAGGCGCGAGCGCTTTACCCCGAGCTGTTTGCGGCGGGCGCGCAATGGCCGGATAATCCGCCAACCCCCGAGCGGGGCATTTACCTGGTCTGTTACCACGGCGAAACCCCGGTTGGTTGTGGCGCGCTGCGGCCGATCGACGCGACGACAGCCGAAATCAGACGGATGTTCGTCACCAGCAATGCCCGTCGCGGCGGTATCGCGAAGGCCATCCTGGTCGAACTGGAAAAACGGGCGTTGGCCTTCGGCTACAAGCTCATACGCCTGGAAACCGGCTTCCGCCAGGCATCGGCGATGGCGCTTTACGAGAAACAGGGTTTCAAACGCATCGCGCCCTTCGGTGAGTATGCGAATGACCCGGTGAGCGTCTGCTATGAGAAACAGGTCGTGCCAGCCCCGGGGCAAGATTCTTCATAGCGACAACTTTAGAACTGGGAGATCAAAACATGGCATCCGACCTGGATTTTGTCGAATACGTGGTCGACCAGATGGAAGGCGCCGGCGTCATAAACTATAAAAAGATGTTTGGCGAATACGCCCTCTATTGCCGCGGCAAGGTGGTCGCGCTCATCTGCGACAACCAGCTGTTCGTCAAGCCGAGCGTGGCGGGCAGGGCTTTCATCGGCGATGTCGTCGAAGCGCCCGCCTACCCGGGCGCCAGACCGTCTTTTCTGATCGCGGAGAAACTCGAGGACAGGGATTGGCTGGCTCGCCTGATCAGACTGACGGAAAGCGAACTGCCGTTGCCAAAACCAGGAAAAAGAAAATGAGCAAACCCGGTTGAAAAATCAGGCGAGCTTTCGGTTCCCACAAATTGCTACAATCACGTTCCATCAAACCACCGTGAATATGCCTGGATCAAATTTCATGAAAATATCCAAACGTGAATTTATTGCCCTGAGCGGCGCGTCCGCCGGAGCGCTGGCGGTCGGCGCCGTTTCGGGCGCCGCAGCGGCGACGGCAGATGCGAATCTGAGTTCGATTACCACGGACGCCGTTCCCATCAGCGTCGAGGAGCGCCAGGTCCGGGTCGCCAAGGCCCAGCGTCTGATGGCCGGCAACAATATCGACGCGATCCTGCTGGAGCCGGGCTCGGCGATGCTCTATTTCACCGGTATTTCGTGGTGGCGCAGCGAGCGCCTGACCTGCGTCGTAATTCCGCGCGAAGGCGAAATTGCCGTTGTCACGCCCTTTTTCGAAGAGCCCAGCGTGCGCGAGTCGATGACCTTCGGCAGCGATGTCAGGACCTGGAACGAACACGAGAACCCGTTTGACCGGGTCGCGGGCATCCTCAAGGACCGCAAGCTCGGCGACGGCCGTATAGGCCTCGAAGAAACGGTGCGCTATTTCGTCGTGGACGGGCTTCAAAAAGCCGCTCCCGGCTTGAAGATAACCAGTGCGACACCCGTGACGCAGGGGTGCCGCATGTACAAGTCGGCCGCCGAAATTGCGTTGATGAAAAAGGCCTCCGAGGTGACCCTGACGGCTTACCGCCATGTCTATCAGCGACTGGAAGCTGGCATGGATCCTGCCGATGTCAAGACCATGATGGCGACCGCCCAGGCCCAGCTGGGTGGGGAAGACACCTGGAACATGGCCCTTTTTGGCGTTGCGAGCGCATATCCGCACGGCACCAGCCAGCCACAGAAAATCGTCGAGGGACAGATCGTGCTGATGGACTGCGGTTGCTCAGTTCAGGGTTACCAGTCGGATATATCGCGGACCTTTGTCTTCGGTGAACCCAGCGCCCGGCAACGCGAGGTCTGGAACACGGTACGCAAAGGCCAGCAGATCGCTTTCGAGGCGGCGCAGATCGGCGCCACGGCGGGCTCGGTGGATGACGCCGTGCGCGCGTATTACGAATCCCTCGGCTGGGGGCCGGCCTATGCGGTTCCGGGGCTGAGCCATCGCACCGGTCACGGCATCGGCATGGACGGCCACGAACGCGTCAACTTCGTGCACGGCGAAAAAACCCTGCTGGCGCCCGGCATGTGTTTCTCGGACGAGCCGGGTCTGTACGATTTCAACAGCTTCGGCGTGCGCCTGGAAGACTGCCTGTACATGACCGAAAAAGGACCGGCGTGGTTTACCGTCCCGCCGGACAGCCTCGATGACCCGGTCGGCCGGATGGGTTAACTCGAGCAACAGCTTATTGGATCAAAACTGACAAGGCGGGACGAACGACATGCTTGAAAAAATCAAATGGGACGAGGTTCCAACTGAACAGGTAGCGCCTGGGATGCAGCGCAAAATCATTGCCGGCGCCAAACTGATGATCGCGAAAATGAAGTTTGAGGACGGTTTCCGCGTGCCGCTGCATTCACATGAAAACGAACAGATCACCGAGGTGATTTCCGGCACCATACGCTTCTGGTTCGGCGAAAACCGCGAGCAGCAGATGGACCTGCACGCCGGCGAGATGGTCGTCATACCGCCAAACCTGCCGCACGAGGCGCTGATGATCGGCGCCGTCGAGGAAATCGATCACTGGGCGCCGCCCCGGCAGGACTGGCTGGACGGCACGGATGATTACCTGAAGAAATGACCGCAGCGATGACCCCGCAACTGTACCACGCTGTTATCAGCGTTTTGGGCGTTCCATGCATGCAGCCCAGTCATCCGGCAGTGGACCCTTGTTTTCAAGCGGGCTGACGATGCCTTCGATGTCGTGTTTCATGCGCGTACCGGGACCGCCATCGCCGATAAACTCCATGCTGAAGTTTGTCCATGAATCGGAATAGGTGAATTCCCTGTCGCCGGCTGAACGCATCCACCAGGGACTGACGTCGCCCCACATCGCGCCGGTGACGAGGTAACCGTCACAGGACACGGTGACAAAGATCGAGCGCGCCGTGTCATCGCTGTCGGGGTCGGAATACAGGCCTTTGAAGCGATCGAGATCGTCGCGGCTCTTGCCACGTGATTGCGCCACTTGTTTTTGCTGCATTTGCTGCTGCGCCCCGGCAGCAGCCTGGTCCGCCGCCTTCTGCGCCTCTTCCGCCTTCTGCGCATCGCGCATGGCTTCGGCCATGCCTGGCGGGTAGTTACCGCTTGCGCCGGTGAGCATCTGTTGCATGAGTTGTGCATACATCTCGCCGACGGCGGATGCTGCTTCGTTGTTGCCGGACTGCATGTAGCTGCTCATCAATGCCATCAGAGCCTGGCTTTCCAGGGTGTAGTCCAGCGAACCGGTTTGCATCAGTTCGGCGAAACGGGCGTTTGCGGCATCGATGCCTTCCGCGTTGATCACCTGTTCGATCTCGGGCGCGATGACGGGCGCCTGGGCCTTGGCCAGAGCAGTTGAGGCGGCGTATATGGACAGAAGTGTCACAAAGGTGAGAAAGATGTTGCGCATAGAAAATTTCATTGAGTGGCCTCCCCGGTTTGATCATGAACTCTGAATAAGTATAGATGATCATGAAATTGACGCGGAGCGGCATGGCCTCAGCCATTCCCTGTGCAACGAGGCAAACCTGACCCGGGTGTCAGGGTCATTCACAGACGGTGTGCCGCCCTGCACGGGACCGGCGGGTTGGTTTGACTCGCCAAAACAGGGTCAATTAAGATCAACCGGGTCGCCGGCTACGGTCGAGGCTTACAAACGGGGAGGTTACGCCTGGTTTTTGGATCAATCCCGGTCGGGTACTTCTGCTCATATGACGCCATGGCGTCTCTTTACTGATACAGGATGAAAGGATGGCAACAAAGACATATACGCTGAAATACGTCGGCTCGGTTACGCCTAAAAAAACGAAATTTTTGACATCTCCGTCGTTCAAGATGGATTTTGAAGGAGAGCTCGACCTCGACGAAACCGATGCTTCAAAGCTTTCGACCATCCAGAAAACCTTCCAGAAGGAGATGGCCAGCCAGCTCAAGTCCCAGCTCAAGCACCTTGACAACTGGCTGAAAGAAAAAGATCAATTGATCGCGACGATGGTCAAGAAACATGAAGACATCAAAAAGTTCGGTTTTCCCAGCACCGGATCGGAAGCGAAAGCATTTGCAGCCAAAAACAAGGCGCTGACGGCGCTTGCAGATCAAACGCAGAACCTCAAGGAGGATTACGCAACGATCGTTAACGATTGGGCGAAAAATGCACGCAAGCAGCAGGGTCTGATCTGTCTGACCACGGCCCTCAAAAAGGCACGCGCGAAGACCCTGAGCAACAAAACCTGGCGCGTCAGGGCCGGTGTCGCGATCAAGGTCGTCCTGGTGGTCGCCGTGACCGCGCTTTCGATTGCCGCGCTCGTCCTTTCGGCGGGCGCCACGGCGCCGCTATTCGTCGGCCTCGCTGCGGCCGGTCTGGCGCTGGGAGGCATTTCTTCGTTCACGGATATCGGCGTCAAGATCAAGAACAACGCCAATACCGAGAAAAAAATCCTCGCCAACGTGCAGAACGACGTGAAGAAGATCGAGGCGGCCCTCAAGCCCATGGATGGCGTCAAGTCTGCGCTTGCCAAGCACGTTACGGAATTGAAAAACGTCATGAAGGTACGGGTCGATTCAATCCGGCAGATCAAAACGAAAATACAGGAGAAAAAAGCGCAGATCGGCGGCTATGACGCCCAGCTGAGCAAGTTGAGCACGGCGCTTGGACAACAGTCGGAAACCGACAAAAAAATGCTCGCCGAGGTTGCCTCGAGAAAGAAGAAAATCGCCGATCTGAAGAAACAGGTCAAGGCGCTGGATGTCAAGGTGGCCAAGATGGACCAGGATAACCAGGCTGCGGAGGCGCTCCTCAAGCAACTCGAGGATATGAACGTCCAGCTGGAGAAAATTTCGGGCCAGTCTGCGAGCACCGTTGCAGGCAACCTGAAAGCGCGTTTTAAAACCGTGGAAGGCTGGACCGAACTCGGCAGTGATTTGGGTGGCTTGTCGTCAGCCATCTCGGGGGCGCAATATTTTTGAAGCGAATATCGCCGGCGGCCGCGGCGGGGTACAATCTGCTCAATCAATTTGCCCTTGGGAAACCAGATCGTGCGCGCCGTAGTTTACGAGGCATTCCAGCAACCACCTTCGATCCGCTCGTTACCCGACCCGGCGCCCGCTGACGACGGCGTGGTGCTGCGCGTCATGGCCGCCGGTCTTTGCCGCAGCGACTGGCATGGCTGGATGGGCCACGACCCCGATATCGAATTGCCGCACGTGCCCGGCCACGAACTCGCCGCTGAGGTCGTGGCCCGTGGAAAAAGTGTCCGGAAATGGCGCAGTGGCGACCGCGTCACCGTGCCGTTCGTCGGCGGTTGCGGCCATTGCCCACAATGCGTTTCAGGCAACCACCAGGTTTGCGACGCGCAGTTCCAGCCTGGCTTCACGCACTGGGGCTGTTTTGCCGAATACGTCGCCATCGGGCGCGCCGACATCAACCTGGTGCGTCTGCCGGATTCGATGTCTTTTGAAACCGCCGCCAGCCTCGGTTGCCGCTTCATCACCTCGTTCCGGGCGGTCGTCGACCAGGGTGAGGTGCGCGCGGGGCAGTGGCTGGCCGTGCACGGTTGTGGCGGCGTGGGGTTGTCCGCCATCATGATCGCCAACGCCCTCGGCGCCAGCGTGATCGCGGTCGATATCGGCGCGCCGCAGTTGCAACTGGCGCGTGAACTGGGCGCGGTGGCGGCGGTTGACGTCAGCCAGGCCGATGACGTGGTGCAGGCGGTAAGGGAAATCAGCGGCGGCGGGGTGCACGTGTCCATCGATGCGCTCGGCAGCCAGCAGACCTGTTTCAATTCGATCGCGAGCCTGCGCAAGCGCGGCCGGCACGTGCAGGTGGGCTTGATGACCGCGCAGGATCAGCACCCGAAAGTGCCGATGGACCGGGTGCTTTCCAATGAACTGGAAATCGTCGGCAGTCACGGCATGCAGGCCCATCGCTACCCGGAAATGCTGACGATGATCGGGCAGGGCAGGTTGAGCCCGGATAAACTCATCGGCAGACGAATTCACCTGGACGAGGCGCCGAGCGCGCTGATCGACATGGATAGCTTCAGCCACGCCGGGATGAGCGTGATCAATCAGTTCTGAACGTGCCAGGTCACGCCATGCCATTGCAATAAGGGCGCCCGAACGGATGCCCTTCTCCGCCCGCGTCCATCGGGTCGGGAATATCCTATAATGTGCACCTGTTGGTAAGGCCCGGAAACGCCCCGTCATACGGGTGTCTGTTTGCAGGGTTGCCGGCGTTATGAGTGGGGGCCGGTCATCGCCGAGGAGCGAGCAATGAATTCACCTAAATACGCAACATCCTGCGTCGAACGTTTTCTTCAATACGTCGGTTTCGATACCCAGTCCACGGAGGGCTCGGATACCTTCCCAAGCACCCCCGGACAGCTGGTCCTGCTTAAACGTCTGCGGGACGACCTGGAATCGCTGGGTCTTGCAGACGTGACGATGGATGAGAACGGCTATGTGTTCGCGACGGTGCCTTCCACCAGTGCGAAGGACGTGCCGGTGATCGGTTTCCTGGCGCACGTGGATACGTCGCCGGAGATGAGCGGGCGGGACGTCAAACCCGTCATCCATCGCAATTACCAGGGCCAGGACCTGTTATTTCCGGATGATCCCGATGCGGCCATCAGGTTCGCGGATAACCCGCACCTCGAGGCGCAGATTGGCAACGACATCATCACCGCCTCGGGCACCACCCTGCTCGGCGCCGACAACAAGGCCGGTGTCGCCGAGATCATGGGCGCGGTGGAATATCTGCTGTCACACCCGGAAATCGCACACGGCCCGATACGCATCGGCTTTACCCCGGATGAAGAGGTGGGTAGCGGCACGGAGTATTTCAATATCAAGGCATTCGGCGCTTATTGCGCCTATACGATGGATGGCGAAACCCTGGGTGAATTGCAGGTGGAAACCTTCTCGGCTGACGCCATCACCGTGACCTTCCATGGCTTTAATACGCACCCCGGATTTGCCAGGGGCAGGATGGTCAACGCCATCAAGGTGGCCGCTGATTTTATCGGCCGCCTGCCGAAAGACACGCTGTCGCCGGAGACCACGGCCGGTTATGAGGGTTTCGTCCATCCCTACGTGATGGATGCCGGCGTCGAGAAAACCTCGGTCAAATTGCTGGTGCGTGATTTCGTCACGGCGGGGCTCGAGGAAAAAGAAGAGCTCGTGAAACGCCAGGCGGCCGAGGCCGCGGCGGCGTTTCCGGGGTCGCGGGCGGAGGTCCACGTGGAGGTCTCCTACCGCAACATGAAAGAAGTGCTGGATGAGCATCCCGATGTCGTCGACAATGCCTGTGAGGCTTTCAGGCGTGCGGGGCTTACCCCGCGCATCGAACCGATCCGCGGTGGGACAGACGGTTCGCGTCTGTCCTTCATGGGCCTGCCAACGCCCAACATATTCGCCGGCGAGCACAATTTTCATTCACGTTTTGAGTGGATATCCACCAGTGATATGCACAAGGCCGTCGAGGTGATCATCGAACTCTGCCGGGTTTGGGAAGAGCGCACTCAAGGATAATAATATGACCGCAAAAACCGGCACCCTCAGCCAGTTTCCGCGCGCCTTCTGGGCCGCCAACACGATGGAGATCTTCGAGCGCATGGGCTGGTACGGTTTTTATGCCGTCTCGTCCCTGTACCTGACCGGACCGGTGGAGGATGGCGGGCTGGGTTTTTCCTCGGCTGACCGTGGCGTCATACAGGGGATTGCCACTTTCTTCCTGTATCTCTTTCCGGCGGTATTCGGCGCACTGGCCGACCGCTACGGTTACAAGCGGATGTTCCTGGCGTCGGCGGCCGTGATGGCGCCCGCTTATCTGCTGCTGTCCCTGCCCACCGGGTTCTGGCCGTTCCTCGGCGCCTATTTCCTGGTGGCGGTCGGCCATGGCATGTTCAAGCCGGTGGTGATCTCCACCGTGGCCAAGTCCACCAACGAGGAAAACGGCTCCGTGGGTTTTGGCATTTTTTACATGATGGTCAACATCGGCGGTTTTATCGGCCCGATCGTGGCGGGTGTTGTGCGCGGCTGGAATTGGAACCTGGTGTTCTATGCCTCGGCCGGCTGGATCGTGGTCATGTCGCTGGTCTGCCTTCTGGTATACAGGGAACCGCAGCGTGACACCGAGGCGGAAAGCCGGCGCTCGCTGCGCGACGTTTTCAGGGGTATGGTCGAAGTCGTTGGCAACCTGCGTTTCTTCATCTTGGTCAGTGGCTTGCTCGTCGTGCTGGTGATGGGTTCCAAGTGGTGGGATTTCTCGTACGTGGGCAAGGTGGCCGCGGCCTGGCTGATCGGAAACCTGCTGTTGGATGTCCTGTTGCGCGCCGGCCGGTCTGCACGGCAATCACGCCCGTGGTTCTTGCAGCCGATGGCCATCGGCGAGGGACGCTACCTGTTATTTTTGTTGCTGATGGCGGGGTTCTGGATTTCATTCAACCAGATATTCATGACGCTGCCGGAGTACATCCGCGACTACGTCGACACGTCGGACCTGATCAACGTGTTCGGACCGGCGGCCAGCCAGTTCGCCAGCATTGCAGCGGGCATGGGCTTCGATACCAGCAACTGGTCACTCGCTGTCCTCGAACATGGCCAGATCAAGCCGGAACACCTGATCAACCTCAATGCATTTGGCATCATCTGTTTCCAGGTGCTGATTTCGTGGTTGATGCGCAGGACTTCGCCGCTGACCAGCATCATCATCGGCGTATCCGTCACGATTGTCAGTTTTTGCCTGTACCTGCTCGGTACGAGCGGCTGGGTGGTGGTTTCCGCCATCCTCGTTTTCTCGCTGGGTGAAATGATGGCGAGTCCGCGCTCGAAGGAGTACGCCGGGCGTATCGCGCCAGCGGAAAAAGTCGGCATGTACATGGGATATTTCTACTGGTGCGTTGCGCTTGGCCACCTGTTCGGTGGCTTGCTGTCGGGTCTGACCTATCAGCACTTCGGGCCGCATGGCACCAACCAGCCCGGGCAGATGTGGATACTTTTCGCCGCGCTGGCGGGCACCACGGCGGTCGCCCTGGTGATCTACAACCACTGGGTCAGCAGGACTGCTGCCGCTGAAGGTCCCGGCACCAGCGTTCCCGGGTGAGCTTTGCGTGGTTGATTGTCTTGTGTAAAACAGGCAAACACGGGTAACCTTTGCTCCTTGTGCGTTAAATGAAGGCAAGGCCCCACACGACAGGTGTTCGCTAAATGGGATTGAAAGACCGGGATCCATTCGAGATATTCGAAAGCTGGCTTGCGAAGGCGACCCGCAAGGAGATCAGTAATCCGAACGCCATGTCGCTGGCGACCGTCGGCAAGGACGGAAAGCCGTCGGCGCGCATGGTGCTGCTGAAGGACTCGGGCCCCGGCGGGTTTGTCTTTTACACCAACCTGGAAAGCCTGAAAAGCAGGCAACTGGCCGAAAACCCTTACGCGGCATTGTTGTTCCACTGGAAATCACTGGATCGCCAGGTGCGTATCGAAGGGCCCGTGGAACAGGTCGGCGACCAAGAAGCCGACGCCTATTTTGCGACGCGCGAGCGCGCCAGCCAGATCGGCGCCTGGGCCTCCCGTCAGTCCGCGCCGCTCGAAGGTTGGGCGGAACTGGAAAAGCGGGTGGCTTATTACACGGCAAAATTCCACGTGCGTCCTGTCCCGCGGCCGGATTTCTGGTCCGGATTCCGCCTGCGCGCGGAACGCATCGAATTCTGGCAGGAAGGCAAGTTCAGGCTGCATAAGCGTTTCGTGTTTACACCGCCGGAGTCCGGCGAGGGTCCATGGCGGGTCCGGCAGCTTTTTCCCTAGCATCGCGAGCTGCGAATCCGCTTAACCACAAGAGCACGAAGAGCACGTGTCCAGGCCAATCCGATGAAAAAATGCGTTTTCCTGACCCTCGATGAAACCGGCGATTTCGTTATCGATGACGAGCACGCGATCGGACCGCTCGAGGCGCTCGGCTGGGAGGTGTCTACGCTGTCCTGGCGCCAGAATCTGACACCATGGAGCGATTTCGACATCGCCGTTATCCGTTCGACCTGGGATTACTGGAACGAGGTGCCGCTTTTCCTCGACACGCTGGAACGCATCGACCGCGCGACACGCCTGGCGAACCGCCTCGACCTGGTGTACTGGAACCTGTCCAAGACCTATATGCGCGATCTGCAGGAGACGGGTATCGGTATCGTTCCGACGCTGTTCGCGAATTCGCTGCAGCCGGATTTCCCG
>Ga0210074_1000775_pt1 | contig 10711 bp, 7 predicted proteins | sample China_Galinas_Co_FD_184860 | JGI IMG/M metagenome (GOLD analysis project Ga0210074, IMG submission 184860) | Wetland microbial communities from San Francisco Bay, California, USA, that impact long-term carbon sequestration -... | ecosystem: Environmental > Aquatic > Marine > Wetlands ... | reverse complement strand
TGGGCCGGGGTTGGCGTCAACGCACCGTTTGGTCTGACAACGCAGTACGATTCTGACTGGCTTGGCCGGTTTCAGGCCATCAAATCGGAGATCAAGACCTATAATATCAACCCGGCGGTTGCATTGAAGCTTGATGAACACCTGTCACTGGGTGCTGGCATCAACTGGCAGCGAATAGACGCCACTTTAAGCAGCCAGGCTAATTGGGCCGGTGGTTATGCGCAGGGTGTCGAGCAGGGTGTGACCGGAGGTCTGATACCGTTGCAGGCTGTGCCCACCCTGCTATCCGCCGCACTTGGCCTTGAATCTGACGCCGTTATTAAGGGCAACGATAACGCCTTGGGGTGGAACCTGGGCGCGTTGTTCACAATCAATCCACAAACCCGGGTTGGTGTGCAATACCGTTCTCGCCTGAAATATACCGTGAAGGGTTACGCGAGCTTCAGCAATCCGATGCTCCGACCCCTGCCGGAAGAACTGGAACCGGTTGGGGCAGCAATCGCCGCGGGCGTCGATGAACAACTTTCAGATGGCCCGGTGATGCTTGACCTGGAATTGCCGGCATCAGCCAATCTGTCGATTTTTCACGCGTTCGGCAATCAATGGCAAGTGATGGCCGACGTGCAATTTACCAACTGGAGCAGCGTGCAGAATTTGCAAATAGAGAGAGCAGACGGTTCGATCCTGACCAACACACCCGAGTTTTTCAAAGATACCTGGCGATTCGCCATTGGTGCCAGTTACGATGTTTCGAACGCTTTAAAAATCCGCACTGGCCTGGCTTATGACATATCACCTGTTCAATATGCACAACGCACGCCGCGCCTGCCGGGTGCAGACCGCCGATGGCTGTCTTTGGGTCTGCGCTACCAGTTCTCCGAACATTTCTCAATGGACGCTGCTTATACTTACATCCTGGTCTCGGACGCGAAAATTGATCAAAACGAGGGCAGCACCGCGGCTAATGGGCTGATTAGTGGTTTTTACCGTAGCCAGGTTAATCTGGCCGCATTGCAACTGAATTACATCTTCTGAAGTAAATTTTTGCAGGAAAATCGCCGGCCATCAGAAATGACGCTCGGCGGAGCCCTGTTGTATAAACGGCATACGGCACACGGCCCCCGACCAAGCCACATTATTGCCAAATAAACGTCAACCGTTCAGCCTGGATAAAGCGCCGGGATGTTGTTACCGCTTGACCCGGCGTTTGCGGAAGACTGCCGCGATTTCCTGTCTTTCAAGAACAGTTTCAACATCTTCGTTCCCTGCCACGCGGAATCGCCCGTACTTGCATATAACTGTTTCTCCATCACCGCCAGTTCTTCCGTAAAGCCGGGCGAGACGCTATTGGGGGCCCGCAACTTCCACTTGCTCAGCGATGCGTAGGCGCGATGCAGGTCATTTGCCTTGCATGCCTGGACGATGTCCCGCTCAAGCCGGGCAGTATCGCCGGCGCCATCATTGCCGGGGCCAGGTCGTTTGATGGCGTTTGCCGCAGGTGCAAATTTGCCTGGCTGGCGGTTGCTTCTTTGCCATAACACCAGCAGGACGAATGCAAGCAGGGTGACCACCGCCAGTGCATACCATGTAAACCTGACTGTGTGTTGAGTTCCGGGCAAACCAGAGCCCTGATCAGGAACTGGATCGGCCTGATACGCAGGTGAATTCTTAGCCGTGGGAACAGCCGTTCCGGAAAGGGTATCCGCGGCATTCTGCCCCACTCCCGGTAATACCTTTATGACCTGCGCGGGTAAAGTCGCTACCCGTTCCTTGTCAGCAGTGATATCCCACCATGTCACTGAAATTGGCGGCAGGGAGACCTCTCCTGCCCGCGTGGGGACAACCGATACATTAAACTCACGTACCGCCGCAGTTCCATCCGGCGTGTCGGTGGTGTCGGTACTGCTGCGATCGAGGTAGAGCCGCGCACCATCGGTATTGCTGAAGGGGATATCCGGTAATTGTTCACCGGATGCGCCCAGCGCAAACAATTGAATCCTGCGCGTCGCCGCCTCTCCAACACGAAACTCGGGCGAGGCCGGTGACCAGTTGGAGCGCAGATCGACCTGCTTGGCCGGCAGGAACCAGACCTTGTCAGTGGTTGGCCTGGGTTTCACTTCAAGTTTCAATGGTTCCGAACGAACCATGATTTCGCGACCCGGGTTCAACATGTTGGCTAACAGCCCCTGGCTAAATGGCATCTGCATCGTACCGTTGGCAAAGCCCATACCGGAAAAAATCGAGGAACGCGTGGCAGCAGGATCATCCACGGTGGCACGCAGCGTGAGCGGCGGGATGGTCAGGCTGCCGCTTTTCTGCGGTTTCAGGAGATACTTCCGTTCAATATTGAAAGTTTCACGCCCATCGCGGGTCGAGTGACTGACTTTGTCTTCACCCGTTTGAGTGAATACGAAGTCGTTGCCGGCCGGTTCTTCCAGGCTGGCCTCGCGCATACCGCCTACACCCTGGATGCGCAGTGTGACCGGAATTTCCTCCAGTACGTAATGCGTGCCGGCTTCAGCGCTAAGCTCGATGTTGATTGTGGCCGCGCCCGGGGAGTCTGCGGCAAATTGTGCTGAATCTTCGACCTCAATGGTCAGCGGTTCGCTGGAACTGTTGCCGGCCCTGATCGCGGGAATCTCAAGCTTGCCCTTTTCGTTGGGCATCAGTGTGATGACCCAGTTGAAGGAGTTCGTGCGGTGGCCATTGATGATGCTAACCTGCGAGCTCTGGCCGGTACCGAGAATTTGGAAGTCTTTTTGCAACGGCGCCAGGTCCGGGGCAGATGTTGCGCTGGCCGAATCGATCGACAGGGTCAGCTCAAAGCTTTCGCCGTATCCAATCCGTGTCGAACTGACACTGGAATGAAGTCCGCCGGCCATCAAGGGCTGGATTGCGCTGGCGAGTGTAAGCAGCGCAATGGCGGTTAACCTTAACTTGATTCTTTTTGCGTTCATCATCTCAACCTGCATGGTGTCACCCTGGTGAAATTTATCCGTTACGATTCATCTGTGAATAATATTGCCGGATACGCGCCCTGAGCAGACCCGATGGGTCGTCGGGTACGGCACGTAACTGCTGTTCGTGAGCCTGGTCGAGCTCTGACAGTCCCTCTGCAGAAGGCGGCTGTTCTGACTGCGGCGCCTCAGGGCTTTGTTGACCTTGTCCATTGCCCGTCAACAACTTGTCCATGGCGCTTTGAAACGCGCTTTTACCGTCTTGATTGTCAGCATTTGCAGATGCTTGCCCTGTGTCCGGATTACCGCCTTGCGCGACCTGCTCTTCGCCGGCACTTTCGGCTTGAGTACCCTGCCCGGCCGGGTTTGCCGCCGACCCGCTGTCTTTCTGCTCCTGAGCGTTTTGTGACTGGTTTTGTGCCTGGGCCTGGCTCTTGTCACCTTCGCCCTGAGACTGGTCCTGTTCGTTACCTGACTGGGCCTGGCTCTTGTCACCTTCGCCCTGCGACTCGTCCTGTCCGTTACCCGACTGCTCCTGGTTGTTATCACCTTCGCCCTGCGACTGGTCCTGTCCGTTACCTGACTGGTCCTGGCTCTTTTCACCGCCGCCCTGGGACTCGTCCTGGTCGCCACCTTTTTGCTGCTGGTCCTGTTGTTTCTGCTCTTTTTGCTTTTGCTGCTCAAGGAGATTGGCCACGAGGTCGCGATTGAACTGGATGTCATCATCACCCGGGCGCTGCTTTAAGGCCTCATCATAGGCATCGAGGGCTGGCTTGAGTTCGCCTGCTTTGGCCAGCGCGTTGCCCTGGTTATAGTAGGCGTCTGGTGTCGCGACGTTCTTGTAGGTCTCGGCAGCCTCGGCATATTGACCTGACTTGTAGAGTGCTCCGGCTTTCCAGGCGGGGTTTTCAAAACTCGCGGCGGCATCGCCGAAGTCACCTTGCTGGTAGGCCTTTGCGCCCTGTTGATCCGGTGTTTGCCACAGGTTATCCAGGTTTGCAGCCATCGCGTCGGAGCCGGGAACGGTAAATCCGATCACCAGGCCAAAAGGCAGAAGCGCCATCAAAACGTTCTTGCGAAAGGCCAGTGGTGCAAGCAGGATGGGTATGATCAGCAACCAATAACCCACGTCGTTCCACGCATCAGAGCGGAAATCGGTGTTCGTCTGTTGAATGTTGACAGGCACACCATCGGTGTTCTGCAGGATCGTATCTATATCTTTACTGTCTGGCGTCAGCGTGACAAAAACTCCGCCGCCGGCATCCGCAACTGCGCCCAGCTCTGCAACGGCCAGGCGTGTCAACGCCTGTTGCCCGCTACGTGTCTTGATGGACTGACCCGACGCCGTTTGCATCGCAGCGCCCTCGGGTGTTCCCACACCCAGCACACTGACCTGGTAACCTGCCTGGCGCGCCTCACGCGCAGAGGTAATCGCCCCGTCTGAATCCATTCCGGCGTCGTCGGCAATGATGACGATATGACCACTGTGGGCATCGACCCCGTCGAGTAATTGCTTTGCATTATCGATGGCGAGGTTCAGATTGTTACCGATCACCGGCATCAGGCTGGTCGACAGTTCCGGCAACATTTGCATGATCACGCGCGTGTCACTGGTCAGTGGCGCGGCAACGAACGGCCGGTCCGCGTAGATAATAAATCCCAGATCGCCGCCTTTTGTCCGCTCAAGAATATCGCGAACCTTGTGACCGGCACGCGCCAGGCGGCTGGGCGACACATCGGTCGCGTTCATCGACTGTGCGAGACTGAGCACCACGACCGTGGGGGCCTGCGCTTTAAAGGCCGGTAGTTCAATCTTTTCCCAGGTTGGCCCCGCCAGCGCGAAAACCACGGCGATCAGAGCAGCCATGGGAGCCGCCATGATCCACCGCGATTGACTGTTGCCCCGTGATTTGACCGTCAGGTGCGTCAACAGGTGTGAATCCACCAGTTTGTGCCAGGCACTGCGCTCCGCGTGATGGGTACGGCGATAATACAATTCGATCAGAATGATTACCGGAACCAACATCAGCAACCAGTAGGGTCTCAGAAAGAAGAAACTGTCCAGGTTCATGTTCATTGCGCTCCGAAGGATGGCCGTTCAGTCCATTGCTTCAACGGCGGAACAATCAGCACCAATGCAAGCAGGATCGTCAGGATCAGAGCCGCTGACAACGGCCAGAAATACAGACTGACAGACGGCCGGATGTATACCGGTTCACCGGACGCCGGTTCTAACTTATCCAGCTGGGCGTAAATTCCAGCCAGGCTCTTGACGTCCTGGGCACGGAAATATTGCCCACCGGTGAGCGTTGCGATTTTCGTCAACATGGCCTCGTCAAGATCCTCGGACGGATTCACAATTTCACGTCCGAAGACGGTCTGCACGGCCATGCGGTTCGCACCCACGCCGATGGTATATATCCGTATGCCCAGGTCTTTTGCCAGTTCCGCAGCCTGCATGGGCTGGATCACACCCGCATTACTCGCCCCGTCGGTGAGCAGAATCAACACGCGACTCGATGCCGGCTGGTCTTTCAGACGTTTCACGGCGATGCCAATGGCATCACCGATTGCAGTTTGGGTCCCGGTCAAGCCAACCTGCGCCTCATCCAGCAAATTGCGCACAACCTCCCCATCGAGTGTCAACGGCGCCTGCAGGTAGGCCCGGTCACTGAACAGAACGAGGCCAATGCGGTCACCTTTACGACGCTGTATGAAGTCGTCGGCTGCGGCCTTTACCACGGAAAGCCGGTTGGTTGACCTGCCGTCCACGGTGAAGTCCTCCCGGTCCATGCTGGCGGACAGGTCAATGGCCATCATCAGGTTTCGCCCCTCGACCGGCAACGGCAGTTCATTACCGACGAACACCGGCCGGGCGAAAGCACAAATTAGAAGGCACCAGATGAGCGTGGCGGTGAGAAGCCGCCACGGGTGACGCATCGCCATCGAACCCACGCTGCCCGCCTGGCTCAGCAAGCGCTGGAAGAATGGCACCCGCAACGCTCCGTCAGGGGCCGGAGGTACGGGCTTTAAAAGACCACGAAAAATGAATGGTAGCGGTAGTAACAGGAATGCCCAGGGGAATAAAAATTCGATCACGTGTGCCTCCTTATCCATTTTTCCACGGCGCCGATCAGCGCTTCGCCATCCGGCGCCGGTTCGTCGCCTGACTGATCGGCCACAGCGTGGAGCGCGTAGGGGGCGGTTGCTATAAAGCGTGCAATTTCATCCGGCATACCATTAGGTGAAGCGGCGAGATAGCCGCTCCAGGCGTCGCCGTGGGTGTTCGCGTAGCGTCGGCCATTGGCCGTGTTGAGCACCACTCGTCTGACCAGGATACACAGTTCCGATGCCAGTTCCATGACATTGGTATGCGGGGCCGTGCCGCTTCTGAACTGGTCGAGTTCCCGCAAAGCCCTGTATTTCAACGAGCGTCGCCGCCTGATTTCGAAAATGAGGATCGCGGCGCTTCCAACGAGCAATATTGCCGCCAATGCCCACCAACCGGGCGCAAGGGGCCACCAGGATATGGGATCAGGAAGATGAATATCCCGCAGTTGCGCCAACTGTGCAGCCATGTCTGCATTCAGGGTTTCCGCTGATGGTGCCGTCATGCCTGCGCGCTCCTGAAATGGGCCCTTGTAAAATTGGATTGTGAGGTCTGGGCACGATGCGGATGCAGAATGGATACCGGCTCAGCACTGGTAGCCAGTGCGTGAAAAGCCATCGCACGTTTTCTTGACATCGATTCAATCGTCTCGCGCCGCTCGGTAAATGCCAGGGCATGTGCGTTGCGATATTTCGAGTCGAGTCGCGCAAGGGAAGCCACGCCTTCCCCATCACTGATTCGATAATCACCCCGGTATGGAAGCACTTCATCCAACTGGTCGTAAACCAGGATATTGGTCACGTGCGCATGCACGGAAAGCCGGTTGATCTCGGCCTGTGTAATCTCATCCAGGTCGGAATAATCACTGATAATGAAGGCCAGCGTGCCCGGCCGGCAAACATGGCGCATACGCCGCACGGCCTGGCTCAGCGAAGGTTCCGCAACACCGGCAGGTGCCTGCTTAGCCGTTGCGTCACTCATGGCCCGCATGAATGCGAGTATGCCGGAGCGGTTGCGTGTTGCCGGGTAGTCATGAATGCCACGCTGATCCAGCACGAACCCGCCGACCCGGTCACCGCCATCCACACCAACCCAGCACAGCATGGCGGCAATCTGCGCAGCCAGCACCGATTTGAAACGCACACGGGTGCCAAAATGCATCATCCGGCGGCAGTCGAGCAGCACGAATACCGGTCGCTCACGTTCTTCCCGGTATAGCTTGGTGTGAACCTCCCCGGTCCTGGCCGTCACCCGCCAGTCGATCGTCCTGATATCATCGCCTGGCTGGTATACGCGTGATTCGTCAAATTCCATGCCGCGGCCGCTGAACACCGAATGGTTCATGCCGAACTGATGCGTGCTCACCTTGCCGCTGGGTGCGAAGCCGGTGGCCGCGATGTTGGGCCGTGTGCCGATCAACTCGGCCACGCTGGCGACAACGCCGGTTGCTGATTCCTGTGAGTGCGATTTCATCATTAGCCCCAATAATTCACCAAGGATCCGGTCACAATGCCGGCCTGCTCAACTTACCGGTACGCGTTTGACCAGTTCATCGATGAAGTGGTCCCTGGTGATGCCATCGGCCTGGGCCTCGAAGGTGAGAATGATGCGATGCCGCAACACATCCTTGACCACCGCCTGCACATCGGTCGGGGACGCGAAATCCGATCCGCGCAACCAGGCATGCACACGCGCACAGCGGTCCAATGCTATCGTCCCGCGCGGACTCGCACCGTATGCGATCATGTGTGCCAGGTCATCGCCATACATGGCGGGCTCCCGGGTGGCGAACACCAATTGAAGTATGTATTCCTCAAGTGCGGGCGACAGGAAGGTATTAAGGGCCATCTGCCGGCACTCGAAGATGGTCTCCTGAGCGATCATGTGGTGCGTTACCCTGGTATTGCTCATCGCCTCATCACGAACGATATGTAAAACTTCGCGTTCTGCCGTCTTATCGGGGTATCCGATCTTTACGTGCATCAGAAAACGGTCGAGCTGGGCCTCGGGCAGTGGATAGGTGCCCTCCTGCTCGATGGGGTTCTGCGTCGCCATGACCATGAACAATTCGGGTAACGGATAAGTCTTGCCGGCGACGGTAATCTGCCGCTCAGCCATGGCCTCGAGCAAGGCCGATTGCACTTTTGCCGGTGCCCGGTTGATTTCGTCTGCCAGCACCAGGTTGTGGAAAAGCGGTCCCTTCTGAAATTCAAAGATACCGTTTTCCGGACGGTATATCTCGGTACCCGTCAGGTCGCTGGGGAGTAAGTCAGGGGTGAACTGGATGCGTTGGTCATCACAGTTGATGGCGTCGGACAGCGTCCTGACCGCCTTGGTCTTGGCCAATCCCGGCGCACCCTCCAGCAGGATGTGGCCATCGGCGATCAAACCGATGAGCATCCGCTCGATGAAGTTCTGTTGTCCGACAATGTGCCGGTTCATATGGTCCCGAAGACCAATCATGGCATCGCGACTGGTTGCCATCTGAATACTCTGTGTTGTTGCGCTCATGTGCTTACCCACCTGAAGTTGCTGATATCGTGGGTAGTAATATAGGCGCTGCAGTTTGCAGGACGTTTTCCCGAAACTTACAATTTTGACAAGTTCAGCCAGACCGGATTGAACCCCGGCATAAACAGCCGGGTCAGGAAGGTGATGCGAGACTGGCTGGAATCGGAGGAAAGCTAATCCTGACCCGCAGACCCGGCTCATTGTCCTCAAGCGTCATTGTTGCCGAATGCCGTACGGCGATCGCCTTGACCAGGGTTAAGCCAAGTCCGCTACCTGGCGAGGAACGGCTCGCATCGAGCCTGAAGAAAGGCTCCAGCACTTTCTCCCGTAATTCCGGGCCAATGCCGGGTCCGCTGTCGGATATGCATACAACGGCGCCATGTTGCGGTGTTTCGCCGGTCTCGAGCGATATCCGGGTGCCGGCAGGACAATGGCAGATAGCATTCTCGATCAAATTGACCAGCATCTGCCGCAGCATGTTCTTGTCACCATTTATCCGTACAACCGGTGAATCCGGCAAGTCGACGGACAGGACCTGGCCGGCACTCTCGATAATGGGTTGAAAGACTTCTGCAAGCTCGGCGACCAGTTCAGCCGCTGAAAAGATCGTGAAATGCTGGAGGTCGCTACCGCCCTCAATCCGGGCGATGCGAAGTATGGTGTCAATAATTTCATTGACCTTGGTTAATTCCGTTCCGGCATTGTCAATCAGTTCAGCGGTCTCATCATCCAATCCGCTGGCATCCGCCGCTTCCTGCAACAGCAGATAAACCCGATTCAGCGGAGCCCGCAAATCATGGGCGATGGCGTTAACCGTGTTTTGCGTGCTACTCATCAGGACCGACAGTTGATCCAGGTGCACATTGATCTGTCGTGAAATCCGGTCAATCTGATCATTCGATGGCTCGACAGGCAACCTGGCCTGCATATCACCCCTGGACACTGAATTGAGGATATCAGCCAGTCGCCTTAACTTGAAAAGCATACGCCGGCTGAGCACGTAACCAATCAGCAGGGAAGCGAGGACAACCGCCAGGCCCGCTATCGCACAGTCATACAGGAGTTGCTTCAGAACAGCATCAATGAACCGGGTGCTGCGGCCGACGACCAGGGTGAATGTCTCAAGCTTTGCGGAAAATATGTGAAAGTTCTCACTTCCACGGGACCCCTGCAGCACCAATTTCGATGATTGCCAGCCGACAAAACCGGGTGCGGTCGGTATATTGCCCGCAAGCCTGTTACCCAGGTCATCGAACAAACCCACGACACGCTGTGCAGCAATTTCAGGCCGTTCCAACTGGCTGAGGGCACTTACCAGCGCGTTCCGGCCGCCGCTTTCATACAACTGGCTGAAAAGAATGGTTTCTTCGCCAATCTGATCTTCGAGTTCACGGTATAACGAGGATTCAGTCAGGCGGTAAAGTACCACGCTCATCATCGTCAGGATGACGATGAATATGCCCAGGCACAAAACAGCAGTGCGAAATGGCGCGCCGGAAAGGATATTACCGCGGAGCATACAGGGAGTAACCCGTATTGCGGGTCGTATGAATTAACGGGACATCGAACGGTTTGTCGACCTTTGCTCTCAACCGGCTGATATGCGTCTCCACCACGGTCGTGCGCGGATCGAAATTAAAATCCCAGACCTGCTCCAGCAGCATTGTCTTGGTGACCACGCGACCCTCGTTGCGCATGAGTATTTCGAGCAGGGCAAATTCTTTCGCCTGCAAATCGATGGTGTTGTCACCACGCTTTGCGGTACGCGTGAGCAAATCCAGCTCTAGGTCATGAACCTTCAGTGTCGTCTTCTCATCGAATCCCGAAGGCCGCCTGGCCAGGGCTGTTATCCGGGCGAGCAACTCCGAGAAATGAAATGGCTTGACCAGGTAATCGTCGCCACCGGCCATCAGGCCCTCAACGCGATCGTCGACATCGGCCATGGCGGTCAGGAATATGACAGGAATCTCACTGTTGGTTGCGCGCAAGGCCTTGAGCACCGCCATGCCATCCATACCCGGCATCATCCGGTCAAGCACCACGAGGTCGTAATTGTTGTAGAGGCAATAACTTAATGCATCGCGGCCGTCGTGGACACAGTCGACCGTATGGCCGTGTTCGATCAAACCCTTTT
>Ga0210074_1000774_pt1 | contig 10717 bp, 5 predicted proteins | sample China_Galinas_Co_FD_184860 | JGI IMG/M metagenome (GOLD analysis project Ga0210074, IMG submission 184860) | Wetland microbial communities from San Francisco Bay, California, USA, that impact long-term carbon sequestration -... | ecosystem: Environmental > Aquatic > Marine > Wetlands ... | reverse complement strand
GCTTTAGATGAAATGCAGGTCACCCTGCCCGCTGCGAACTGTGAGCCTGCCGCGCAAGCGGCAAAAGCAACCGGGGTCCTGCCGGTGCAACAGGAAGAGTTGGCGGATACTGCAAAAACACAGGGGCCGGAGCTGGAAACTGTTCAGATAAGCCCGGTTGAGCCGGAAACCCCGGCACCCGCTGTTGATGAAACCACCACTGCCCCCTCCCAGGGCGCCGTCGATGTCCAGCATCAGCAAGAAACCACCAGCAGTCCAGAACCGCCCTCCATATGGGGCAGCGTGCCATTATGGCTACCCTTGCTTGCCTTAATTATCCTTGCTGTGTTTACCTGGAAAGCATTATTCTATTTTGGACTCAGGCACAGGAAGTCTGAACAGGTAGATAGCACAAAAATTGCACAGCATGTCCAGCCTGCCTCCGACGAACCGGCTACTGCGCCGCTTGAAACCGGTCCGGATAGCGGCCTTTTAAGACCCCGTTCGGCGCCGGTATTTAATTTTGAAATACCAGAATTGAACGACCGTCCCGATGGTTGCGACGGCGCGCTGGTTATCGACGGAATGCTTGATGCAAATACCGGCTTCAAACGGTTTTGTTTCATCAATACGCAGAAGATTAATGTCATCATCGGCAGGGGCGATGCGGACATCAATATCGAGCATGTTGCCATTAGCCGTGCCCATGCGCGTGTTGAATCCGATGGGGAACTGATAAGTCTTACCGATCTGGGCTCGAGAAACGGTACGTTTGTCGGTGACGTACCCTGTCTGCGGGGCGAGATCATGTATGTTCAAGCAGATGATGAGATATACCTGGGTCAAGTAAAATTGAGAATCCGTGTCGCCAGACAAGAGGCGGAATGGGCATGACAAGCCAGACATCAGCGCTTCAGCCCGGCTCACATATCGGTGATCTGCAGATCAATGCCATTCTTGGTGTTGGGGCCTTCGGTATCACCTACCTGGTTACCGACCCGGCCATCGGCACCCGCTTTGCACTTAAAGAGTACCTGCCCGCCAAACAGGTAAATCGACAGGACGATGGCAAAGTCTTACCGAAGGACACACATTCGGCGCAGGTGTTCGCCAGCGGGCTCAAAATGTTTCTGCATGAAGCACGCATCGTTGCAGCGCTCGACCATCCAAATGTCGTCAAGGTTTTACGCTATTTTGAAGCCAATGGAACCGCCTATTTCCTGATGCCTTTCTACCATGGCCAGGCTTTGCATAACCAGCTGGAGTCCACAGGCACGCTTAACCGCGAGGATGCAAAAGCGTTGATGCTGCCACTGATGGATGCACTTGAGTACATCCATAAAGAAGGTGTTGTGCACCAGGACGTCAAACCCGCCAATATTCTTATGACAGAGCAAGGCGTGCCCATCTTGCTGGACTTCGGTGTAGCGGCAGCGGACAGCGGGGCCAGTGGACAAACACCGCGGCTGGGTAGCCAGGGTTATGCGGCGCCTGAACAATCGGAGGTCGACGGCCGAATCGGACCATGGACGGATATCTATGGCCTGGCCGCCACGCTTTACCGTTGCGTAACCGGCAAAATCCCTGTACCGGCTGTCATTCGGCAGGAAGCACTTATGACCGGTGAGGCAGACCCGCTCACAGCATTCTCTGAACTGGCGCCCAGCGGCCTTTATGGCGGATTGACCGATGCGGTGGAGTCGGGTTTGAAATTGCCCTGGCAGGAACGCCCTCAAGACGTCGGCATCTGGAAAAAATCCTTCAAGAGCCTGGACTGGCATCGCTCGGTGGTGGTCGGCGCCAGCCAGGATGCTTATGCAAAAGAAAGCAGGGAGTGGTTACCCATCATCCTGCTGGTTATTTTGTTGCTGGGCATGATCGCGGCCGGCATTTTCCTGCTCACTGATAAAGGGCCGCCAGGGTCATCCACAAGCTCCACTTCTGCTGCCGATGAGTCATCCCTTACCGGTGGGCCCGAAGCACGTTTAAGAGAACCTTCATCTGAAGAGGTCGAACGCTGGCAAGGTGCATTAAAAGCTGACACCGTGCTCGGCTACCGGCGCTTCATAGCCGATTTCCCACTGTCCATCTACAGGACCCAGGCAGAAACGCAGCTGGATATCCTTGACGAAAGGGCCTGGCAGGAATTATCCGCCGAGGACAGCGTGCCTGCCTACGAGGACTACCTCGATGTATTTCCCGACGGTATGCACCAGGCCGAGGCCCTGCAGCGCATCGAGGCGATCCAGCAGGCCGAGGCAAAAAGGGAACGTGAACGACTGGAGCGTGAAAGACTGGATAACCTGGCCTGGGAAACGGCCAACAGCGAACGCACAGTCGCGTCATTTGACCGTTATATCGGCGAGTGGCCCGCTGGTCTTCATATTGAAGAAGCCACCCGCATCCGCCGCCTGCTCAAGGATCAGTCCAACGATGACAAGGCTTTCCAGACCGCACTGAAGCTGAACAACAAGGAGGCCTACCAGGCCTACATCGATGCTTTTCCCAACGGCGTGAATGTTACCGCAGCGCTGCAGCATATTGATGACCTGACCTTGCGCCCGGGCAAGACCTTCAGTGACTGTGCCGGCTGCCCTGCCATGATGGTCGTGCCGGCAGCGGCGTACTGGCAGGGATCCGCAGACGATTCGCCCCAGGCACTGAGCATGGAAAAACCACACAGGCTGGTGACCATTGATAAACCGTTTGCCGTCAGTGTGTACGAAATCACCATGGCCGAATGGGACCAGTGTTTTAACGACAAGGGCTGCACGTCACAACCGGGTGACAATGGCTGGGGAAGGGGCAACAGACCGGTCATCATGGTGTCATGGAATGACGCCGAGGAGTACGTACACTGGCTCAGCAAAAAGACCGGTCAGAGCTACCGCCTGCCCAGTGAAAGCGAGTGGGAATACTTTGCCAGGGCCGGTGAGGAAGGTGACTGGCCAAGTGGTCATCCCGCGATCGTTTGCGAGTTCGGCAACATTGCCGGGACTGAGACCGGTTTCCGTTGGCAGCATGAGCAATGCCAGGACAGTACGGCAATGGGGACCACACCGGTGGGTTCATTCAGGGCCAACAAATTTGGTTTGTATGACACCATCGGCAATGTTTCGGAATGGACAGCAGATTGCATGAACCTGTCTTATGTTGACGCACCCGTGGATGGCAGCGCCTGGGGCCGGGGTATTTGCAGTTCGCACATGACCCGTGGCGGTTCGTGGATCACAGGTTCAAGAGAAATCAGGCTGCCTGCACGCTTTAACCTCAAGAATGGCGACCGTAATGACTTTACCGGTTTCCGCGTTGTGCGGACAATCGACGAGTGATCCTTTGAGCACAAATACATGAATAAGCAGTTTTACATTGAAGTTTGTTTGACCGTCATGGTTCTCCTGTTCAGTCTGCCAGTTTTTGCCCAGGGGAATGAACCAGCGTCGACTCCTGCTTCCGAAAGTGAGGAAGCGGTCGCGGAAGAACCCGAGGTTTCCGCCAGCCAGGAAGTTGAAATCAACGAGGACAATTACCGGCAGTTCATGGAACTCAAGGATGCCAACCGGCAGCGGGACATGATGCCAGAAAACGTCTTCAAACCCGAAACGGGCTTACAAAAACTCGACAAGTTGCCGGAAGAATCACAAAAGCACCTCAGAAACGAATTGCGTGAAATTATCGTCCAGGGCGACCCGTGGCAACCCGGTGATGAAGACGCTGAATACCCCTATGTGCCGAGTGCAGCTGCCCTCACCGACCCGTCCCTGCAAAACCAGGAGCGGGAAGCCTGGGGTGAACTGGTCGATAGCTACAACCAGCGGGAAGCCCAGATTTACCAAAACTCGACCGGCAGCGGTTCCGCGATAGGCTCAGAAAATGGCAGCGGGGCTAAACCCGGTGATGGCGGGCAATCCGAGGGTGAAAGCGGCGAAGGCAGCCAGGGTCAACAACCCGGTGAGGAAAATAATTCTGATCAGGATACAAACGCCGGCACCTATTCACCAAACGCCACGAATGACCCGAATGCCGCAAACACGGCAGGTGTCTCGCAAAATGCCATGGAGTTTCTGCAGGGGCTTGGAAAAGGCGGTAACGGCACCGGTCAAAACACTCAAGGGACTTCTAAACAAAGTGGTGGCCAGGGAGAGTCCCCAACACCATCTGATGCGCAATCACGGGCAGAGACCGGGCAGCAAGGTGGTTCTGACCAACAAAGTAGTGCCAATAGCGATGCGGCGAAGACTGCCAGGGACCCGAACGCCAGGAGTACGGCAGGTGCATCGCAAAACGCCATGGAGTTCCTGAAAGGAAATACCGGTCAGGATGGAGATAAGGGTGACAGCGGCAGCGGTTCTTCAGCGAGTGCCGAGGGTCAGGGTGAGTCCCGGCAGGGTGAAAAGGCAGACTCGCAGGCAGATGGTCAGCAAAACGGACAGGGCGATAGCCAGGAAAGCGCACAAAGTGATGCCCGGGACAGCGGGCAAGCGGATGGTCAAGGCGATGGACAGACCGATGGTGAAGGCCAAGCACAAGCCGAAGGACAGGACGAAGGACAGGGCCAGGATCGCGAGCTAACTGAAACCGCGGAAAAGCCGGCGTCAAGTGTTTCTCCTGACAACACTGCCCCGATTTCAACGCTCAGTCCCGAGGAGGAAAGCACCGCCGGTGCTTCCCAGAATGCACTGGAATACCTGACAGGTAAAAGTGTTCAAACCGGCGATGGTTCGACCGACGAACCGGACACCGGCCAACAGGAAGGCACTCTCTCGATCCAGGACCTGTTAAATGCCCAGGGTGTTGGTGAACCGACCGGTACAGCCCCCTCATCACCCAATCCGGATGAGGAGCAAAAGCCCGGCGGAAACAGGGCAGATAAAGACGGCGGCGGTTAGTAAGGCCATGCAGGACAAGGTTTACAAGATCTTCACCGAAAGTGAATGGATGCGCTTCCAGGAAACCGGCCGATTCAAAGGATCGGCGGATGATATTCGGGATGGTTTTATACACCTGTGCACAGAACAACAGGTGGCCGGGGTTATAGAACGATTTTTCACAGGTCAGCGCCCGTTATACGTGGCGGAGTTTTCAGGCAAGGACTTTCTGCAGCGACTGACCTGGGAAACATCCGATACAAACGGCGTTTTTCCGCATTTATACGGATTTGATCTATTGGCAAGTGAAGTTCAAAGCTCTGAATTATTTTAGAAAGATTAGAACATACCAGGAAAAGAGCAAAATAAATTTTGCGGTGGAACAAATTTAATATCGGGGAGCGCCATGTGCCAACAGTGCGCACCGAATTTCACGGGCTCCGGGTATTGCTACCAGGATTGGCGTCCCGTCTTTTATATCCATGGACAAGCGCAGGTGCCATTTTATATACTGGTGAGGCAAAGACTGCAAAAGCCGTTTTCATGGATATGGAAAACCATCGAGATTAGACAGATTTGTTTAATCAGTATTGGGATCAGAAAGTCCGTGACTCCAGGTTATTCAATTCTATCTTGGTGTCTACATGGTTCACTGACAGAAAGCCGTTTGGGGCCACGTCAGATACCCTGTTTCTTCCAGTTTTTTCGGAAGTCTTAAGATAGAGAGCGCTAATGCATCGTAAATTATTACACCTCAGTTTTTTAATCAAACCAAGATGGTCTTATCGGGTCTTTTCGTTGTTTATACAGACTCATTCACATCAAGGTTTTAAAGGAGCATAAAAGCTATGTCACTAGGTAATAAATTATTATTGTCGACTGTAATCGGGCTGACCGGTCTAGCGACAGCTCAGGCTGATTTTACAGCTACCCGGCTGGAGGGCGTTTCTTTAAGCAATCCCGCAATGGAACAATCGGCATCCTCTTCCGATATTTACGTTGTCCAGATGAAGGGCGATCCGGTTATTGCATACGAAGGTGATATCCGTGGCTACAAGGCCACCAAGCCAGGCAAGGGCAAAAAGATCAATCCCAATAGCGCGCACGTGAAGAAGTATGCCGCTCATCTGGAATCACAGCAGGCTGAAGTTATTAAAAGCGTGCGTGGCGAGAAAGTATATAACTACCGCTATGCTTTCAACGGTTTCGCCGCGCGCATGACCGAGGCGGATGCTATTGCACTGCGTAAGAGAGGCGATGTCGTCAATGTCTGGAAAGATGAAATTCGTAAGCTACAGACTGATGGCAGTATGAACTACATCGGCCTGACTGAAGGCGGTGAAGCATGGTCAAAAGGCCTCACTGGCGAGAATGTGGTTATCGGCTCCATTGATACGGGCATTTGGCCTGAGCACCCCAGCTTTGCCGATACACCTACTCAAAAGAAGGGCAATAAAGGCCCTGATATTGCTTACGGGCCGGCTCCAGCTGGTTTTAGCTCGAGTGGTTGCGACTTCGGACCATCGGACACGAATCCCTACGGTTTCCCGTTCGACTGTAACAACAAAGTGCTTACTGCCCGTTGCTACAATAAGGGATTCTCAACGGGAGACGATCCGGAGAATGTTTGCGGCGGTAATGGTTCAGAAATTATCTGGTGGGACTTCCAGTCACCGCGAGATGCGGATGGCCATGGCAGCCATACGGCATCAACGGCCGGCGGTAATAACGGCGTACCTGCTGTAGTCGACGGCGAATTCTTAGGCAGCATCAGTGGTGTTGCGCCACGTGCGCGAATTGCTGTGTACAAAGTCTGCTGGGATGGTCCCGACGAGACTGTCACAACCGACGATGGCTGTGCATCATCCGATAGCGCAGCGGCTATCGACCAGGCCATTCTGGATGGTGTTGACGTGATTAATTTCTCGATCGGCGGCTCCAGTAATTCCTTTAGCGGTCCTGATGACATTGGGTTCCTGTTTGCGGCTGATGCCGGTGTCTGGGTAGCCACCTCCAATGGTAACTCCGGCCCGGGTGCTGGAACCGTTGGCACACCTTCCGGCGTACCCTGGATCACCGCTGTTGGCGCCACCCAGGATGACGGCGTGTTCTCCTCCAAACTGACAGTGAACACCCCAGAAAGCATTGCCGGTGTTTACGACTCCGTAATGGCTGCCAGCGATGTGACCTTAGGTGACACTGGCCCAATTACGGACGACGTCACATTGGCCAGTACGGTAACGGCATGCACCGCTGACGGCCCAAATGATCCCATCTCTGGAATCGCCCTGGTTGCCCGTGGAGCCTGTTCTTTCACAGAAAAATTCAATAATGTCGCTGCAGCAGGCGCAAGCGCCATTATTGTCTACACGTACGAGGACACCCCGACGATTATCATGTCTGCCCCTGGCACCACCATTCCCGGTGTCATGGTCAACTTTGTTGATGGTATGACTCTGGCTGGAGAAGCCGGTGTGAATGCAACGATGGAAGAGGTCTCCGGTGTCAACCGGATAGCAGGTTTTTCATCACGCGGCCCCAACAATGGCGCACTTGATATCATCAAACCTGACCTTTCTGCACCGGGTGTAGGCATTCTTGCCGCCACCACACCGTGGGCCGCTGGTGATTACTATATGAGCATTAACGGAACTTCGATGGCCAGTCCGCACGTTGCCGGTTCGTTTGCGCTGCTCAAACAGGCGCATCCTGACTGGAGCCCCGCCATTGCACGGTCAGCGCTTATGACTACTGCACGCAACGGTCTGTTGAAGACGGCCGGTGATGAACTGGCTGATCCGTTCGATGTGGGTGCGGGTGAAATCCTGCCCAGCGACGCTGTGAACCCTGGACTCGCCTATGATGTTGGCTTCGCTGACTATCTGGCCTTTAGTTGCGATAACAATGTGCAACTTGTGTCGGACGAAGACTGTGCGTTCCTTGAGTCAGCCGGTTTCCCGACTGATGGCAGCGATCTGAATCTGGCGTCCATCGGCATTGGATCCCTGATTGGTTCACAAACCATCACCCGGACTGTGACCGCCGTCTACAACGACAACGGTAGCAGGATATTCAACGTATCCGTGGACGCACCTCCGGGAATCGACGTTTCCGTCTCACCCACAACAATGAAGTTGAGGAAGGGACAGTCGGCGGACTTTGAAGTGACTTTCTCGGTGACGGCCGACACGGTCATGGACGAATGGACCTTTGGCTCACTCACCTGGGCAGACAAAGGTGGCCAGTATGCCGTCCGCAGCCCAATCGCGATCTATCCGACAAGTGCTTCAAACGCATCTCTGTTCACCAAGTCCGTTGATTCCGATACAGCTTCGGCTGGCGATATGCTGACCTACGAGATCAACGTCACCAATGGCCCTATCGCAGGACCCATTACCGTGACTGATGCCGTACCAGATGGAACGATGTTCGTACCCGGTTCTGAAACCGAGTCAGTCGTCAATGGTTCGACCATCACTCCGTGGGCCTATGACAACGGAAGCAACAGTCTGACCTGGGAAGGTACACTGGATGCGAGTGCGATTGGTGTTGAAGCCTCGACATCACCTTACGGATACCTCCCTATGTCTTCGTTCTTTGCTCCAGTGGGTTGTCCGAGTAACTGCGACGACGGCGCCTTTTTGTTTAACGTTCCTGCTTTCACCTATAACGGAACCACTTATGACCAGGTGATAATTTCCGTGAATGGGACAATTGAAGCAGGTACTGCCAGCGGATTGGGAACCAGCTATGCGAATCAGGACTTGCCGGATCCAACACCGCCCAACAATCTGCTTGCGCCTTATTGGCGTGACCTGAATCTGGGTGCCGGCGGCGAATGGTATGTCGGTGTGCTGGGTGACGGAGTAGATCAGTGGACCATTTACGAGTGGGAAAATGTTCCGATTTTTGGCGATCCTGATGTTGCCTATACCTTCCAGGTTTGGATCGGTAATAACGGCTACCCATCGGAAGGCCGAATCTGGTATGTCTATGATCGTATTGACAACACTGACGACGGCACCGTGGGTGCAGAGAATGCAGCCGGTACGGTCGGTGATTCGTACTTCTATGATGGTGCAGGAACTGCGCCGCAAGTCGGTGTCGATCTCGAGGTGGTGATCACCACGGGTGGAACCGCAACCCTGGGCTTCCAGGTTGAGGCCGATTGCAGTGTCGACCCGCTCAATATAGCTAAACTGAGCAGTGAAGACGAAGATGAATCGGCAAGTGCATTTACAGCTTGCCAGTAGTCATCAATATGTAACGAGTAGAATAATCTGAGTGCGGTCTGCAATGACCGCCAGGATGGAAAGAGCAGGGAGAAATCCCTGCTCTTTTTTTTGTTTTGTAAACGTCGCACAGCCAAACAACTTGAGTTTGGTTACATGACTGCTTCACCCCGACCGTAGGCTGGTGCCTGCGCCCGTTCGTTAGGGCAGAAAAACAGGCTCATCCCCGTGCGACCGTGATAGCGGAACGTCTTGTCGTCGGCGACTAAAAAAATAAGAATTCCGGGCACGATTGCCTGAGTGTAATTCACACCCTCTTTTGGACATCCCAATGCACTTGACCCCCATTGGACCGAGAGGACTTGCCTGATCGTGATGGCATCCTCTGCTACACCAATGCGGGTTGCCAGATCCGTTACGGCGCCCTTAATCTGTTGATCCATGGAGATTTCAGCGGGCCGTGCATGAGGATCGATTTCAGCCTCTGGCTGTGATTTGCTGTCGGCGTCTTTCATTTCAGTGGCCTGTTGCATTTTATCGCTTTGACAGCTCGTGCTCACAAAAATCAATGTACACAAGCCGAGTTGTGTCAGCCATTTTGTTCTTTGGTTCATTCGCTATTATCCTGAGTTTGTTCAAATCGATACCCCTATACGGGTGTATACAGTGATTGTACGTCGAGAACCACCATGTGACCAAAACCAAGGTGTCCGGGTTTCATTGAATGGTCTTTACTGCATTGAATGTAATTAAACGGTCAATGCGTTAACACTGCAGTCACCTGGGGCCAGAATAGGCTTCGCGGCCAGGTTTGTTTAATGATACTCCTCGATATATTAACTGGAAATTGAAATAAGCGTTAAAATCCACACCATGCCTGGTACCGTTTTTCCCAGCTTTAATATCCGTGGACAAGTGCAGGTGCAATTTATATACTGGTGGGGCAAAGACTGCAAAAGCCGTTTTCATGGATATGGAAAACCATCGAGATTAGACAGGTTTGTTTAATCAGTATTGGGATCAGAAAGTCCGTGACTCCAGGTTATTCAATTCTTTAATATCTTGATGTCTGTATAGTGTTTTCACAGGAATCCCCATTCAATTTCCTGTTAGGAACACACTTTTTTATCGATACTCATATGAAGACGAATCTAATGCATCGTAAATTAATACCCTTCAGATTTTTTCAACAAACTAAGGTGGTCTTATGAAAAATTTAGCACTTAAACAGATGTGCGCTGTTATTTTAGGCACATCCATGTTCCTGCCTTTTGCCCAGGCGGGTGATTTAATACAGAAAAAACCAATGAATGCCCGGCCCGTTGCCAAAGGAAGCATCGCTGTTCCCCAGCATGCCCTGTCTGGCGAGGTTGAAGTATTCGTGCGTCTGGATGTTCCTTCAGTCGCCGAATTCAACATCGAGTCCATGCAACTCACAGGTCAGATGGCGGATGGAAAATCCCAGAAAGCGCAGGCACGAAAGGTAGATGCTCAGCAAAGGCAATTCGAGAAATACCTTGCAAAATATGGCGCCCAGGAGCAATCGTCGCTTCGCGTCGGTGCAAATGGTATGCGTATAAAGGTAGATGCATCATCCCTTGCAGCGATCAGGGCAATACCCGGTGTCGTTAGTGTGGC
>Ga0210074_1000773_pt1 | contig 10724 bp, 8 predicted proteins | sample China_Galinas_Co_FD_184860 | JGI IMG/M metagenome (GOLD analysis project Ga0210074, IMG submission 184860) | Wetland microbial communities from San Francisco Bay, California, USA, that impact long-term carbon sequestration -... | ecosystem: Environmental > Aquatic > Marine > Wetlands ... | reverse complement strand
GTTTTGTAATTTCTTTGCTGACTGTTGCACATTCATCAGCAGAAACATTTTTTTCACCATCAATAAAGATTTCAATCACACGACTGGACTCTGAGCCGCGAACAATAAAATCAATTAGGAAAAGATTGTTCTTTTCAACAACCTGCCGGGAAATTTCACGAATATTTTCAAGATTCTGATTCATACAAACAAAAATCGCCCAAAAAGGGCGAAAAAGGACTATGAAAGATAAGCTTATTTAAACAATTACCAAAGCAACTTAATTAATGACCTAATTCATTTTCGTGCTGCCCGGATTATCTTTCTTTTCTTCCTTTTTTTTCTGAAAATCAACTTCTTCCTTCTTTTTCTTCCTTTCATAATTGCTGCAGGCAATCAGTCCGATAACCAATCCAAGCAGGAAAATAACAACAATCATCACTATCAACGGAGCCTCAACTGACCAAAATAAAAAGTTAAGTGAAGTGGTAAGAGTATTCTGCGAAGCGATAATGGCAAACAACAAAAACAATATAGATAAAATTATAATTTTAACACGCATAGAAACCTCAGATAAAAATTTACACCTGAACCAAATATAAAATATTTTCAGTCATCGTGCGAGTTCTTTTACAATTCACATAATAAAGGCGATTCAATCGAATCGCCTTAATGTAAATCTTATTGTTGCACAGATTATTAATCTGTCCTACAAATAAATTACTATTTCATTAATAACATCTTCTTTGTTTCAACAAAAGTTCCATTTGGTCCGCTTGCTTTCAACTGGTAAACATAAGTTCCTGATGACAAGCTGCTTGCATCAAAATCTACGCTGTGATAACCAGCTTCAAGCGAGCTATTGACAAGTGAAGCAACTTTTTCACCAACAACATTGTAAATATCTATTGAAACATTATTTGTCTGCGGAATTGAAAATCCAATCTTCGTAGATGGGTTGAACGGGTTAGGATAGTTCTGCAGCAAAACAAATTCTTCCGGCGAAGCAACTTCAACAACAATTGCATCGCTGTATTCAGTTGTGCCGTCAAGATCAACTTGTTTTAGTCTGTAGCTGTAAGCACCCATATTTAAATTTTCATCTGTGAAGGAATAATTTCTTCTTTCAGTTGTTGTTCCAAAGCCTGCAACAAATCCAGCTTCTCTCCAGATTTCATCGCTGGTATTTTTTCTTTCGATAGAAAAACCAAAGTTGTTTGTTTCAGTTGCAGTAGACCAGTTCAAAGTAACTGAATTTTCATTTGAAGTTGCTGTGAATGATTCAAGCTCAACCGGAATCATCGCAATAGCAAGTAAATACGCTTCATAAGCATCTATTCTGCCGGCACCATACCTGTTGTCCTTTCCAGCAGCTCCTTTTTCTACAGCAGTTGTTTGTAAAACCATACTTACCTCGGCAGGAGTTAAGTTTGGATTTGCAGATAACACCAATGCAACTGTACCACAGGCATGCGGTGTTGCACCGGAAGTACCACTAAATGATGAGTAACCAGTCCCGTTAGTTGTTGATGTAGTTCCATTACCTGGTGCTGAAACATCTGGCTTAATATTACCCATCGCACCGGGCACAGTTTCGTACGGATAGTCCTGGTAATTAAGCGGCATAGGATAGGGATAACTTGGATGATTTATTTGAAAATCTTCCCAGGTCGTAGGACCCCAGGGTGAACTACTAGCAATCACATCAGTTGAAGCAACTACATTACCAATTCCAATCACAGAACTGACGCCACCAACAAGTGTTTGATCAGGATGAACCCAGGCTGTTGGAGTATTTCCTGGAGCAGAAATATTAAATGGAATTCCAACACTATTTCCATCATTACTTGTTGAATTAGTATGAACAACTCCGGCTGTTAGCTCAAAATCATTCATCTGTCTGTGCATCGGATAATCTGGCTGAGGAGAAAAATACCATTTATAACTGTGTGAGCTTGTAATTACATCAACACCAGCAGCAACTGAATATTGTATGGCTAACCATGAGGTTGACTCTCCTGAAAGTCTGCAATTAATTAATTTTGCTTTTGGTGCTACTCCTGTTTGTGTTCCATTAGTTCCATCGCCGCAGACGATTCCTGCTGTAGCAGTTCCGTGAGTTGCAGATGAAGTATAAGGATCGTTATCGTTTCCACTAAAGTCCCAACCAATAAAGTCATCTACGTAGCCATTGTTATCATCATCAATACCATTTATATCACCGGGATCAAAACTTCCAGATGATCCATTCCACACAATTGTTTGTCCATCGTTATCAGCATCTTCACCAAGGTTATTCCAGATATTGTTGAATAAATCAGGATGATCCCAATCGCAACCTGAATCATGATTTGCAGCAAGAACTCCCTGTCCGCTATCACCCTCAGCCCAAACTGCAGGTGCATTTATTAATACTAATCCAGGTTGGGGAGCCATTATATTTTCCGGGAGAACTCCTACTGACTCTTCAGTTGGGTCGGTGACCATACTTTCGTCAAATACAGCATCATATCTTATTTCTTCAATTTCATCAAAGTAATCTGCAAGATGATTAATTACCTCTGGAGTTGCTGTGAAAATGATTGTGTTCGCAGCCCAAAGAATATCAATTTTTGTTACCAGATTTTGCTGCTTTGCACTTTCAAGATAATTGCGAACCTGCTGCTGCTGCTGATTAGCAAATTCCCTTAAAACTCTAACGACTTCTTTCTGTTTTTCCTTTTTTGAAAGTATTGCAGTCTGTTGCCTTAATTCATCGAGTGGATATTGCTCATCAAGTCTTGCGTAAACATCTATCATCTCATTGTTTGATGCTTCAAGAAGAACTGTTTGCAGGTAGGGATGAATTTTTGATGATTGTGTCTGAGCATCAACATCAGCTGAAAAAAAGAAACCGATCGAGAAAAGAAAAAGAAAAGTGATTGTTTGCTTCATAAATGTACCTCTAATAATTATTTAATTTGAAATGAATAAGTCTGAATGAATTTTTCTGAACAAATAGATGGAACAGAAAAGTATCTATAATTTGTAGAATAAAAGAAAATTTTCGAATATCCTGATTACTGGAGTTGCTAAAAATTTCGGAATTAATATAGCAATTTGCTAACTATAATGCAGAGAAAAATTAAAGCTCGGTAGGAAAAAGTTCTTATTATTTTGAGACGGGACTAACTATATCTTAATTATTGAGCATTATTTTATTGATACTATCAATTCTCGAATCAACTTTAGAAATTTGTTCATCATTTAAATCAAGATTTTGAATTCCCAGGTAGTCACCGAGAGCCTCTTCGTACAATCCTTTTTCATAAAGAACATCCGCAAAGAAAATTTTGTAAGAAGCAATTTGATTAGTTTCAGGATATTTCCTGTAAGTTTCTTTTGCAAACACAACAGATGATTCCTGCATACTATTATCAGCAAGCTGCATTGCCCCATTCAATCTTTTTATGCCAAAATCACTGGTTTTCAGTTGGTCAGTTTTCTCAACACTCTCTTTGTTACCATACGTAGCGGTACTGCTCGAATTTACTTTTCCATTTGTCTTTGGAGCGTTGATCATATCTTCCATTGCGAGGGCAAGAAGTAATTCATCGGTTGTCATTTTTTTGATGCTGGAAATTGAAACAGCAGAAAGTTCTCCGATAGTAATAATCTCTTCAGCTTGTTTTAATTTTACCGAAGAATTTTTTCCAGTTGAAATGATTCCATCCGCCTGTATAAGTTCTCCGCTTTTTACTTCAGTCCAATTTTCTGATGTGCCGGACTGATATATAACATCGCCACTTACATTTATTACCTTAAGTTGCTGTGCTGTAGCTGATACAATAAATAATAATGATATCAATATTATTTTCCAGCCGGTTTTTGTTTTATTCAACATTTTAATTTCTCCTTTTAATAAACATCTATTATTTCAACTTTTCCGGAAGCGATACCCAGTTCAGCAATTGCTTCGCGATTAAATTTTTCCACTCCAATGTTCCACGCTTCATTAAAATCTGTAAGTGAAGTTGTTTCAATTGGAATCCAGATTTCATCTGTTCCCTGTTCACTTTTGCGTATAAAATATTTAGAATCGTTCTGTGTGATCAGCCGTGATTGATCCGGTGAAAGTTTTGTGTTGAACAACACATTTACATGTCTCAGTTCTCCGTTGCCTTTATAATCAACCAGTGCAGTTTGAATTCCAACACTTTCAAGCAGAGAACAATATGCAACGCTCAGGTCATCACAATCTCCGCCTTTTAATTGAAAAGTTTGTTCGGGAAATTGAACATACTCAACTGATGCTCTCGGGTCGGAGACGTAAACTATATTCTTAACGAAATTATTAAATAAAATTTTAGCTTTTGCAAATTCAAAAAGCGATGTCTCAAGAGTATCTATGATAGCTTTGTTTTCACTCAACACACCCTTTGAATAGTTCATCGAGAAATTCATATCCTTATTAATAAAATATCTCAGGTTAATTACTTTGCCATCCCAGGCATTATTACTATTAATTAGTGTTGCCTTCTGCATCTGATCATCAGGCTGATTTGATGAAACAGTTACGTAAAAATCTGCATTTGAAAGTGTAGCTCTTTCAAGATTTAGTTTTTCCGGAATAATCAGATAAAAAGGAATACTTACAGTATCACCAGGTTGAATCATCATTTGAGGAGAATCTATTTTGCCTTCAGTTATTCCTTCAATGTTTACAGCGGGAGTTACTTTAGCCGGCTCAGAAGATATGTTTACCACTTTTCCGAAAGCAAATGGTTTATCAACATATATATCGTAGAAAGTAGGATAAATTTCCCTCACAATTTCAATATCAAGCAATTCAACTTTCTGCTTAGGAGTGCTGCTAATGTTTACAGCCAGCGAAAGAACAACTTTATCAAAACTATACGGATTATTAATTATGTTATCAATTCCATCTTCATAAAATTGAGAGAAGCTGGCATCTGTAGTTCTATCCGAGAAGTAAACAACCCCGCTTAGTAATATTTCAAATAAATCAGTGTGATAACCGAAAGCTGGTACTAAACCTGCGATATATGGTTCCTGATATTTATCGTGGAATGTTGTCACTCCATAAATAAATTTATCTGCAAACCCAGTAGTACTAAACTCGAAAGAAGTTGTTGTTTCGTAAATCAGGTTAAAATTTAAAGACCGAAACGGGAAATAGCCTGCAGCGATGAATGCCCCTCTTTCCTGATTGATTTCAAATCCCTGAAATTCTTCAATTGTTGGATCGTCTCCGATATTAAGCAGATTTATTGATGCAAGTCTGAATTGAATCTGATCATTTAAAATGTAATCGATGCCCAGGTCAGCTTTCCAGAAATTTACATCTTCGCTGAGGGTTTCAGTAACAAGATAAATCGTATCTCCGAAAACCGGTTTAACAATTTGCTGATTAAAATCCTGATTAAAGAAACGTATTGTTAAACCTGCATGAAACTGTTCAGTAAATTTATATGAATAGCCAAGTCCAAATAATTCTTTATATGTATAGTTTGATTCGAGTGATTGCGTGGTTGTATCATTAACAACTATTGATTCGCCGGTTGCAAATAAAAATTCCTTTTGAAAACCCGGTGTGTATCTGGCGGACAAAGAGTGATTGCCAAGTCTTTTGGATAAACCAAGAAGGTAAAGACTTGTGTTTACATTGCCGGAAAACTCTGCACCGTACTGAAGTGCGATTCCCCAATCATCTGTATCAAAATAATTTGAAGAGTTGCTTTCGTAATTGTAATAAGGAATAGAAATAAAATCCTGTAAACCGAAATATCCATTAAAATCGAACGAGCTCTGGGGCAATATTTTATAACTTAAAGACATCACTGCTAAAGCAATTAAAAATAATTTTCTCAAGGAATATCTATAACTATACTATGAATACTTTGTGATGATACTAATAAATCATTGTTCCCGTTTCCGTGATACCCTTCATAACTCCTGATAAAAGTAAATACAATTTTTTCAAACTCTTCAAGTGGAATCTGGTTAAGTAATCTACGGGGAATTCTCATTCTACCATCGTCTGCTGTTCTAAATTTATATATTGGGACTGAAGATTGTTGATTGGGAAATTTGAGACCAACTATAATTGAAATTTTTTTAGTATTGCCTGAGTTCCAGTTTAGTACCGCTTCGATATCTTTATTATTTTTATTCCCATTTAAAACAACAGTTCCGGTTATTTCCTGCGGAGTAAGAATATTAAAGGATACATTGTTGCCGCCACCAGAAGGATTAAATTCAAAACTCACAGAAGAGTTGTAACTGAAATAGAAAGGATCTGGGATCCCCCAGAGTAAATTATAGAGAACATATTTTTGACCAAGTATTGCAACTTTAGGGATACCAAGATCTCTGTATTTTATTTTAAAAGTATCTAATCTTGCTTCTAACCCATTAAACTTGATAATTCCAGGTGTAGTTGTTTCGTATGCTAGTATTCTGCCGTTCGAAAATTTTATTGGTTTCGATTTATCAAAAAACATAGCCTGTGCCATCGATAAATAACTTGTTCTAATATCTGTACTTATTTTTATTCCACTTACGGAAATAAGATTAGTTATGTCCGCTAAGTCTTGTGTAATCCCGGAAGTATCTGAACCACTTGTGTAATCTTTGTTTAACAGTTCTACTTCATAATCGTTTTCAGTATCGTCAATAAGCTGAGTAGGTGCAGGTTTATCGCAACTAACAAGTAAAAATATGCTTGCTGAAATTGTGAGATATGTTAAAAGCTTTTTCATCGTAGTTAAAATTTATGTTTGAAAATTATTAATATCAATTCTTTCATCAATTTAAAAGAACTTCCCCTGATAAAAGTCTCCCCCTCCCGCGTTAAAAGGAGGGGGATGTGGAGAGGACGTGTGCTAGGAAGATCAATTCCTCTACTTCAAATTATGGATGAACAAAATAAGGTATTCCCCATGCTTCAGCTTCAACAGGAGTAGCATCATCATAAATTACTTGCTTCGGCATTGCGTTAATTATAGCGTGATAGAATCCAGGCCATTGATGCGTTACAAAAGTCTGTTCATAAACTTTATCAAAACCACTTCCATTTGGATCTGAAGAAACCAGTTCAAATAATCTTTTAACTCTGTGCTTAACCCATCTGTTTGCACCCCAGGTAAGTGTAACAAAATCATCTTCTTCATAATTGCTGAATAATTCAACTCTGACAGTGACCGAATCGCCGATTCCGATAATCGGTATGTTTCTCCACCAACCCCAGCCTCTTCTCAGGAAGTATTCATTTGGAGAATTTATATCAAGTGTGTCTCCGTTTGGAAGGAAGATCGTCATTTTCATTAAATCAATATTTGGGCTTTGTGTGCCACCTTCAGGAAGTGATATTGCTGCAATTTTCCAGTTTCTTCGGGGATAGGGTGTGCGGGCAATCTTTTTAAAGATTATGTTTCTTGTAACAACTGCAGTAAATGATTTTTGAATTAAAGTATCCGGTTTGTTTGCGCTTGAATCGTAGGAAGCAGCTATAAATAATATTCCTTCAAAAGTTTTTGTGAGTGTTCCGTAGGCTATTGAATCCTGTATATCAATACTTAATGTTCTGTTCACGAGTCTCATCTTCTGTCCAACTCTGAACGGATAAATATCAGAATTTACTTTACCAAGAAAATCCATCACCCCTTCTTCATCGTAATTATAATCGAATGAAGTAAGAGAGGAATCTTCATCAACAAGTTTTTCCAGGGCTGCCTTGTCGGTGGTTGGTTCGGTATCTACAGGATCAACGACCATATCATCCTGGCAGCGAACGAATAGTGCCATTGTTAACAAAGCAAAAAATGCCATAATGTAACGTGAAAGATTGTTTTGCTTTTGCATTTCAGAGCTCCTTAAAATTGTTTGAAAATGATGTTTTATTTTCCCAGTTCCTCTCATTAACTGGTTTTACTGTTCAAACAATTATGCCAGTAATTGCATGGAATGCTAAATCATTCATTTTTAATGAATTATCCGGATAGATGGCGACTTGAACATGCATGGAATATCAGGGTAAATGCATGAAATCCCATCTTTGGGCAGGGTAAGGTATGAGGGATTTTCAATAAAAAAGGCGATCAAAACGATCGCCTTTAATTTTAGAGATAAGATTGGATATGCTTAATATATTTCTCAGGTCCGCCGGGTTGGTAACCTGTCTGGGCAACAAGTTTTCCCTGGTCATTAAAAATCAGAATTGTTGGAAATCCCTGGATACCATATTTCTGAGCAAGAGTTCTGTTGTATTCCTGAGTCTCTGCAGGTTGATCAATATTTTTTGGAAAATCAAGCATTACAAGGACAAGACTATCCTTTGCATAATCCTCAAATGCTGTTTGCTGAAATACTTCTGAGCTTAATCTTTTACACCAGATACACCAATCACTGCCAGTGAAATTAACAAGCACAGCTTTGTTTTCTTTCTTCGCCTGTTCGATGGCTTGTTCAAGATTACTTTCCCAGTTCAAACCATCTTTGGAATCTGACTGTCCGTTGTTATTACAAGCTGTAAATAAAATAATAAACAATACAAAAAGAGCTGAAATATGTTTCAAATTTATTCTCCTGTTCATTTGGGTAATCTAATTTTCATTTCACAAGTATATGATACATTTATATCAAATAAGTTTCGGAATTATTGCTAATAAATAACAAAAAATAAGTGCAATTATTCATCCTCAACTTTAATTTCTTCTATTTCTTTTGGTTTAGGAGGTCTTTCATATAATTGGGTCAATCCACTATAATGCTTAGAAAGGTTTTCATCAATCTGATCCCACGTAAATCTCCATGCCCAGTTTCCGCCTGTTGTACTTGGGAAATTCATTCTCGCATCAGACCCTAGCTTTAGAATGTCCTGCATTGGAATAATTACAATATTTGCTACAGATGCATAAGCAACCCTGATAAGTTCATTTAAAATATCGTCACCGAAATAATTCAAATATGTCTGTGCATGTTCGTAAATATCGTTTATTTCTTTATTTGATTTTTCTTTTTCGAAGTAGGCTTTGGTAGTATCATTATCGTGTGTGCCTGTGTAAACCACACAATTCTGGACAAAGTTATGCGGAAGAAATTTTCTTTCCATATCAGTACCGAATGCGAACTGCAACACTTTCATTCCCGGAAAATCAAATTGATCGCGCAAAGCTTCAACAGGAGGAGTAATAACTCCAAGGTCTTCTGCAAGAATTGGAAGTTCACCCAGATGTTTTTTTAATGAGTTAAAAAGTTTTTCACCGGGAGCCTTTATCCATTTTCCATTCTGCGCGGTTTCTTCTCCGCCGAGAATTTTCCAATATGCTTCAAACCCACGGAAGTGATCTATCCTAACAATATCAACAAGTTCAAAAAGACTGCTGAATCTTTTTCGCCACCATTGGAAATCATCCTTCTCCATTTCATCCCATTTATAAAGAGGGTTTCCCCATAGCTGACCGGTTGCACTAAAGTAATCCGGTGGAACGCCCGCAACAAAAGTTAAGTTGCCTTCTTCGTCAACAGTGAAGGATTCTTTGTTTGCCCAAAGATCGGAACTATCATAAGCAATGAAGATCGGCATATCACCGATGATTTTGATTCCCTTTTCATTTGCATAGTCTCTGATAGATTTCCATTGTTTGAAAAAATTAAACTGCACAAATTTATGAAATTGAATTTCATCACTCAGTTTTTCTGTCCATTCATCTAAAACTTTTTTGTCCCTTTGAACGAGACCTTTTTCCCAGCTACTCCAAACCGCACCACCGTTATGTTCTTTGCAAGCCATAAATAGAGTAAAGTCATCCAGCCATTCCTTGTGGTCTTCGCAAAACATTTCAAAATCTTTTTCCTGACCATTGGAATTGCTTTTAAAATTATTGAAAGCCCTCTTCAAAATGTATTTTTTATAATCAATAGCCTGTCCATAGTCAATTTTTATTGGGTTTGACTGAGAAGGATCGTTCAGATCATCTTCAGAAAGGAAACCTTCCTCTTTTAGTTTTTCAGGACTAACCAACAATGGATTTCCGGCAAAAGCTGAAAAACATTGATAGGGTGAATCACCATAACCTGTTGGTCCAAGTGGAAAAACCTGCCAGAGAGTTTGTCCAGCTTCCTTTAAAAAATCAACAAACTTGTAAGCTTCTGTACCCAAATCTCCAATTCCAAACTTTCCGGGAAGAGATGTAGGGTGAAGAAGTATACCTGCACTGCGTTCGAACTGCATAAATTATCCTTAAAATTTTTGAACGTAAAAATAGTGAAAAAGATTTTAGGTTAGCTTCACTTTATAAGTAAGTTTAAAAATAAAAAGCAGTGCCATGACACTGCTTTTACTAGTTTAAGTTCAAAATACATTAACGAAGGTTAAAACCGAAGTAAGCATTTATATTAAATACACTGTTTTTAATATCAAATTCATCATCAGAATTATCAATGGTTGTTAATCCCATGTTATACCTAAAATCTACTCCAGCTTCATTTTGTCCAACAGGAAATCCTATTCCAGCTCCAAAGACTAAACCTATATCTGTGGGGTTAACATCTTCAACATCTTCTTCCTCGGATTCACCCATGTATTCAAGTTTGGCCTTTGCTGTTGTATTAAATCCCACATAGGGACCAACAAAAATAGATGGACGAATTGGGGAATTCTCAATAGGAATTAAAACCTTAAACAATATTGGAACTTCAAAATAATCAAGTGAAACTGTGAGTTCAGCTGTTTCACCAAAGAG
>Ga0210074_1000772_pt1 | contig 10725 bp, 11 predicted proteins | sample China_Galinas_Co_FD_184860 | JGI IMG/M metagenome (GOLD analysis project Ga0210074, IMG submission 184860) | Wetland microbial communities from San Francisco Bay, California, USA, that impact long-term carbon sequestration -... | ecosystem: Environmental > Aquatic > Marine > Wetlands ... | reverse complement strand
GTGCGGGCGTCGACACCCTCTATACCATCAATACCACCACTAAGGTATTGCAGCCCACCGCGACGCGTTTGAATGAAGTCAATTGGCAGTCCCTGTCGGCGGGCGTGGCGGCGACCTACCACTTCTGAGGTCGCCCGGATGGTTTGCGGCTACATAAATCCTTGCTGCACGCGCTATAATTCCCGGCTTTGATCGAATCTATGCACATAGAAAAGGCCACCGACATGTCGAATGCCGCAGCCGCGCCTTCCGGGCGACGCGATGGTTCCACCTTCCAGGGATTGATCCTGGCCCTGCAGGATTATTGGGCGGCGCAAGGCTGCGTGATCCTGCAGCCCCTAGATTTGGAGGTGGGCGCCGGCACCTTCCACCCCGCCACCTTTCTGCGTTCCATCGGCCCCGAGCCGTGGAGCGCGGCCTATGTACAGCCTTCCCGTCGCCCCACCGACGGTCGTTACGGCGACAATCCCAATCGCTTGCAGCACTATTATCAGTTTCAGGTGGTGCTCAAGCCTTCGCCGCTGAATATCCAGGAACTCTATCTGGGCTCGCTGCGGATGCTGGGGATCGATACCCTGGTCCATGATGTGCGCTTCGTGGAAGACAATTGGGAGTCCCCCACCCTCGGCGCCTGGGGGCTGGGTTGGGAGGTATGGTTGAACGGCATGGAGGTGACGCAGTTTACCTATTTCCAGCAAGTGGGCGGCCTGGATTGTTGGCCGGTTACGGGCGAGATCACCTATGGCCTGGAGCGTATCGCCATGTACCTGCAAGGGGTGGAGAGCGTCTTCGACCTGGTGTGGACCGACGGCCCGTTCGGCCGCGTGACCTATGGTGATGTCTTTCATCAGAACGAGGTGGAGATGTCCACCTTTAATTTCGAACATGCCAATACCGAAGCGCTCTTCAAGTGGTTCGATACCTGCGAACAGGAGAGCAGCAAGTTGATCGAGGCGGGCCTGCCCTTGCCGGCCTATGAAATGGTGCTCAAGGCCTCGCACACCTTTAATTTGTTGGATGCGCGGCGCGCCATCTCCGTGACCGAACGCCAGCGCTATATCTTAAGAGTGCGGACCCTGGCCCGCGCCGTAGCAGCCGCCTATTATGCGCGGCGCGAGGCATTGGGTTTTCCCATGGTGCAGCAGGCCGAGGAGAGCGCAGCGAGGGGGTCGCGTCATGACGGATAAGCGCGATTTCCTGGTGGAACTGGGTACCGAGGAGTTGCCGCCCAAGGCGCTACGGCGTCTCGCCGAGGCCTTTGCCGAGGGTGTGCGCAGCGGGATCGCCAAGGGTGAATTGCCCTATGGTGAAATACATTCTTACGCCAGCCCGCGGCGCATGGCGGTGCTGGTGCATGACCTGGCGACGGCGCAACCGGATCGCAATGTGGAACGCCGCGGCCCGGCGCTCGCCGCCGCCTTCGACGAGGAAGGCGTTCCCACCAAGGCGGCGCAGGGCTTCGCCCGTTCCTGCGGCATAGCCGTCGATCAATTGGAGCGGCTGGAAAATGACCAGGGTGCGTGGCTGGTGTATCGCAGCGTACGGCGCGGCGTCGCCACCCGTGAGTTGCTGGCAGGCATTGTGGAGCAGGCATTAGCGGCGTTACCGACACCCAAGCGCATGCGCTGGGGGAGCCTGCGTGTGGAATTCGTGCGGCCGGTGCATTGGTTGGTGATGTTGTTCGGCGATGAGGTGGTCGACGCGGAACTCTATGGTGTGCGCGCCGGGCGCGAAAGCCACGGCCATCGCTATCATCATCCCGAGGCCATCAGCATTTCCGAGCCGCGCGCCTATGCGCCCTTGCTGGAAACGGAAGGGCATGTAGTGCCCGATTATGAAACGCGTAAGGAAGCGATTCGCGGCCAGGTCCAGGAAGCGGCCAAGTCGGTGGGCGGCACGGCGGTGATCGACGAGGCCCTGTTGGATGAGGTTACCGCACTGGTGGAATGGCCGGTGGCGCTGCTGGGCGATTTCGAGACGCGCTTTTTGGCGCTGCCGCCGGAGCCGCTGATCTCCACCATGCAGGGCAATCAAAAGTATTTTCACGCGGTGGACGACCAGGGCAAATTGCTGCCGCATTTCATTACGGTGTGCAATATCGACAGCCGCGATCCGGCGCAGGTGCGCGCCGGTAACGAACGGGTGATACGACCGCGCTTCTCCGATGCGGCGTTTTTCTGGGAACAGGATCGTCGCCATACTTTGGCGCAGCACCGTGAAGATCTGAAGAAGGTGCTGTTTCAGGCCAAGCTCGGCACCTTATACGACAAGACGGAACGCCTGGCTTTGTTGGCCGGTGAGATCGCGACGCGTCTCAAGGGGAATCGCGACTTCGCCATGCAGGCGGCCGGCCTGGCGAAGAGCGATCTGTTGACCCATATGGTGGGTGAATTCCCGGAGCTGCAAGGCATCATGGGGCGTTATTACGCCGAGGCCGAGGGCTTGCCCGCTGAAGTGGCGCAGGCCCTGGATGAACAGTATAGGCCGCGTTTCGCCGGCGATCGCCTGCCGGATACCACCAGCGGGCGGGCCGTGGCCATCGCCGATAAATTGGACACCTTAGTGGGGACCTTCGCCATCGGTCAGATACCCAGCGGCGACAAAGATCCTTATGCGCTGCGGCGCTCGGCCCTGGGCGTACTGCGCATCATGATCGAGTGCTGCCTGGATCTGGATTTGGAAGAACTGCTCAAGCAGGCCGCGCGGGCCTATCCGGTAAACCTGGGCGCAGGCAAGGTGGTGGGACAGGCGTTCGATTTCATCATGGAGCGGCTGCGCGCCTATTACATCGAATCGGGTACGCGCCCCGATGTGTTCGACGCAGTGTTGGCGCAACGCCCGACGCGACCCTTTGATTTCGAGATGCGCATCCGTGCGGTGACCGCATTTCGCGATATGCCCGAGGCGGAAAGTCTGGCGGCCGCCAATAAACGGATACGCAATATCCTCAAGCAGAGCGAGGAGAGCATCCCCGCACAGGTGGCGGCGGAGCAATTGGTTGAGCCGGCGGAGCGTGAGCTCTACCAGCAACTCTCATCTTTGAGCGAACAGGTGACGCCGCTGTTCGACGCCGGTGAATACACCCCGGCTTTGCAGGCGCTGGCCGGTTTGCGTGCGGCGGTCGATGAGTTCTTCGATAAGGTAATGGTGATGACCGACGACGAAAAATTGCGCGACAACCGTTTGGCCTTATTGGCGCGGCTCAACGGCCTGTTTCTGCGCGCGGCGGATTTCTCCCGCCTGCAATAGCGGATTGCCTCATGGCCTTATCTGGATTGGACATGAAATTGATTATCCCGGATCACGACACCCTGCTGCGTATACATGGCAAGTGGCGCGACGTGGTGACCGTCGCAGCTAGTGAAATCACTGCGGTCGTCTATTGTTCCCATGGTTCCGATCAAGACTGTGCCTGTCGCAAGCCGCAACCCGGATTGTTGCAGGATTTCACTCCAAGCCCGGGTTGCGCGTGATTATGGCGGAGGTCGTACAGTCTACTCCCAGCGCAGGACCCGGGCCGGGGTCGTGGTGGCGTTCCACTTTGTTTATGGTGGGCATGGTGCCGACCACGGTGATCTTCGCCGTGCTGGGATTGTTGACCTTCCCTTTTCCCTATCGCTGGCGTTACGCCGTAATCACCCAATGGACCAGTTTCAATCTGTGGTGGCTGGCAGTGACGTGCAAGGTGCGTTACGCGGTTGAAGGCAAGGAAAACATTCCCGCGGGCCCCGCCATTATTATGTCCAAGCATCAGTCCGCCTTTGAGACTATGGTTTTTCAGCGCATCTTTCCCCCCCATGTGTGGTTGCTCAAGCGCGAATTGCTGTGGATCCCGTTTTTCGGCTGGGGGCTGGCGATGTTGGAACCCATCGCCATCGATCGCAAGGCGGGGCGCAAGGCCTTGCAGCAGGTAATTGCCATCGGCAGCAAACGCCTGGCCCGGGGTCGGTGGGTGGTGATTTTCCCCGAGGGCACGCGCGTGGCGCCGGGCGAAAAGGGGCGTTACGCGCCGGGCGGCGCAATGCTGGCGGCACGCAACGCTTGCCCGGTGGTACCGGTGGCGCACAACGCCGGAGAGTTCTGGCCACGCCATGGTTTTATCAAACATCCGGGGACGATTCGCATCATCATCGGGCCGAGCATCGATACGCGCAATCGCAGCGCCCAGGAAATTAATGCTCAGGTGGAACAGTGGATCGAGAGTACCATGAGCACCATCAGCAGCGTGAAATAGTTACAGGCGATCTCATTACCGTCGAGTTGCTACGTCCCTGTTTTACAAATCGCTCCACGCCCCGGTAGTGGTGATGTCCGGGGTGCCGTCGGCGTTGCTGTCGATGTCCAGCTGATACGTGGTGTTGCTCAAGGCGGTAAACGATGCGGCGTCGTTGTTGCCCGCGGCCTGCAACACCCCGCTGCTGGGCCAATAGTCGCTGCCGGTGATGCGCAGCGCGGTGAGTGTGCTGATGTCTATGTAGCCTTGGACAGGGTCGTAATAGCGGCCGCTGATCGCGGCGTCCACATAGCCGCTGCTGCCGTTGGTCAAGGCAATGACGTAGTTCTGGAGTTTATAGGCGGCTTGTGTGGCATCGTCGCGCAAAACGCAGTCCAATTTGACCGTTGTGACGCCGCCGACGTCGACTTGAGCCTGATCGTCAGGGTAAGTACTGTCGTTGGGGCTGTTATCGGCATCGGGGGTGTTGTTGGGGTTGATGGGTTCGTTGGCGGCATCCGTATCGGGATTCTCATCCTGGTCGAGTTCATCCGTTTTCGTAATGAGCGCATACCCGTTGGCGGAAAAGCTGCGACCCGTGGTAGTGATGCTCAGTTCAGTGAAACTGACGCTGTAAGGGTTCGGGGCGAGAGAGGTGTTGTTGTACATGTCGAGGCCGTAAGGATTGGTCGCGGTCTGGAAGGCAGTATCAATGTTGGAATTGTTAGTGGTCTGCCCTGATGCAGTGGCGCCGCCGTTGATGGTGGTCGAATCGGTGCAGTAGTTGTCGAATGTCAGGCTGAGATAGAACTCGCGAGTTTCACTGTTGACGGTGCCGCTGTAACTCAGTTGGCCGCCGCAATTGCCCGCCAACTGGTTGGTCACGTCCGTGACGGCCGCCGCGTTGCCGGGAGTAAACGTGCCATTCTGGATCGCCTGTTGCACGGCGCTCTCCAGGGCTTGGGACAGCAACATCGTTCTGGGGCGCCGGAAAGGCAGTTTTTGATCGACCAGCCCGGCACTGCTACCCAAGGCGCTGCTGGCCTGGCCGCCTTGATAGGCATCGGCCAGCAGGGTGGCGCTATTGGTTTGGGTAAGCGTCGCCGCAGCGGTGGTGCCGTCGTAACTGATCCGCGCCGAATTGCTGGCGGTGGCGGTGGTGCCGTTGTTCCCGAGGCAGCCGGCAAGCTGGGTCAACAGCAGGACACCTAATAGTTGTAGTTTTATCGCTTTCATGCCTTCCCCTTTCCCGGTAACTGCGACGGACCTCCCGGCGGACATAAGCTCAGAAGTTTCGCATTCATATTTGGCATTTGCAATGCTTGTTAACGACGCTGAGCGTCATTTATCGCCGGATTCGGCTACACCCTGAATTTACCGCGGCGCTGTCTGCTTAAGCCCATCGCTCCAATGATTTTGCCACCATCCTGGCAATGGAACGCTCGACGGTGATTTGATTGATCTCCGCCATGCTGACCCAAGCCAGATCTTTGGATTCGCTGCTGATGGTCAGCGGGGCATCGGCATCGGCCTCCAACAGAAAACGCACGTCGTAGTGGAGGTGGCGCGGGTCGTTGCCGCGCGCCGGGATGGGATGGACGTCGACATCGAAGACAGCCTCTGATAGAGGTCGGATGCCTTCAAGACCCGATTCTTCATGGGCCTCGCGCAGGGCGACGCGCAGGATATCCGGATCACCGTCGGCATGGCCGCCGAGTTGCAGCCAGCGATCGAGTTTGAAGTGATGGGTCAACAGTGCTCGGGTATGGCTGTGATCGATGATCCAAGCCGAGCCTGTAACATGGCCGGTCTGTAAGCCCCGATCAAAACACCCGCTTTCGGTTTCGACGAAACGCACGAGCGTCTGATACATGTCTCGTTCATGTTGATCGTAGGGTTGATAGTCACGCAGCTTGTCCAATAACGCTGTTCGGTGCATGAGAGAGGTTTAGTCGCTGAGTGCCATACGTCGGATTTTATACCATATCCGCTTTCGCTGAGTTCAGTCATGCCCGAGTGGGACGCTTTCCTCGTTGGCCAGCAGGATGTCACCGTCGCGAATCACGGTCGGCACGGCGGTAAGTCGTTGATGCAGGCAGGGGCCCCACACGCACAGGCCGTCGGCGATGCGAAACAAGGCGCCATGTAGGGCGCACTGTATCAGATCGCCGTCCCGCGTCAGGAATTGATCGCCGGTCCAGTTGAGCGGGGAACCGGTGTGGGGGCAGGAATTGATGTAGGCGTATACCGTCTCGTTTTTGCGCACCAGACATATGCTGGCGCGCCCGTCATTCAAGGGCACTTCCTTGCTGGTGCCGTCGGCGATTGCATCGAAACGGTACAGTAGCTGCTCAGGCGCGGCATGTTTGGGTGGCTGTTGCCGCAAGTAATTGTCGGTCACCATGATATAAAGGAATGCAGGACGGTGTCGGTAATATTAGCACATGATGGCAGCACTAAACCCGCTGGCGTCGATCCAATGAGTGGTGATGATTGCTCCAATTAATGTGGAAAACGGCCGGTGGCTTTTGGCGTGAGGGCGGTTTGGTCTGTACAGATATTATGCGATTCGGACGATATGTTTAGAGAGTTTGTGGCGAGTTGAGCATATGCGCAATGTGGAAATCATAGGCGTTGCTTCAGGTGGCGGGGCGCGGGATCTTCGCTGTGAAGACGGCCCGCAAGCCCTGCTGGCATCGGGTATTTTGCAGTGCCTGACGCATGCCGGCCAGACACCGCCTCCCTTTGATGTATTGCATATCTCGGACTTCGTGCGGGACCAGGATGTTCTTGCTCAAGTTGCCGAGATTGATCGTCGTTTAGCCTTGCTGGTCTCCGCCAAACTAAAAAATCACATCCTGCCGCTGGTGGTGGGCGGTGATCATGCCTGTGCGGTAGGGACTTGGAGCGGGGTGCGGGCCGCATTGCCGCCGCAGGAAGAGTTGGGTTTGATCTGGATCGATGCGCATATGGATAGCCACGTTCCGGACACCAGCCCCAGCGGTGCCTTGCACGGCATGCCCTTGGCCTGTTTGCTAGGTGAGGGGCCGGAAGCTTTAACCAAACTTGCCGGGCCGGCGCCCAAGCTGCGGCCCCGGCATGTCTGTCTCATCGGTGTGCGCAGCTTCGAGAGTGATGAGCGCGTGTTGCTGGAACGCCTGGGGGTGCGCGTCTATTTCATGGAGGAGGTCCGTGCGCGGGGTTTCGCCGCAGTGTGGCAGGAAGCCGTGCAGCATGTCAGTCAAGGCGTTGCCGGTTATGGCATCACCATCGATCTGGATGCGATCGATCCGCGTGACGCGCCGGGGGTGGGGACGCCGGAGAGCAATGGTATTGCGGGGGATGATTTAATTCGCGCGCTCCAACAACTGCATAACGACCCTGGCTTGTTGGCGGTGGAGATCGCCGAGTACAACCCGCATGAGGACCGGGATAGGCTTACGTTAAGATTATTGCGCCGTCTGATTTGCGCAGCGGTAGCGGGAAAGGAGCGGGATGAATAATACCATTGCACTGGAGGAGCGTTACTGCGCCCATAATTATGCGCCTTTGCCGGTGGTGCTGGTCAAGGGCGAGGGTGTTTTTGTCTGGGATGATGCGGGTAATCGTTACCTGGATATGATGAGCGCCTATTCGGCGGTGAGTCATGGTCATTGTCATCCGCGCCTGGTGGGGGCGATGACGGCGCAGGCGAAGCGTCTGGCGGTGGTGTCACGCGCCTTTTACTCGGATCGTCTCGCCCCTTTTCTGCTGCGCCTCTGCGATCTGACGGACCAGGAGATGGCCTTGCCCATGAACACCGGTGCCGAGGCGGTGGAAACCGCCTTGAAGGCGGCGCGTAAATGGGCCTATACCGTAAAGGAGGTGGCACCGGATCAGGCCGAGGTGATCGTCTGCGAAAATAATTTTCATGGGCGCACCATCGCCATCGTCGGCATGTCGTCCGAGCCGCAATACCGCGAAGGTTTCGGTCCCTTTCCGGCCGGCTTCAAACTTATCCCTTATGGCGATGCGGCGGCTTTGGCCGCGGCCATTACTCCCAATACGGCGGCTTTTTTGGTGGAGCCGATTCAAGGTGAAGGCGGTATCGTCATTCCGCCGCCGGGTTATCTCGCCGAATGCGCGCGCCTGTGCAAGGATCGCAATGTGCTGCTGCTGTGCGATGAAATCCAGAGTGGTTTGGGGCGTACCGGTAGCTTGCTCGCCAGCGATCACGAAGGAGTGAAGCCGGACGGTCTGATCCTGGGCAAAGCCCTGGGGGGCGGTTTATTGCCGGTGTCGGCTTTTTTGGCTCGTCGCGAGGTGATGGAGGTGTTTCAGCCCGGAGATCACGGCAGCACCTTCGGCGGAAATCCGTTGGCGGCGGCGGTCGCGCTGGAAGCGCTGAATATCATCGAGCAGGAAAAATTGGCCGAGCGCGCGATGGAATTGGGTGAATATTTTTTAGATCGACTCAAGGGCATTTCCAGTCCTCTGATTAAAGAAGTGCGCGGGAAGGGCCTGTTGATCGGGGTGGAGGTTCACCCGGAGCGCATCGCGGCGCGCCGCGTTTGTGAAGCCTTGATGACGCAAGGGATTTTGAGCAAAGAGACTCATGATGCCGTGATCCGCTTTGCGCCTCCTCTGGTGGTGGCCAGGGAACAACTCGATTGGGCTGCAGAGCGCATCAGCCAAGTGTTCAAGGAGCTTGAGGCGGGTTGAAGCGCTGGTTGGTACGGGATTTGCTTTATTACTTCGGGTTTAACAAAAACGCCAAAAATTCGGCGCGAGGGTATAGTTATGGAGAATGGTGGCAGCAAGGAGGGTTACGTCCATGTTTAACGATAGTCGTAAGCATGCACGCTTATCCGTTCCTAAATATTACACGGGTGGAAACTTTCACTTGATAGACGGCGAACGCAAATATCATTACATTCGTGCCAACGATGTATGTGTGGCGGGAGTGGGATTGGATCTGCCTTCCGCTGTCGAACGCGGCAAGCAAGTCAAGGTGTGTTTTACGTCGCAAGAATGGCGGGCAGACTTTGAGGGTACGGTAATGTGGTGCGAGCGAGCGGACCGCATCGGTGTCAGTAAGCAGTCCTATCAAAATTATCGGGTGGGGATTCTGCTGAGTCCGGAAAACTCGGAAGACAATGCCTTGCTCTATTTAACCTTGAAGGATGGATTCGAGCAGGCCCGTCCTCAACAGTCGGCATAATTTTACGGTTGGAACCGCCGGCGGCTCGAGGTGTGGGTCGAGTCTCATTCAACTGTCTAGAATTCTAGGCAGATAATCTCTGCGGCCGGTGTGGCGCTGGAAAACAGGCAACAACGGATGCACCTCGCATGCTTCAGTGCGAGGTGTCCTTGCCGATGAAGCGAGTGATCTGACGACGCTGCTTTTTGTTGGGGCGTCTGTCCGTGTGCGGGGCGGCGATGGTGGATAGCCTATGGTGTTCCGCTAATCGGTCGCGGGTGATGCGGCTTTCCGGGGTTTCTTCGTAGAGCATGGCGGCGACGGGAGCCGGGCCGCGCCGGGTGCTCAGTTCTTTCACCTGGATGATGAATTCATAAGGTCCTTTGCGTATCCTGAGCTGATCGCCGGTGGCGACACCGTGTCCCGGCTTGACGCGATTGCCGTTGAGATGGACTTTGCCGCCGGTTATAGCCTCGACCGCCAGGGTCCGGGTTTTGAAAAATCGGGCGGCCCATAGCCATTTATCCAGTCGTACTTTGTCAGTTTCGGTTTGCATGGGCTGAGAAAAGGTTCCGGAGCCGGATAAAAAGTGTACTACAGCCGCCAGGTGAAGAAGTGGTCAGCAGGTAAGCTTGGCTCTGTCCGTCGCGCTGGTAACTAAATGCCTTGATTAAGAAACCGAGTATTTGCCGCCCCTCGGCAGCTTGCGCGCGCAGCATTTTCATTTAATGGCAGACGTTGTAAGCATCGTATGGTCGCCGTATACTGCTGCTCCCTTATTTTAACCAATCGCGATTTTACCCTATAAAATTATGGATATTAAATCATTTAACCCCCCAATCCGCACCTTGATGGGCCCTGGCCCCTCCGACGTTCATCCCCGAATTCTGCAGGCCATGGCGCGTCCGACCATCGGGCATTTGGACCCTGCCTTCATCGGTATGATGGATGAAATGAAGTTGTTATTGCAGTACGCCTTTCAGACCAAAAATACCCTGACAATTCCCGTCTCCGCGCCGGGTTCGGCGGGTATGGAGACCTGTTTCGTCAATCTGGTGGAGCCCGGCGATAAGGTGATCGTCTGTCAGAATGGCGTGTTTGGCGGCCGAATGAAGGAAAATGTCGAGCGCAGCGGCGGGCAGGCGGTGATGGTGGAAGATGCCTGGGGTATGCCGGTTGATCCCCAGAAATTGGAAGATACGCTTAAAGCCCATAGCGACGCCAAGCTGGTCGCCTTCGTGCAGGCGGAAACCTCAACCGGTGTCGAGTCAGACGTGAAGACCTTGGCGGAGATCGCCCAACGTCATGACTGCCTCACTATCGTCGATGCCGT
>Ga0210074_1000771_pt1 | contig 10728 bp, 8 predicted proteins | sample China_Galinas_Co_FD_184860 | JGI IMG/M metagenome (GOLD analysis project Ga0210074, IMG submission 184860) | Wetland microbial communities from San Francisco Bay, California, USA, that impact long-term carbon sequestration -... | ecosystem: Environmental > Aquatic > Marine > Wetlands ... | reverse complement strand
CCCTAATTTTCCTTAATTTTCCCGCCTCTAAGCTTTCCTAAGCAAAGAATCACATTTTCATCAGGTAACTTCATTTTCGTTCCTCTAGATTAAAACTCAAAGAAATGGGATGAGGACAGGGAGACAAATCATGCGCATAGTGAAAACCACTAAAAAATTGCCTTGAAATTTCCCTTGGCTACCGCCTGATATTGGTGACTATCCCGACCGGCGATCTGTTGATATTGATTTTGATTTTTAGTCTTCTCGGCGAATTTGACTGGAATTGGCCGAAGTGCTGGGGCTTGTCAGTATGAATTATTTAAGCCGCGCTTTTCGGCTCTATGACCGGCCTAAGGGCTTTTCTGATGTCGAGTCCTAACACGGCTCTCATCCGAGCTCCGGGCCTGCGACCCTCCAGGGGACCCGCTAAAGCGGCCTCCCTGAACTTGGCGTTAGCGCACGAGAACAATTGTAGACGTACCCCTGTTAACAAATTAGGAGGCCCCAATGAAACTCAACTCAATCCTGTCACTAACGGTTTTTACTGCTTTGCTTTCATCATGCGGTGGGGGTGGGAAGACAAGTGATAACGAGAACGTGACTCCAACACCTGAGCCAAATGTTTCCCTGCAAATTACGAGCAGTGATATTCAGGTTTTCTCGAACGAAGGTGATGCTTTACCAATTAGCTTTGAGGGTGCCTGGAGTGCAACGAATTTAGGTGAAAACTCTGTTTTTATACGGGCGCAAGACTCCAATAACAGTACGATATCTGTGGCCACAATTGATGCAACCAATAGTCAAAGCTTCAGGATAGATACATTCATAAACCATGCGTTGCCAATGGGTGATTACGTTTCAAACATTTCTTTTCTTGCTTGTAAAGATATTGATTGCGTCAACATTTACACGAATACAGCCCTCGATTTGAATATACAACTGTCTGTTAAAGAAGTGCCTGAATGGCAGACCCACCAGGCAAATGCATTTCACAACGGTTATGTGCCCATTTGGGTTGATACTGGAAACTTTCAGAAATTATGGGAATGGAGCCGGTCACCCTCACCAGAGCCTATTGGGGGTATCAATTCTCCAGTGGCGGGAAATGGAGAAGTCTATGTGTCCACGGATGTCTACTTTGGTGATGCTGCTGTCATCGCGCTGGACGAGCTAACCGGTGAAGAAAATTGGCGCTTCTCTTTCGGGTATATGCCCGCATTGAACCCCCCGGCTATCAATAATGACTCCTTATGCGTAGCTACTTCCGGACATGAAGATACTAAAGTATGGGGGATAAACAGAGCCGATGGTAAGTTGAGGTTTCAAGCTAATTTTTCTTCTCAATGGGGACATTATTTGGCACCAACGATCGACAACGGTCTTGTTTATCAAACTGGAGGTTATTACGGCGGGTACACTTACGTTTTTTCAGCAGAAAATGGAGCACAAATATGGTCAAACCCTTCAGGCACTTCCTGGGGTATGGACACCCCCGCTGTCGATGCTGAACATGTCTACGTTCACAGCGGCAATGCTCTTGCTGTACTAAACAAGACCAGTGGCGAAACAGAGCATACGATTTTAGATCCGTTTGGAAGCTTTGATTATGATTATCACGGCTCTCCAGTGGTGGGCGCTCAAAACGATGTTTTGGCTTTCAGCGGCGGTGCCTTTAGTGGTCGCGCAAGCAGTAACGCCGAGCATTATGCAGACAGAGTTATCACAAGTTTTGATATTCTGAATGGTGAATATAGATGGTCTACCGCATTTACCTATAAAACATTTTTCGCTGTATCAAATGGAGTCGTATATGCAGGGAAAAATAACCCCGTTGCGTTGGACGCAATCGACGAATCAACAGGGGATGTATTATGGAGTTGGGTCGCTCCAACCGCACAAGATACGGAGTTTCATCGCAATGTGGTCGTTACGAAAAACTTAGTATTTGTAAGCACAAATGCCAATATTTATGCGGTTGACTTGGATACCAAAGAATCCGTGTGGACTTACAACGAACCAGGGATGATTGCAATTTCTGATAATCGGATTTTAATCCTGGCACCGGGAGATCGAGAAAGCGATGGTCGATTAATTGCTTTTGATCTGCGTACAAAGTAATTAGTTTTTCAGTTGCCGAAAAGTTGATCCAGTCGACTGCTGCGCGTCGGCTGGTTTAACGTTGCCTGAGTGTGTCAAATTGTGCACTATCACCCGTTTACTTGCCTGTTTTTACTGTTATTTATCGGTATTCGTAAATCGGAAATACAATGTAAGTGATTGTTTTTATGAAATATTCAATTAAAGGTTGCTTCTGAAAAGCCTCGTGTCGGTGGTTCGATTGTTCGTGCACTTCCCTGTGCGCCCCCTGCGGGCGCACTGCGTGCGACCCATTCCGATCCCGTCAGATTTGTACCCCATTTCAAAGTGAAGTCGCACGCCCGGTTACGGCCAACGCGGTCTTTCATGCGGGTTACTTCAACCCCATCCCAATTGCTGCATGCTGATCGCGTCATTCCAGATTTTTGTCATGTGCTTTATGCGCTCACCGTCAAAAACCATGTGGTAAACGTAATCCGCGGCAACCTTGTTATTCGTCGGCGGCACCGGCCCACCCGGCCCTGTTTGCGTGCCATGAAAAACAGCAAACGCGGCCACGGATCCATCGGCCTCATCGGCGGCGAAGAACTTCAGCTCGTAGTGTCCATCTGGAATGGGTGTAAAAAGGTTCTTCATCCACTCACAGTAATCCGCCAGCGTGGAGATCTCAGCCAGGGCAGCGGTTTGCGAGGAAAATGTCGCATCGGGATTGCAAAACGGCTTACAGGCATCCCATCCCTGTCCGGTTTCACACGCCTCGAAAAACTGTTTTGCGGGTGCGAGAATTTTGCTCATGAAAGACTCTCCTGTTCGCAGATCAAGACAATGTCTGCTTCAAATTTAAAGAATGTAAAAGAAGTTACCAAAATGCAGTTTAGTCCAGACCGCCAGGAATTGCTGCTGATGACCGCAGATTCAAGACAACTGGTCTCCCTTGTCCCCGGGCAGCCGAAGCACTGCGCAATGGAGAAAACAGGAAGCAGGCCGGGATGTCAAGCGGCTTCACGATCCCTGGTTCGCGTTCACCCCCCTATTCGCTGAATAAGGGGTATCAATTACAAAAAAGACCCCCGCCAGGCGGCCAATTCCATTTTTGTGGTCCGGTAACCCACAACAAATCTTCAGGGGAGTCCTGGAATCCCTTAAACTGTCAGTCCGGCCAACTTTCAGGGTTTGCGTATTTCTCATCAATTACTTGAACTGATCCTTTGTTTATCCTGAAAAAATATGGAAATAGTCCACCATGAAAAAAATTAAACTTGCTTTCATCCTGCTGATCACGGGTCTGTCATTGATGAGTTGCTCACCGGATGTCGGTTACAGGCCGATTGAGGACCTGGTGTTTGCTGATGCCGCCCTTCGGGATTGCGTGATCAGCGAGGGGAAAAAGAATGGATGGGGCAATGCAGGGCAGGTGCAAAAATTGCACTGCGTAAATCCGACTTCGCAGAAGATTTCCGACCTTTCAGGCATCGAAAACCTGCACAATATTTGGTCGCTGGACCTGGCGCATAACGAAATATCCGATATTTCTCCGCTGGCCGCGCTGAATAAACTCGAGCATTTGAACCTGGACGATAACCATGTCCGCCAGATGGCTGACGGGATGTCCCATATCAGTCTCACCCACCTGAGCCTGGCCCGAAACGTGATCCGCGACATCAGCATTATCAGCGAGTTTCAACGTCTGGAATTCCTGAACCTGTCAGCAAACCGGGTGGATGACGATGACCTTGCTTCAATGCAACTGAGCCAGACGCTGCAGGCGCTCAATCTGAGTCAAAACGAAATATCCGATATAAACCCGGTTGGATCGCTCGAGAAGCTCAGAGTACTCGACCTGGGTCACAACAAAATTACAGACCTGTCTGCGCTGGAGAATTTGCGGCAACTGGAATCTTTATCTCTGAATAACAACCAGGTGAGTGATTTAACCCCCCTCTCAAAATTATTTGCACTGCGCAAAATAGACCTTTCCAACAATCAAGTGAGAAATATTGAACCACTCATCAACCTGGAAAACGTCTGGCGACTGTCTCTCGATCACAATCAAATCGAGAGCATTGAACCGCTGCTGGATTTTAGCGAACTTGAGTTTCTCAGTCTCAGGGGCGTGGAAAACCTTTCCTGCGAAACAATCGCAAAGTTGATTGAACAGGTGGGTAAAGACGTGCTGGTCATGGATGATTATTGCTCATGAACGGCAGGCCGGGACAAGCATCGCAGCCGGCTGCGTGGTTTATGCCCAATTCGAGCCCCGGCGCTTGCGCATCGACCCGAAAGGCGCCGGCCCCCTTTTCTTGATCTTGGAGTCGAAAACATGTTTCCACGTTGCGCGTTGACCCTTGTCCTGATCCTGTTGTTTCCGTTCACGCCAGCAAAAGCTGCCGGCCAGGACGTGTTCACGGTGGGTTCGATAAAGGCCGCTGCCGGTGAGACGGTTTCGGGTTACCTGCAGATAGAGCCCCTGACAGACCCAGGCACACGGATCCCGGTGTCCGTTATCCGCGGGCAGAATCCGGGTCCGGTGCTGGCGCTGCTTGCCGGTGTGCACGGCTACGAGTACCCGGGCATCACCGCGCTGCAGCATCTGCGAAAATCGGTTCGTGCCGAGGACCTCTCCGGAACTTTGATCCTGGTGCATATCGCCAACCCGCCCTCGTTTTACGGCCGCACGATCTACACCAGCCCTGCCGATGGCAAGAACCTCAACCGCGTGTTTCCCGGTAAAAAGGATGGGACACTGAGCGAGCGCATTGCGTACAGCATCACGCGCAACGTCATCGAGCAGGCGGATTACCTGGTCGATCTGCACGCCGGTGACGGCAACGAGGTGCTGCGACCCTACGTGTACATGCCGGTGACCGGCAATCCGCAGCTGGATGCCGCCAGCCGTGGCATGGCGCTGGCGTTCGGCCTGGACCATATCGTCATCGACGAGGCGCCCCTGTTGCCAAAAGATGCATCCATCTACACCGACCAGACGGCGTTGACACGCGGCATACCTGCCATCACCACCGAAACCGGCCAGCTCGGCTCCAATGATCAATACTGGGTAGGGTTGGCGGAGCGTGGCATTTCTAACCTGATGCGGCATCTCGGCATGTTGAAAGGCCTACCGGAAGCAAACGAAAATGTCGTCTGGCTGAGCGGTTACGAGGTCATCAAGAGTCCCGCAACCGGCATCTTCCAGGCGTCGGTCCGCGATGGTTACGCGATCGCCGAAGGCGGCTTGCTGGGTCATCTGGTCGATGCCTTCGGCGATAAAATCACGGACGTTCGCGCACCCTTCGCCGGCATCGTGAATTATGTCGTCGGCACACCGCCGGTCAGCGAAGGCGAGCCGCTGGCGATGATCAGCCGTATCAAGGCGCAGGACTAGACTTTCCTGGAAAGACGCCGGCCAACAGGTTGCAGCTGACAAATGATCCGGAAACCACGTGTCACCCGGTCGTCGGAGCCACGCTTGAACGCTCATTCTTCTGACGCCATACTTTGCCAACCGTCCTGCGCCCCCGCAGCGGGACAACAGACATTCCAGGACAGGCATGACAGGTGAGCACGTGGTGAATGACGAATTCGAACTCTGGGACTTGCGTATTGAAGTGACCGGAAATCAGCAGGACATGGTCTGCAACCACGTCGTCGGCGACTATTTCGAGCTGTCGGGTGAAAACCTGAGTTTTCCGGGCGACCGCCCATTTTCAATTTATGCGCTGGCGGCCATCCTGCCGCTTTTGCCCGCAAAACAGCGTATGACGCATGCCAATGACTGGATGACCACCGATACCGAAATCGCCTGCCCGGACCCCAACTGCGGCGCCCGCTTCCGGATTATCCGAACCGGCAAAACCACTTTTCGGCATAGCGAAACCACGGTCGTGCCATTGCCGCAGATGGATGGCTGAGATCACGCGCGCCTGGCTCGCACCGGGATATTCCGTTGCCTCGGTGATCAATGGTTGCTGGCAGCTGAGCCCCGATCATGGCGGCGGCCCGGCTGATGAAGCCGGTATTTTCAACATGTTTGCCGAGCTCGTCGAACATGGTTTCACCACCTTTGACTGTGCGGATATCTACACCGGGGTCGAGGACCTCCTCGGCCGCTTTCGCCGTCGCCTGCCCGACCCGGAAAAGATACAGGTCCACACCAAGCTCGTACCCGACAAATCGACCTTGCATCAATTGACGGCGGAGCGGGTAGACGCGGTCATACACCGCTCGCTCAAACGGCTGGGCGCCGAACGTCTCGACCTGGTGCAGTTCCACTGGTGGGACTACGACATCGACGGCATGGACCTGTTGACGGAGCGTCTTTTGAAGGCGCAACAGGCGGGCAAAATCCGGTTGCTGGGCGCGACCAACTTCGATACCGCCCACATCCGCCAATTGCTGCTCGAGGGCATTCCCGTGGTCAGCCTGCAGACGCAATATTCCCTGCTCGACCGGCGGCCGGAGAAACACATGGCGGCGCTTGCACGCGACGCGGGCGTGGCCCTGTTGCCCTACGGCGTGCTGGCGGGTGGCTTCCTGAGTGAAAAATACCTCGGCGTGCAGACACCGCTTGCTAGCAACCGCTCACTGGCCAAGTACCGGTTGATCATCGAAGAAGCCGGCGGCTGGGACGCGTTCCAGGACCTGTTGCAGGTATTGTCCGGTATCGCCGGCAAACATGAAGTCAGCATCGGCCTCGTGGCGGCGAAATGGGTGCTCGACCAGACCGCCGTCAAGGCCATTATCCTGGGGACCGGCAGCAAATCGAGAGCCCCGCAGAATATAAAGCTGGCGGAACTGGAACTGGATGCCGAAGACCTGCAGGCCATCCGACGGCAACTGGCCCGGCAGAAGATACCCGCCGGCGATATGTATGACCTCGAGCGGGACGAAACCGGTGTCCACGCCAGCATCATCAAAACCGAGTTGCAGCGGGGCGCCTGATGAACGCCCCTGCTGACAGGAAATGGTCCTCGCAGCTGGCATTCCTGGCGGCGGCCATCGGCAGCGCAGTCGGCATTTCAAATGTCTGGAAGTTTACCTATGTCGCCGGTGAAAACGGCGGCGGCGCGTTCGTGCTGGTGTACGTTGGTTCGGTCGCGTTCGTCGCGCTGCCGGCCCTGATCGCCGAGTTCCTGGTCGGGCGGCGGGGTGGCGCCAGCGTGGTCAAGAGCATGGAGAATCTCGCGGCCCGTGACGGTATCAGCCCGGCCTGGCGCCTTTACGGACAGATGGCGGCCCTCGGCGCCTTCATCGCGCTGAGTTTCTACGCAGTGGTCGCAGGCTGGACCGTCGATTACTTTTTCCAGGCCGTGCGTGGCGGCTTCAACGGCATCACCGCCGAGGGTTCGTCCGCGGCACTGGATAAACTGATGTCCGACCCCGGGCGCATGGTGGTCTCCCAGCTCATTTTCCTGTTCCTCACCGCAGCCACGGTCGCTGCAGGCATACGCAAGGGCCTGGAGAGGGTGCTGCGATTTCTAACGCCCGCCCTGTTTGTCATTCTCCTCGTCCTCCTGCTGTACGCGATTTTTGCCGGTGATTTCGCAGCCGGTGCGCGCTTTTTGTTCATGCCGGATTTTTCCAGGCTCAACGCCCATACCGTGCTGATGGCCATCGGCCAGGCGTTCTTTTCCCTGGGCATAGGACTGGGGGTCCTGTTGACAATTGGCGCCTACATGGACCGCAAATCCTCGATCGTACGCGCCAGCATTGTCGTCGCCGCAGCCGATGCCGGTGTTGCCTTGCTGGCCGGGTTGGCCATTTTTCCGATCGTGTTCGCCCACGGCCTGTCGCCGGCCGAGGGTCCGGGGCTGATCTTCGCCACGCTGCCCGTCGCGTTCGGGCAGATGCCGGGCGGCGCGGTGCTGGGTTCCCTGTTTTTTGTATTGATGGCGGTTGCGGCGTTGACTTCCGCCATCACCATTTTAGAGACCGTGGTCGCGACCATCGAAGACTACAGCGGCGCTTCGCGTCACAAAATTGTCTCCTGGGTCACACTGTTGCTTTTCCTCGCCGGTCTCGGCACGGTTTTTTCGTTCTCGACGCTGGCCGATTTTCACCCGCTCGGTTTTATCCCGGCATTTGAACACCGGAACATTTTCCAATCGCTGGATTACCTCGTCTCCAATTTCATGATGCCCGCCGGCGGCGTCTTGATCGCGATGCTGGCGGGTTGGGGTTTGCGCAGGCAGGCGACACGGGACGAACTGGGCGTCAGGGACTCGGTCATGTTCCGGCTCTGGCGGTTGCTGGTCCGGATTCTTGTGCCGGCTGCTATTTCCTGGGTTTTCGTTGCCAATTTGTAGCCCTGCATCTTTTAGTGCTTCCGCCATCTTTGGAGAACTTTTAGACATGCGCTCTGCTAATCTCTTGGAGGTCGCGGCCTGCGCCGGGATGACGGTGCTTGTAGTCCATACTTCATATGCTCGCTGGCAATACATGCACAACGCACAAAACGACCGCCGTCATCCCGGCGCAGGCCGGGACCTCCCCACCGTTCCGTGATCTTTCAACAGGCTGACCCCAACCATATCGTCGCAATTCGCGGGCTATCCGCTGTTTTTTTGACCCCAACCAATTTATGCTTGGCGGCAGAAAAAACACCCTGCCCGGAGCGCCAAAAGGATTTCTGCACATGACCCGTCGAGGCCAACTGTTGTTACTGTTGTTCATATCATTCCAGGTCGCCGGCACACCTGCACTGGCTGCCCCCTCGAACGCGGAAGAACTGGCGCGTCTTTCCGCCCAGTACGTGGACGAACACCGACCCGGCGCATCCAGGAGCGACAGGACCGACTACTCGGCCGACGCGTTTATCCGGGAGATCAGGGACCTGGAAAAGTACCTGGAAGAATTGCTCGCGATCGAACCCGACGGCCTCAGCCTCGAGCAGGATATCGACCGGCGCGTGCTGATCGGCATCTCGCGTTCCGACATCAACACCGCCCTGGTACAGCGCGAATGGGAAAACGACGCCGCCCTGTACGTGCCAAGCGCCCGCCTCGGCGCCTTGTTCGAGGCGGAATTCGCGGGCACGCAGGCGCAGCGGCACGAACGCCTGTTCGCACTGCTGTCTGCGCTGCCGACACGCCTGCAACAGGGTCAGGAAAACCTCAAGCGGCCGCCACGGCGGTTCACGGACGCGGCCATTTTCCAGGCCGGCAACAGCATAAAGACGCTCGAACAGGGGCGGGCCGGGTTGGCGGGCCTGAGCGAAGAGGACAACCGGGTATACGACCAGGCGCTGGCGGCGCTGCGAAGTTATCTCGATTTCCTCGAAAACGATTTGCTGGCGCGCTCCGATGGAAACTGGGCGCTGGGCCGCGAGGCCTATGACTTCATCCTGCGGGAACGCTGGTACATGGATGCGGATGCCGACCAGATCCTGCAGCGTGGCAGGCAAGCCTTTGCAGAAACGGAAGCGCTGGCCCAGGCCGTGGCCGAAAAAATCCAACCGGGCAAGCCCTGGACCGAGGTGTTCGAGTCACTGAAAGACGATCACCCGAGCGCGGACGGCATCAAGCAGGCTTACCAGCAACAGATGGACGCGGCCCGGCGCTTCGTGCTCGATCACAAGGTGGTGACACTGCCTGAAGGTGAACGGGTCATCACGGTCGATACACCACCCGCGATGCGGCGTTCGTCTCCCTTCGGCACGTTTCAGACCGTCGATCCGTTCGAGGGCGGTCTCGAGGGCCGCCTGGTCCTGACCCCCATCGAGGACTGGATGACGCCCGAACAGCAGGCCGAGCGCCTGCGCTCGCACAGCACCGCATGGATTCCGATCATTGCGGTGCACGAGGCCTACCCGGGCCATCACGCACAGGCGCTCAAGGTCAATGAAAATCCCAACCTGCTGCGCCGCGTCATCCATGAACCCATATTTTCGGAAGGCTGGGGCCTGTTCACCGAGGAACTCATGTATGAACTCGGCTTTTTACAAGGCGACGATGTGCGGTTGACGCAGTTGCGAAACCGCCTTTGGCGCGCGGCCCGGGTCATCCTCGATGTCAGCCTGCATACCAAAGGTATGAAGTTCGAAGAGGCCGTTGACTTCCTGGTCGAGAAAGTCAGGTTTGAAAGGTACGCGGCGGAACTCGAGGTTGGAATGTACATCCGCAACCCGACCTACGTGCTCGGTTACCTGATCGGCATGCAGGAAATCGCCGCTATCCGCGCCGATTACATTGCCGCCCATGGCCAGCCCGATCCGCCCAGCGAGTTTTACGACCGGTTGTTGACCATCGGCTCTATACCACCCGCCCTGCTGCGGGAGGAACTGCTGGGGTCTTCCGATTGAGCCGCCGTTAACCCCGCTGCCAGCCGGTTAAATCGGGTTGATACTGGACGATCACGAACCGTGTATGGCTGTGGTCCGGCCCGGGCCGGTGAACTGAAGGCATGCCGGTGTAAATCAACCTCGCCTATGCCGGCGGAATCAGGGCGGTAATCCTGTCGCCGCGGCTTATGTCGTCCATCTCCCCGCCCACGGGGAAACTTATATGGCCGTCGTCGGTGGTCACGAACAGGATAATCCTGCCGGGGTGTTTTTCCAGGTAATCCGCATGCGTGAAACTGTCCGTGATTTCAGTCGTGCCGGTATCGACGTCGCCATGAAACAGCTCCATCAGGTCATCCAGTGATCGTTCACCG
>Ga0210074_1000768_pt1 | contig 10741 bp, 10 predicted proteins | sample China_Galinas_Co_FD_184860 | JGI IMG/M metagenome (GOLD analysis project Ga0210074, IMG submission 184860) | Wetland microbial communities from San Francisco Bay, California, USA, that impact long-term carbon sequestration -... | ecosystem: Environmental > Aquatic > Marine > Wetlands ... | reverse complement strand
AATCAGTACCCCGTTCACATCAAAAATACACACCCTGATCTTTTTGAGATCCATGCCCTTAATACCTTCCCTAAAAATAAATTCAATCATAACATAATTCTAACCCCTGCAATAGCCAAAATATTTCATGAAAATTTTCGAGAGGTTTTTTTATTTATAATGAAAACAGTTTGTTGATTACAATTTTTCTTTAAGTTGTAAGGTGACTGTTTTTACCGAAAAGTTTCTAGTTCAATTTCTCAAAAATTTCACCCTTCGGGCGTGTCCGAAACCCCCATTTGTTGCGTTTTCAAGGGCTTGAAGAAGTCTACTACGGCTGCGCCCTTGAGGGCCTTACAATTGAACCCTTTGCGCACGTGAACTATCCGGGATAATTGCGTAAAATATTTACTTGACTTTCTTTATTCCGGTCTTAACTTTTTTTCAAATACATTATGGGTTCGTAACAGTTCCACTGTTGAGCCATTTTGACTGATAACATAAAAAAGGTTGATTAATGAGGTGATATTATGAAAAATATATGCATCGTTGAGCGGATATCAAAAGCGGGAATTGGGTTATTTTTCCTTTTCATCGCAGCCGGTTTTCTGTTAAGCGGTATCACGGTTCTTCCGTTTTTCGGATTCTTGCTGGCTGTACCGGCATTGCTGGCTTCAATATATTTCCTTTCCGCCCATCTGAATAAGAGCTGTGAAATTGAGTTTGAGTGAAAGTGTTTTACTTTGCCTGGATATATATAACCTGTTGAATACCACCAGAAAAGAGAATATTGATGAGCGATTGGATTACATTTGAAAACGCAACGTATCTGGTGGAACGAGCTTTTTTAGTGGCGGATGACAATACCGCTGCTTTGCTCGAAAAAACATCTATCGAGGTATATACCGGCAGGGACGGTAAAAAACGGTTAAAAGGCAGTGGTCTTGTTCAAAACATGCTGCTGGTAGAACTTTTGGAAGAAAATGACGACCTGGATTTATTTCTGGATTTAGGGGAAAACTATAAATACCTCATGAAAGCACCAAGGATTACCGGCGGAAAAGTCTTTTCACCGGATACAAAATCTTTTATTCAGTTCGATCCCATTGCTCCATGGAACAAAATTTCGGAGTCAGAATTCACGAAACTGACAAACAGATTTAAACTGTTGTAACAATCATCATCAATTGACAATCATGAGATTAATCTTTAATATTTCAACCATTAAACATTAGCACTCAATTTAAGCTTCATATGAGAGTTAATGTGGCGATTATTCTTTATCCACCCCACAAGACAGGATAATCCAATGCCAATTAAAAGTAGGAGCAACATTGTTGAACCCGCGCCAATCTTCAAAATCATCCAGCTCAATCCCACAAACGGTAAAAGAAAAACACAGACCGCCGCCCGCAAGCCGGCATGCTTAGATATGAAATCTGCCGCAGGTGGTGAATATTTGTAATAATACGTCATAACACTTTTTCCCGGACCATTGATCAACAGATAACGGTCACGGAATTTACGCAATATTCTAACATGCGGCTCCAACAATGATCCGTATGAAGCTGTTGCGATGAAACAACCGCCACCGCCACCGCCGCCTCCACTAGCAACCTCATTATCAACCTCATTATCAACCTCATTATCAACGCTATTTACTTCTGTCCCAGCTATAAGCGCCACCTCGTTGGAATTATAACTGGTATTCCCATCAATATCAAAAGCTCTTACAACAAAATAATATGTTTTCGTTGTATCCAGATCATAAATGGTACATTTGGGTTCTATTGTTTCCCAATATGGAGCGTTGTAATCATAGGATTGATGTTGCTCTCGATAATAGACTTTGTAGCCGGCCACTTCCGGCTCACTATTAGCCGTCCATTGCAGGGAAATGTCCATTGCATGAAGTGATGATACGAAACAAAAAAATATAAAAAAGAACAGCAAAAATAATTTTAAATTTATAGATCGTCTCCTCTTTTGTAACTGCCTCATATTCAAAATGATTCTGTAGTTTAAACATTATGTTAGAAAAATTTACACTTAACCTAAGTTTAGTGATTTTCAAGTTTGCCGCAGATACAAGGAAGATGTTGCATCGCTATAGTTGTCTATGTGGAACGACATCTGACGCAGTAGATGCGGTGATCCTCCTGAGGCGGATTAAAATTGGAAATCCCGAAGGGTTTCAAATTATTGAAATTCAAAAGGGATTAACGCAACCTTCTTGAGCAATATTTGTGCCATTTATAAATGATCCCCATTGTTTTTCTGTGGTTGGTAAAACTCAAATAATATAAGAAAGATAGAACCCATGTTGACAATGAGAGATGTTATTTGGATCTGACACTGAAGTTTGGGGGATCGAACAGAGAAATTGTTGCTAACGTATTGACACTTTAATACTAAGAGTAAAAACACTGAAAGATGATTTCAAAATGGATATTTTGTGGTACTGTATGCTTTTATAACCGCTATAAGTGGTTTAAAGTATAGGTTTCCAGTTTTGCCAAAGGTTGTTGAGTGGAGGAAATACCTTCATGAAGTCCTCGTTTGCTTTCAGAAACTTGGGCCGTTCTTTCATCAAACCGTCAGTGTCCGATGTATGAGAATCCCTTCGCATTTCTATCCGACGATGACCATCCGGATAAAACCTTTTGAGTAACTTTCGAAGCCGTAAACCTATGACCACGCAATACCAGAATTCAGTTCCTTGAGTAATGTTGAACTTCTACGGTCACGTGCACCAGGTTGAGGTCAGATGGAATTAACTGCTTGTAATGTTCGGCCGGTTTCGGATCATTGGTGACAACCGTAATGATGGCAGCATAGATATTCGGCCCAACTGACCAAAGGTGTAAATCGGAAATCCGGATGCCTTCATTATTTTCGATACATTTTTTTATCGTTGTTCTGATTTCTTCGGAACCTCGTTTGTCCAGCAAAACACCACTGGTATCATGTATCAGCCCGAGAGACCAACGGGATACCAATACTGCACCCACAATTCCCATGAAGGGATCCATCCAGATGAACCCGAGGTATTTGGCCGTCAAGAGCGCAAAAATCGCCAAAAGCGATGTAAGGGCATCCGCCAGGACATGGAGATAAGCGGCTTTCAGATTATGGTCTTGGTGGTGTCTGTGATCGCCTCGTTCATAATGCGGATGATCGTACCGGTAATCCAAAATGAACACAGAAGCACCATTGACGATCAATCCGAGAACTGCCACGAAGATCGCCTGGTTGAACGCGATCTCCACGGGATAGGCGAATCGCTTAATGCTTTCCCAAGCCATAATCAGCGCAAAAAATGCAAGCAGAATTGCCCCGGTAAAGCCGCCCAGCGCATTGACCTTTCCGGTTCCAAATGTGTATCGCTCGTCATGTGCGTGACGCCGTGCGTAAATATATGCAAATACATTGATGCTGAGCGCAACCGCATGAGAGGCCATGTGCAGGCCGTCGGCCAGCAAGGCCATAGAACCAAAGAGGATGCCGGTTGCGATTTCGACAACCATCATGGTTCCGGTAATGCCAATGACAATGATGGTGCGAACCTCACCCGGACGTTTTTGGTCTTGCCCGAAGCCATGGCCGTGTTGCAGCGAAGGATGTTTATCGTGTTGCATCATTTATTTGATACAAAGCGGCTGATGAAAGTCAATGGTTTTTTGATAAAATTATGTTGTGATTATTTTTATTTTTTTGGGAGAAATTTTTTAAAAAAATTGCGTGGCGGATTTAAGGGTTAGGATGTGCTGGGTTATTTTGGAATCATTGACTCGATTTTAATTAATTTGCCGCCTTTAAATGTCAGAACATCGTAATATCCATAATGGAATTCATAGGTCCATAGTTCCAAATATCTATAATTATCATCTACTCTACGGTGTCGGGATGAATTTAATTCAATTTTTTCTTTCGAGATCGGCTCTCCGCACCTATCCAACACTTTGATTTTTAAATCACCATCAGAAATTAGATAATTACCGCATCGGATGCTCGATCCTGCAAAAGAAATCCCGGCAAAACAAAGCAATAAAAAAATACATATCAATGTCGAAGGAAAATAGCTTTTCATTTAAGATATCCAGTAAGAGCAGAATATAGAATCGTAAAAATTGAATGTATTTAGCTTATTACGTCCAACCATAAGGTATGTCAAGGGAAATTAGGATCAGAGAGCAGGGGTCGGCGTGTTTTCCTAAATCATCGCTGCACGGATAATCTTTTTTAAACCGCATGATCACGCCAGTCGAAGATGCCGCTTGCGGTGAGGCGGATAAAACTCGTGGCAAGGCATCGAAAATAAAGAACAGGAAGCTATCTTTGCAATAACAATAGATTCAATGCAATATTTTAAAATTCTTTTAAAGATACGATTTCGGCATACGCCTGTTCTTTCTAACGATTCCTAAGCCACCCTGCCCGCTCGTGCCTTACGTGGCAGGCGGGTCAAACAGCATCCGATTTTAAAAAAGATCATCCATTCCGCTATATTCAAGGATTTAGAAGAAAAACTCCCCGAGGGTTCAAATAACTCAAATTTCAACAAAAACGCAGTCAAACATGCAAACATAAATCAAGATGAAAAGTATAAACCTTGGAAAACGTGAAAAATTGAAGCGATAATCATCCCCATTTTTTCCCCAGTTCCTCAAGACCAGCTTTCCCAAGATCCTCGGGAGACATTGCAATTCTGAACTCACAATCTGCGTTGAAGTTTAAGAAAAAAGGTTCAGAAAAAGATGGAATCCGCGAAGGGTCTTCCACATCTATGATGGCTACAGCACCTCGAGTGCCGCCTTGCTCCGTAAAATAAATGGATTCAGGCTTCAAATCGTTCAAAATCTTTTGAATGATTTCGCCGGCTCTTCCTTCTTTTACGAGGGTGTTGAACGGCTCGTGAGGAATTTTCACATTCATCAGTATTCTCATTTTGTATCCTCCTTTTATCATTTCGAGAACGAAAAAATACTCGGGCTCATTAATGAGGTGCAAGGAAGATAAATACAAAATTACCCAAGTCAAGAAGGAATATGCTACATTGTGACAGGATCGATTGGAAGAAAAAGGTCTGCTCTGCATGGAAGATATCTGTCCGAAAAAAACAACCCAAGGTTGATCAAGGACGATGACATATATCGTAAAATCCACAAAAAATCAAAAAAAGCAAACCCCGTAAAATGAGTTTGCCCAATTGAAAAACGACATCACACGATTTTTATGAACGTGATAAGCACATTTTATTGCCGTTAAGTACACAACTATTTGTCTGAGATCAATCTCTGTTTTCCTTAGATACCGGCGTTTAAAATTTCTTCTAAATTCGTTTTGCTGATAGGCTTTTGATAAATCCCATCGAAGCCCGCATCCTCTAATTCTTTCATGTCAAAATTATAAATATAGCCGGACAATGCATATATCTTTAAATCAGGATATGAAATTTTCACCCTGCGGCAAAAGTTTAAGCCATTTAACCAAGGCATTCTCAGATCGGTAATAATCAATGAAAAGTGTTCTCCACATCTCAAGAGATATTCAGCCTCTTCTGCACTATCAACCGTCACAGTCATATGGCCGAGATTCCCCAACACTTTCTTCATTAATTTCAGTTGGCTTAAATTATCATCAACAACAAGAATTTTTTTAGTGCTCATATCAATTATCCACCCAGGGAGTTTAATGCCATTATGGATATTTTTAAAAACTCAGAATGATCAAAAAAGGCTAATACGATATCTTGAAGCCGGTCTCCATCTTTTAAATTCCATTCAATTATATGAAAAGCGAATCATACACCGTATAAGGTTTTAACAACGCTTATTAATTTCAATTTCTTACTTTCCCAATTTTCGCAAGTATTATCGGGTGTTATAGGGGGAAACTCGTTATTGAACTCGCAACACGGCGAATATTCCAGCAATACATGATCTTCAAAAAAATTATCCTTGACGGGGGCAGGAGCATAATACCAACAGTTTTGACATATCTTGTTTTCCACAATTCTTCTGTCTCCTACTTTATTGATTATATAATTTAGTGTTTAAAACTTATGAAGGATAATTTAACTGGTCTGTTGATTTGAGATCTCTTTTGGGAAACACATTAATGCCTCCCTGTTTAAAAAAAATCATGCACATTTTGAAAAGTTTCTTCATCTAAAAATAGAATGGCCCATAAACCGGTTCGTTTTACACTACTAACGAACCCTTATTCGGGGAACTGGTCTATTTTGTTTTGTCTGAAAAATTTGAAAGTCGTGTCACTTAAGTCTTGGAGATTATGCAGGAGGGGCACGTGTAATAAATTTGCATGTTAAAATGCGTGGCGTGAATATTTTTTTTTCTATTATAATTGTGGCAATAAATCGGGAAGTTAAAAGGATTTGATATATATCACAAGTTGAAAAATCTGAATTATCATCAAAAGTATCAAAAAAAAGAGACCCATTTTGAAAGATCCTATCTTCACAATGATGATAATTAACAGAAAGAATAGAAACAAGAAAGACACAGACAATAAAAATAGATAACCGCTTCAACTTCAATAGATTCCTCTTTTAAAAAGGAGGTAACTAATATTGTTTAAATTCTCTTAATCTTTAACAGGAAATTGATTTACAATAGACGACCGATTTTAAGTGGGATTATAATTAAATTTGTTATAATAAAACCTTAATAATAGCAACAAAAAAATTAGAACCATCTCCAATAAAATTGGCGATTTTAAAAGAATATAAGGATCAGGATTCTGAGACCAGGGACCAGGGATCAGAGGTCAGAGACTTGGGGTTCAAACCTGATTATGTATCGATGTTTTCATAATAACCGATGGCACCCTTGCCGATTTTCTTGATGGAGAACAATGCTTGATCAGCTGCGGCTAAAAGTGAATCCGTATCAACGGCATGTTCGGGAAAAGTGGCTATTCCACAGCTGGCTTGAAGCTGTACTGCCTTGCCTTTGCTGCGCAGATATACTGTCGCTTTAATTTGAGATTGAATTTGTGATGCTTTGCTCGCAGCTTGATGTTGGTCTAAGCCCGGCAGAACCACGACAAATTCGTCACCTGCGTAGGCCACGGCATAAGCCGGGGGTTCGAGGGCGCTTTGGATAGTGGCTGCGACTTCCTGAATCACATAGCTGCCGTTTAAGTGTCCGTGGGTATCCACAACCTTCTTGAAATTGTCCAGGTCCATGAAAAGAAGCGATAACTGGCCTTGACCATTTTTAGCGGTTTCGATCAAAACCGCCAGAGACTGGTAAAGAAAACGCTGATTATAAAGGGAGGTTAAATTATCACGCAGAGACTGCTCACGAAATCTTTGCTCGCTGGCTCGTAATGCCTCTTCGGCTTCCTTGCGTTCGGTAATATCCACCATAGAAATTACAACCCTCGACAGTGTATCTTCATGACCTGCAAGAACCAACGCTCGAACAAGGACACTTTTCTGATTTCCTTTCAACGTATGAATCGTTTGTTCCCTTTCGCGTCGAATAGTGCCTTGAGCCAACATTAGAATAGTATCCTCCGCAATCTGTTGGAATTCGCTGCCCAGTGCCATCAAGGGAAATTCCGACATAAGAACGTTCTTGTCCTGTGCCTCCAACAGCTCACAAAAAGCATCATTGCAGTCAACGGTTTTAATGAGTGACATACAACGTGGCACCTCTTCGGGATGCTGCCGTAAGTAATGGCTTAGATTAGAAACACCTGATTGACGAAGTTGTTCAAGATAGGCTTTGAGATCGGAGGCATCTCGTTCCATCATGGCAATTGGAGCTGACTGGAATAACAAGCGATAGCGTTGTTCGCTTTCTTCGGCGGCCGTCTGGGCTAGTTTCAAATTGGTAAAGTTTTCCACAAACGCCATGACACCCGACACATTACCAGTGGAATCTACAACAGGGCTTATGTAAAAGCGTAGTTCCAGGCAATTTCCATTATCGTTAATGCAAGAATAATCGCGAATAATCGATTGTTTGGTTTGCCAACATTGGCGGATATCATCACTGACTCCCGAATCAACCAAGGACTGAAATTCAAAAATGCTCATCGATTCCGGATGTTGACTTACAGGCCAAGGGAGCATCTTCTGCATTTTACGGTTCATACCGGTGATGCGCCCTTTCAGGTCAGTGGTGAAGATACCAAACGGCGCACTATCGCCAAGTACACGGTTTCTCTCTTCAATCGCCTTCAAGGCAGCTTCCGCCTGTTGGCAACGTTTTCTGAGCGTTTCCATTTCTTATTTTTGGCGGCGCAATTCACCCAATTTTATGAGCAAATCATTCCGTGAGCTTGATGCGATTTCTGCCATTGTTCCATTCTTTTTTCAATTTTATTTCTGAATGTAAAACTTCGGTTTTTGAACCTTCAACCTTTTGTGCTTTAAAAACAAATATGTACACTAAGTGAAAAGTTGTCAAGGAGGTTTATTATATATTGATTACAAATATTTAATATTAAAAAATCAAAAAAACAAACCCTTTGGGTGTTCCAACGAATAAGTCTAATAGATTTGTAGATCAAACAGCTGATTATCAGCCAAGCTTTTTAGATTTGACATACCACAATGCGGTATTATTCTATATTAACAAATCGGGATGCTGTCCTTTAAAAATAAACAGCAGCCTGTGTCATTTTCACTTTTAACAATGGAAGGAATACGATCATGAATAGATATTGTGTTGATTGTCGCGACCATCCTAGTGATGTGAAGTGCTCTGTAGCTCTTTCGGCTGACTCAAAGGAGGAGCTATTGGAAGCCGTTGTTCAGCATGCAACGACAGTTCATGGATACGAAGACACCACCGAATTTAGAGAAATGGTTTTTAACGGAATTAAAGAAGGAACATCCTGTTAAGTGTCGCAACACCTGATCTACTGAAAACGTCACCACGTTACACAAAGAACATGGGATAAGTTGCATAACAATCGAATCGACTCGGAAAAAATAATGGCCAACCAAACAATATAGTGGTTGGCCTTTTTAATCGAAAATTTGCGATTACATTTGGGCAGTGACGCCTCCCCCGCCTTTTAGGAAGTGAGTTCTGCCTTGCAGCAGGGCTTCGCGCCCGGGTAAGGATCTTAGTTTATCCAATATAGCTCGCCGCAAGCCCATAAAAACTTTAAGTGCTCATGATTGCTGATTGCGGCTGTGTCTTATAATTACTTTGATTTTCGTGCGCTAAGGCTTATTCCTATAGTCCCGAAATCAAGCGCACTCGAAGGGTTCGGAACATTTTCGAATATGGTGTGTTTTTGCACTATCACTGCCTCGATGAAACCCGCAGCCTTCACAGTCTTGAGAAGCTCTGCCTCCGGCAGGCCGCCCGCTATTCAGCCGGTCCATAACGAAATATCATTCAAAGCCGACTGAGGTATTGATTTTGCGACCAGAATATCCCCGATATAAAGACGTCCACCGGGCTTGAGAACCCGTTCCCATTCACTCAATGTCTTCTTTTTATCCGGGGTAAGGTTGAGCACACCGTTGCTTATGATAACATCTGCAAACCCATCCGGAAGTGGTAAGTCTTCTGCGTGTCCCTCTCGAAACTCAACATTGATCGCACCCATTTCTAAAGCGCCGGATCGAGCCTTTTTCAACATCGCAGGAGTCATGTCGATACCGATTACACGCCCTTCAGGACCCACCATCTTGGATGCAATCAAAGAATCGAATCCCGAACCAGAACCTACATCAACAACAACATCACCAAGGTTTATCGGGCCGAGATTAAATGGATTGCCTGTTCCTGCGAATGAGGCGATATTATTTTCAGGCACGTTATCATAAAGCTTTTTATCATAGCCAATGCAGTTTGCTGCTTCTCGACCCGTATGAAAATGATATCCTTTGTTAGGGTAAAAAGCGACATTCTCATATTCTTTTTTAATCGCGTCCCACAACGTTGCATCGGATATATTTGGAATTGATTGTAATTTGCTCATGGTGTTATCCCTTTCAAAATGATTCAATCAGGCCTACGCGCTCCCCAAAACCGTTGACAGGTGGTCTAAATGGCTGGGGAACCGTAGACCATCTTGATCCTGATATCTCAAAATATTAATATCAATCATTCTACGCTTTGATGTTTTGATTATTATGAAAAATATTCTCAGGGTCATACTTCTTTTTGATCTGTTTCAATCGATCATAGTTCACATCGTAAGCCGCCGCCACCCGGTCGCTTTCGTCTCCACTCATGAAGTTAACATAGACGCCGGTTGAGGCGTAGGATTTAGACGCTTCAAAAAATGCACGTGCCCATGAAATACAGGCCTCATCTTGGGCGCCCTCATCCCATCGTCCGTGCACATTCAGGACAAACTGTAAATTCCGATGACCATATGCCATGGCATCCGATGGTACACGATTGGCTGCACCTGACATAAGCGGCAAGAATATCTCACAGTGTGGTGAAGGCAACTTTCCCGCAAATTCGATAATCGAATCCAGAAGGCCATCACTGAGTTCGGTTAAATTATGGGACTTCCAGTAGTTCCTTGCACCGGGCGTGAGCAATGGGTCAAAGGCCTGCTGCCACTGTGCATATGGCTGGGCTCCAATGTGTTCACCATAAGCGTCTCCGAAACTACGCAAAGAATCGATCAGCTTCTCACCTTTTTCTATATCGCCGGCATAGAAAATGGCCAGCACAACAACTTCTTTACCATGTACATTCTCAGGAAGAAAAGGCAATGGCGGAGCCTTGCGAATGACGACCCAAATATTAAGCTC
>Ga0210074_1000767_pt1 | contig 10751 bp, 7 predicted proteins | sample China_Galinas_Co_FD_184860 | JGI IMG/M metagenome (GOLD analysis project Ga0210074, IMG submission 184860) | Wetland microbial communities from San Francisco Bay, California, USA, that impact long-term carbon sequestration -... | ecosystem: Environmental > Aquatic > Marine > Wetlands ... | reverse complement strand
TTGTTCCTCAAGCCAACGTATGGCCGGGATATCCAAATGATTGGTGGGTTCGTCGAGTAGCAAGATATCCGGTTTGCTGACCAGCGCCTGTGCCAGCGCTACCCTGCGCCGCCAGCCACCTGACAGCTCAGACATCGTCGCATCCGCCGGCAAATCCAGTTGCGAGATTGTCGTCTCGACCCGTTGTTGCAGACGCCAGCCATCCAGGGCTTCCAGCTTCTGCTGTACGCGGGATAATGCACTCATGTCCGTCAGGTCTTCGGACTGTACCAGGTGATGATATTCCGCCAGCAGACGACCGGTTTCGGCAAGACCTGAGGCCACAACGTCGTAAACCGTCTGCTCATCTGCCTCCGGCAGTACCTGCTGCAACCAGGCCATACGGGTACCGGGTCTTAACCAGCGTTCCCCTGAATCCGGCACAATTTCACCGGCCAACACTTTCAGCAGCGTGGTTTTGCCCGCACCATTACGACCCAGCAGGCCAATCCGGCTACCCCGGGACACGCTGAAATCAACACCATCCAGCAAGGCCAGGTTTCCATAATGTAATGAGGCGTTATCGAGACGTAACAAGGGCATAGGGCTAACCGCTGGCAAGTAAGGCAGCGCATTTTACGCGTAAGGGGTTTGCTTGTCCTTGTTTTGTTTTCATTTAAGTAGCGACGAACATCCAATATGAAACGCATGAACATTTTCTCCCGCCATACTTGTGTAGTGTCCTGGTCGCTGGAGGATGATTGAAGTCTACAAGGCAGGTAAACTGTGCATATCGCTAAAGGAGACAACCAATGAAATATCTGCATACCATGGTGAGAGTGTCTGATCTCGACGAATCGCTTGATTTTTATTGCAATAAACTCGGCCTGGTCGAGTTAAAGCGTCATGAAGCACCTGCCGGTCGTTTCACGCTGGTTTACCTGGCAGCGCCGGGCGATGAAGACGCCCAGGTCGAATTGACCTGGAATTGGGATCCGGAGGAATACAGCGGCGGGCGTAATTTTGGACACCTGGCCTATGCCGTAGATGATATTTACGGCCTGTGTCAAAAATTGATGGACGCAGGCGTCACCATCAACCGGCCGCCCCGGGACGGTCACATGGCATTTGTACGCTCACCTGATGGAATCTCGATCGAGTTCCTGCAAAAGGGAGAATCACTACCCCCGCAAGAACCCTGGGTCTCCATGGCGAGCGTTGGGGTCTGGTAGGTACCGGTTTCATGCGTATGCGATTGTTCACCAGCCGATAGCCCGATATCGAGCTATCGGCCGGGAACTTTTTGTTTGCACCAAACTATCGGCGCGACGACTATCCGAATGACCGGGCCACCGGTGATCAGTGAACCTTGATTTCCAGCTGTTTCGGTGCCTTCTCTTCCGATTTGGGCAAACTCAGATACAGCACGCCATTCTTATGGTCGGCATGAATTTTATCTTCCTTGACGTTATCCGGAAGTTTGAACGAGCGTTGAAAACTTCCATAATAGCGCTCAATTCTATGCGCTTTTTTATCTTCATTTTCGTACTTACGCTCACCGGAAATACTCAACATTCCATCCTGGACCTGTATCTTGATATCGTCTTTGTCGACTTGCGGCACCTCGACGGTGATCAGGAAATCCTTGTCGGATTCATTGATATCAACGGCCGGTGTCCAGTCTGACTGGGTGAATGGTTGCAGATTGAAACCACCATCCATATCATGCCGGAAGCGGCTGAACAAACTGTCCATTTCCCTGAACGGGTTGTAGTGCATTAAGTCCATAATAACCTCCTTGATTTGAGTAATCGCAGCTCCCACACCCAGTTTGTTTTCATGTTAACTATAGACATTTTGGAGAGGTTCTTGTTCCGTTTTTCCTCATGATTTTTTTCAAAATCCCAAGGCAGAGAGATCGCCATTAAGCTATTATTTGAGCAGCGACCAGGGAAACAGCAAATCGTTACTTACACATTTGAACACCCCGAAAAGGGACCCATCGAATACCGTGACAGGAAACGTTACTTGTGGATCCTGTCTGTGTTCCTGCCGCTGATGCCCCTGTTGGGGATTCTGCTGTATTTTCGCCTCGGCTCGGAATGGTTCTTAATTGTTCCCCTGTCCATCAACTACCTCGTGATCCCGGTGCTCGACTGGATATTTGGAGCCGACCCCAACAACCCGCCCGAAGAAATTGTTCCCCAGCTTGAGGAAGACCATTACTACCGCTGGCTGACATGGATTACCGTGCCGCTGCACTTCGTCACCCTGATCGCGGTTGCCTGGTTTGTAGGTAGCCAGGATATCAGCGCCTGGTCCGTGCTGGTCATGGCGATTACCGCTGGCGCGTACAGCGGACTGGGTATCAACACGGCCCACGAACTGGGCCACAAGAAACTTGCCATCGAACAGTGGCTGGCAAAAATTGCGCTGACCATCCCCGCCTACGGGCACTTTTGCGTTGAGCATAACCGGGGTCATCACCGGTACGTGGCGACACCGGGCGACCCGGCCAGTGCACGTTTGGGTGAGTCGATTTACAAGTTTGCCTTACGCGAAATCCCGGGTGCGTTCCGGCGTGGCTGGAAGGTCGAGGCAGAGCGGCTCAGGCGTCGTGGCCAGGCCACCTGGAGCATACATAACAACATCCTGCAGTCCTATGCCGGAAGCCTGCTATTGCAGGGCGCGCTGATCATTGCCTTTGGCTGGATCATGATTCCGTTCCTGGCCATCCACAATTTCTGGGCCTGGTATCAACTGACCAGCGCCAACTACATCGAACACTATGGCTTGCTACGTGGGCAAGATGACGATGGCCGCTATGAGCGTTGCCAACCACACCATTCCTGGAATGCCAACTACATCTTCAGCAACATCATGTTATTCCAACTGGAACGGCATTCCGATCACCACGCCAACTCGTCGCGCCGCTACCAGAGCCTGCGAAATTACGCTGATATCCCCGAGTTACCCAACGGTTATTTTGGTACCTACCTGATCGCCTACATACCGTGGCTCTGGTACAAGGTGATGGACAAACGTTTGTTGTCCCTGCCGCATATCAAGGGTGATCTCAGCAAGGTCAATATCGACCCTGCGAAACGCACTGCGATCTATGCCAGGTATGGTGATGGACAGGTTGCGTAACCATCGGCGCCTATTTGAAAACATCAAACTGATAACTGTACTTCAGTATGATTTCACGACCCGTCGGCAATCCGTCGATCCCATTTTCGTCGAACTCGTTATAAACGAGATAAAGACCGGTATTGGCTGTACGCAACCAGGAAAACCGCAGGTTGGTGCTGAAAGTTTCACTGTCATCGTTGTATTGCATCAGTAGCTGCAACAATATTTTTGATGTAAAAGAGTAGGAAAGACGCAGGCGTGATAGCGTAACCGAGAAGTCCCCGTCTGTAACCGGCAAATCATAATGATTGTAGTTAACCGATAGACTCGAGCTGAATTTATCACCCGCGCGGTAGTTCACCGTCGGCGAAATAATTTCGCGGTTGCCGCCGAATTTGTCACCAATCGTGGTACTGACTTCGAATGACAAGGGTGCAGCCAGATCGGTGGAGAAATACAGTGACACTTCGCTTCCATAATAAGTACCGGGTTCAACCCAGACATCATCTATGATGTCAAAGGGTTCTTTGATTCCATCCCTGAAAATATTGTAACCGGTATGAAACTCGTAACTGTTCTTCCATTCCCAGTGCACATCCAGGTGCAGAAACCCGGTTTCCACGAAGCCGTCAAAATCCCAGAAACGACGGTAACTATAATGCGGACGCACCTCGAAGAGACCCCATAAATCTTCGGGTCTGATTCGCATCAGGCTATTGACGGCAAATTTATGATAGTCCGTGCGTGATAAGAACCCGACCTCCGGGTTGAAGTTGGCCTGCACCTCGGTGTATTCGATACCGGAACTCCAGTCGGGGGAGTCATAATTCCCAATGATTGAGTAGGCGAAGTCATCGCCATCAAGACCGGGTGTGTCGGTTTTCGACAACCATGTATTTATTTGCGTGAATTCGCCGATAGCCAACCTGCCATCCAGACCATAGGTTCTGTTTTTATCCTCGGATTCCGGAACAAGATAAGAACCATCACCATTACGCTCAACAAAAATCCCACCGATGGAGGATCGCTCGCCCAACTCCCGGTTAACACGTGCGACGGTAAATGTGTTTCCGGGCGCGACATCTTCCACCGCATCGGAAGTCATGTACAGAAAACCGACATTGGTGCGTTCTCCCATTTTCCCCGAAACGCGGGCGCCATAATCAATGGGGATCACATCACCATCTTCGGCGATGCCTATGCGGCGGCTAAAAAATAATTGGGCCTCGCCGCCGGCACCGACGGTAAACTGCCCTGCGTTCTCCAGGAAAAATGGCCGTTTCTCCGGAAAAAACAGGTTGAAGCGATCCAGGTTGACCTGTTGTTCATCCGCCTCAACCTGGGCAAAATCCGTGTTATAGGTAAGGTCAAGTGTCAGGCTGGGCGTAATCGAGTACTTGGCGTCAAAGCCAAATTCCGTATCCGTCTGGGTACCATCCAGTTCACCGCCACGGCCCGCCCGGACCAGGCCATAGGGTGTGATCTTAAGATTCCTTGTCAGGGACGGGCTTATGCCTTCGATGGTACCGGCCTCGGATATACGATTCAGATTGTATTGCCGTGACAAGGGCGCCCAGTATGCTATCTCATTGTTGCGCCGAATATTTCTCTGGAAATTGATACCCCAGGTCTGGTTATCGCCCTTGCCATAGCGCAAACTCTTGAAGGGAATTCTAAATTCAGCACTCCAGCCGATATCGGAGATTTGAGCCTTAACGCTCCAGCTTGTATTCCAGTTCAGATTAAATCCTTCTGAACCGAAGGCGCCGCTGGCAGCTTCCTTGATCACCTGTGCGTCGTATTCCTCCCCGACAGGGTTGGTGCCAAATATAAAGCCGTTCTGGTGGTCGAGCAGCCCGTCGAAAATCACACGAAAACTATCAGTCTCCGCCAGGCTGGAATCGCGCCGGGCATCGGTGACAATAATGCCCGCGGGGTTGTCATCGTATGCCACCACGCCGATATACAGAAACTCACCGAGAAAGCCGATATAGACCTCGGTCTTCTGGGTCGCTGCCTGGCCTTCATTGGGCTGGACCTGCCAAAAACCCGTGGCCGGTGAAACGCCCTGCCATGCGGGGTCGCCAAGCACAGTACCATCCAATAGCGGCGCGAGCGTGAGAGCAGATGCCTGCATGACGGGACGGGGGCTCGATATGCCCTCTGCCATCACGTTAGCGATGGAGTAAATCGAGATAACACAGATCGCTATCCAGGAGCGCCAGGGTTTATAATATTCAACTGCCGGCACGGGTTTCATCCATGAATCTGTGATCCTGCGGAATGATGGATACTGGCCTTCAACAACGGTTGAAATTCTTTTGATTTATACACGTTTTCTGGAGGCTTTTTGTGGGCCTTTTCCCGGCAGGAATTATCTCATGAATTGCCTGCAAAATGGCATATTAGAGAACATTAATAAACGATTTTTTCCTTATTTTTAGCGATTTTCCGCGCCACGCGCCAAGCATTGAGAAACACCTATGAACGAACATACAGCCAAACTCTACAAAGCCTGGGATTTACCCACCCGGCTGTTTCACTGGATCAACTTCCTATGTGTAGTAATACTTAGTTTATTGGGCCTCATCATGCTGAATAAAGGCTCGATAGGAATCAGCGGTACCGAGGCGAGCATTGGCCTGAAAACATTACACGTTTTAGTGGGTTATGTATTCGCAACCAACCTGGTCGTGCGTCTTGTCTGGGGATTTTTCGGGGGCCGTTATTCACGCTGGAGCAGCCTGCTGCCGGGTAAAAACTTCAAACAGGAAATCAAGACCTACGGGGCATCAATAAAATCCGGCCAGCCGCAGACCTTTATCGGACATAACCCGAGGGGGAGGCTCTCCGTACTGGTTTTATTGCTTTTGCTGACGTCCCAGCTTGTCACTGGAATGGTTCGCGCCGGCACCGATATTTATTACCCGCCTTTGGGTCATTTATTTGCCAGCCAGGTGGCCGCGGACGGCGTTGCACCATCAGCGATCAAGCCCTACGACAAAACCGGCACCGATGCGGAAAAATTGGCGCAATTGCAGGCTTTCAAAGAACCCTACGGCCAGATCCATGTTTACACAGCCTATGTCCTGTGGTTGCTGATACTGATCCACGTGGTGGCTGTCATACGTGCCGATAGCGGTGGTGAAGGCAGCCTGATCTCCGCCATGTTCAGCGGTAGAAAATTTCTTCCCCGCGAACCTGCGGATCAAGAAATCCAGTAACGTATTTACCAACCCGATGAAAGCTCTGCCATCATTACCGGTCACGGCCCCGGGGCTACCGTCGGGTGGGAAATGCATTTCAATGCCTGTAGGTGCGCCTGTAAAATTACCCTTGTTCCTCCTTTCATAAGCACTTAATATCCGCGGCCTGTTTCGATGAATGGTTGTATCTGTGCCTGATTCCAGTTTTAAACCCGGTCAACGCTGGGTCAGTAATACCGAATCTGAGTTAGGGCTTGGCATTGTTGCTGAAGTTGAACACCGCCGGGTAACAATGAGCTTCCCTGCCGCCGGTGAAAAACGCGTCTATGCAACCGACAATGCCCCGCTGAGCCGTGTGCGTTACGAGGCGGGTCAGGAGATCAGCACGACTGAAGGTCATCAACTGCAAATTTCTGAAGTTTCAGAACACAACGGGTGCCTGATCTACCTCGGTAGCGATGAAAATGGGCAAGTCATGGTGGTGCCGGAACTCGAACTGAACAGCTTTGTTCAGTTCAGCAAACCCCAGGATCGCTTTTTTGCCGGTCAGATCGACAAGAACCGCACTTTCCAACTGCGACTGGATACGCTGCGCTATTACCGCCAGTTACGGCAAAGCCCGGTGGCGGGTCTGCTGGGGGCGCGTATCCAGTTACTACCGCACCAGCTGTATATCGCCCATGAAATCGCCAATCGTTATGCGCCCAGGGTATTGCTGGCCGACGAGGTTGGCCTGGGTAAGACCATAGAAGCCGGTCTGATCATCCACCAGCAGTTAATCACCGGCCGTGCCAGCCGGATACTCATCACGGTGCCCGAAAGCCTGGTCCACCAATGGCTGGTGGAAATGTTGCGGCGCTTTAACCTGTTTTTCACCATTCTGGATGAGGAAAGGTGTCTTTCGCTGATCGAGTCAGGTATCGAGAACCCTTTTGAAAGCGCACAGTTAATACTCTGTAGCCGTGAATTTTTATGCGAGCAGAATGAGCGTCTGCAGCAGGCAATCGCTGCCGAGTGGGATTTACTGGTGGTGGATGAAGCCCATCATTTGGAGTGGTCAGAAGAGCATGCAAGTCCGTCCTACCAGGCCATTGAAACATTGTCGCAAAGGACCAAAGGTCTGTTGTTATTGACCGCCACACCGGAGCAACTGGGTATCGAAGGCCACTTCGCCCGTCTGCGTTTACTTGACCCGGCACGCTATTCCAGTATCCAGAGCTTCCTCGCCGAAGAAGCACGCTATGCACCGGTGAATGAACTGGTACAGAAATTACTGGCAGAAGATGGGCTGCAGCAATTGGCGACCGGACCCGTGCAGGAACAACTTGCGGATTTCCTCGGCAAAACAGTACTCGCGGCGCTGAATGCAGAACTTGAGGTCAGCAAATCGGAACCGGAAAAAATTCTCAGCCGCCTGGTTCGTGAATTGCTGGACCGCCACGGCACCGGCCGGGTGCTGTTTCGGAATACGCGGGCCTCGGTCAAGGGTTTCCCGCAACGGGAGTTACATGCACACCTGCTACCCGCACCTGCAACACTACCCACGGCAACAGACACCGGGCTTAGCGATTCGCATGATATTGAATCCCATTTGAAACCCGAGCTGCTACTCGGCGAAAAATGGCTAAAAACAGACCCAAGGGTTGGCTGGCTGATTGACTTTCTAAAACAACAACGTGACAGCAAAATCCTGGTGATTTGCGCAAGGGCTGAAACGGCGCTGGAACTGGAGCAGCACCTCAACCTCAGGCACGGTTTCCACTCGGCGGTATTTCACGAGGGTCTGACCCTGCTTGCACGGGACCGGGCGGCCGCCTATTTTGCCGATGAAGAACAGGGCGCGCAGGTACTCGTGTGTTCCGAAATCGGCAGTGAAGGACGTAATTTCCAGTTTTCCAACCAGTTGGTTTTATTTGACCTGCCCCTCAATCCGGACCTGTTGGAACAACGCATCGGGCGTCTCGACCGGATCGGTCAGCGTTTCAGTGTGTCAATACACGTACCCTTTTATCAAAACAGCGCACAGCAGGTGCTGATGCGCTGGTACCACGAGGGTATCAACGCCTTCGAATCAACCTGTGCCATCGGACAGACGCTCTTTCAGCAGTTTGCGGACAGCCTGAAAAACTGCCTGAAACGACCGGACGATCTGCCTGCCGTCGAGGAGCTGATAAAGCAAACACGCAGCCAGTCAGAAACCCTGATCAAAACACTGCAAAAAGGCCGTGACCGTTTGCTGGAGTTGAACTCCTGCGACATGGAGAAGGCAGAGCAGATCATCGAGGATATGCACGGACAGGAACAGCGGCGTGTTTTATCCGCCTACATGGAAAAGGTTTTTGACCACTTTGGAGTCGAACAGGAACACCACAGCGCCAACACCGTCGTGCTGCGTCCCAGTGAGCATATGATCGGGCATAGTTTCCCCGCCCTGCCCGGGGATGGCCTGACAGCAACCTATCAGCGTGAACTCGCTCTCTCCAGGGAAGACTTTCACTACCTGACCTGGGAACACCCGATGGTGACCGGTGTGATGGACATGGTTCTGAGTGGTGAGTATGGCAACACGGCGTTTTGCACGATGAAAATGGCACCATTCAAAGCCGGAACGATATTGCTTGAAGCGATTTTTAACACGAGTTGCCCGGCCCCGCCCGCCCTCCAGTTACAGCGTTACCTGCCGTTAGACATTACCCGTATCGTGGTCGACAGTATGGGTAATGACCTCAGCGGGATACTCACTGAAAAACATTTCAACAAGCTGGGCAAGCAGGCCCGGATAATGGCAGCACAGGATTTTATTCGTCATACACGGGCAAAAATCATTGCCATGATCGAACACGCAGAAAAACTTGCGGCGAAACAGGAGCCGTCGATTATTGATGCTGCCACGGCAAAAATGCAAAACCTTCAGCATTCCGAACTGCAGCGCTTAAGGGCGCTGGCAGAAGCCAATCCGAATATACGCCAGGAGGAAATCGATCACCTGCAGGCTGAAACCGATGGGCTAAATCAATACCTGGCCACCACGCACCTGAAACTGGAGGCATTACGGGTGGCTGTTATCACTGATTAAGTAACTCGCTCAGGGCCAGAGTTCGTGTACAAATGGAATCAAGGCCAGGATGAGCGTTTGCGTGTAAACACTTTCACGCGTCATAAAACCACCGGTCAGCAGACCGTAGGCACCACCACCCTGTTTACTGTTCAGGGTTGAAAACACCCGGTCATTGGCTTCGCCCAGCTCCAGTCCGGCCTCTACCAGCACCTGCACTTCCGGTGGCAGCGGCAGCGTGGCACTGCGGGTTTCACTGCTGCGCTGATCAGAACTGCTCACGGCCATCCAGGCGAAGGCCATCAGCTGCCCATCAAAATAATCCAGGCCACCTTCCAGCCCAACCCAGAAATCAGCGTCAGGCATTTTCAACCTGGCGTTGGCGACACGGGTTGTTGCACCCCGCCGGGTCTCCTCGTCTGACATGGGCTGATCGGCAACACCGGATTCCACGTGGACGGGTATCAGCTTAATCCCACGTGACGGAAAACGGTTCAGAAACGCCTGCCTGACCGCTTCGATCTTGACCGGATTAAATGAGGTGACTACGACGTTAAGAACCTGCCCAGACATGGCGGGTTTCTCCCGGCCTCCGGCCTGTTGCTTGTTTGGCAAAGTCTTAAAGCCCCGTATTATATTGACCCTTCAACGGGTAAACCTGCTGCTGCCAGACACGGTCAAAACGTGCCTGGTCAGAGACCGGTGCCTTGATGATTTCAAGGGCCAGGCGTTTCTGCTCTTCCGTACTGCTGGGTTTACTGAAAATACCAAGCGCAAAGGCGGACATGTCACGTACCATGAAATCAAAAATCTGATCAAGCAAATCGTTCCCGACTTCAAAATGTGGCACATTCTCCAGTATCAACTGACCATAGGCAACCAGGCAAAAACACTCGCCAAGGGTCAGCAGGTAGTCAATGTCCTTTGCCTGGGTTTTATCCGGACCGGCCCTTAGCAACAGGCAACGAAAGGCTTCGATCTGCCTTTTGAACAGTTCGACGTTGGCCGTGTCTGCAGCTTCATAGGCAAGCCGGTAGTCATGGAAATGAATCCCGCCAAGTCCCCGCGCCGGCCCCTGGTCAAACAGGAAAGTATCATCGGCCGTTTCAATGCGTTTACCGATTTCCGGGTACTGCGCGGGCTCAAACAGAAAATTCTTCATAAATTTCACAACCAGCGCCATGTTGACGTGGATGGTGCCCTCCAGCTTGGGTAACATGCCCGCTTCGTGGTTTGCGATCTCGAAAAACGGTTCGTTTTCAAAGCCCTTGGCGGCGATGATCTCGTGCAACTGACGCACCACCTGTTCGCCCTGGCTGGTCACTTTCATTTTGACCATCGGGTTATACAACAGGTAACGCCGGTCATCGGCGGATGCA
>Ga0210074_1000765_pt1 | contig 10757 bp, 9 predicted proteins | sample China_Galinas_Co_FD_184860 | JGI IMG/M metagenome (GOLD analysis project Ga0210074, IMG submission 184860) | Wetland microbial communities from San Francisco Bay, California, USA, that impact long-term carbon sequestration -... | ecosystem: Environmental > Aquatic > Marine > Wetlands ... | reverse complement strand
ATAAGAATCCCCAACTGTACCGAAGAACCCCTGTTTCAGCATAATCAGTAAGTTATTGATTTTACTGGCCCTGAAAATCCCCGTGTCGGCGGTTCGATTCCGTCCCTGGCCACCATTAGATCAATCAGTTACGTCCTTGTGCTTATGGCTTCAGTGCCATTTGGGGCATTTCCCGCAAATATTCTTTTAACCCGATGGTCAAAGGTTCGAATCCTTCATGACCCACCAATAAATCAGACGCTTAGGGTTTTATTCCCGCTTTCGCAATCGCCATTTAGGCAGGCCGAGGTATTCCTGAACCTGGGGCTATGGTGACAGCTATAGGGACTTTTTCAATAGCCTGCTAGGGCTTTATAAATCAGTCAACTGCGTAATCTACTGCTTGGCGACATCAATCACACAAATAGATATTTTCCTGTCTTCATCTGCCGACAGTGCTGCAATAAGACGATTCTTCAATTCTTCCGCACTGACTGGTCGCTTCCCGCTTGGCGGTGGCTGTGTTTTATCTGCACCGAACCAGAAAACCAGATAAATACCAAAACCGTCAGCGAGAGGATCCTGCGTATACTGGGCGATGAGCTGGTCATGTATCGCATGCCAAAGATTGGTATGACTGTTCTTCTTGATTTCGATAGGAATAGCGAATCCATCCATTCCGCCATAAGCTACACGTATATCTGCGCGTTTGTCGTCGGCGTAGTGGGGCTCGGGTTGGGCGTCAACTCCAAGTGGCGCAAGGTGATGCTGTAGGTCAGAAAGCAGGGCATCTCTGCAGGCATCTTCGTGTTTGGGAGATTCCAGCTGCCGGTGTGGACCTTCATTCCAGAACTGGCGGTAATCATCGGTACTACTATTACATATCCTGTCAGCCATGTCCTGCAGAGTATCCAGTACCAATGCAGCAAGATCGCCGGCATTTGTGGGTGCTCCATTATTTAGTGTTGAGCTGACCTGGGTGATTCCCGGATGCCGGAAACCTGCTTCGCGTCGGGCTGCTCGTTGTTCAAATAGAGCACGTTGCAAGGAGCGGTGCCATTTGTGTAGATCGCTGTCTTTTAATAATAATTCTATTATTCCTGTTGTGTCTTTACCGGGGTTTGATGCCAGATGATTAATCAGGCGGTTCACGAAATCCGCCGCGTTCATTGCAGGGGAAACCCAGCTGGATCCTTCCAGCGAATAAGGTGCAAAATAACGGCCTATGAGATGGATCAGAAGGCCCAGCGCAGATACGGGCAGGTCGCCTATCGGAGACCACTGGTCATGCCTGTCGGCAAGAAAAGCGGTAAGGTGCTGGGTACGTTTCTCATTCCCATGTGCAAATTCTGTGAGCTTTTCCTGATAATTATCCGGGTCAGCTATAAGGCCTGCAGCCAGCCAGTGAGCTCGCTGCGCTACATTCATGCTGCGAAGGCCCAGTTTTTCCTCGATAAGTGCCAGTAGTGCCTGCCTGTCGGCATATCGCAGGGCAGCCTTCAGAAGCTCATCCAGTGGTATGAGCTGCTGATTGGTGCAGCGTGCCGGGAATACCTTTAGCATACCCAGCGATGCTGCTCGGGCTACCGTACTGTATTCGTCAATATAGGCTAAGGCATACAAGCCGGATATATGTTGTTTGTTACTACGTAGTGCAGCAGTAACGTATGCGGGCATTACCTCAGCTATCAGGTCGGGGCGTGACTCCAACAGTAACTTATACCACTCAACGTCGTCCCCCGTAGCTTCTGTAAGATAAAAAGCAAGCGCTATACGGATATGATCATCATCCAGATGCAGAACATAATCTGGCGAGTAATTAGTATTTTCGTCAAGCCCAGCGAGGACCGGTCGGCTTAGAAGATAGGTTCTATCCTGGGTATAAAGTTGAATAATCTCACTAACGGTGGGGACATCTTCACGCTCTAGTGAATGACGCAGACTTGCAAGTGTGGATTCCACCAGATCATCATCCTGATCCAGAAAATTGTAAAGTCGTTCGGCAGGCGTATCTCCTTCCGAGTCGACAAAGTGACCGAAATAAGCGGTTGCCAGGTCATGAAGTAGGTGAGGGTTGGCTGTCCCCTCTCGCAATGCAGCTTTCTGGGATCTCACATAGTCTATCCATTCCTGCCTTTTTATCTTTTCTTCTGCCTTGCGCAGCCGGTGCTTTTGCCGGTATTTTCTTTGCTCATCGTCAACAGGGCAATAAAGCATGTCCGCTAACCAGGTTTTGTGATTGTTATCCTGTTCTGCGGTTTCTTCAATCAGTTCCAGTGACAGCCCTGCATCACCACGTTTATAGGTAATCGCGCCAATGGCTTCTTTAAGCATGTATTTGGCAATATCGTCATTGGATTGCAGTGGCAGGCGTTGGAGGCACCATAGTCCATAATCGGACGGCGGTTTTGCCCGGTAAAGGCGCGATTGGACCTTATACATACAATAACCAAAATTCTCTCTGCCCAGGCAGTGCTGTTCTCCAATGGACAGGATGGCTTTCTGAATATCAGGGCGCGCAGCGAGCCAATTCTGGATGCGGCTGATCTGATTTTCCTCCCCGTGAGGATGGAACTCATGACGGTCAAGGCCGGTTTTAAGCCAGTCGTAGAGGCGTTGTGTATCTATCGAGTCGCCATGTAACTCTAGCCCTTTCGCCAACAGACCTGTGGTCATGCCATTTAGATGATGGTCATCAAGCACTTTCTGGATGGAATCAAGCCTCAGTACCAGCTGATCGAGCAGTACTGCGACATCCTCGTCTGAAGACTGTTCGAGAAGTCGGTGGTGCCAGAAGTGAACATAGCTGCCGCTGTAGTTCCTGCGGGTGGGAGTATGTAGATAATCGAGCACCTCTTTTGATGAAATCCGTTCTGGATAAAGCTCGGTCAGCAGGTACCCCATGAGATCGTCATCAGAATCAGTAATCGCACCGCTGCTGATTTCATTCAGAATCAATTTCATGCGGGATGCAGCGTCCGGCCCATCTTCAATTCCACGATTGATGACTTCAATCGCTGCTCGACGTATTCGTGGCCTCCAGCTAGCATCGCGTATAACGCCCATCAAGATGTCGTCCATTGACGGGAATCTGACGCCATGGGTCATGGCGTCAAGTACGCAGTCAGCAAGTGCCTGGTCAGTCTCATCTCGACCTGGGGTGGTCAGGATATTCCTGAACTCCTCTTCCATATCCGGCGTGGCAAGTGCGCCGAAGGGGGATGATGTCCAGTTGGAAGAACGGAACCACGGATATCGTGCGGCTTCTTTCTGTAGTCCATCCAGAATCCGCCGTTTGTCGTATCTGCTGAAGTCTTGCACATCGCCATACAGCACGACTCCGAGAGGGTCACGGTCGATGATCGTATTGCGCTGACTTACGCACAGAGCGGCCAACCACGCAGACAGGCCACGCAGCTCGGATACCACAACCCCATCCTCCCCTGTTATTAGAGCGAGAACGCGTCCGATTGGAAGACCTGATTGATTGACCCGGTTGGAGAGTGCACTGGCTGCCAGGTATTCTGCAACATGACGATGTACTGGCGTGACTCGTCCTTGGTCGGGAGCCTTGAATAACTTTGTCCGACTTACTTTCTTGAGCAATGATTTATCATCGTAGACAGGTTCATCTATGCTTGGGAAATCACTGGCCTCTGCAACACGTATCAGCGCATAGCCGGCATTCCCTGCGACGAGTTGTACGGCACACAGAAAGCCTGCCGCATCAAGCAGCTGGTCTTCATCGACAGATTGCATGCTTGCTGCATTAATATGTTCTTCGTTGTACTCACTGACCATTGTCCGGCAGGCAAGCTCGAATGTTTGTTTCCGGGTGGCTGGCCAGTTTTCATTGGTCACAGCCCTCGTTAACATGTCGAGCACCTGGGGATTTATTAGCAGTTCTTCCAGGCCGCGTTCCTTTGCCTGTTTTACGAATGAACGGGCATAAGATGTATCATGCTCATGACTTAGAATTTCGATAACATCATCTTCTTTGAGTGGATCAAGATGAAGTAACGTTACCCGGCCATCGGGCGAGACGGTTTTCAGGCGGTCCTGGTCAGATGCACCGAACCAGTCTGCTTCACGGCAGGACAAGCGAAATCTGGGGCGTCCTAGCTTGTCAAGCTTGGCGCGAATACCATCGAATGGCGTACGGGCATCCAGCGATCCGGCACGTATTTCATCGAGTCCATCGATAAATAATGTGTTTCCGTGCCATTCAGGATGATTGTCTATATCGAATGTAATCAGGTCTCGTGCTGTAACAAAACAGGCGCCCTGTCTTTCAGCTTCCTGTTCAAAGACGGTAGTTTTTCCTGCTCCAGGATCACCTAGCAGTACATAGGCAGGTAAGTCTTCGTATGAAGAAACTGGCTGGGAGCTGGCTTGGATCAGCTCATCCAGTCCGTTTTCGGGGGCTGCTGTGCAAGTGCGATTGACGAGAAGCATCAGGTTGTGTCGAACCAGTATACGGCTGGGTGGGCCAGGAATTCCTCAAGAGGGATGCCTTGTTCTCCAATGAGCAGAGTGCGTTCTGGGCTAAAGTGCTCCTGGAAAACTGCCAGACCAGCAGAATTATCACCACGCGGGGTGCTCTTAACCTCTATGCCGATCAGTCGGCGGCCGTATTCCAGTACGAAATCCACCTCATGGGGACTTTCCCGCCAGTAATACAGCCTGATATCAGGCATGCCCGTGTTAAACAGATGGGCGCCCACAGTACTCTCCACCAGTCTTCCCCAGAACGTCCTATCAGCCTGCGCCTCCTCGAATGAATAACCTGAGTTCACCGACATGAAGGAAGTATTGAGAACATTCAGTTTGGGGCTTGATCCCTTGCGCCGGTGTTGCTGGCCTGCATACTTGGGGAGTCCGGTTAACAGGCCAGCATTCGATAGCAAATCCAGGTAGTGAGCAAGGGTTGTGGTGTTTCCGGCGTCTTGAAGCTGTCCCTGCATCTTGTTGTAGGAAAGTATCTGTCCGGAATAACTGCTGCCAAGCTCGAAGGCACGTTTCAGTAACGCTGGTTTGTTCACGCGTGTCATGGAGAGGATGTCTCTCTCGATATTAGGTTCGATCAGCGAGGCGCGGACATATTCCCGCCAGCGCGGTTGATCACCTATGAGGTGTGCCGCTCCAGGATAACCACCGAAATAGATGTAGCTCGCCAGGTCGAAATTGAAGGCATCAACCATTTCGGTGAATGACCAGTGGCTGACACGGATCAATTCAAATCGCCCAGCCAGGCTCTCCGTCAAGCCTTGCTGCATAAGTAACGGGGCCGAACCGAGGACCACAACATGCAGGGGGCATTCAGCAGTGCGATCTGCGTCCCATAATCCCTTAACCGTTTCTGACCACTGGGGGATCTTCTGTATCTCGTCCAGTACCAGAACGAAGCCTCGGTCGGAATCGGTGGCTTGTCTGCGAGCCCCTTCCCATTTGCGAGCTAACCATTCGCTGTCTCGTGCATCAGCTGGCCTGGCCACCTGTTCTGTTTCATCATATGGAACTGCAGGTTTTTCGGGTTTTGGCTCGTCAATCGGTAGGTAGGCTTTTCCGATGGGCGTACGGTTTAGCGCCTGCCTGACGAGCGTGGTTTTTCCGGTTTGGCGGGGGCCGGAAACCACGATCAGCCGCGATGGACGCTCATCCAGGCGGGCGAGGAGGGTATTAACGTGTTGGCGCTCATAACCTGACATGCGATGATGTTACGCTATTGAGTAAAAATACTCAATTTAGTAATGGATGCCGAAGAAAGATTATAACTTACTGATTATATTATTATTAATAAGATCCTTCTATGGCTTGGTTTTGTGAAGATAGACCAAACCGGGCAGGATAATGCCCATTTTGGGTGAGATGTCAGTGTATGTGTTCTATTCGATGTGCTGCCTGATATTGCCGCGGTTTTCGATGGCTGCGAAGGGTTTTCGATCCCGACGATTCGCAGGTGATGAATGCAACTGATTCGCTGCACCAAGAAGCTCCAGAAGGAAATGGGGCTGAAGCCATCCGACCTGTGTGCCGAGGAACCGCGTTTCTCGTATCTCGGTCCCTGGCACGCCAACCTGATTTACATCAACCGTCGCAAGTGCCTCCTGTTTGCTAACGACAGGACCCTGTTCAATTTCATCATGCCGGATGTTTCGAGGGAAAACATCAGGGAACTGGAAGGACTGTTCACTAGTTACCTGAGCTGTATCCTTGCCGATGAGGGCTTTGCCGAGGCAGACCGGCAAAGGATGCTGTCAGAGTATGATGAAATTGGTTTCGCCAACAGCGACAGTAAAAGCGTGCTCGGTTCGATGAACGACCTGGCGTTTCATTACAAGTACAGCATTCTGGAGTCGGGCGGTGTGCATAGTCCTGCGGTACCCGGGATCATCCGGCAACTCAATCGCATGCCGATGAGTGCGATCAAAGAGGTGTTTCCGATTGAAGCGTTGAAGGCGAGGATTCAGGCAACGGTCAGGTAGGCCGCCGCGCATAAATTGCCACGCTTCGAAAGCATTGGTTCAATGATGCCCCTTGCCGCTGCCCTCGAATGGGTGATTAGCTGGAGCAAGGCCATCAAAGCTCATTAATATTTCTTATCACCAAGAAATCTGCCGCAAATCCTCGGTACACTTGCGGAACACCGCCCAGTTTCCCCTATCTGGGCCACCCTGCACTAACCAATTGAATCAACATAAGAATCCCCAACTGTACCGAAGACCCCCTGTTTCAGCATAATCAGTAAGTTATTGATTTTACTGGCCCTGAAAATCCCCGTGTCGGCGGTTCAATTCCGTCCCTGGCCACCATAAATACTCTATAAATAACAATAAGATATGAAGAAACTGGCGATCTACCGGGCCAATTCCGAAAAGTCCCCGGCCCGGTGAATAGTCCCCTTCCCTGCATGACCTCTCAACTCGCCTGTTCTCCATTAATTTAATAAAAACAATATGATATAAATAGCTGATTGCAAAGGTAACACCAAGTTTCCTGCAAATTGTGACTGGATCGTGACAATTCTCTTTCTGAGGTAGGTGGTTACTGGCGTTTCGTTGCGTCATGTCTCTGAGACGCGTTAATCTGCATCGTACAAATAACCATTGAGTGGTTAAATATTCACCATGTATCAGCGAAATATCGAATCGGAACTGCAATCTGCAATCGCGGATACGCCGGTGGTGTTGCTAAACGGTGCACGCCAGACCGGCAAGAGTACGCTGGCCCAGGAATATGCGCGGTCGCATTCCATCCCTTACATCACCCTCGATGACGCGACGCAGCTAGCCGCTGCCAGTTCCGATGCTCAGGGCTTTCTTGCCGGGCTCGGCGACCGGGCGGTTATTGACGAGGTGCAGAAAGCGCCCGGCTTGTTTCCCGCAATCAAGATGTCAGTGGACCGGGATCGACGTCCAGGGCGTTACTTGCTGACCGGTTCCGCCAATGTGCTGCTACTCCCGCAGATCTCCGAGTCGCTCGCGGGCCGTATGGAATTGATAACCCTGCTGCCACTCTCCCAGGGAGAATTGCATGGCCGGCGAGAAAGGTTTCTTGACGCGGTGTTTGCGGCAAGCTTGCCTGCATTGCAATTGGGCGAGGACATGGATCTGAAAGGCGCCGTTCTCGCGGGTGCCTATCCCGAGGTTCTGCAGCGCCCGGCAGGGAAACGACGCGATGCCTGGTTTGCCGCCTATATAACGGCCCTACTGCAACGCGATGTGCGTGATCTGGCGAACATCGAGGGACTGACGGACATGCCGCGCTTGTTGTCCCTGCTGGCGGCGCGTGTCGGTAGTCTGTTGAACATGTCAGAACTGTCACGCAGTTCGGGTATACCCAATAGCACACTCAAACGTTATCTGAGCCTGTTGCAGGCCACGTTCCTGTTTCAGCCGTTGCCGGCCTGGGCATCGAATCGCGGCAAACGTTTGATCAAGTCACCCAAGATTCATTTGATCGATTCCGGATTGGCTGCACACATGTCAGGTGTGACACGACAGAGTCTGGACCGGGATCAGGTGTTTTTCGGCTATTTGCTTGAAAACTTCGTGGTCAATGAGCTGCGCAAACTGAAGGGATGGTCGGACAGCAGGGTGGAACTGCATCATTACCGGACGACGGCTGGCAGGGAAGTGGATATCCTTCTGGAAGATGCCGCAGGTCGTCTGGTGGGCTTGGAGGTGAAGGCTTCTGCGACGGTGGTGCGGAAGGATTTCTCCGGCATTGATGCGCTCTCAGAGAATACCGGCAAACGGTTCGTGCGCGGTATCGTACTGTATACCGGTGATACACCTGTATCATTTACAGAGAACTACCTGGCATTGCCGGTCAGTGCGATCTGGCGAATGACAGGGTAGTGAAGCGGCATGGGTTCGCAGGAGCAACTGGAGAAAATGGTCGCTCAGCTTGAAGCCGAGTGCACAAGGTTGCGGGAAGAAAACAGGCGACTGAGGGACCAGATTGACCTTCCTTCGGATGAGTCTGCCCGGTGTGTTGCAGCAGATGCCACCGCCCCTCTGAATCAAGCATCATCCGCGAGTAAGAAGATCGATCTGTTCAGGCATCTCTTCCGCGGACGAGAAAACGTCTACCCGCTGCGCTGGGAAAACCAAAAGGGCAAATCAGGGTACTCTCCTGCCTGCGCCAATGAATGGGACAAGGTATTGTGTGGCAAACCCCGTGTGAAGTGTGCTCAATGCAGGAACAGGCAATTCCTGCCCGTTACCGATGAGGTCATCCGTGGCCACTTGTCGGGGAAGCACACGATCGGTGTTTACCCGATACGGGAAGACGAGACTTGCTGGTTTCTGGCGGCAGATTTTGACAAAGCGAATTGGCAGTTAGATGCAATGGCCTTTCTCGAGAGCTGTCAGGCGCTGGCTGTTCCCGCCTGTCTGGAGCGATCACGTTCGGGCAATGGTGGCCATGTCTGGATCTACGCCGGCACGATGAAGCCATGGCCAGAATCCACGAGATGATCGAGATGCCTGACCGCTTGGCGCAGAACCTCATTCTGTTTATCCGCCAGAATGATGGCGCGTTGTCTGAGCGAAAGCGGGAAAAAGAATTCTATAAGCTTACGGATGAGGAAGTTCATAGGCTGGAAAGCATCGTTCAGGATGCCTTCGAAGGTTTTGAAGGTGCGGACAGGACTGGTCAGTAATAATAGAGGGAAACACAGGTAACATGCCGCAACTTGAACACATCGAAGCCATCGAAAAACGCCTGTGGACCGCAGCGGACACCCTGCGCGCGAACTCCAACTATGCGAGCAACGAGTATTTCCTGCCGGTCGGGCGTAAAGGGTGTGCTTTAGATCATGGTTGATCTTTAGTTGATCAATTTATCATCAGTATTCACATTACGGAGCCGGCAGCTCGAATGAGTTGCCACTGCCAGGGTCGCAATCACTGCAACCAGGGCTAACAGCAAGATAAATGAATAGGGTGACACGTTGATCTGGTGAGAGATGGCTATATGAACCGTGTAAATAAAGATGACACCTAACAGGACTTTCAAAAAACACGCGATAGGGCATTTATTCGCACGGTGAAACAGGTTTTCAAGCATCACTAACATTTCTCTTCCTCTCTGACTGATGCTGTACGTGTCGATGTTTGCACCAGGTTACTTTACGGCCGGGCTGTCTTCCGCGCGCGCACGGGCGCCCGGTTGACAGGACTCTTTCTCTTCCTGCCTCTGTTTGTGCAGGGACTCGATTAATTCGCGGCTAACCTTCGCGAAATAGATGTCCTCAGCCGCCTTTTCCGCAAGCCTGAGCTGTTCGACAAAATCACCCATGACTACCCTCCAGCGACAGGGAAGTAGTATAAGTACACGATAAAATTACTATATACTAAATAAACATAAAATTCAATTAAATACTGGTGCGGCATAGTGTCGCATCGTTGAATTCTCTGCGATAAAGAGGGAGGTCGTGAAGGTCCTGGCGGGTCGTCTCCGGTGAGCTTTACAGGTAACTCTTTGCGCGTGCCCATGCATGGGAGCATGGGCCAGATGGGAACAATCAGCCGGGATATCAGGACAGCGGCTGCATTGAATATGACCCGAAGGCTCGGTGCGCGCCGGAATCAATCGGGCTGGTTGGGAATATAGGGCATCTCGCGATTCGTATGTATAGGGAAATTTCTTATTCTGCTTCACGAAAACGTTATTGAACCCTAATGGTTGTGTAACAAAACGACCTTAGCTTGTCGCGTGCTCGCATCACCCGTTGTTTTACGAAGACAGGCAATGGTTGATGGCTGCACACATCTTGTGAACACACATTAGGGAGTCAAATGAAATGAACAGGGTAATGCGACATGCGATCAGTGCCTGTGCACTGGGTGTCGGGCTGGCGATGGCGGTCAACGCCGTGGCCGGACCTGCCACCGATAAGGAGCTGCTTGACGTTCTGTTGAAGAAGGGGACGATCACCCGGAGTGAGTACGACGAATTGCTCAAGTCCACCGAGGACGATGTTGAGGTCAGTACCAGTGGCGGACGCCTGCGATTCAAGAGCGGCGAGGCCTCATTCGAGGTCGGCGGTCGTATCATGGTCGATACTGCCGTTTTCGACGGCAATGATGATCTGCACAACGGCAGTGAATTACGCCGGGCCCGGCTGTTCATGAGCGGGCATGTGTACGATAACTGGAAATTCAAGCTGCAAACCGATTTCGCCGGCAACGAGGTCACCCTCAAGGATGCCTATATCCGGTATACCGGCCTGGAGTACGCCGATATCACGGTGGGTAACTTCAAGGAGCCCT
>Ga0210074_1000764_pt1 | contig 10763 bp, 9 predicted proteins | sample China_Galinas_Co_FD_184860 | JGI IMG/M metagenome (GOLD analysis project Ga0210074, IMG submission 184860) | Wetland microbial communities from San Francisco Bay, California, USA, that impact long-term carbon sequestration -... | ecosystem: Environmental > Aquatic > Marine > Wetlands ... | reverse complement strand
GCTATTGCCTGCTGCAGCAGCGTTGCGGCCAGTGACGCATGGAACCCGGCAGCGCGGACCGGCGCCGGAACAGACTGCTCGAGCAGCATCGGGATCAACGCCGCCCAGTCCGTCGTGTAAATGCCGTCGATTCTGTTCAGTTCCAGCCGGGTCACACTTTGCGGTTCACTATTCCCGTGCGTGGCGGCCAGGGCTTCGAGCATCATCGGGCCCTGACCCTCGAAACTCGCGCGAGTGCACACGCCGCACAGTGCGGACGCGGCGTCGAACAGGCGACCGGCCGACGTTGTCTGCGGTGCGTTCCTGCCCTGGCGCCAGAAGCTCGCCAGCAGAGGGTCGGACGCTTCCGGCAACGGGCATTCCAGGCCGGCTTCCCAGCAGATGGCCGCGGCGCTGCGCCAGGGTTCACGGCCGGCGCGCTCGCCGCCGGGCAACCTGAAGGATCTGAAAGTCGCGACACGCCGCCAGTTTCCGGCGCTACCCGCCAGTGCCTCGCCGCCCCACAAGGCGCCATCCGGCCCGAGTCCGACACCGTCCCAGGTGAATACCAGCATCTCGTCCGCACCGCTGCCTTCTTTACCTGCTTCGGCAAATACCGCCGAGGCATGCGCATGGTGATGGTAGACCTCGGCCACCGGCAGGCCCTGGCGGTGCGCCCAACGTGTCGCGGTATAGCGCGGATGCGCGTCGCAGACGATCCGTTTGACTTCAACCTGGTAAAGCGCGCTGAGATCATGAATGCATTGCTCAAACGTATCCAGGCTGCGCGGGCTGTCCATTTCACCGATGTGCGGTGAAACCACCACCCTTTGTCCCCAGGCCAGCGCAATGGTGTTTTTCATATGCGCACCAACGGCCAACACCGGCTCTTCCAGGCTGAAAGGCAGTTCGAGTTCGAGTGGCGCCTGGCCGCGGCCCTGGCGGAGTGGCGCCGCGCGCCCACCGATCACGCGTACGACCGGGTCGTCGGCAGGCCTGACGATATTCCTGTCGTGGTGCAGGAATGCATCGGCGACATGCGCGAGGCGCCGTTCGACCTCTGCGTTGCCGGTCAGAACCGGCTCACCGCTGATGTTGGCCGAACTGGCCACCAGCGGTGCGCCGAAGTCATGCAACAACAGGTGATGGAGCGGGCTGTAGGGCAGCATGGCGCCGACTTCGTTCAAACCCGGGGCGATGGCTTCGGAGAGCGTGTTGCCCGGCCTTTTCCGCACCAGTACGATCGGCCGCGGGGCGGATTCGAGCAGTGTGGACTCGGGCCCGTCCGGCAGCAGGTATTGCTTCAGTATGCCAAGTGCGTCGCCAGGACCGGACGGAAACATCACCGCCAACGGCTTGTGCGGACGGGGCTTTTTGTCCCGCAGGCGTTCGACCGCTTCGTCGTTACGGGCGTCGCAGACCAGGTGATAACCACCGATACCCTTTACCGCCAGTACCTTGCCCGCTTTCAGCGCCGCGAGCGCGGCTTGCAGGACCGCTTCATTTCCATCTGCGATGTCCTGGCCGGCTTCTGTGTAGCCCAATACGGGTCCGCAACGGGCACAGGCAACCGGCTCTGCGTGATAGCGCCTGTCGAGCGGGTCGGTGTACTCGGCCAGGCAGTCTTCACACAGGGGGAAAGTGGACATGCTGGTATTGGGCCGGTCGTAGGGCAACGCCTCGATCAGCGTGTAGCGTGGTCCGCATTGTGTGCAGTTGATGAACGGGTAACGGTAACGGCGGTTGGCCGGATCATGCAATTCAGCAAGGCACTCCGGGCAGGTGAACAAGTCCGCCGGCAGGTGTATGTCGGCATCGGCGTCGGCCTGGCTTGGCCGGATCTGGAAATCCCCGATCGCTGCATAGACGGCTGCATCGACCGACTCGATCACGGGCCGCGCCAGACCGGGCGCGTCGCCGACCAGCGTGTGGGTGAACGCTTCGAGGTCGCGCGGGTTCCCCTGTACGTGGATCTCGACACGGCCCGAGACGTTGCGTACCCAACCCTGCAGGCCGTGGGCTTTTGCGTGCCGGTATATGTACGGTCTGAAACCGACACCCTGGACGATGCCGCTGACAATGATTTTACGGGCCTGGCCGGCGCTTGCGGAATTCATTTATGGCCGTACACGGTGGAAGACGTCGGGCGCAACCGGCATTAACCGGTCGCCTGCTTGCTTGCCGATGGCTGCGCTTCGCGTACGCCGGCGGCCCACCAGATCCGGCACGCACCCTCGTCGGACACCATGCATGGGCCGATCGGGTTGCGTGGCGTGCAGGCTTTGCCGTACAGACGGCACTGGTTCGGATAAATCCTGCCCAGCACCACGCCGGCGCAGTCGCATCCCGGCGGCATTTCCCCGGCACGTTTGCGGAATTCGCCGGGCTCGACCCGGAAACGCCCGCGTGCGTCGTGTCGTTTGTAGCGCTCGCAAAGGTCGTAACCCGAATCGCCTATCGAACCGATCCCGCGCCAGTTGGCGTCACCGACAACGAAGGCTTCCCGCAAATAGCGAATGGCGGACGGGTTGCCGCCGTCGCGGACCAGTTCCGGGTAACAGTTGTCCAGAAACCGGCGCTTTTCGATGAGTTGGCGCATGACGGAATAGATGGCGGCCAGCAGGCTTTCTGTATTGAACCCCGCAATGGCGGCGGGGATGCCGTGGCGCTCCACCACGAACCGCCACTCTCGCGGTCCCATCACGGTCGCCACGTGACCCGGGGCGACCAGGGCGTCGAAGCCTGCCTGGCCGGAATCGAGCAACATCGCGACGGCGGGCCAGGTCAGGCGTCCCGACAACAGCACGAACAGGTTTTCCGGCGCACCCTCGACCAGCATGGCGGCCACCGGGGCCATGGTGGTCTCGAAGCCGGCGGCAAAGAACACGACCGGGCGCCCGGGATCCTGCATCGCGATGCTTGCCGCTTCCTTCGGGGACGCAATTGGCCGGATATCGGCGCCCCGGGCCCTGGCCTCAGCCAACGTGCGCACCTGGCCCCTGGCGACGTTGACCGGGACCCGCAACATGTCGCCGAAAGCGACCAGGGTGAGGTCTTCGTTCAGCGCCAGTTGTATGGCCGCGTAAATATCTTCTTCGGGACAGATGCAGACCGGGCAACCGGGACCCGGAATCAATTCCACGTGCGCGGGCAGTGCGCTGCGCAGGCCGGCCATGCTGATCGACCGCTCATGGCCGCCGCAGACGTTCATGATCCTGATCTTGCTTGCAGACGGCAGTGAACGGATCCGGTCCAGCCATTGCTCGGCGGTTGTTTTCATCGCTGCTGCGTTCAGGCAGGTCCTGCGTCGTGATGATGGTGGTGCGTATGCGTCTGTGGTTTCTCCGTTGCCTCCAGGCGCGTCGTCCGGACGGCATCGCGCAACCACTGCAGCCAGTCCTGGAGACCATCGCCGGACTTTGACGACAGGCGCATCAGCGGCGCCGGGTTGGCGAGGTTGCGCAGGTTGGCCGCCGCGCGTTCCGGACTGAAGTCATCCAGCACCGGCAGCAGGTCGGCCTTGCTAAGCATGACCAGATCGGCGATGCGGAACATGACCGGGTATTTCGCCGGCTTGTCATCGCCCTCGGGGACGGACAACAGCACGATGTTCCTGTGCTGGCCGAGGTCGAAGCTGGCCGGGCATACCAGGTTGCCGACATTTTCGATAAATACGATATCGAGCGCAGACAGGTCGAGTTGATGGACCGCGTCGTGCACCATGTGCGCATCCAGGTGACAGGCGCTGCCGGTGGTGATCTGGATGGCCGCCACACCGTGATCGCGAATGCGCCTGGCATCGTTTTCCGTTTCGAGGTCGCCTTCGATGACCGCCACGCGCAACTCACCTGCGAGCGCCTCGATGGTCGCTTCCAGCAATGACGTCTTGCCGGCGCCCGGCGATGACATCAGGTTGATCGCGACCACGTTGTGGGCATTGAAGTGTTCGCGGTTGTGCAGCGCCGCATGGTCGTTTTCATGCAACAGTCCGTGCAGCACCGTAATCGCTTCACGGCCGTCCCCGGTTTGCTCCAGCTTGCCGCCGGGCTTGATCAGGTGTTCGTTTCCCTGGGTTATATTGCATCCGCATGTGTCACACATCGTCAACTCCGAATGTCGTGGTCTGCTTGCAGGGGATGATCCCCGGCCTCCGTGGCCGGGTCGGCCATGAGCATCTGCGCGTAAAGATCCCAGGCGGTCTGCGCCTCCTGCGGGGTGATTTTCTGAATCGCATAGCCGACGTGAACCACGACGAAGTCATCCACCTTCAAGGGCTCATCCTGGAGCATGAAAATGCTCACATCGCGGTAAACACCCCTGGCTTCGCAGGTGGCCACGAATCCGTTGATCTCGCAAATCCGCATGGGGATACCAAGGCACATGGTCGGTCCGTCCAGTCAATACGCAACATTCATGCATTCAAGTTAATGCATGTGGCCGGCGCCGCCCTTGATCTGTATCAAGCGCGTGTCGAATCATCGCGTCACCAGGCAGGCCAATGGCAGGAAAGTCAAAAACGACCGGCATGGAGCGGTGCTGGCGAACCCGATTGATTCCCCGGCCGGGGTTCCGGCTACCAAAGTATATTGGTGCTCCCTAATATTGATCTGCGTCAATTTGCCACACCCGCGGCTACCTTAAGATAAAAGCCAGAACAAAGAGCAGCAGGTGTGAAACTTTCCAACACGCTCATACTCGGTATCGGCAACACGCTCCTCAGTGATGAAGGCGCGGGCATACACGCCCTGAACCTGCTCCGTTCCTTACACCCGAACCTGCCCAATGTCACCTGCATCGATGGCGGCACACTCAGTTTTACCCTGGCCGCCTATATCGAGGATTGCGCTAACCTGATCGTTCTCGATGCCGCCGAGCTGAAAGCGCCTGCCGGTACGGTACAAAGCATGGACGGTGTGGATATGGACGCGTTCCTCGGTGCAGCCAGGCGCAGCCCGCACGAAGTCGGCCTGCTGGACCTCTTTGACATGGCGCGCCTGACGGGATCCCTGCCCGACAACCGCGCACTGATCGGTATACAACCGGGACGTATCGACTGGGGCATGTTGCCGACTGCAGAGGTTGAGACGGCGCTGCCACAAGCCGTCGAACAGGTTGTCCGCCTGCTCGGGAAGTGGCGTGCAGCCGAAATGCAGGGTAATGGAAACCGCGCTTGCGGCCCCGCAACAACCGCTGGTGCGGTAACGGTCGCCGGAGAACCCGCATGAGTCAAGTGGACACCCTGGCATTCAACATACAAACGGGCGATGAGCTGACCTGGAATGTGCGACCCATCCTGTTCGAGGTACGGCATGCCCTCGAAGCACTGCTGGAGAGCGGCAAGACCAGCATCATCGACCTGCGCAGCATCCCACTGGCGCCCGGAGAGGAAGAGACCATCGTCAATACCCTTGGACAGGGTGAAGTCCATGCCCGCCTGGATGCGCTCGGCCCAAGTGAAATCCATGAAACCCGTTATGCCGGCGTCTGGCTGATCACCCACTTCAACGAAGCAATGGAGGTTGTCAGCCGGTTCATCGAAATTACCAGGTTGCCGGAGATACTCAAGTCACAGCATGAAGACATTTCCCATGCGCTGACCGGGCTTACACGGGAACTGCTGGAGCAGGACGCGTAAATATTTGCGGAGACGGACACATGAAGAAAAATCCATTCCCTGAAAACGGAACAACGGGCGCAGCCACGCTCGGTGAAGTTTTACGCGAACGGGGAGTTTCACGCCGCAGTTTCATGAAGTTTTGTGCAACGACGGCATCGCTGATGGCCCTGCCGCCAGCCATGATACCCGTGATTGCCAGGGCCCTGGAGCAAGCCAGGAGACCGTCGGTCATCTGGCTTTCGTTCCAGGAGTGTACGGGTTGCACCGAGTCTTTGACACGTGCGCATACCACGACGATCGAGAGCCTCATTTTCGACGCGATCTCGCTCGACTATCACCACACCCTCCAGGCCGCGGCAGGTTCCGCAGCCGAAGCCGCCCGCGAAGCCGCGATGCAGGAGAACGATGGCAAATACCTGCTGATCGTCGATGGATCGATCCCGCTGGACAACCCCGGTTACTCGACCATCGCCGGCGTCAGCAATCTCGACATGCTGACCGAGTGCGCCAGGGGGGCGGCCGCCATCGTCGCGGTTGGCACCTGCGCCACGTATGGGGGAATTCCACATGCCCGGCCGAACCCGACCGGTGCAGTTTCGGTGCAGGACATTATCAACGACAAACCCGTCGTCAACGTACCCGGCTGTCCACCGATCCCGGTCGTCATCACCGGGGTGCTGGCGCATTACCTGACCTTTGGCGCACTGCCGGAGCTGGATCATATTGGACGGCCGAAAGCTTTTTACGGCCAGAGCATTCACGACCGTTGCTACCGGCGGCCATTCTATGACAAGGGCCGGTTTGCCGAGACCTTTGACGACGAGGGGGCGAAGAAGGGCTGGTGTCTGTACAAGCTGGGTTGCAAGGGGCCGACGACCTATAACGCCTGTGCAACGCTCAAATGGAACAACGGCACCAGTTTCCCGATCGAATCCGGGCATCCCTGCCTGGGTTGTTCCGAACCGGATTTCTGGGACGGCGGTGGTTTCTACAGGTCGCTTTCAATGCCAACCGAAAACCTGTCCCGGACAGCCGTTTACGCGGCCGCCGGGGCAGCCGCCGCCGGGGCCGTAATCGGCGCCATGAATCACGGCAAGAAAAAGGCCAGTAACAAGATCCATATCAAGACCACCATCGAAGACCTGAACAAGTAGATCGCGGCGGTGACAATTGATGTGCCAGGACAGATGAGGAAGAGACCATGACCGAAATCGAACTTCTGAGCTGGGCGCGCGGACCGGGACTGCAGATCGCTACCGTCATTTTTGTCGCCGGCGTGGTTATCCGGATTCTCGAGATACTGTTGCTGGGCAGAAAGGCCAACCTCGCCGAAGCCAAGGGAACCGAGATGACCAGTGGCCTGCGGACGATCATTACGCGCACGATCCCCGACCGCACGACCTTCAGGCGCTCCGGCATTACGATCGTAGCCGGCTATGTTTTCCATATCGGCCTGTTTGTCGTCTGTTTCCTGTCGGCGCCGCATATCCTGTTTTTGAAGGACATCATCGGGTTTGGCTGGCCGTCTTTGCCGACCCCGGTGATCGATGCATTCGCCGTTGTCACCATCATTGCGCTGCTGGCAACACTGGTGAACCGGTTGAGCAACAAGGTCATGCGGTTTCTGACCAATTTCGAAGACCTGCTGACCTGGACATTGACCTTTCTGCCCGTCATTACCGGTTACCTGGCCTTTCACCGTATCGGCCTTTCAGCGCCGGCCTTGCTGGCCGTGCACCTGCTGAGCGTTGAACTGTTGCTGGTGGTATTTCCGTTCACCAAGCTGATGCACGCCTTCACGCTGTTCCTGGCGCGCTGGTACAACGGTGCGATATCCGGTTACAAGGGGGTGGCGTCATGAGCGCCACGATTGAAAATGGCATCAATGCCCTCAAGCGTCAGGTGGATGCCACGGTGGCTTCGTTTTTCAGCAGTTGCGTGCATTGCGGATTGTGCGCCGAGGCATGCCTGTTCTATACCGAAACCGGTGACCCGAGGCGCACACCGATCAACAAGACGGAGCCGCTGCGCCGTATCTGGAAGTCCGAGTACACGCTGATGGGCCGCATCGGCAAGGCATTGGGCCTGACGAAAAAGGTGGACGATAAATTCCTCGAGGAATGGCAGGAACTGGTGTACGACAGTTGCACGATGTGCGGACGTTGCTCGATGGTGTGCCCGGTTGGAAACGACATCGCCCTGATGATCCGCAAGACCCGCGAGGGCATGGCGGCGGCGGGCCAGGCGCCGGAAGGGTTGATCGGTGCGACCACCCGCGCGGTGACGATCGGCAGCCCGATGGGCGTCAAGTGGCCGGCCCTGCGGGCCCAGATAAGACACGTCGAGGAAGATACCGGCCTGAAGGTGCCGGTCGACGTTCCTGGCGTGGATTACATGCTGTTGCTGTCGTCGATGGAGATCATGAACTTCCCCGAATTCATCGAAGCCGTTGCCAGGTTGTTCGACAAGGCCGGCGTCAGCTGGACGATATCTTCCGAGGCTTTCGAGGCCACCAACAGCGGTATCCAGATCGGGGTCTCCGACCTGGCGGCGGTGCTGGTGCAAAGGATTGTCGATGTTGCCGAGAAACTCGGCGTCAAGACCGTCATAAGCCCCGAATGCGGCCACGCCTACACGGCCATCCGCTGGGATGGACCCAACCTGGTTGGCAAGGCGTTCAGCTTCAGGGTGCGCCACATCCTGGAGGTTCTGGATGAACTGCGGACCCAGGGCCGCTTGAAGATCGCGGGCAAGGACGCACGCAAACTCACCTACCACGACCCGTGCCAGATTTCGCGGCGCGGTGGCGTTATCAACGAACCGCGCAACCTGATCGGCATGTTCTCGGACAACTTCGTCGAGATGCCGGACACCGGCAAGATGAACTGGTGCTGTGGCGCGGGTGGCGGCGTCAGCGCAAACGAACGGGCCGACGAAATTCGCCTGAAGGTTTTCGAACGCAAGAAAGCGCAGCTTGACGAAATCAGGCCGGAGGCCATCGTCAGTGCGTGTTCCAACTGCCGGATACACCTCGAGGATGGTCTCGAGGAATACAACATGGACATCCCGCTGTTGAGCCTGACCGAAACACTCGCGGAACACCTGGCGGATAATTGATTGTGCAGGAGCAGGACAAGATGAATGAAATACGCAATGAAACGGATTTCAGGGAAGCCCTCGAGTCCCTGGACGCGTTGCGCCAGAGACAGGTCGCGGCCATGTTCGTGCGGCATGTTCTTTCACTGAGCACGGACAAACGCCTCGAACGCGTTTTGAAAACCGCCGAAGATGAAAATGCCACCGAAGAGGAATTGGCGGCGGCGCTGAAATCCGCCCATGCGGCAACCTTCGACAGCCATGCCAGGTGCGGGGCGGAAGGCCACTGGTCCGACCAGGCCGGTTACTTTGTCGCCCGCGCGGCAGTCGCAGCGGTGACGCCCGTGATCCAGGCGAGGGCAGGGGGCCCTGCCTGGCAGGCCGCCATGAGCGCAAGGATGGCCCACACCAGCATGTTGATCGAGGACACCTCCGGTGAGTCGGCGCACACCGAATGCGAATGGCAGCACCGGGCCCTGTCCGGCTACCTGGGCAATTCAGAAGAGAAAGCGAAATGAACGGGCGCGTCGTAGTCGATCCCATTACCCGGATTGAAGGCCATTTGCGGATAGAGGCCCAGATGGAGGGCGACAGGATCGCCAGCGCCTGGTCCTCCGGCACCATGGTGCGTGGTATCGAGATCATCCTCCGCGGCCGCGACCCGCGCGACGCGTGGGCGTTTGCGCAACGTATCTGCGGTGTCTGCACGCTGGTCCACGGCCTGGCTTCGATCCGCTCGGTGGAGAATGCGCTCAACTACCCGGTGCCCAGGAACGCGGACCTGATTCGCAACCTGATGTCCGGCGCACAATACATTCACGACCATGTCATGCATTTTTACCACCTGCACGCCCTCGATTGGGTGGATGTCGTCTCGGCGCTCGATGCCGACCCGAAGGCGACATCCGAACTGGCGCAGTCACTGAGCAGTTATCCGAAATCGTCGCCTGGTTATTTTTCCGATATGCAGAAAAAACTCCGGGGTTTCGTCGAGTCCGGGCAGTTGGGCATTTTCGCCAATGCCTACTGGGGGCACCCCGCTTACAAACTGCCGCCAGAAGCGAACCTGATGGCAGTTTCACATTATCTCGAGGCGCTGGCCTGGCAACGGGACGTGGCGCGTCTGCACGCGATATTCGGCGGCAAGAATCCGCATCCGAATTTTGTCGTCGGCGGCGTTCCGTGTGCGATCGACCTCAATTCCGATTCCGCCATCAATGCGAACAGGCTCTCGCAGGTCCAGGACATCATCAACCAGATGAAGGTTTTCGTCGAGCAGGTCTATGTGCCCGACACGCTCGCGATTGCCAGTTTCTACAAGGACTGGGGCAGCCGTGGTGAAGGCCTGGGCAATTTCCTGACCTATGGGGACTTCCCGTCCAACGGCATGAATGACCCGTCGGGGTTCATGATCCCGGCCGGCGCCATTCTGAACCGTGATCTCGGCGTCATACACGAAGTCGACATGAACGCCGACGATGAGATCCAGGAATACATTTCGCATTCCTGGTACGACTACCAGGGTGGCAAGAATGCCGGTTTGCACCCCTACCAGGGTGAGACCAGTCTGAATTACACCGGTCCGCAACCACCTTATGAATACCTCGATGTCGAGCAGTCGTATTCGTGGCTGAAGTCACCGCGCTGGAAAGGTCACGCGATGGAGGTCGGTCCGCTGGCGAGGGTCCTGATGCTTTACGCAAGCGGACACGAGCAAGCCCGGGAACTGGTTGACATGACACTCAATACCCTCGATATCCCGGTCGAGGCCCTGTTTTCGACACTGGGCCGCACCGCGGCGCGTACACTCGAAACCAAGATTTTTGCCGACGCCATGCAGGGCTGGTTCGATGACCTGATCACCAATGTCAAGGCAGGTGATACACGCACCTTCAATGAAGTGCTGTGGGAACCATCGAGTTGGCCCCGGCGGGCCCAGGGTGTTGGCTTCATGGAGGCGCCGCGCGGCGGCCTGGCCCACTGGATCGTGATCGAGGACGGTATCATCAAGAATTACCAGGCCGTGGTCCCCAGCACCTGGAACGCAGGACCGCGTGACGCCAACGGCCAG
>Ga0210074_1000763_pt1 | contig 10768 bp, 10 predicted proteins | sample China_Galinas_Co_FD_184860 | JGI IMG/M metagenome (GOLD analysis project Ga0210074, IMG submission 184860) | Wetland microbial communities from San Francisco Bay, California, USA, that impact long-term carbon sequestration -... | ecosystem: Environmental > Aquatic > Marine > Wetlands ... | reverse complement strand
CACCATCGTCGTCATCTTGGTGATCTCACCCTGCGCCACGACGACTGCGTCCGAGCCACCGAACTTCTTGTTGTAGACCTTGAGCCGTTCGACATAAGGCTTGGAGTCGACGAAGTTCAGCGGATCAGCGGATCGAATTTTCCCGAAGAACTTCTTGTAGCGCCCATTATCGAAGAGCATCTGGAGACGGAGTTCGGCAGAGATCCGAAAATGATACCCGCATCGCGGGCACACATGACAGTTGTCCGAAACCTCCCGGTGGTAAAGGATCTCGCCACACCCCAGGCACTTGATCCACAGGCCCTTTGATTCGTTTTTGTCAGCGGCCATTCAGTGCTCCGTCTCTTTTCCGGCGCATGGCATCTCTCAGTGGAATTCGATTCCGAAGATCCCTCTGTGTTCACCTGATTCGATGAAGACGCCGCACTTTCAACGGGTGCAACACGATTGGGGTCCCGGGGCTCACTTGCCGGATTCCTCGCCTTCGAGGTCGTTGGGAATGCCGAGTCTTTGACAGGCGGCATCGTACATTTGCCGGGCAGCCGTTTGCGCCACCTGAAGATCCGCGATCTTTTCCTTGACCTTGCCCAGCTCTTCCTGGATCTGACCCTCGAGCTCCTGAATCTCCTGTTTGGTCTGCTGGAGAGCTTCTTCGTAGAACTTTTTCTGTGATTCCGTAAGGTCTGGCATTATTCCCTCCACGCGCGTCACTTCTCCATATTGAATGGTACTCGAATCGTAACCCACATCCTCACTTTGACGCCGAGCTTTGTCGCGGGTCGGTAGCGCCACTTCTCGATCGCGGCCACTGTGGCCTCTTCGAACCCGAAACCGGGGTTGTCGATACTGATGATCCGGGTGTCCTCGATATTTCCGTTGGTGCCCACGAGGGCCTCGACCTCGACCACCGCTTCCTGCGGCGGTCGCATCCGTTGCGCCCTGGGCGGATAGACCGGAGGTTCTCGTTGAATCGGCTCTGGCGGCACGACGCCCGGACCAGGCGACACGATATCACCCTCGCGCACCGCGGGGGTGGGCGTCGGCGGTATCGGAGTCGACGTCGGCACGGGAGTCGCCGTCGGCGGCACCGGCGTGGCGGTGGGCGTCGCTGTCGGGGTGGCAGTCTCCGTCGGCGTGGGTGTCGGCGGTATCGGAGTTGGCGTCGGGAACTCCTCTTCAAGACGTTGCCGCAGCGCCTCCTCCTGTTTGACGATCTCGGCGGCAGCAACTGAGCGCGCCTGCTCCAGGAGCTCCTCTTCGGTCATCAACGCAGGGCCGGCCCCGGGCGTCGGAGTCTCGGTTGCGACCGGCCCAGCCGGCACGATCTGAGCCGAAGGGCGCGCCGGTGCCTCGGAGCCGCCGCGCCCAAAGAACCACCACCCACCAAACGCGCCCAGCACCACCGCGAATGCGCCGAGCAGCCACCAGACGACCGGCCGTGTTGCGGATCTGTTGCGGGTGAAAGAACCTGTGCTCTCCCTGAATTCATCGAGAAGCGGGGTCGGCACACGACCGCTGTCAGTGCTCAACGCGCTCTCGAGTTCGGTATCGTGCTTCGGCATCACCGGGGGCTCAGCGCGTGGCGGTGGCGGCTCGATAGCAGGGGCTGAGCCTCGATCCGATGGCGGCGGCTTTGACGGCGGCTTGGCGCCCCCCTCGCCCGCGGCGACCGACGGCGCTGGGGCCGCCCCACCGAGCTCGGCGAGAAAAGCGGCAATCGCGGCACGATCGGGTGCGAACTCCTGCTCGCGCAACACACGGTCGATATCATCGTGCATGTCCTGAGCCGATTGGTACCTCTCGTCGCGATCCGCGTGAAGCGCTTTGAACACGATGCGGTCGATCTCTGCGTCGATCTCGGCCCTGTGAGATGACGGGGCGGCGATGACCGGATCGCGCACCTGCTCCAGAACCGAGAGCTCGGAATCACCCGCAAAGACCTTCTGCGATGTCAGCATTTCGTAGAGAACGAGACCAAGCGAAAAAATGTCCGAACGATGGTCGATGCTCTTTCCCCACGCCTGCTCCGGGGACATGTACTGCAGCTTGCCTTTGAGAGCGCCGGCCCGGGTCTGGGAAGCCTTGGATGCGGCTTTGGCGATCCCGAAGTCACACAGCTTGACATCGCCATCGTAAGAGATCAGAACGTTTTGCGGCGAGACATCGCGGTGCACCAGACCGAGATCTCGATTTTCGAAATCTCTTTTTCTGTGCGCGTAATCGAGGGCCGAGGCCAACAGCACAGTGATGTAGAGGGCGAGAGGAACCGGCATTGGCCGACCGGAATCGCGGCAGTCCTCGAGTATTGATCGGAGGTCACGGCCCTCGATGAACTCCATGGCGATGTAGTGCGACCTGTCGACCTTGCCGAGGTCGTAGATGTGGATGATGTTGTTGTGATTGAGCTGGGCCGCCAGCTTTGCCTCGTCAATGAACATCCGCAAAAATTCTTCGCTGTCGTTGAGATTGGAGAGAATTCGCTTGATCGCAACCGTCTTCTGGAAACCCTCCATGCCGACCATTCGAGCCTTGTACACTTCGGCCATGCCGCCCGTCGCGATGTGCTCCTCGATGACGTACTGACCGAATTGCGTACCCTTGACGGTTTCGACAGGCGGTTTCGGAGGGGTCGAATCGGTTACCGGCCGACCGCTCACCGGCGCCGGAGCTTTTGCTCGAGAAGCCGGCGCGCTTGCGGGTGGTTTCTCGGCCGCACCCGGTTTGACCCGCGCCGTCGGCGGCGAGGAGGCGCGTGCAGGTGGTTTTTCTACCTGCCCGCGTGCCGGTGCTCCTCCCGGCTGCTCGGACGCCTTGAACGGCGGCTCTGGACGTGCAGTTTTTCCCGTCGTTCGGGGGGGCGATTCAGCTCCAGGCGGTTGCGGCGATTTGTGCCCTTTCGGTCGTATCTCGAGACCCGCCAGGGTCTCGGACAGCATTTTCTCGGCATCTTCCTCCGCTACCCGCTTGACCTCTGCCGTTGACCGTTTTCGGGGAGTTTCGAGCATTCCCGAAAGCTCTTCATCAAAAGATCGGGAATCCGACTTCGGCCGTTTCGCGGGAGAGTCCGGGCCGGGAGGAGGCGGCGCGGCGTCGGGCGGCGGAATCGGTTGCCGTTCTCCACCTTCGACGTCAGACAGAATGTCGCCGAAGAGGTCATCCGAGGTCACCGGGCGACCGTCCCCATCACTACCCGCACTCCGGCGCAGCGCTTCCAGCATCTCCTGGGGAATAGCCTGCGTGGCGGCTGGATTCGGGGCCGTCTGCACGAGGTCCTCAACCCTCTCGCGGAGGTCGTCAGGTCCAAATGGGCGCTGAAGGAGATCCTGGGCGCCGTATCGCAAGGCGTCCTGCTTGGGGTTTTCTCCCTGGTACGCGGACATAAGTATCAGTACCGGGGTTGCCCTCAGGCCAGCTCGGGCACGAAGCTGCGTGATGGCATCCTCGACCCTGAGGTTGGGAAGGACCGAATTAATGATCACAACGGTGGGCTCGAAATGAGCGCAGCGGTTCACCGCATCTTCCAGGTTTCCCGCGATTTCGAGCCGGAACTCATCATCCGAGAGCGCCGCCCGCACATGCTCCAGATATCGCGGCTCGTATTCGATCACAAGAATATTCGCGCTCATGAAACCGCCCTTGCGAGACCTTCGAGGCTCTAAGAGTCCAAACCTCATTATCTGTGACAGGGTTGCAAAGTCAACCAAGACCGGTCTCGTGTGCCGGCTTCGATCACCAACAACTCGGCCTGTCATCACCCGCCGCTGATGGTCGATGGGAATCCAGACGCTATAATGCCACCCGCCCGGTCCCATTTCGTCAGGGAAGGGTCAAGCTCAGAGGAGGCGGCATGTCGGGCCATAACAAGTGGAGCACAATCAAACACAAGAAAGGGCGGGCCGATGCCAAGCGGGGCAAGCTCTTCACAAAAATCATTCGGGAAATCACGGTGGCCGCTCGAGAGAGCGGGGGCGACCCCGACGCGAACCCGCGACTGCGCGCCGCCATCGCCGATGCCAAAGCCGCGAACATGCCGGCCGACAACATCAAACGTGCAATCGATCGCGGCACCGGAGATATGGACGGCATTCAATATGAGGAGATGAGTTTCGAGGGCTACGGGCCGGGTGGGGTCGCGGTCATGCTCGAACTGTTGACCGACAACCGCAATCGCACCACCCCGGAGATTCGTCATCTCTTTTCACGCTTCGGCGGAAACCTCGGCGAAAACGGCTGCGTCGCCTGGTTGTTCACCCGTACCGGGCTGATCTTGGTGCCGCGGTCCGCGGGTCTCGACGAAGACACCGTGATGGAAGTTGCGTTGGAGGCCGGCGCCTCCGACCTCGATACCGACGATACCGATTATTTCCGCATCTACACGAGTCCTGAAGAGCTGCACCAGGTCAAAGAACGGCTCGAGGCCGGCGGACTCGTGGTCGAGGCCGCGCAGTTTGAAATGGAGCCGTCCTCGACGACCCGTCTCGAGGGCAAGCAGGCGCAACAGATGATCCGACTGATGGAAGCCTTCGATGATCACGACGACGTGCAGCACGTATGGGCGAATTTCGACATCGACGACGACCTGTTGAACGCCGAGTGAGGTTATTGGAGCTGTAGATCATGGGCGTCCGTGTTCTGGGCATCGATCCGGGCTCCCGTGCGACGGGCTGGGCCCTGGTGGTCGCCGAAGGCAACCGATACCACCTGGAGTCCTCCGGAGTCATGAGACCGCGAGGCGGGGACCGCGAGCGTCGTTTGGCGGACCTTTATCGATCTGCGACGGAGGTGGTCGCCACGAGTGCTCCTGATTGCGCTGTCATCGAGTCATCCTTTTCGGGCCGCAACCCGAAGTCCGGGCTCGCGCTGGCCGAGTGCCGCGGAGTCATCCTCGCAGCCCTCGGCTGCAACGATTTCGAGATCACCTCGTACACTCCTGCAGAAATCAAATCGGCCGTTGTCGGCAACGGCAGGGCCGAGAAACAACAGGTCATCTATATGGTCGTTAGGCTATTGAAATTGTCCGATTCACCGCCATCGGATGCAGCGGATGCAATGGCCGCAGCCCTCACCCACATCCACCTGGGGCGTTGGAGGCAATCCCGTTGACGACCCCAGAGCCCCGTGCTACGATGCCCTGCCTTCGTTCTCAGCCAAGGCATCAACGGAGTATCGATCTCACGAGAAACTCACCAGAATTCGGGAGTCGATGGTTATTGCGCAGGAAAACCTGGATGGGTCTGGAACTCATCCCCGCACGTGAACTCTAACCAGGAGGAGGCTAAGCCGTGACTGGACAGGTAGCAGATTATTTTCGCCAAGGTGGGATCTTCATGTACCCGCTGCTCTTTTTCTCGGTGCTCGCTGCCACCGTAGCGATTGAGCGTTTCATTGTCTTCAGCAAGGCCAAGATCAACGTCAACGAGTTCTTGACAAAGATCCGCAAGGCTCTTTTGGTCAACCGGAACGTCAAAGAGGCGATCAAGGTCTGTGAGCAGAACAAGAGCCCCGTGGCTTCGGTCATGAAGGCCGGCCTGCTCCGCTACGGTCACTCCCGTGAGGACATTGAAAAGACCATCGAGAATGCCGCTCTCTATGAGCTCGACCGTCTCGAAAAACGCCTCGGCGTGCTTGCGACAACCGCCAACGTGGCGCCCATGCTCGGCTTCCTCGGCACCGTGGCAGGCATGATCAAGTCCTTCGCCACGCTCGCCGAGCAAGGTCTCACCAATCCCGCAGCGGTCGCGGTCGGTATTTCTGAGGCCCTGATCACTACCGCCGCCGGTCTCATCATCGCCATTCCCGCACAGCTGGTCTACAACTGGTACACCACCAAGATCACCCGGTTCGTGCGCGACATCGAGACCGCATCGAACATGCTCGTCGAGACCTTCACCGAGATGGACAGCCAGCGCTACGCCCAGGGGGGCGAGGGTCAGGCCTAGAAGGGAGTCCGCAGATGGCACTCATCCGCGGTAGGGACCGTAAAGGGGGAGCACAGATCTTCACGGCGTCGATGGCCGATATCGTGTTCCTGCTCATCGTCTTTTTCGTGCTGACCTACAAAGTTGAAGTCGATCGCACGAAGATGGATCTTCCGGACACGTGGATTCGGATCAAGGTTCCGGAAAAGGCGGCCGTGATTTCAATTTCCCCACCCGACGCCAACCCACCGCTGACCATTCGCGTTTCCACCGGTGAGGAAATGTCGCTCCCGGTCAGCACCGACGAGGAAATCGTCACCTTCGCCTCGACTGAAGTGGCCCAGAACCCCAACAAGGAGTTCATCGTCAAGGCCGACGAATCCGTGCCCTATGAACGGGTCGACGCCGTACTTGACGCGCTCAAGCAGTCAAAGGTCAAGTACATCTTTCTCCTCTCCGAACAGAAGACCGTGCAGTAGCATCCGGGGGGACCATGAGGATCAAAAAGAAAGAAGTTCCATCCGAGATCTTCACCGGGTCGATGGCTGATATCTCGTTCCTGCTGATCATCTACTTCATGATCACGTCAGCGTTTTCGGCCACTCGAGGTCTCGATTTCGCCCTGCCCGAGGACACCCAGACCCCTGAGATCAAACAGGAGGACTCAATCGACGTCCACGTCCTACGCGGCGGACCCATCGAAGTTGACGGTACCGGAATCTCACTGGAAGGGCTTCTGCCCTACGTGGCGGACAAGCTCAGGCAGAACCCTGACAAGCCCGTCATCCTGCGCACCGATCCGGATGCCACCTATGGCGACATGATCAGAGTCTTCGACGAATTGCGCCAGGCGCCCAGCAAAATCGACATGGAGATCAAGACGATCTCCATCCCGACCCGGCGAGAGATCGAAAATCTCTGGTCGATGCTCGGGATCCAGTGAAGGGGGAAGCCATGAGCGATTCTCCGAAACCCAAGAAGAAACCGGATGCGGCGAAGAACGAAAAGCTGCCCATGACCACCGCCGAGATGCTGGTCGCGGAAGAAGGCCAGGATCGTAAAGTCACGAGGTGGGCCGTCGGTATTGCCGTGATTATTCACATCGTGATCTTCGCCATGCACTGGCCGACCTTTGCCGGCGGTCTTTCAGACGCCAAGGAAAAGAAGAGCAAGATCTACGTCGTCAAACAGGTGAAGTTCAAACAGCCCCCCCGGCGGGAGATGCAGCAGATCCCGAAACCCAAGACCCAGAAGGTGCCAATCCCCGATCCGACTCCGGACGAGCCCGAACCGATCCGAGATCAGGAACCGGATGAAGATATCGATTTCGTGCCCGATGACAACCTGGTGCTTGGAGTTCCCGACGCGCCACCCCCACCGGAGCCCGAGGGTCCCGTGCGGTTTGTCGTCGGCGGCAACATTACCGAACCGAAAAAGATCAGCGGACCGACACCAATCTACCCGGAAGCGGCGCGTAGGGCGCGCATTCAAGGTGTGGTCGTTCTCGAGTGTACGATTGGAAAAGATGGCCGCGTGCAGAACGTCAAAGTCCTGCGCGGTTTGCCCCTCGGTCTCACTGAGACGGCCGTGGATGCGGTCAACAAGTGGAAATTCGAGGCATCGACCCTGAACGGAAAACCGGTGGAGGTTCTGTACATTCTTACGGTTCGGTTCAATCTGCAGTAGACTCTCCACTATGTCGCTGCAAGGCTCTTTGAGCGAACTGTCTTTGCCGGACGTGGTCCAACTGGTCAGCGTATCTGGCAAGACCGGTGCGTTCGAAATCCAGGGTGAGCACGAAACCGGTAGAATTTTCCTTCGCGACGGCCAAATCGTTGACGCTCTGGTCGGCAACCTTCGCGGTGACAGCGCAGTCTACGAGATGGCCATATGGTCCGAAGGGACGTTCATCTTTGAGCCTGGCAAGGAAAGCGGTACTGTCACGATTCACATGTCGAACGCGTCGCTCATGATGGAAGCCGCGCGCCGACTGGATGAATGGCGAGTTCTCTCGCGGAAAATCCCATCCCTGGACCTGGTCCCGTACTTCACCTCCCGCGAACAGGGTGCAGACCAGGTCACTTTGAGCCCCCAGGAGTGGATCCTGGTGACCCGGATCGACGGCGAACATTCTATCGAGGACATCGCGGCCGAACTCAAATGGGGACCGTTTGACGTTTCAAAGCTACTCTTCGGGATGATCACCACTGGACTTGTCGCACTCGGCAATCCTGGAGAGCCGGGGGTTCAGGGCAGAAAGTGGCAGGCTGGCCCGAGCCCGTTGACTCTTCTCGGGTTGGCGGAAAAAATTCGCGCGGTAGCTCTCGATGTTGTTGGCTCCGGAAGTGAGCGAACCATCGAGAAGCAGTACACTAGCGCACGCACCCTCATCGAGCGCGGCGAGGGTTTCAATGCTCTGCGGGAAATGGTGGAACAGAACACCAAAGCCATCTCCCTGCTGAAAGGGTCCGACACGGCAGCGATGTTTGATGAACAGGTTCGCCCTCTGTTGGGCAGTCTGCAACAAACTTAGGAAATTTTTCGTTACACAACTGGAGGCAGAGATCATGAAATCGAGGGTCAGCCGAGCAATCGTCGCAGGTGCAGTGTCGTTGATACTGTTCTCTGCGGCAATACCGGCGTACGCGGAGTGGAACAAGGGCCTCGAGGCCTACAAGAAGAAGGACTGGGCGACCGCTGTCAAGGAGTTCGAGGAAGTCACCAAGACCAACCCCGACTACGCCGGCGCCTATTACATGCTCGGTGTGTCCCAGCGGGCCCTCGGGCAGGTCAGTCCAGCCATTGCCAGCCTTCGCAAGGCGGTCGAGCTCGACGGCTCCCAATCGTCGTACAAGATCGCTCTCGGGCAGGCGCTCTTGCAGGCCGACCAATACCAGAATGCCTACGAGTTGCTCAAGCCACTCAGCATCAGCTCGGTGGATGCGGCCAACCGTTCGAACTACGCCTTGTTATTTGCCCAGGCAGCGACCAAGACCAATCGCGAGAGTGAAGCCATCAGCGTCCTGACCGCCCAGGCCAAGGCGGACCCGAAAAATGCGCGCCTCCAGCGGGCACTCGGGTCTGCGTACAACCAAAAAGGCGATGACGCAAATGCCTTCGCCGCGTTTTCAAAAGCCTTCGAGCTTGACCCGAAGGACCAATCGAGCGGCCGCAACGCCGTTCGTGCCGGGATCGTCGCCGCCCGTCGATCGAATTCGAATTCGCAAAAAGCACAACTCTACACCTCATCCGCCCGGGTAGCGGAGCGCCTCGCCGCCGCCTTCCCGAGCTTTGACCACCAACTCCTGGCGGGTGAGGCGTGGCTCGGTGCGAAGGATTACGGCAAGGCGGAGGGCTGGTTCGACAAGGCCAGGGCCCAACAGTCGAGCAATGCGCTCGTTTATTTCTATACGGCGCAGTGCAAGACTGCAAACGGCCAGCTCAACGCGGCGATCTCCGACCTCCAACAGGCGATCAAACTCAAGCCGTCGGAAAAGGTCCGCAAGCAGATTTACAATCAAGGCGGATATGTCTACGACAAGATGAAGAACTATGACCAGGCCATTCAGTGGTATCAAAATGCCGGCAATAGCAGCATGGTCGCTCAAATGCGGACGAAGAAAGAAAGCGCGACGCAGAACGCCGCCGCCGACAGGGAATGCGCAGAATTCAAACGCAAAATCGATGCCCTGAGGTTGCAGGTGACGGAACTCGAAAAGCTCGGTGATTCTGAAAATGCGAAGCTATTGCAGGAGCAACTGCCCACTCTCGAAAAGGACTACGCCGAACGCTGTCGATGATCGCTTATTGATAATCTCAAACAGTGCGGCCCTTCGGGGCCGCTTTTTTTGCCCTCTCTGTCTGTGGTAGGAGTGCCGCCGGAGTTACCACAACTCATCCAGGAGCATCCCGAGGAGGGTCCGCGAGAGCCCTGTCTTCGTTGGCAACGAGACCCTCTGCGATCTTCGAATCAGCTCTCAAACTCCTCGGCAGCGTGACGGGAAAGGGTGATGGCGGCAGCGGCCACCGGCAATATGACGGCCGCTGAGACCTGAATCACCAGGATTCCAGGGGTGACCACAACCTCTGGTAGTCCGAGGACCGTGACCATCCGCGAAAGCGCACGCACCGTGGCAAGGGCTCCGACGACTGCAACCACCCCTGCCACAAATCCAACGATTCCGATCACCACCACGAAAGGCCCGCGTATGGTGCCTTCCGTGGCACCAACAAGCCGCATGATGGTGAGTTCGTCGGCGTGCCGGTACAACTCGAGGTGTATCCAGACAACGGCGAGAAGCACAGCGGCGGCGAGCAGTACCGCACTCAGGACCGCCACCGCCACCGACAACCGGCGTGCCACTTCGCCCAGCAGCTGTTGGATGGAGGACTGCGGGCCGACAGCCACAACCTCGGGCTGGCTTTCCAACACTGCGAGAGATCCAACATCTGCGGTCGCGATCTCGATCAGCGGCGGCATCGATGCATCCCCGGTGCCGACGAGATCTTCGAGATACGGAAACCACTGCTGGAGACGGCGTACCAACTCCTCGGGAGAGACCTCGGTGATCGTCCACTCGGGGTGCGCCTCCGACTGGGCAGCCACCCAGTTCCGCCGCGCGTCATCATCCAGTTGCGGGTGGAGCAGCACCGCCACCGAACTCTCCCGCCCGGAAAACTCGGCAACCGGATCGAGCCAACGGTTGATGGCCAAGCCGACACCGGCGAGAGCGATCGGCACGGCAAGAGCGAGCACGAGAATCGCGCTGACCCCCGCTCGTTGGCGGAGCAGGAGCAATCCCTCATTCAACGCGTGGTGGATCATGGCGGCCACATTCCGTCGTAATGGA
>Ga0210074_1000762_pt1 | contig 10771 bp, 9 predicted proteins | sample China_Galinas_Co_FD_184860 | JGI IMG/M metagenome (GOLD analysis project Ga0210074, IMG submission 184860) | Wetland microbial communities from San Francisco Bay, California, USA, that impact long-term carbon sequestration -... | ecosystem: Environmental > Aquatic > Marine > Wetlands ... | reverse complement strand
CATTTTGTTTTCGTTGTATTTCTCTTCCTCGGGCAGGTACATGGTGACACCCATGGCCCGGCCCCGCGGGATAATTGAAACTTTGTGCACCGGGTCAGCACCAGGGGTATACATCGCCACCAGGGCATGGCCTGCCTCATGATAGGCGGTGACCTTCTTTTCTTCCTCGGTGATCACCATGGAGCGCCGCTCGGCCCCCATCATAACCTTGTCCTTGGCTTTCTCAAGATCGATGCGGGTTACTTCATTCTTGTTGGCGCGTGCCGCAAGCAGGGCGGCTTCGTTGACCAGGTTTTCAAGGTCTGCGCCAGAGAACCCGGGAGTTCCCTTGGCAATCACCTCGAGCTCGACATCCTGACCCAACGGCACCTTGCGGGCATGAACCTGCAGGATTTTCAGTCGACCGCGAACATCGGGGCGAGGCACCACCACCTGGCGATCAAAACGACCGGGGCGAAGCAACGCGGGGTCAAGGACATCGGGACGGTTCGTCGCCGCAATCAGGATAACGCCCTCGTTGGACTCAAAGCCGTCCATTTCGACCAGCAACTGGTTGAGGGTTTGTTCACGCTCGTCATGGCCACCGCCCATACCAGCACCACGATGGCGACCGACGGCATCTATTTCATCGATAAAGATGATACAGGGGGCATTCTTCTTGCCCTGCACGAACAGATCACGCACACGACTGGCACCGACGCCAACAAACATCTCGACAAAATCCGAGCCAGAAATCGAGAAGAAAGGAACGCCTGCCTCGCCGGCGATAGCCCGACCCAGAAGGGTCTTACCCGTACCGGGGGGACCAACCAGCAGCACGCCCTTCGGGATCCGGCCACCGAGACGGGAAAACTTTTTCGGATCTTTCAGAAAAGAGACGACTTCTTCGAGCTCGTCCTTGGCTTCATCGATACCGGCGACATCATTGAAAGTGATCTTGGCCTGGGATTCGCTGAGCAGTTTGGCGCGGCTCTTGCCGAAGCTCATGGCCTTGCCTCCGCCTGACTGCATCTGGCGCATGAAAAATATCCAGACGGCGATCAACAGCAGGATCGGGCCCCAGGAAACCAGTATGGACATCCAGAAGCTGTTACTTTCGTCCGGCTCGGCCTGTATGGCGACCCCCTGCTCGCGCAGCATGCTGATCAGCTCGGGGTCATCCGGAGTATAGGTCTTGAAGGCAGATCCGTCTTTGTAGGTGCCTTCAAGGTTCGAACCCTTGATCGTCACGTCGACCACCTCACCCTCATCGAGGGCTGCCAGGAAGGTCGTATAAGGGACCGGTTTCAGTTCGCGACCCTGCTGGGTCATCATATTGAAAAGCATGATCATCACCAAAGAGATGACCAACCAGAGCGCTAGATTCTTATAAAACTGGTTCACATAACCCCCTAAATCTGAAAACACCAGAAAAATGCGGTGTTTGGCCTTGTAAAAACACTGCAAACTTTACCATAACGGGTTCCTTATCACAAGCCGTTTATGACTCATTTTGCACGACTTGAACTCGTAAAACTGGTTTTCCGGTGACCGGTCTCCGCCCCTCACATCGGCGCAAACTGACGACCCATAAAATCGTGTCATTTTCCACTAACAACAGCGTTTTTTTGCGAACCTCCGAAGCGAGCTTGAGGTCGACAAACAAATCCTGGATTTTTTTTGTTCCGGCCATCCCCGAAGGCCGGAAACGATCTCCCGGAAGACAACGCCGTAGCGTCAGGGGAAACCGCAGGGCCGACGCATCAAATTCGACAGTTTCCTGATCTTCTCCCGATGCCTGGTCAGACAGAGACAGCAACAACCTACATCCATCCGGAAGCGGATAGCTCCCCGGTCCATCCAGTACAAGCTCAAAGGCAGCGATCTCCTCGGGGAGTTCTCTATACAGCAACAGCTCTTCGTATCGGCAGGCGACCCAACACCCGGGCAGGTGCAACTCACCCTGGGGCGGGCCAGCACAGACAAGCTGCAGGATATCCCCGATATGGGTTGCAGTGAGACCGCGCAAATCGCCGCGAATTTCATGCAGCACAGCCCTGATGACTCTGCTGGCCAGCGATGGGGGCAGTTCGGCAAGTGCTCCCCGTTGGACAGAATAACCTTCATCAACCTTTGTGCCGAGCTCTGTCAGGGCCCGGTTTGTGAGCTCAGCCCAGAAGTCCTCATCCAGACGCAGCTGCTCGCACAACCCTTTGATTTGGCCGGTGATGTTCGGGTTAAAGCTCTCCAGCAGCGGCAGTAGTTGGTGACGGATTCGATTGCGGGTAAAAGCATGATCGGTGTTGCTCTCATCTTCCCGCCAGACAAAGCCACCTTCTTCAAGATAGGCGACCAGCTCTTCGCGATTGAAAGGCAGTAGCGGCCGAACGACCCGCCCATCGACCTGGCGCATCCCCGCCAGTCCAGCCGTACCGGCACCCCGCATCAGGCGCATCAGGAAGGTTTCGGCCTGGTCACCGGCATGGTGGCCAAGCACGATCAGGTCGCAATGGCACTTGCTTGCGGTGTCCTCGAGAAACTCCCTGCGCATATCCCTGGCGACTTCTTCCAAATTGCCTTTGCGTTGCCGGGCGGTCTCCGCGACATCCTGACGGGTTACCGTGATCGGAAGGCCCATATCATGACAAAGTTCTGCAACAAAGGTTGCATCGTCACGGCTGGCAGCCCTCAGGGCATGGTCGAGATGTGCAACCTCGAGAGACAGGTTCATCGTATCGGCGAGACCATGCAGCAGGCGGAGTAGCGCAACCGAATCGGCGCCGCCGGAGACGGCAACCAGCAGGCGACTGCCGACGGGGATACAGCCGGAGTGCAGAAGAGCCTTATGAAACCGGTTCTGCAAGGTCATGGATAGTACCATGCCGGCCGGTTGCCCTGCCAAAGACAGTGAACAGGCCATGCTGAAAGCGCAGAACCCCCTTCCGGGGCTGGAAGGGGGTTCTGTCAGAGTGGTGGCGGTGCAGAGATTCGAACTCCGGACACTGCGGATATGAGCCGCATGCTCTAACCAACTGAGCTACACCGCCGAAAACCAGCCGGCCGCCCGTCGGCGGCCGTTTATTTTATTTGGTAGCGGGGGGAGGATTTGAACCTCCGACCTTCGGGTTATGAGCCCGACGAGCTACCTGACTGCTCCACCCCGCAACAGGATTTTGGAATTTACCCGTCCGCCCTGAGGATGTCAAGAAAAAACTGCCCGTTAGCGCTGCCTGACAATAGCAGACAACCTCTCCTTTTTACGCAGGAAATCAACAGCTTTGTCAGCATTCTCACGGGAAGGGAAAGGCCCTGACAGAACCCGGTGCCAGATCCCTTTTTCACCGAGGTCCGCCCTTTCGACAAAAACCGTCAAACCATAGGTTTTGAGTCGGACACCCAGCTTGGCGGCATCTTCACTCGTCCGAAAAGATGCGATCTGTACCACAAAGTCACCGGTTGATGAAGCCGGTGGTTTGACAACGGTTTTCGGTGACGGTTTGGGCGTTGGGCTGGCCTGCGCAGCCGGTGCCTTTTTCACGACGCTGGTTTTTTCGGCCTTCTGCTCCGGGGGCAGGTTGATGCCGCTGCCGAGAGGAGCCTGTTTCCCTTTGGGCAAGTTGTCATAAAAAGTCAGCGGCTCAGGTTTCTCCGAGGCTGTTTCCTCAACCGGTTTGGGCGGCGGTTCAATCTGGGCGACAGCTGTCATCTTGGAGCTTGCCGTTCCATCGGCAATTCCCGTCTCGACCCCGCTCCGCTTGCCGTACATAAACCCAAGAGAGAAGCTGACACCGGCGACCGCCAGAATCAGGATGACTGCCAGGACGAGTTGTTTTCGTTCAATGCGTCTTTGGCTGCGTGAGACCACAGGCTGCGCCATCATCTAAGATATCTCCCGAACTTCCAGTCACATGCGTTCCGGGGCATCAACCCCGAGCAGGTTCAGAGCATTGGCCAGGACGGTTTTGACCCCATTGACCAGGTAAAGGCGAGCCCCGGTGACCTCAGCATTTTCCACCAGGACACGCTGCCTGTTGTAGTAGCTGTGAAACTGGGCGGCGAGTTCCTGGAGGTAGTACACGAGTCTGTGCGGCTCGCAGCTCTGGGCTGCACCGACAACCGTCTCAGGGTAGCGTGCCAACTGTTTGGCAAGGGCCAGTTCTTCGGCAAGCGTCAGGCATGCAAGATTTGCCGTACCGTGTCCCGGCAAGTCGACACCCTGCTCTGCTGCGGTGCGATTAATGCTGCAGACACGGGCATGGGCATACTGGACATAGTAAACCGGGTTGTCATTGCTCTGGCGCTTGGCGAGTTCCAGGTCAAAATCAAGCTGACTGTCCGAGCGACGCATCAGGAAGAAGAAGCGGCATGCGTCCTTGCCGACTTCGTCGACCACGTCACGCAAGGTAATGAAATTTCCCGATCTTTTCCCCATCGTGTAAGGCTGGCCGTCTCGCAGCAGGTTGACCATCTGGATGAGCAAAACCTGGAGATCCTCCGGTGGGCGCCCGAGACCGGCCACAACGGCTTTCATGCGCGGCACATAGCCATGATGGTCTGCTCCCCAGACATCAATCACGCGCTCGAAGCCACGGTCGAACTTTTCCATGTGGTAGGCGACATCCGAAGCAAAATAAGTCGGGCTGCCATCCGACTTGATCAACACCCGGTCCTTGTCGTCACCGAAATCGGTCGTGCGCAGCCAAAGGGCGTCTTCATGTTTGTACGAGAGGCCTTTTTCTGCCAGCTTGGCAAGTTCGATCGCCACCATGTCCCGGTCATAAAGGCTCTGCTCGCTGAACCAGTTGTCAAAGGTAATGCCGAAAGTTTCCAGGTCAATGGCTATCCAGTCAAGGACCTTGCTCACACCATAAGTGGAGCAAAGCTTGATCGCATCGGCTTCCTCAAGCTTTATGACGTCCGGGTTCTCATCGCGAAGGCTGGCCGCCAGTTCTCGAATGTATTCTCCCTGGTAGCCGTCTTCCGGAAAGGGGATGTCATCTCCATGCAGCTCACGCAGGCGCAGCCAAATCGAACGACCGAGAGTCGCCACCTGGTTGCCGGCATCATTCACGTAGTATTCGCGCTGCACATCATAACCTGCTGCCTGCAGGATTGAGGCGACTGCATCCCCCACGGCTGCGCCCCGGCCGTGCCCGATGTGCAGGGGGCCGGTGGGGTTGGCACTGACAAATTCAACCTGGACCTTTTGTCCCTGGCCTGCTCCGGTGACACCGTATTCCCGCCCCCTTGCCATGATGTCATCGAGCACTTCGTACCAACAAAAGGGTGCCAGGGTAAAATTGATGAAACCGGGACCGGCAATGTCAAGCTTGTCGAAGAGCGGATTCCCACCCAGGGCCGCCACCAGGGCCTCGGCAATCTGGCGGGGCGCCTTCTTCTCGGCGCGGGCCATGGTCATTGCCAGGTTGGTCGCAAAATCACCGTGCTCTGGGTTCCCGGGTATCTCGACCTGGATCTCAGGAATTTCACCGGAAAGCAGGGTCCTTTTATCGAAGCAGGCCTGCAGGGCCTCGGCAATCTGTTGTCGCAGGAGATCCTTCATAAGCCTACGTTAGTTATCCTCCGTAACGACATCATCCTGCTCTTCCCTGTTTTTACGCAGGGCGACATCTTCGCAGTAATCTGGGCAGTGCAAGGTTCCGCCACTGTCCATTGAAAAACGCTTCGCACAATTGGCGCGCCAGGCGCAGTTCACACAGAGCTTGCGTCTGTCTTCTGTCATGGTTACAACTCGTTTCAGGGTTGAAAAGCAGTGTATGTTAGCGCTGCCCATGCAGGCTGTCAAGCCTTGTCAAGAGTGGAAATAACCTAGATATACGCCCGGCAACGGGAAAACATCAGGGCATAACAAAGGCCCTTCCCGATTGTACGGGATGGGCCAGGCAGAATGCGTATGAATCGATAACTATTTTCGGTCTTGAAACTGAAAAACAAGTTCGTCGTCCCGAACCATGCCCAGCTCGGTTCGTGCGACCCGCTCTATATATTTGCGGTCATTCTTCAACGCGGAAATTTCGATGCGCAGTTGCTCATTCTGAGCTTCGAATTCGCCGATCTTGTCGACAAGCTCGGCTCTCTGGTTGGACAGCTTCAACATGTGCAGAATACCACGGTCGCCGAACAGGGCAAAACCGAGGATCAAGGCCACCAGAGCCAGTGGCCATACACTGTGTCGCCCCCCATCAGGACGTGAAGCTGGAACAGGACTCCCCGCCATAAGCAATCTCCTCAATTTCAGGATTGTTTCATCAAACAGTATGAAAAATCAAGATTTTTTGCAAATTTGCTTTGATGTACCCGAAAGCCGTACATTCAGCCGCTGTGGGAGTGGCGACAAAGGCAAAAAAAGGCCTGCCGTTTGGCAGGCCTTTTTGCGAGTGATTAATCAACGGTCAGCTGGTCTCGCAGCATGGCCAGCTTGGCCTGGCCAATCCCATTGACCTCCGCCAGCTGGTCGACGCTTGTGAACGGTCCGTGCTCGTCCCGATACAAGACAATCCTCTCCGAGAGGGCCGGCCCGACACCGGGCAGTGTCTGCAATTGTTCCGCAGTCGCCTGGTTAAGATGAATAGTTACAATGGATACTTTGGCCGCCGGACTTTCGGCAGCGGTGACGGTCGCCGGTGTCAATCCGGCAGACCCAACGACAAACATCAAGGCCAACAAAAACAGATAATGCTTCATAACATTTCCCTCCATAATTAAAATAATAACAAACCCGATGCGGGCATAAAATCCTGCAATCCCCCCTTGAATACACCTCCCTCCCGGATCAGTTTTGCCGCCCAACCCGGTTCACAACGAACCCCATCGGATGGCTGGCAAGTTGAGGTGAAAATATCAGACATTTCATCTTTGTCAAACAAATCGCATAAATTAGTTGGTCAAGCCGTAGCCGCCACCAAACCCCTTGTTCATCCCCAACCCGGCCAGAACGAAACTGAGCATCACCTCATGGTCCTTGCTGGCGTCATCCCGGTAGCGATCGCGATAGGTCAACAGGATGCTCCAGCACTTGGAACGGTATTCGAGACCGACGAGCTTTTCAAGTTCGCGGTTCTCGCGAAAATCGTAACGCTCCTGGAATCGGAGATAGACTGGCTTGAGGACCGACGTATCAAGCTGGAAATTGATGTAGTCTGTCGCTGCATTTCCATAGGTGTCATCTTTGTAGGTGTAATTGACCCTGACTGCATTGCCAAAATCGTCTCTGGCAGAAGCAGCAGCTCGCAGGTTCCGGAACCCGCTTTTGCCGTAAACCGGGATCAGGCTGTCCAGCTCCAGGGCGATCTTCCGGGTCGGCCAGAAATCCAGTTCGAGACGCACGTCCGAAAATGGCTGGTCATCCTCGTACAAGTCGTCCCTGTCGTCGTCAAAGGTATAGTTCTGCGAAAGCCGCAGATCCAAAAAATCACGATAAACCGTGGTACCGTCCTCGGCAGTATTGCTGGTTGTCAGGCGGTTGACCAGCGCATAACTGATATCATTGCTCTCGATCTGGCGGTCGTAAAGGTCGAAGAGCGGCAAATCATCCTGACTCTTGTCGGGCACATAACTATAGACCACTTTCGGCTCGATACTGTGCATCAGTCTTTCCATGCCCCAGCGGTTCGGCGCGTAGACTCTGACCAGGCGCGTAGCGAGAGTCAGGGAATATTCCGGGACAAACTGCTGATCATCTTCGGCGTCGGTATTGTAAAGCAGTTCATTGAGAGATAGCTCCGGGGTGACTTCCAGCCAGGAACCCGGCTTGAATGACGCCGACACGAAGGGCCGCAGGTAAAGTCTCTCGCCGTCAAGGCCTTCATCGCGCTGGAACCGGGTCGCATAACTCTCCAGGCCAAGATACAGAGGGGTATCACCCAGCCGGTAGCGGCTCTGAGCGAGACCCAGCTCCGGCAGACGTTGCAGTGACCTGTCGTTATTTTCTTCGAGATTCTTGAGATAACGGCCATAACCAACCAGGTTGAGCTTCTCCCAGTTGCGCTGGAGAATCACGGTTGAAACCGTCAGGTCACGATTGTATTGATCGGCCGACTCACCAAACTCGCTAAAAAACTCCTGTTTGTTGGTGTATTCGACATCGCCCGTCAGGGTCCAGCCGCCGGGCAGGTTGCCGCGATGTTTCCAGTCCAGATAATACATGTTAGGCGTATCATCGATACCGGCCACATGATAGTAAAGAGCCTTGCCATTGTTCTGTTTGGCCAGGGCATAACGGTACTCGAGCCCTGTACCGAGGCCCACCTTGGAAAGGTAGTCGAGGTAAAAGGTCGCGTCCATGCTACGATCGACAACCTGATACCACGCCATGGAAGTACGCGTGCCCTTGTAATTCGAATAGCCGAACCAGGGGGCCAGCAAACCGGACTCACGTTCTGTCTTTACCGGAAAAACCATATAGGGAGTATAGAGTACCGGCACGTCTCTGATGTGAAAGAATACCCCCTTGGCACGGGCATAGCCGCCCAGGTTGACATCAACCTCCCGGGCGGAGAACTTCCAGTCAGGAATCTCTCCGTCGCAGGTTGTGAAGCTGCCATCTGTAACAAAGTAATTTGCCTGGCCGTGTTTTTCTATCTCTTCTCCGACAAGATGGAAATTACCTTCATGGACCAGAACTTTAGCACCGTGCGCCCGACCTTGACCGGTGGTCATGTTGTACTGCATGCTGTCACCGGAGAAGCTGGCATCGGCATCGTTCAACATGACTGCTCCTTGTGCAGCAGCATCCTGGGTTGTAGACTGCCAGAGGAGTTCTTCCGACTTCAACTCGACGTCAGCCTGACGCAGGACGACATCCCCTTTAGCCTCGTAGCTCTCGTCTAAAGAGTTGTACGAAAGTTGATCGGCAACCAGTGAGATCGACGCATTCTTTTTTGTCTCAGGTTCAGGAGTCGCAGACTCCATCCCTGTGGATTTTATTTCAGCGGTCGACTGAACCGCTTCCTCAGCGGCCTCCGCAGTCCTAATCAAGCCTCCACAGGATATGATGCTGATCAGAAGCAACGCGCAGAGCACGACTCCAAATGACAAATTTCGCATGGCACTACCTGTCTTGGTAAGGATAAAGGATATCCGCCGTCAGTTGATAAATGGCAGATTTCCCTCCTGAAATTTCTCGCGCAACTCGGCGACCAGGTACAATGAGCCGCAGATAACGACAGGGGTTTCATCCCCTGAGGCAGCAACCGCCGCGGCCAACCCCGCCTCAGCGGAGTGGAACTCCGTGCATGGCAGTCCAAGTCCGGCAGCCCAGCTGGCGATCCGGGCCGTTGGCACGCCTGGCCCATAACAAACCGGAACAGCATATACTGAGGCGGCAAAATTTTCCAGAGGCATCAACACCTCTTCCGGGACACGCTCGCCGCTCAACCCGACAACCAGGTGAATTTTGGTAATCTGCAGGTCATCAAGATAATCGGCAAGGCAGCCAATCCCGGCACGATTATGCGATACATCCGTCAAGATCTTGTGTCGGCAAGCCCACCACTCCAGGCGCCCCGGCCAGAAGGCCGACCTGCCGGCCTCACGGATTGCAGCATCGGTAATCGACAGGCCCTGTTCGCGCAGCTTGACTGCGGCAGCGATCGCCTGGCAGAAGTTGTCCCGTTGATGACGGCCGTCCAGCGGGCAGGAGAGCCCATCAATACGACCGTGACCCACATCAACCGAGAGGTCGCCGCGGACATCCTCCCAGGAAAAATCACGCCCGGCCAGCCAGACCCGGGCATCAAGCAAGGACGCTGTGTTCAGCAGCACTTCGAGGGCCTCAGGTTCCTGCCTGGCGACAATTACCGGCACACCAGGCTTCAAGATGCCGGCTTTTTCCGCAGCGATCTCTGCCAGTGTCACACCTAGGTGCTCACTGTGATCATGGCTGATGGGGGTTACTATGCAGAGCTGTGGTTCAATGATATTGGTTGCATCGAGCCTCCCGCCAAGGCCAGTTTCAATAACCGCGATATCAACCCGGCGTTCCTGAAAAGCCAGCAGCGCCATGGCCGTCGCCGCCTCGAAGAAGGTAACCGGAACGCCATCGGCAGCGACACGGACCTTCCCAGTGAGCAACGCAACATCGTCCCGGGAGACCGGTTCTCCATCGATACGGATACGCTCGGTAAAACTGTGCAGATGGGGTGACGTGTAGAGGCCCACCCGCAGGCCGGAATGTTTGAGAATTTCTGCCAACATGATGCTGACAGAACCCTTGCCATTGGTGCCGGCAACGTGGATACAGGGCAACGACTTCTGCAGCAGGGGCAGTCGACTTTTTATGGCCTGCATGTTTTCCAGGCCAAGCTTGATGCCGAAACGCTGCAGCCCGTACAGGTAATCGAGGCTGGCTGTATAGTTCACAGGCTAGGAGACAGATGCCTGCTTGGTAAAAATGCGTAGGGCCTGGGACAGCCTGGCTTTCATCTCCTTGCGGGAAATGATCATGTCGACCATGCCATGTTCCAGAAGATATTCAGAACGCTGGAACCCTTCAGGGAGCTTCTGCCGGATCGTCTGCTCGATGACCCTGGGGCCGGCGAAGCCGATCAGGGCCTTGGGCTCCGCAATGTTGAGATCCCCGAGCATGGCGAAACTGGCGGTCACCCCACCGGTTGTCGGATCAGTCAACACCGAGATAAAGGGAATCCCGGCCTTCTTCAGCTTGGCCAGTGCAGCGCTGCTTTTGGCCATCTGCATCAAGGACATGATACTTTCCTGCATCCTTGCCCCGCCCGAAGAAGAGAAGACCAATACCGGAGCCTTTTTCTCGAGG
>Ga0210074_1000760_pt1 | contig 10785 bp, 8 predicted proteins | sample China_Galinas_Co_FD_184860 | JGI IMG/M metagenome (GOLD analysis project Ga0210074, IMG submission 184860) | Wetland microbial communities from San Francisco Bay, California, USA, that impact long-term carbon sequestration -... | ecosystem: Environmental > Aquatic > Marine > Wetlands ... | reverse complement strand
CGGACCAATGCCTTCGATAGCCATAAGATCGGCATAGCGCACATCGGGGCGACGCAACAGTTCATGCGCGCGCTGCTCGCGTGCGAGCGGCTTCTCCAGCCGTGCGGAGAGTGCGGCGCCCGGACCACTGTCGGGACGCAGCAGCAGCGCCTGCAGGCGCTGCTGCTCATTGACGATCGCGGCGTGCTTGTCACTGAAAAGCCTCCAGCGATGCGCATCGACCAGACCCAGCTCCCGCCCGTGCGGGGTGAGGCGCAGATCGGCATTGTCCTCACGCAGCAGCAAGCGGTATTCGGCGCGGCTGGTGAACATCCGGTAGGGCTCGCTGGTACCGCGCGTGATCAGGTCATCGATCAATACTCCGATATAGGCCTCATCGCGCCGCGGAGTCCACGACGCCCTGCCCTGCACCTTCCGCGCCGCATTCAATCCGGCAATGAGTCCCTGAGCGGCGGCCTCTTCATAGCCGGTGGTCCCGTTGATCTGCCCCGCGAAAAACAATCCCTCGATCACCCGGGTCTCCAGGGAGGGCTGCAGGTCGCGCGGATCGAAGAAATCGTATTCAATGGCATAGCCCGGACGGGTGATATGCACCCGCTCGAACCCGGCGATGGAACGCACCAGCGCCTCCTGAACCGCGTAGGACAGGCTGGTGGAGATGCCGTTTGGATAGACCTCATGGGTCGTAAGCCCTTCCGGTTCCACGAATATCTGGTGTGAGCCCTTGTCGGAAAAGCGCATCACCTTGTCTTCGATCGAGGGGCAGTAGCGCGGTCCCGTGCCCTGGATGGCGCCGGAATACAGCGGGGAATCGGACAGACCACCCCGGATGATGTCGTGGGTGCGTTCGTTGGTGTGGGTGATATGACAGGAAACCTGACGCGGATGCTCATCCGTCGAGCCGAGGTAGGACATCACGGGCGCCGGGGCATCGCCTCGCTGCTCCTGCAGGCGACGGTAATCGATGCTGCGGCCGTCCAGACGAGGCGGCGTACCGGTTTTCAGTCGCCCGACCCGCAGCGGCAGTTCACGCAGCCGCGCGGCCAGGGTGGTCGCGGGGGGATCACCGGCACGGCCACCGGCATGATTTTTCGGACCGATATGGATGCGACCCGCGAGGAATGTCCCCACGGTCAACACCACGGCAGCGGCGTGGAATCTCAATCCCATTTGCGTGATCACACCCGCAACACGCCCATGCGATACCATGAGATCATCCACAGCCTGCTGAAAGATATACAGATTGTCCTGGTTCTCCAGCGCATGGCGGACGGCTTTCCTGTACAACAGGCGGTCTGCCTGGGCGCGCGTGGCACGCACGGCAGGTCCCTTGCTGGCATTAAGGACCCGGAACTGGATGCCGGCGTGGTCCGCGGCGCGCGCCATGAGTCCACCGAGCGCATCGATCTCCTTGACCAGGTGACTCTTGCCGATCCCGCCGATAGCCGGGTTGCAACTCATCTGGCCGAGAGTTTCGACGTTATGGGTCAGCAGCAAGGTGCTCGCGCCCAAGCGCGCGGCCGCGAGCGCAGCCTCGGTCCCGGCATGACCGCCGCCGATAACAATCACATCAAAGGTTCTGTCCAGTACGGTCATGTGTCAGCCGCCGATAAAAACAACCGGATACTACGCCCCGTGCCGAAAGCAGGGCAATGCGCCGTTTGCGCAAGATCCATCGGGAATAACCGTGCCGAGCCCTCAATAACATTAAATTATACGTATATGTTGTGTTAGACTACGCCCGTTTATACTAGATGAGGTGGATTTTATGAGACTCCTTGAATTCAACAAGGACGAAGGGGGAGCAAATCCGCAGCACGCGAGATCACGTCCAGATAAACGCAAACCCGTCGCCCCGGTAACTCAGGCTAATCCAGTCCGTCCGTTAAAGCCGTCGCGCATCCCGGCGAGCGCCTCAAAAGTCCGCAACACGGTCTATCCGATTCAAGGCACCGCGATTCGCAAACCGGTGCAACACGCCCCGATTGACCTCGAGCTACTGCAACAGCGCATCGGGTTTCTGGAAAGACGCCTGCAGGATCCGTCAGACAAAACCGAAAAACTCTCAACCCGCAAGGACATAGACCAGCTCCGGGAACGCATGAACCGGATTGAAAACAGCATGGAGCAGGAACTCGCGACGTCTCGCATGCGTGAAGACCGCCTGTTGCAGGCGCTTGACAGACCCCCCCTCAAGACCTATCTCAGGATGCAAGCCATCCAGTTCTGGCGCCAGGATCTTCCCCTGATCGGGGCCTGGCTGTTGAAGACGGCGCGCAGCGCCTGGCTGGAATTCCAGCCCGAGTGGTGGCCGCAGCTGGCAAACGCCTGGAAGGAATCGCTCGAGAAGGCACGGCGCTAGCCCGCATTTCTCACCGGGCGGCGGCGGAGCAATGTAATGTATTGGATATAATCAAAAAGCTGTCAACTCGGCAAAGACAGTATGTATTCAGGAATTACCTATCCCGGTGAGATATGCGGGCTAGCCGCTGACCTTGTCCTGCTGACTTCCGGCCGGAACGACGACGCTCCGCAGACCGGCCCACAGCAAGGCAAGCTGCTGCCGGTACATTGGCCCGATTGTGCCCGGGCTCGAATGCTGGATCGCCAGCGGCACACCGTAAAATATCGAGACCAGTCCGACCATGGCCGCAGGGATCAGAGTGTTGGGCGGCAATTCGCCCTGATCGACGGCCTGCGCCAACGCCTTCCGGAAAATTGTTTCGAGACTGTCCTCCCCAAGATCCTCGATGCCGGCAAGATCGCGGAACGCCATCATGCGTTCAGCCGGGGTAATATCCGGCAAGGTTGTCCGCGTTCGCTCCCTGGCCTGATGGGCGATGATTTCTCCCATCAGACCCGGTTTCTTCTGAATCTGTATCGCGGCATAACGAAACAGGGCTTCGATAACCGGCAGGCCTTTTTGTTGCCCCGCAACCTGCTGCCCATACCAGTTCAGCTCCAGCGACCATAGCTTGTCGATATACACCACGATGGCCTCTTTCTTCGGGAAGTAATTGAAGAAAGTCGCCTCGGAAATCTGGGCGCGCTCGCACAATGCCCTGACCGATAGCGCTTCAAGGGGGGCATTTTCAAGGTGATTAGTGACGATTTCGGCCAGGGCAAGCCGGGTTCGTGCAAACTTCCGCTCACGCAGTGAGAACCGGGGAGTTGTCGACATATCTGATTATTACCGTAAATTTATAGACACATTTAATTATATTCAGATTGCCTTTATTTTGATATAGATAGCTAATCTGATGCGGGTACTGGCTGGTATTTTGACACCGCTGGTGCTGTGACCATATCGTGTCTACACGGCTTTGATTGCCTTTGGTGCAACCTCAGGCGCCTGGTTGTTGCCTTACCAGAACCCCTGTGTTTGTGTTCAAGCCTGCCATTCCCCAAAAATCAGTTTAGCGATGCAGGGGAAGGTGATACCGGCAACCGGCCGAGAGGCTGGCCTGGGCCAGACAGTGTTTCGATGCCAAAGAATGGAGTCTCGGCTATTCAGGCTCAGCGCATTACAGCATCCCCGCTTTCGCGGGAATGACGTGTTTACCTATACCTCAATGAGTTACAACCCTGTTTACATAACACCATATATTTCATGCGAGCATGATTAATCAAAAATATTTGAAGAATTTCAGCCACATGAAAAAATACGCTGTCCGCCCATAGACTATGAGCATTTGTTAACCGCGGTGACTCACTTGGAGTAGGTCGCGACATCACCTGGACGGCGGAGCATCTTGTCCACGTCGCCCTGGTGCATCTCTTCCGCGGCGATCAGCCGGCGGGCATACTCTTCCAGCAGCACCGATTTTCCGTCCACCGCTGCCAGCAGTTCCTTGTAGACCGCGAGCGCCGCACGCTCGTGTTCCAGGGATTCACGCAAAATGTCGCCGATGTCATGCTGCTGGGTTTCCAGCAAGGGACCGATGGACAACGAGGGGTGCTCGCCCAGGTGGGTAATCAGTTCCCCGGCCTCACGCGCGTGCCCCAGCGATTCGTCCGCCTGTGCCTGCATCCAGGAAACGATCGGGATCCGGTTGTAGCCATAGATCATCAGGGCATAGTGTGTGTAACGCACCACGCCGGCGAGTTCCATTTCGAGAATCTTGTTGAGGTGCGCCACCACGGCGCCTTTGTCGAATGAATCGGTCATCGGCTTTCTCCTTGTTGAATGTTTGACGGAGCGTTATGCGGTCCACGAGACGGTCTCCACCGGCTCGAACAAGGCCGACATCGACTGTCTCACCCTTGTTTTCCCCACGATCTGTCAGGCATCTCCCCGAGCGTCACGGGATGTCCTTATTCTAGTCCGCAATTTCAATAGTGCTGGCGGTCAATTTATATAATGCGTAAGGATTGACCCTTTGAATGATGCCGATTCACTGGCCTGAAGACATTCCTGCAATACATAATCGACGTACAGCGCCAAACCGGTCATGCGTTCAGGGCAGTATCCTGGTATAGATACTTCTGGAAGCCGCTGAACACTTTGCCGATCTCGTCCGGTCGGCCAAGGTCGGCCACAGCATCCGCAATCGAATCGTGATACTTCAGGCGCAACAGCGACGTCAGCTTGGCCTGGTCGAGTTCTTCAACACCGACGCTGACGTAATGAGATAGCACAAAGTCGAGGAACACCTGCTGCTTGCTGTTGAAGTGCGTGCCGATAATCGTCTTCGCACGGGCAGCACGTTCTTCACGGGTGAGCGGGGCCAGGGCATAGGCCACATGGGCCAGCACGTCGAACAGGTCGCTCTTCTCCGCGTCGATGATCTTCTGCATTTCAGCCAGTTGATCCTTGCCAAAGCCCTTTTCGGCGAGTCCCTCCAGCAGCTTCCGGCGCGTATCCGGCGCGCTCCACAGTGCGCGTAGTTCGTCTTCGTCCCTGAAGAACTCCGGCAGTTTTCCGAACAGCGCCTCCATGAACTGCGCCGCCGACATCGGTGTGCCGTCAGGATGCCAGAAGCTCGTTGCCGTCATGTGCTGAATGGTCCGTTCCTTGCCGTCGGCCAGCCTGACCTTTGCCTTCTTCTTGCAGACGCACGGGCGCTGGCCGCATTTCGGGCAGGGTTGCTTGCCGCACACGCTGCAAAGCGGCGGCGGTTCCCGTAAGCACACGCACAGGTGACCGATGGTGAACACCTGGGATAAAAACACCACTCCGTGATGCGTTGTGAAATCAAGTGTTCACGTTCACCGGAATACGCACTCGACCACGGCCAGCTTGGTGTTGCGGTACTCCAGCACATAATCGGCGATGAGCGCCTTGCCCCGATTGCCGTGACCCTCGATACGGCCGAGGGTGATCGGGTATTCGCGCCGGATGCGGCTGCCTTCGACGACGCCCCAGCCCGCCGCCGCCAATGCGGGGTCGATGTATTCGGCGCGGGTTTCGGCTTCATTCATGGCGATCCTTTCCCTTTGTCACCAGGGAAATAGTAACCAGAATTCAGGGAAGAATGAAAAGGAACATACCCGACAGAATCGAAACGGCCTACTTTTTGGTGGTGGTTTGAGCGAGAACACCGTTCTGGCTTTCTGAGGCCTTCTCAAGAACACGCTTGTAGACGCGCTTCTTCTCGGCGGAAGACGCGTTACGTATGAACTCCGAAAAAGGAGTAGATGCGACCGCCCTGGATTTGCGTTTAAAAAACATGGTATGACTTGTCGATCAGGAATATGTCTGCACAGTCAGTGTAGACCAAGAATGCGTTTTACGTCTTCGACACTGTATTTCTCGGCGATATAGTTGTCAATCCGGTCCACCCCGGCCCGGTAAAACCGGTGCGAGCCATCGTTGTTTTTCATCAACAAATCCACATGAATACGCTCACCGAACCCGGCCTTCAGGCGATTGACCACGTCCCGCGCATCGAAATACTGTCGGACAAAATCTTCCGGCTGAATCCTGCGGCCCTCGGCTTCCTCACGGGCCTGCACAAATTTCCAGGCCTGTTCCGGTTCCTGGTACACATACAGAATCTGCACCATTCGCCCTCTTTTCAACGACCGCTGGATATTTTTCTCCGCAACACCGTAACTGGACAGGGTTCCATCGAGCAGAAAACTCTGTTCTTGCTTTAGCGCGAGATCGTGCATGCGTTCAACAACAGGAATAACCGCGCGCTGGAATAGCCATGAGTTTTCGCCCGTGTACCCGGGTAATTCTTCACGCAGCTCGTCCGGATCGATGCGCAGCACTTTCGCGCCATCCGCCGCTTTGATCTTGAGCAATTCAATCGAAGCCTCTGTCTTGCCTGCGCCCGGTGACCCCGCCATAAATACCGATACGGGATTGGTTTCGGGTACGAATATCGCGGGATCGGTCAACCGACGGGCAATCTCGTTCCGATGTTTTTTTGCAAATTCCAGCGCCGCCTGCTCAATACGCTTTTCTTCAGGCGTCATTTCCACAGGACGACTCCAATAGTGAGGCGTGCAACGCGGCTCATGACATGGCCCTACAACTCACCGCTGAAGGCCTGGTGGAGCAGCGACTTCTTCAAATCGTCAAGTGCGGTGAGTTTCTGCTGGTAGATGGATTCGAGGGATTGTGCTTCTGCCTGCAGTTTCTCGAACTTCGCGACAGCTTGACGAAGTTCCGTTAACGGTGGCAGGGGTAGCTTGAAGCGAGCTAACGTCTCGCCTGTAAAATGCTGGATCACCGAGGCGTTATCGGTGTTGGAAAGGAAGGTGTTCTTGATGACCACGCCGCCACGGCCGCCGGTCTTGAGCATCTTGATGAAGTGCTGCAGGAACAGGAACGCCGTCTCGCCGGTTCGGATGGGGAAGTTCTGCTGGACCTCCTTGCGCTCCTTGCCGCCGAAGGGCGGATTGGCCAGGATCACGTCCATGCGGTCCTTGTTCTGGATGTCGGCGAGGTTCTCGGCCAGGGTGTTGGTGTGGATGATGTTGGGCGCCTCGATGCCGTGCAGGATCATGTTTATGATCGCGATGACGTAGGCGAGCGATTTCTTTTCCTTTCCGTAGAAGGTGCGTTGCTGAAGGGTCCTGGCATCTTTGGTAGTGAGGTCACCCCTGGCAGTCAGAAAGTCGAAGGACTCGCACAGGAAGCCGGCCGAACCGCAGGCGCCGTCGTAGATGCGCTCACCGATCCTGGGATGTACGACCTTCACCATGGCACGAATGAGCGGACGCGGGGTGTAATACTCGCCGCCATTGCGCCCGGCATTGCCCATGTTCCTGATCTTCGCCTCGTAGAGGTGCGACAGTTCGTGCTTCTCGGTCTGCGAGCGGAAGCGCAGCTCGTCGATGTTTTTGAAGGCTTGTTCAAACATGGGCGTTATTTCTGATTAGTGTTCATCAATATTGAATATGCTCACCGCAAAGGCGCGAATAATGCAAAGTGTATTCGTGTTTTCATTAGAGAATTTCTCTGCGATCTTCGCATCTCTGCGGTGAAAGCGGTGTTTATGGACGAACACGAGTTATTTTCCGATGCAGAAACTGCTGAAAATTCTATCCAGCAGGTCCTCGCTGGTGAACGCGCCGGTGATTTCGCCGAGGTCCTGCTGGGCTTCGCGCAGTTCCTCCGCCAGCAGTTCCGCGGCGTGCTGCTCCCGCAGCAGGCGGGCGCCTTCCACAATGTGGGCGCTGGCGCGCTGCAGGGCATCAAGATGGCGGCGGCGCGCGCTGAACCCGCCCTCGGCGTGTTCCTGAAAACCGACGCACTGCTTGAGATGACGGCGCAGGTCGTCGAGGCCCGCGCCCGTATGGGCCGAGAGGGCGACTTCCACCGCAGTCTCCACCTCGCTGAGACCGGGCGGACGGGCGGTCAGATCGATCTTGTTGCGGATGCGGGTGTGGGGGATGCCGTCAGGCAGGTCCGCGAGGATGGCGGCATCGGCCGCGGTGTAACCCGCCTGATCATCGATCACCAGCAGCAGCCGATCGGCGTTTTCCATGGCCCGCCGCGCCCGCTGCATGCCCGCCTGCTCTACCGGATCGGTGCTGTCGTGCAGGCCGGCGGTGTCGATGATGTGCAGCGGCATGCCGTCAATCTGGATACGCTCGCGCAGCACATCGCGGGTGGTGCCGGGTATGTCGGTGACAATCGCGGCGTCGAAGCCGGCCAGTGCGTTCATCAGGCTGGACTTGCCGGCGTTGGGACGCCCGGCGATCACCAGCGTGATGCCGTCATGCAGCAACTGACCCTGGTGGGCATCCGCCATCACCCGCTCGATGGCTCCGGCCAGTGCTGCGATCTGCTCGCCTATGCGTTCATCGGAGAGCAGATCGATCTCGTCGTCGGGAAAATCCATAGCGGCCTCGATCCAGCTGCGCAGTGCAATCAGCTGTTCCAGCAGCACATGGATGCGCTCGGAAAACACGCCCTGCAGGGAGCGCACCGCGGCGCGCGCTGCCTGCTCGGTACCGCTGTCGATCAGATCGGCTATCGCCTCGGCCTGCGCCAGGTCGAGCTTGCCGTTGAGAAAGGCGCGTTCTGAAAATTCGCCGGGTCGCGCCTGCCGCGCGCCAAGCGCAAGGACACGCGCCAGCAACAGGTCCATGACCACCGGGCCGCCATGACCGTGCAGTTCCAGCACATGTTCGCCGGTGAAGGAGGCGGGCGCGGGAAAATAAAGTGCCAAACCGGCATCGATCAAGCTGCCGTCGCCGGCGCGGAAGTCATGGCGTTCCGCACTGCGCGGTTTCGGCAAGCGTCCCAGCAGCTGCCGGGCAATGTCCGGTACCGCCGCTCCGGACACCCGCACGATGCCGACGCCACCCTGACCGGGCGGAGTGGCAATAGCGGCGATGGTGTCGATGTTGGGGATCACGGGATGACCAGTGTGTATGGAAGTAATGTATAACCAGTTAGCCTGCGCCCATAAAAGCCATTTTCACCGCAAAGACGCAAAGGTCGCAAAGAAACTTGATAGCAAAAACACATAAACGGCGTTGCGTTATTTGCGGTGAGTTTAATTCTTTATGGATGGATACTAGCTAATAAAGTCGCGTTCCGGGCAAGTCCTGTAGTGACCGTCGGCCGCAGGGACGATGCACACGGATGTGCAAGTGTCGCGTGAGGGCAGGATGCCCGGAGCGACGGCGGCCGTCGAGCGTACAGGGACGTATTCACAGCGTGTCATGGAAGGACTTGCCCGGAACGCGACACCTGCACATTGCAGGAATTACCGGCGGTTTTAATGTTATTTTTTCGCGCCGCGCTCGATACGCCGCGTGATTACATACTGCTGGGCGATGGACAGGGTGTTGTTGACCACCCAGTAGAGCACCAGTCCGGAGGGGAAGAAGGCGAAAAACACGGTAAACACGATCGGCAGCGCCATCATGACCTTGGCCTGGATCGGGTCCATGGGCGCCGGATTGAGCTTCTGCTGCACCAGCATGGTCGCACCCATCAGCAGCGGCAATACATAGTAGGGATCCGGCGCGGACAAATTATTCAGCCATAACATGAACGGCGCCTGACGCATCTCCACGCTTTCCAGCAGCACCCAGTAGAGCGCGATGAATACCGGGATCTGCACCACGATCGGCAGGCAGCCGCCGAGCGGGTTGATCTTCTCTTTCTTGTAGAGTTCCATCATGGCCTGGTTGAGGCGCTGCCGGTCATCCCCGTAGCGCTCCTTGAGCGACTGCAGGCGCGGGGACAATCTGCGCATATTGGCCATGGAACGATAGCTCGTTTCCGAGAGCTTGTAGAACGCGAGCTTGATCAGCATCGTGAGCAGCACGATGGACCAGCCCCAGTTGCCGACCGCTTTGTGAATCGTTTTCAACAGCCAGAAAATCGGCTGGGCGAGCACGGTGAGTCGCCCGTAGTCCACCGTCAGCTCCAGCCCCGGCGCCACCTCGGCCAGGTGGTCCTGCAATTTGGGCCCGACATACACGCGGGTATGAAACTCGGCGCTGGCACCGGCCGGCACCGTATCCTGCGGCGATATCAGTCCGATGACATAGCGTGGACCGCTCAGGGTCTTGGTGTAGTAACGCTCCTCCTTGTCACGATCCGGGATCAGCGCCGCCACGAAATAATGCTGGATCATGGCCGCCCAGCCATCGGTGACCTTGCGATCCAGCGGACTTTTTTCCATGTCACTGAAGGAAATCTTCTGGTACTTGTCTTCGGGACTGTAGAGTACGGCCCCGGTATAAGTGTGAATAAACTTGGACTGGCCCGATGCCGCCAGCGGGCTGCGCTGCAACTGGCGATACTCGCGCCCGTGCCAGTCGGCGGCACTGTTATTTTTCACCTGGTAGTCGAGATCCACCACATAGCTGCCGCGGTGAAAGGTATAAAGTTTGATGACCTCCACGCCTTCCGGACTGCTCCAGTGCAACGGAACCTGCAGGGTGTCGGCATCGTCAGCCAGCCGGTAGTGAAGCTGTTCGGCGCGGTACTCGGCATGGTGGGTCGGCTCGGCGCCATCCGGGGTGCGCAAACCCGACTGCACCACAAACAGGTCCGGCATGGTGTCATTCAACAGTTGAAACGTCGGTGAACCCGGCTCCGTACTGAGATGATAGTCAAGCAGTCCGGCTTTGCGCAGATCACCACCGAGCGTATCGATCACCACGCTCAGGGTATCGGTTTCCACCCGCACCTGCTGCCCGGTTTTCAGCGCGATCTCCTCTGGTACCAGGCGCTCACTGGTCGCTGGTTCGGCGACGGCCTGCGGGAGATCCTCGCCGGGGGTGGTCGTGGTAGCCGGCTGATCCGTCACGGCCGGTGCGGTCCGGGACTGCGTCGCCGGACCGTAGTCTTTCATCCAGGCCTGCCAC
>Ga0210074_1000759_pt1 | contig 10785 bp, 8 predicted proteins | sample China_Galinas_Co_FD_184860 | JGI IMG/M metagenome (GOLD analysis project Ga0210074, IMG submission 184860) | Wetland microbial communities from San Francisco Bay, California, USA, that impact long-term carbon sequestration -... | ecosystem: Environmental > Aquatic > Marine > Wetlands ... | reverse complement strand
TACAATCGGAAACATTATTGCCATAGTTCCCCAGCTTGTTCCGGTTGCAAAACTTGTAAGTCCACAAACTGCAAACACAATTACTGGAAGAAACCGTGGATCAATTGAATCACTGATAAGACTAATGATATAATCCGCAGTTTTTATATCACCTGTCACCGTACCAATGCTCCACGCTAGGGTTAAAATCAGAACAGCTAAAAGCATCGAACGGATTCCTGCTAACCACGCATCAACAGTTTCACGTAAGGTTAAAAGTCTCTGTGCAATGATCATCAAAGCTGCAACTACGCATGCAGATAAACTTCCCCAAAGTAAAGCAAGGTATGAGTTGGAATTACTTATAATGTTTCGGATACTTTGATGAGCAATCCCCTGTTCATTTAATGAATCGATTCCGGTAAATACTAAACCAAAAACCGTAACTCCAATCAAAATAAGAATTGGTATAACCCCGTTGTACCATTTTGCCTTGTCTTCATTACCAAAAAGCTCACTCTTCTCAGAAAAATCTGCAGTAGCAAAAGTAGAATCTGCAACTTTGTTTCCTTCAACTGCCCTTCTTTCAGCTTTAAGCATTGGACCAAAATCTCTTTTTGTAAAAGCAACAAGGAAAACAAAGAACAACATTGCTATCGGGTAAAAACGGAAGATGATTGTATCAAGAAAAACAGAGTATGCATTCAGAGATGAACCAATATCAGTTAATCCATCTTGTATTAATCCTACTTCATAACCGATCCACGAACTGATGATAAAAATACTTGCTACAGGCGCTGAAGTTGCATCAACAATAAATGAAAGTTTTTCGCGTGAGATTTTTAATTTGTCTGTAATTGGTCGCATCAGGTTTCCAACGACAAGTGCGTTCGCATAATCATCAAAAAATATTAATAATCCCGACAGCCAGGTTGAAATCATGCCTGATCTTCGAGTCTTTGCAAATTTTGAAAGTGAATTTGCAATACCTGTTGTTCCCCCACTTCTGGAAATCAGTCCTATCACTCCGCCAAAAAGCAAAGTAAAAATAATTATCTGTGTGTGAGAAACATCACTTATAGCCTCGACAATATATTTATCAATCAATCTTAAAAATGCAGTCAGCGGATCAAATCCATATATGAAAAGTGCGCCAGAGAATATTCCGAGAATTAATGAAATGATAACTTGTCTGAAAATTAATGCGAGAGCTATTGCAATCAACGGAGGGATAATGCTTAAGAATGCTGGTATAACATTTAATGAAGTTCCTTCAAAAGAGGCTTCGGAAATAATTAATTTATATTTACCCGCATGTTCAATTGTTAGTAATGTATCAAAAGAACCCTCAGTCAAAAGCACTTTAATTTCCTTCGAATGGTCCCGATTTGCTAGTTTCAGGGTCACGAAATTAAGTGTGTCGGGGAATTCATATCCGCTAATTTCAAAGCTAATATCTGACAAGACCAAAGCAGGAGCTTTAATTTGCTGACCAGAGATATTACTCCAAAAGACGATGATGCTAGAAAGGATCAGTATAATTTTAATCAAGAAATATCATTCAAATATGAAATAATGCTTAATTGAACTCCTGCTGAAATATACCATACAAATAAATATTACGAAAATAATTATTATTTTTACTTATGAACAGAGAGGACAATTAATGCAAAAGTTAGTAATTACAATTCTGGCACTAGCAACATTGCTTTTTACCGGATGCACTTCTGATAGCGCAATAGACAAATCTGATCTGGAAACATTAATAAAAGAAGCAATATCCGGCGATCAGGATGCAAACGTAAAATTGCAAGGCTTGATAAGTGCAAAGCACATTGGTAACAGTAATTATAATCAAATTTATATTGATGAGTTAAAATCTACAGATAAAACTTATTTCTCAGTTCTTCTTGAATACTCTGATCCAAGATTAAACTTGTTCGCTATTTATGATAGCAATCTGAACTTTTATCTTCTCGATAAATCACTGAATGGCTATCTCAATTCCGAATGGATTGAGAACGAAAGCAAAAAATATGTTTTTGTTCAGGAAAGATTTTTCACGATGGATGTTTTGAGTGTTGACCGGCTTTCAATTTATGAAGTCTTTAATAATTCTGCTTCGCTTGTTTACAGATCGCTGAGCCGTTTCGTAAAAGATAATGTTTTATCTTACCAGAGAGTTGAGAATATTAACGATAAGTTTCTTCTGACGAAGATCAGTGGGACAACTGATAATTATATAAACAATAGAATTGATACTTTTTACTATAATCAGAACACAAAAAAATATTCGAGTAATAAAGATCTTTTCGAAAACTATGTACATCGTGAAGTAAAGAATTTTATCTGGATTACAACCAAGCCGCAGATAACCGAGGAATTTATTGAATCTGAAAGTGACACCGCAACAAAAAGCTACAGAATATCAGTTGATGGAGATTGGCAAAAAAATGCAAAGTATATTGAAGATCGTCGTCTTAAACAACCACTTGCTGGAGTTAAGTATTCGAACGCCGGATCATCTTTCACAATTCTTCAGATACCGCGAGGTGAAGATGCTGAAAAATATTGTCCATATATACTTACTGAAACTTTGAACGGTGATTACCAGATAAGAGCTTCAGCAGTATTTGAGATTGGCGAAAACTATTTGCAGATATTTGAACATTCTTGCGGTGGGACAAAATATCTATTGTTGTTTGAGTGTCCGAAATCAATTTATCTGGAAAACCGAAAACTTTTTTCAGATATAATTAACTCTTTCTGGATTGAGTGCTAGTTAGATAAATTTTAGATATGAATATTTATCTTATAAGACACGGTGAAGCTGAGCAAACTTCCGAAGGTATACCTCATGAAGAGAGATCACTGACTTCCAACGGTATTGAAGCTCTAAAATCATCAGTTAATATCTGGAAAAAATTTGTAGATAATTTTGATATAATTTTATCCTCGCCTTTAAAAAGGTCGAAGCAAACCGCTAAAATTATCCAGACTGTTTATAAACCGGAGTTTGATGTTGTTGAAGAAATTTGTCTCCTTAACGGCGGATTAACTGAAGATCTTATTTCAATAGCAAAGTCATTGAGCATGAATGATATAGCTATGGTTGGTCATCAACCGGATATAGGAAGTCATCTGTCTTCTATGATCGGTAGTAATTCATCAAACTTCCGAATACCCCCTGCAACAATTGCAAAAGTATCTTTCAATGATAAGCCAAGAATCGGTTATGGTGTGTGCGAATTATTACTGCACCCAATAACAAAAAACGGGTAACCGGCTACACAAGCTTATGCTTACCACTGCTTCCTTCCGGACCTGGTGGGATTGGGCACTTACCTGTTAACCGGCACCCAAAATAATTTATAATTCAAATTTAATGATTATAGCTAACAATAAACATTCATTTATGATTAACTTTTGACTTTCGACTTTTAACTTGATCAACCATCGTATTTCTTTCCCAAAAAACTCCATCCTCAAAACCTTGAATTCTTTTATCCTGTTCAGCCAGTTCTAATCTCTTTTCTGCAAGACAACAATAGTATTCGTCAATCTCAACACCAACAAATTTTCGTTCTAATTTTTTTGCTGCAACAGCTGTTGATCCGGAACCAAGAAAGGGATCGAATACAATTTCTCCTTTATTCGAACTTGCAAGAATAATTTTTGCTAAAAGTTTCTCAGGCTTCTGAGTTGGATGCTCAGTATTTTCTGGCATTGACCAGAAAGGGACTGAAATATCACTCCAGATATTAGAGGGGAAAGTATCTCTGAAATTTCCATCGATCTTTATTCCCCAGTCTTTCGGATTTCTTTTCTCATCTCTGTACGGCGCTAATACTTTTCTTCTGAGTTTTACCTCATTCACATTGAATGTGTAATCAGCAGAATTTGTAAAGAACCAGATATCCTCCGTACAATTTTTCCAATTTGATTTTGCTCCTCTTCCTTTTTCCCTTTCCCAGGTAATTCTGTTTCTTACCTGAAAATATTTTGAGGCAACTCTGAATATTGATGATGAAGATTTCCAATCCCCACAGATGTAGATTGAAGAATTTTTCTTTAAAACTTTAATTAGCTCACTTAGCCATGAATCCAGCCACATTTCATATTCGTACAAATTCATTTCCTTAAACATTCGTTCATTAAATTTTTTTGTCAGATTGTATGGTGGATCTATAAATAAGAGGTCAACAAAATTTTCAGGAAGATATTTTATTGCCTCCATCAAATCCTGATTAATTATTTTATTGATGATCGACTTGGTCTTAACTACTTTATCCAACTTCAATAGTCGTGATTTGTACTCAATAATTTCCTTCTTATTGATCTGAAGAGTTCGATTTAACTTTGCCGTTATTTTCATTAGTTCATATTAAAATAAGAATAAGATAAGTTTGCATTACACATCGAAATATATTTTATTATTTTCATAAATTTTGATTTAATTCAAATTAATCTACTACTAAAACCAATTTCCAATCTTGCTTAGCTAAGCCCAATTATCTAAGTTTCAAGGGCAATTTTTTCACTTTTTCAGGATTAATTTTATGAAGCGAACTATCGTAGCAATGCCCGGGGACGGTATTGGAAAAACAGTATTACCGGAAGCAATCAGAGTATTAGAGGCATCTGGATTTGAAGCTGAATATGTTCACGCCGATATCGGCTGGGATTTCTGGTGCAGCGAAGGTAATGCATTACCAGAAAGAACGATTGAACTATTAAAAAAACATAAACTTGGATTGTTTGGAGCAATTACCTCAAAACCAAAAGATGCAGCGGATAAAGAACTGGATCCTTCATTAAAAGGAAAAGGTTTTACTTATTTCTCCCCAATTGTTTCAATGCGACAGATTTTTAATCTTGATATTTGTGTTCGACCTTGCATATCATTCAAAGGAAACCCATTGAATTTTATTCGTAAAGATGGAAAAGGTAGTTATGAGGAACCAATAGTTAACGCAGTAATTTTCAGACAAAATACTGAAGGACTTTACGCAGGAATAGAATGGACAAATCCACCGGCAAATGTTCGTTCAGCTTTTGAATCTCATCCTAAGTGGAAAGCATTTAAAGATGTTCCAAATGAAGAGCTTGCTATTTCAACAAGAGTAATTACAAAGAAAGCTGCTACTAGAATTATCAGAGCTGCATTTGAGTATGCAAAAAAATTTGGTTACAAAAATGTAACAGTTTGCGAGAAACCAAACGTACTTCGTGAAACTTCAGGAATGATGGTGAAGATCGGAAAAGAAATTGCTAAAGGATATCCATCTATTTCGCTTTGGGATACAAATATTGATGCTCAAATGATGTGGTTAACAAAAAATCCTGAAGATTACGGAGTGGTTGTCGCTGAAAATATGTTTGGTGATATTATTTCTGATGGATTTGCTGGATTAGTCGGCGGGCTAGGTTTTGCCTGCAGCGCAAATCTTGGCGATGAAGTTGCGGTATTTGAACCAACTCACGGAAGTGCACCGAAATACCAGGAGTTGAATCCATCAATTGTAAATCCGATTGCGATGATAATGAGTGCATGCATGATGATGGATCACATTGGTGAAAATGTAAAAGCTGATCAAATAAGAAAAGCAATTGCAAAAGTTATTGAGGATGGAAAAATTAAAACTTACGATATGATGAAGTTACGTGGTGGTCCGGACGTATTCAAAAATGCTGCTTGTACGACTCAGCAAATGACGGATGAGATAATTAAGAATCTCTAAGAATAATGTCATTGCGAGGAGCGAAGTGACGAAGCAGTCTAAACATAATTGAAAGATTGCTTCTCCCAACTTAAGTTGGGATCGCAATGACAATTAAAAAAATAAAAAATGAACGGAATAGAATTAGTCCTAATAGCATTAGTAATCTATGTTGTTGCTTACAAGCTGTATGGTGGATTCATAACCAAACGACTTGATGTGAATAACAATAAGGAAACTCCTTCGCATACAATGTACGATGGAGTTGATTACTGCCCGGCAAAAGCTCCTGTTCTACTCGGTCATCATTTTGCATCCATAGCAGGTGCGGGTCCAATTGTCGGTCCGGTTATAGCTGCAGGATTCGGTTGGCTTCCTGTTTACCTCTGGGTTGTATTCGGTGCAATATTTATCGGTGGAGTTCATGATTATTCATCCATTGTTGCATCAGTTCGTCATCAAAGCAAATCAATTGGATTTATAATTCAATCATACATAGGAATTAGCGGTAAAAAACTTTTTCTGATTTTTGCCTGGGCAACCCTGATTCTGGTAATTGCTGTTTTCACAATTATTATTTCAGATACATTTGTACACATTCCCAGTGCTGCCACGTCATCAATGCTGTTTATGTTACTTGCAATTCTATTTGGAATAGCTATCTACAGATTTAAAGTGCCTTTATGGATTGCGACAAGCATTGGTGTTGTTTTACTTTTCTTGTGTATTCCCGCTGGTTATTTATTTCCCATTCAACTTGATGGCTCTACCTGGAATTTGATTTTATTCGGATACATTTTTGTTGCATCAACAGCTCCTGTTTGGATTCTGCTGCAACCAAGAGATTATCTTAACTCATTTTTCCTTTATGCATTAATGGCTGGAGGAATAATAGGTGTCCTCTTCGCTGCTCCTGCTATTAATATTCCGGCGTTCAGTTCTTTTTCACTGGATAAAGTTGGTTACCTTTTCCCAGCTTTATTTGTTACCGTTGCCTGTGGAGCGATCAGCGGGTTTCACTGTATAGTAGGAAGCGGTACTACTTCTAAGCAACTAAACAGAGAAACTGACGGAAAAATTATTGGCTACGGTGGAATGCTCATAGAAGGAATGCTTGCAATTCTTTCCTTGCTTGCTGTTGCTTCTATGGTAAACGCTGAATTCATAAGTATTCTTACAACAAAAGGACCTGTACCAGCGTTCTCATTGGGTATAGCAAGATTTATTAATGCAATTCCTGTTTTGAATATTTCTATTCCTTTAGCACAAACATTCACTGCGCTTGCTGTATCAGCTTTTGCACTTACTTCATTAGATACTGCAACTCGTTTAGCAAGATTTATGTTTCAGGAATATTTTGAATCAAAAGAAAAGTCGAATAAAACTGCAGTGCTTACAAATCGTTTTGTTGCCACAGCAATCACAATTGCATTTGGTGCTACATTAACATTCAGTGGAAAAACCATGTCGATGTGGCCCTTGTTCGGAAGTGCAAATCAATTACTTGCAGCACTCGCATTGTTAGCATTGACTGTCTGGGTTGCAAATCTTAAAAAAGGATTTTTGTTTGTTCTGATTCCGATGATATTCATGTTTGCAGTTACTTTAACTGCTCTTGGAATGCTCATCTATCAGAATTTCATTATCGATAATTATACATTGTCAATTATTTCTGTACTACTATTTGCACTTGCAATTATGCTTGGGATAAAAGCATATAACGTTTTACTAAACGGAAGAGAGTTAAGTAAAGAGTTTATTAAATAAAGAGATTGCTTCGCTTCGCTCGCAATGACACACTCGGCATTACAAGGAGCGAAGCGACGAAGTAATCTCAAAACTAACTGGAGAAAAAATGCGCGAAAAAGTTTTAAAAATATGGCCTGAAATAAATTGGGTTCAGAATAAAGAATTAAGAGAAAAGACGCTTGACTGCTGGGTTTATGCAATTGAAAATTCTGTTTTAACAGCAGAAGATCTTGAAGTGATTCCTTTCTCACTTCTCATTAAAGATTGCAAAATCATTTTTATGAACCACAAACGAACTGCAGTTCAGCTTTCTGTTGATATTGCAAAAAAGATGAAAGAAAATTTTGGCGAGGAAATAAAAATCGATATGGATTTGCTGATATCAGGAGCAATACTAATTGATGTGGGTAAATTAATTGAATATGACAAAATTGATGGAAAACTAACAACAAGCAAAGCTGGAAAATTATTGCGACATCCATTCAGCGGTGTTGCTATTGCTGACCGCTTTGGTTTACCAACTGAGGTTCAGCATATAATAGCGTATCATGCAAAAGAAGGTGATGATGCAAAAAGAAGTGTTGAAGCAATAATTGTTCATCACGCAGATTTTGTTTCATTTGAACCGTTTAAAGCGTGATTGGTTAGAAGCGAGAGGTTAGAAGTAAAATGCTGGAACTTAGCCATAAAAAATTAGATATCTGGAATTTTAGTTTAGACTTAGTTACAAAAATTTATTCTTTGACTTCTCAATTCCCCAAAGAAGAGTTATTTGGATTGACTAGTCAACTTAGAAGAGCTTCCGTTTCTGTAAGTTCGAATATAGCAGAAGGTCTATCCAGAACTTCTAAACTTGAGAAAATCAGATTTCTTGAAATTTCAAGATCTTCATTAGTGGAAATTGATACTCAGCTAGAAATAGCACTTAAGTTGAAACTTTGTGATAATAATGATTTAGTAGAAATTGAAAAACTTCTTAACAGTTTATTTGCAATGATAACTTCATTAAAAAAGAAAATTAAATAAAAAACCTCTTGCTTCTCACTTCTTACCTCTAGCTGGGAACAAGATAACGGAGAATTTATGTCACAGACACTCGTAGAAAAAATAGCACAAAAATATGCAGTTGGTTTAGATAAGAATCACGAAGTTCACGCTGGTAATTATTTGATGATCCAGCCAGCTTATGTGATGACGCATGATAACACAGGTGCAGTCATTCCAAAGTTCAAATCAATTGGTGCGAAAAAATTATTTAATCCACGACAGGTCGTCCACACACTCGATCACGATATTCAAAATAAAACTACAAAGAATTTAGAGAAGTATAAAAAGATTGAAGAATTCTCCAAACAAATGGGAGCTGACTTTTATCCTGCTGGAAGAGGAATCGGGCATCAAATAATGTGTGAAGAAGGATATGCTTTTCCCGGAACTATGGCAGTCGCTTCTGATAGCCATTCTAATATGTATGGTGGATTAGGCTGTCTCGGAACTCCAATTGTGCGAACTGATGCAGCAGCAATCTGGGCAACTGGAAAAACCTGGTGGAAGGTTCCTCCAATTGCAAAAGTTGAACTAACAGGAAAACTTCAAAAAGGTGTTACAGGAAAAGATGTAATCATTGCTCTATGCGGTCATTTTAATAAAGATGAAGTGTTAAATCACGCAATTGAGTTTGTTGGTGATGGAATTCAATATCTTACCATCGAAGAAAGATTAACAATTGCAAACATGACAACTGAATGGGGAGCGTTAGTCGGTTTATTTTCAATCGATGAAAAAACAATTGGATGGCTGAGAGAAAGAGATAAGTATATTCAAAAACGAGGATTGGAAGGTGTGCCTTCTGATAAAGACCTGCCTGACGGCAAGGCAGGTGGAAATGGAAAACATCCAAGAATAAATGAGAAAAGTATTTCAGAACTTGAAAAAAATATTATAAAAGCTGATGATGATGCCTTCTATTCAAAGGAATTAAAAATAAATTTATCTACTATTGAACCTTACGTCTCTGGTCCAAATTCAGTTAAAGTAATGAATTCAGTTTCTGAACTGAAAAAGAAAAATCTGAAAATAAATAAAGCATACCTTGTGTCTTGTGTCAACAGTAGACTAGATGACATTAAAGAAGCTGCTGAAATTGTAAAAGGCAAAAAAGTTGCTGAAGGAGTAAAATTTTATATTGCGGCTGCTTCAAGTGAAGTGCAGAAAGAAAGCGAACTTGCAGGTTACTGGAAAGACCTGGTTGATGCTGGTGCAAAAACTCTTCCTCCCGGTTGCGGTCCTTGCATTGGTTTGGGAACTGGATTGCTCGAAGACGGCGAGGTAGGGATCTCTGCAACAAACAGAAACTTTAAAGGAAGAATGGGCTCGCCTAGTGCATTTGCATATCTTTCTTCTCCGGCTGTTGTTGCTGCATCTGCTATTGCTGGTCAAATTGATTTTGATTGGGGAAATGGGAATCAAAAAATTAAAGCTGAAATTAAAATCAACAAAAAATCTGCTACCAATAAATCTTCTGTGAAAATTCTTCCTGAATTTACTTCAATAATTGAGGGAAATCTTTTGTTCTGTCACCAGGATAATTTAAATACAGATGGAATATATCCCGGCAAGTACACATACAATGACGACTTCACACCAGAGCAGCAAGCCGGTGTCGTTATGGAGAATTATGATCCTGAATTCGGAAGGATTGCAAACAAAGGTGACGTTGTTGCAGGCGGATTTAATTTTGGAACAGGAAGCTCGCGCGAACAGGCTGCAACTGCTTTTAAGTACAAAGGAATCTCTTGTGTAATTGCTGGTTCTTTCAGTGAGACTTATGCACGTAATGCAATCAACAATGGATTTTTAATTATTGAATGTTCTGATCTCGTAAACGATCTTAAAGAAAAATACGGCAAAGAAAAACTTACCGTGCAGACAAACAAAAAAGTAAGAATAGATTTTGAAAACTCTTCAATCACGTTTAATGGTAAAGAATGCTCAATTGATCCTGTCGGTGAAGCTGCACAGGAATTGATCATTGCCGGTGGTTTGGAAGAGTGGGTAAAAAAGAATCTTTAAATTCATAATCGTAAGATGAATATTGTACACTGAAGAAGCATTAAATAATATTCGTCCTCGTGTTTCAAAAGCAGTAAGCGAACTACTGGACGTTGCTCAATCAAATCAGAAAAATCCAAATGATATATTATTATTTTTAATGAACGGACATCGTGATGAGCAAATAGTTTTAAAGGGCTATAGCAAATTTGTATTAGGACCAGGCATGAAAGGATTATATGATTCATATCGCGGTGAATTTTTGATTGATTACCTCAATACTGGC
>Ga0210074_1000758_pt1 | contig 10789 bp, 6 predicted proteins | sample China_Galinas_Co_FD_184860 | JGI IMG/M metagenome (GOLD analysis project Ga0210074, IMG submission 184860) | Wetland microbial communities from San Francisco Bay, California, USA, that impact long-term carbon sequestration -... | ecosystem: Environmental > Aquatic > Marine > Wetlands ... | reverse complement strand
CAGCCGGCCCTCGTAGCCGTGGGTGAGGATATACAGCGCCATCCGCCAGGCGGGTTCCGTCGCATCACGCGGTCCGGGCACCTGCACGAGGTAACCGAGTTGCTCCTGGGCGACCGGAAAGCTGACGTACTTTTCCACCTCGACCGGCGCCAGGGTCGCGATGCTGGCCGGCCGCGACCACGTCGCGGCGGGTGCAGCGCCAAAACCCTTCTCCAGTTGCGCGAGCACCGTGGGCGGATCGATATCACCGGTGGCCACCAGCAGGACCGGGCCGGCGGGTTTGGTTTGCGGGTACGCCAGGCCGAGCAATTCATTGAAGGTGTCACCGAGCAAGGCGATCGGGTCGCTGGCCACGCCATCGGTATCCGCGGCCATCGGCGCGGCGGTCTTCAAAGCTGCCTGTGCCTGGTGGATGGCCTGCTCCAGTTCACCGGGAAGCAATTCGAAATCGAGCGAGGACAAACCCCAGGCCGGCTGGCTTATACCAACGCCCGCGGGCAGATCGTAATCGGCCATTGGCGCAATCACCTTGAGCACCGCGGTCGGCGACAGCGGCGAGCGCTGGAGAATGACCGGTGTGCCGTTACTCAGTGTATGCAGGCTGGCGGGGGCGACGCTTTCCCGGGACGGTTCAACCCGCTCCCCGTTGCCGGTCCAGGGCGTTTTCCGGGTCACGGGGGTCGATCCCGGCGCCGTCTCAGGCGGGGCTTTGGACGCCGCCGGAACATACCATCCGATGGTCCGCTGTTCCTTACGGAGGTAGTGGTCCAGGACCCGTTCGATGTCATCGGCGCCGACCTGCTGCACCAGCGTCTCCAGGTTCACCAGCACGCCGAGCGCGTCGAGGCCTTCGAAGAAGGCCAGCTGGTGGGCCGCGTCCTCGGTGGTCTGCAGATCGAATGTCAATTCGCGCAGGACCCGTTCCCGCGCCTGCCCGAGGTCAGGCTTTTTCCCGGCGTCCGTTTCGCTGAACTGCCGGCGCAGACGCTCGATGCCGGCCTCGATCGCTTCCTCCGCGGCGCGCTCGTCAGCGTCGGCGGGCAGGGTGCCGCTGATCATGAAGACGTAATCCTGCGCGGACGGTGGAAACCAGGTGCTCAGATCGTCGCTGATACCGGCGAGTGGCGCGCCCTCGCGTGCGGGCGTGCCCCAGTCGTTCTGCAGGAAACTGACACCCGAACCACCGGCGAGCAGATCCTGGGCGACGAGAAAGGCCGCGTAGTCCGGATTGTTCACCGCCGGTGCGTGGTAAGCGATCTTGAAGAATTTTCTGTCCACTTCGCCTTCGAGCCGTATGCGCCTTTCGCCTTTTTGAACGGGTTCCACGGTATAGGGCACCGGGCTGACGGCGTGGCCTTCGATGCCGGCAAAATTCTGACGCACCGCTTGCATGACCTCTTCCCGCCGTACGTCGCCCACGATGGCGAGCACCGCATTGGCCGGCTGGTAATGACGGTGATAGAAATCCACCAGGTCCGCGTGGGTGATGTTGGCGATGTCGCTTTCCCAGCCGATGGTGTTGTTGCGGTAGGGGTGCGCCAGGAACGACAGGTACAACACGTTGTCCTGCAAAACGATCGCCGGGTCGTTTTCGTAGCTGTGCATTTCGGTCAGAACCGCACCGCGTTCCGAATCCAGGTCTTCGACGGGGATGTCGAGACGCGCCATGCGGTCGGCTTCGATGCGCAGCAACAGTTCGAGCTTGTCCTTCGGCACGGTCGCGAAATAGGTGGTCTGGTCCAGCCAGGTGTAGCCGTGCCATTCACCACCCGCTGAGTAGATGCTCGAAACCACCTCCGTATCCGGAAAGTTCTCGCTCGAGCGGAACGCCATGTGCTCGAGAAAATGGGCCAGGCCGGTCATCCCGGTAATTTCATCCCGGGCGCCCGACTTGTACAGCATTTGCACGCTGACGACCGGCAAGCCGTGGTTTTCCAGCACGATAACGGTCAGGCCGTTGTCCAGCTTTTCCACCTGCGCGGCCGACAGGTCGAGATAGGCCAGGGCCAGGCCGGGCAGGCACGCCGAGAAAAGGACGCTCAGCAGCAGGCTCAACAGCGTGGCACGGCACCTGCTGGCGCGACGGACCTTTGCCTCCGGTGGCGTGGTCGCCGGCTGGAGTCGAACCGCGTTACGCGGATGATGTATGGGTTGAGGCCGGTGGTTTGTGGTTCTCATACGTTTATCCCCGCCCGCGCCAATTCGGATTGGAGAACGTCCAGGCTGTCCCGCAGGACAGCTTCGATTTCATCGACATGCGCGGGTGTCGCGATCATCGGCGGGCAGACCAGGAAGTGATCGCCTGCGACGCCACCCCGGGTGCGCCGGGAGTAGATGATCAGGCCACGTTCGTAGGCCAGGTCCACGAGGCGCCTGTGGGCATCAAAGTCCGCCGGCAGCGGTTCCATGGTATCCCGGTTTGCGACCAGTTCAAAGGCGAGCAGCAGGCCCTTGCCGCGCACGTCGCCGATGCAGGCGTAGTCATCCATCAGTGACGCCAGCCGGGTCTTCAGCAGATCGCCGACGGTTGCTGCCTGCGGCATCAGGTCGCGCTCGAGAATTTCCTGCGTCACCGCCAGACCCGCGGCGCAGGCCAGCGGGTTGCCCGCGTAGGTGTAACCGTGTTGAAAGCCACCGGCGTCGAGCACCGTGTCGATGATATGGTTGTCCGCGAGCATCGCGCCGAGCGGCGCATAGCCGGCAGCGAGACCCTTGGCCAGGGCGATGATGTCGGGCTTGATCTGCCAGTGTTCCGCAGCCAGGTAACGGCCGGTGCGGCCGGCGCCGCTCATGACCTCGTCATAGATCAGCAGGATGCCGAATTCGTCACAGATTTCGCGGATACGCGGGTAATAACTGTCGGGTGCGACCAGTGCGCCGGTCGAGGCGCCGCCAACCGGCTCCATGATGAATGCCAGCACGGTTTCGGGACCCATTTCGATGATCTTGTCGCGCAGCATGTCGGCGTAACGGATACCGCGCTCGAAGTCGCTCAAATTATCACGGTCGAGGTAACAGCGTGGCGCCGGTATCTTGGGCATCTTCGGCAGCATCGGTATAAAAGGATCCGTGAGCGGCTGGTAACCGGTGACCGCCAATGCGCCGAGGGTCGAACCGTGGTAGGAAGGGTAGCGCGATATGACCCGCCAGCGGGACGGCTGTCCACTGCACCAGGCGTATTGCCTGGCGAGCTTGATGCAGCTTTCGGTCGCCTCCGAGCCGCCCGAAACAAAAAACACCCGGTCGTGTCCTTCGGGACAGAGCGCCGCCAGCTGAGCCGCCAGGTGCTCGGCCGGCTCGTTCTCGAAATGCAGCCGGTAGCCGAATGTCGAACGCTGCATCTGTTTGCGCATGGCTTCCAGCACACGCGGGTTGCTGTGGCCGATATTCGACACCATCGCCCCGCTGGAACCGTCCAGGTAGCGTTTCCCGTTGCGGTCCCACAGGTAGACGCCCTCGGCGCGGTCCAGCAGCGGGCGGCGTTGCCGGGTCTGGTAGAACATCCGGGAGGGTTCCATCGGGTTCCAGGTCACTGCTTTGCTCAATTGGGTGTCTCCATCAAGGTGTTTCGGACGAAAATTTTCAACCGGACCGGTGCTCGTCGGGCACGCGGCCGTTGCCATAGGTCCGCTCCGCGACCGGGGTCGCGCTGATCCTGTCGGCCAGCATGCGGAGAAATTCACGCTCCGCATGGTTCAGACTGGCGTCCGGATGACGCACCAGCCAGATCTTGATCGGCGGCAGGTCGGTATACGGTGGCAGGCGATGCAACAGGCCGTCCCTGACTTCCCGCTCGACGACGTGGACCGGCAGGGCGCCGATGCCAAGACCGGCGATCACCATGCGGCGAATCTCTTCGAGGTTGCTCGACATGCCGGCAATGTTGCGGTCGAATTCGGCCTGCGCCCGCAGCAATGCGATGGGCTGCAGCACGTCGTCCAGCTGATCGGTGCGGAACGAGACGCAACGTTCGCCACGCAAGTCCTCGAGGTTCAGGCCTTGTGCGCCAAACAACCGGTGACGCGGCCCGCAGAAAAATCCGAAGTGCTCGGTATACATGTGACGGTATTCGAGTTCCGCGTCCTGTTCCTGCACCAGGCAGATGCCGATGGCGGCCTTTTTTTCCAGCACTGAACGGATCACGTTCCTGCTGCTGCTGACATCGATGGAGATACAGGTCAGCGGGTGCAGACGGTGAAAGACTTCCAGCGTTTCATCGAGCAACGGGGTGGTGACATGACTGGCCAGCGACAGTTGCACGGTCCCGGAAATTTCCTCGGCCGCCTCCTCCAGCGCCGAGGTCAGGCGGTTCACCGACCCGAAAATCGAGATGCACTCCTGGTACAAGGCCTTTCCGCGGGCGGTGACCTCGAAGGAGCGCGGCCCGCGGCGTATCAACTCCACCCCGAGGGTCTGCTCGAGCCGTTTCAGCGCATTGCTGACCGTGGGTTGCTTGAGCCTGAGACGATTGGCGGCGGCAGTGATGTTCCTTTCCTGCACGATCAGCATGAAGGTGCGCAGCAGGTTCCAGTCCAGGTTCCACGCGAGCCCGGGCGGCACCGGGTTTTGCTGGTTTACGGGGTGATGGTCAGACATATGACAAGAATAAAATAAATCTATGGTTGATTTGTTATCTATCAGAATAGAGAATAATAACAGAACGCAAATTCCTGGCAAGACCAGCGGTATCAGCAGCACAGCCAATGCACGAGCTTCACTATCTTGACCTGATCGCCATCGGGCTTTATTTCCTCGCCCTGCTGTGGGTGGGGCTGGCGGTCGCGCGTTCGCAAAAGAAGCACGGTGAGAGCGAATCCTTCATGGCCGCCGACCGCGACATGAACCTGTTCCAGACAACCGCCACCACCGCCGCCACCGATATCGGCGGTGGCTTCAGCATCGCCATGGGCGGCCTCGGCTTCACGCTGGGCATTTCCGGATCATGGCTGATCGCGATTTCCGGGCTGAGCATTATCCTCGCGTCCTTTCTGATGGTGCCGAAGGTCAAACGCTGGGCCGACCAGGTCAAGGGCCTGACCACCGGCGACCTGTTCGAGGCCCGTTTTGACCGCCGTACGGGCACGCTCGCGGCCGTGGTCATCGGCATCGCCTGGTTCACCTTCGTCGGCGGACAGGTCATCGCCGGCGGCAAGTTGCTGCAGGTCACCCTCGGCATGGACCTGGTGCTGGCGATCGCGCTGGCCGGTTTCATTATCCTCGCCTACACCGCGATGGGTGGATTGAAGGCGGTCATCTATACCGATGTGCTGCAGATGGTGGTGCTGATGGTGGGCGTGATTCTCATTCTGGTTCCGATCGGCCTGGTCAAGGTCGGTGGCTGGAGCGGCATGGTCGAGCAACTGGCGGCGAACCCGGAAACCGCTTCGATGGTGGAATGGGATGCGGTCGGCTGGAAGCAAATGCTGGGCTGGTTCTTCTCGATCATCCCGATATGGTTCATATCGATCGCCGCACTGCAGCGGATCATTGCCGCCCGCGACGAAAAAACCGCGCGCCGTGCATTCCTGCTCACAGGTGTGCCGATAGAGTGGCCGTTGTTCGCCATCGGCAGCACGCTGGTTGGACTGTTTGCACGCATCCTGGCCCCCGGCTTGGCCGACGCCGAACTTGCGACCCCGACCATGATCCTGACGCTGTTGCCGGCGGGCATCACCGGCATCGTCATCGCCGCTTATATCGCCGCGGTGATGTCGAGTGCCGATTCCTGCCTCATCGGCCCGGTGGCCATCTTTACCAACGACATCTACCGCAAGATCCTGAAGCCTGCCGCCAGTGATGCCGAACTGGTGAGGGTGGCGCGGGTTCTGACCATTACGCTGGGTTTGCTGGCCATTGGCATCGCCTACCTGACACCCAATGTCCTCGACCTGATCCTGTATGCCTATACTTTCGGCGCGGCCGGCTTGTTCTTCCCGATGCTCGGCCTGTTGTTCTGGCGGCGCACGACCGCTTCAGGCGCCTTCTGGAGCATGTTGCTGGGTGGTTCCGGGGCGGTCATCTGGACGCTGGCGGGCGAGCCATGGGGCTTTTCTTCGTCCTATGCAGGTTGGGTGCTTTCGCTGCCGGTGCTGGTGATCGTGTCGCTGCTGACACCGCATGGCGCGGAAGAGAATACCGCGCTGTTCTATGACCGGGGGTGAAGTTGACGATGATCGACAAAACGACAGGGATCGAAGCGGCCATCGAAGGGATCGCCGATGGCGCGGTGGTCATGGTCGGCGGCTTTGGCGTGCCCGGCACGCCGTTCATGCTGATCGATGAACTGGTCAGGCAGAACAAAAAACAGCTGACGGTAATCAAGAACGACGCCAACGAACGTGATATGGGCGTTGACCACCTGTTGAAAAATGGCCAGGTGGCGAAGCTGATCGTTTCGCACCTCGGGCTCAATCCCCACGCCATCGAGTTGATGAACGAAGGCCGCATCGAGGTGGAGTTCTGCGCACAGGGGATTCTCGCCGAAAGAATCCGCGCAGCAGGCGCCGGTTTGCCCGCTTTCCTGACCGATATCGCGATGGACACGCTGCTGGCGAAAGGCAAGCCAACGATCGGCTTCGAAGGCCGCCAATACCTCGTCGAAAAGGCCCTCGAGGCCGACGTGGCGCTGATTCACGCCGACGCCTCGGACCCGTTCGGCAATCTGCTTTACGCCCGCAGTGCGCGGAACTTCAACCCGTTGATGGCCATGGCCGCACGCACCGTGATCGCCGAGACCGAAAACCTGCTGCCGCTGGGCGGCATCGCGCCGGACGCGGTGCACACACCGGGCCCGTTCGTCGACCACGTGGTCGTCTTGCCTGAACTCACCAGGGAGTATGCGGTTGTCCGGCGCTGAAGACAGGATGCTGAAACGCGCGGCGTGCGAGGTGTGCGCCGGGATGACGGTCAATCTCGGGATCGGCTATCCGACCCGGGTCGTACAGTACCTCGAGCCGGGTCTGCAGGTCTGCATGCACTCGGAGAACGGCATCGCCGGTCAGGGGCCGGCGCTTCCCTTTGAGGAGGCCGACCGCAACCTGATCGATGCCGGCGGCGCCTACGTGTCGACGCTGCCCGGCACGTCGTTTTTCGACAGCGCGACCTCGTTTGCGCTGGTCCGCGGTGGCCGCCTCGACCTGACGATACTCGGCGCGCTGCAGGTTGCCGCCAACGGCGACCTGGCGAACTGGGCCATCCCGGGCAAGTTCACACCGGGTGTCGGCGGCGGCGTGGAACTGGCGCAGAAGGCCCGCCGCGTGGTGGCCGTGTGCACGCACCTGGACAAACACGGCCGATCCAAGATCGTACCGCGTTGCCTCTTGCCGTTGACAGCGCCCGCTTGCGTCGACCGCGTTTATACTGATATGGCGGTGATCGATGTCACCGCGGACGGGATGGCCCTGCGCGAGATCGCCACCGGACTGAGCCTCGACGAGGTCATCGCCGCCACCGACGTCGCGCTGCTGATCGATGAAAATGACCTGGGCACGTTTTAACGGAATCGGACCATGGATAAAGACATCACCAAAAACGTTATGGATGCCGTTGACCGGCGCTTCGGGGAGCAGACTGCATTCCTGTCAGAACTGGCGAGCCAACCGTCAACACGCGGTAACGAGCAAAGCGCCCAGGGATTCGTGGCCGCCACGCTGACCGAGCTGGGCTACGAGACCGACATCTGGGAAATCGAGGTCGGCGATATTGCCGGCCTGCCCGGCTTTTCGCCGGTGATGGGTGATTATGATCATGCCATCAATGTCGTGGGCACCCATCACAGCCGTTCCAACCAGGGCAAGTCACTGATCCTCAATGGCCACATCGACGTCGTACCGGTGGGGCCGCTGGACATGTGGGAATCCCCGCCCTTCGAGCCGCGCATCGATGGCGGTTACATGTACGGCCGCGGCGTCGGCGACATGAAGGCCGGCCTGGTTGCCAACCTGTACGCATTGAACGCCCTGAAGGACATCGGTTTTCAGCCGGCCGCCAGCGTCCATTTCCAGTCGGTGGTCGAGGAAGAATGCACCGGCAACGGCATGCTGGCCTGCTTCCAACGTGGCTATCGCGCCGACGCGGCGCTGATACCCGAGCCCTTTGCCGAACACCTGGTCAGCGCGCAGGTCGGTGTCATCTGGTTCCAGATTCACCTCAAAGGCAAGCCGGTGCACGTGCTGGAAGCGGGCAGCGGTTTCAACGCCATCGATGCCTCGCTGCCGCTGATCGCGGCGTTGAAGGAACTGGAGAAACGCTGGAACAGACCGGAGCACGCCCACCCCCGTTACCGTCATCACGAGCACCCGCTGAATCTCAACATCGGCAAGATCCGCGGCGGCGACTGGGCATCCAGCGTCCCCGCGTGGTGTTGTGTCGACGTGCGCATGGGTATTTATCCTGGCCAGGATATCGACGCGGCCCGGGCGGAGATCGAAGCCTGCATTTTTGAGGCTGCCGACCGCGATGCCTATTTGCGTAACAGCCGTCCCGAGGTCATTTACAACGGTTTCCTGGCCGCGGGCTACTGCCTCGCCGATGACGACCGGCCCGGGACCCGGCTGGCGATCTCGACGCTGGAGGACGCACACCATGAGGTTACCGGTGAAGCGTTGAAACAGTCGGCCATCACCGCCACCACCGATGCGCGCTACCCCGGTCTCTACTGGGACATACCGGCGCTGGTCTATGGCCCCGCCGCCGACGCCATCCACGGCTTCAACGAGCGCGTGAACCTGGAATCGGTGCGCCGCGTCACCCAGTCGATCGCGTTGTTCATGGCCGGCTGGTGCGGGCTCGAAAAAATCTGAACCTGTCATCAAGGGCGCCGGGAAATTCACAAATGCCGGAAATCAATCGCACTATCCAGGTACTGGGTTTGGGTTTTCTGCTCTGTGTCAGTGCGGTGTCTTCAGCTGCGCAAGTGGAGATGCATGACGGCGTCGCGATTTACCAGCTCTGGATACCGATGCCCGACGGGGTCAGGCTGGCCGCCGACGTTTATTTTCCGGAGGACATGCAGGACGGCAAGCTGCCGGTTTTGCTGGAGTACCTCCCCTATCGCAAGGACGACTCCAGGCAACGCAACTTTGCGCTTTATTCCTACTTTCTGAACCATGGCTACGCGGTGGCGCGGGTGGATATCCGCGGCACCGGCAACAGCGAAGGCAGGACCATCCCATACGAGTATTCCGATATCGAACTCGATGACGGCGAGCAGGTGATCGCATGGCTGGCGGCGCAACCCTTCTCCAGCGGCAAGGTCGGCATGTTCGGCATCTCCTGGGGCGGTTTCAATTCGATCCAGATGGCGGTGCGCAACCCGCCGGCGCTGAAGGCCTTCATCGCGGTCTGCGCCACCGAGGACCTCTACCAGGAGGACGTGCATTACATCGACGGCATCATGCACACCGATTCCTGGATGATGAGCAACGACCTGTACAACGCGCTGCCCGGCGCACCGGATTTTGTCATGGACGAGGCCTGGTACCGCAACCGTTTCGATGTCGAACCCAGCGTCTTCACCTACATGCGCCAGCAGCGCGACGGGCCTTTCTGGGAGCGGGCCTCGACACTGAACAAGTACGACCTGATCAGGATTCCCGGTTTCCACATCGGCGGCTGGTACGACGGTTACCGCGACAGCCTGCCGCGCATGCTGGAAAACGTGAAAGCGCCGGTCAAGGCCATGATCGGGCCGTGGGACCACGATTTTCCGCACAATGCCTCGCACACCCCGCAGATCGAATGGCGACACGAGGCGGTGCGCTGGTTCGACCACTGGCTGAAGGGTATCGACACCGGCATCATGGCTGAACCGAAATTTGCCGTCTACGTGCGTGACTGGCACCCGCCCGGCCCCGGCGTCTACGATTTTCCCGGACATTGGCGCTGGGAGGACGGCTGGCCGATCGAGCGGACGCGCAGCGAAACCTGGTTTGCGCAGGGCCAAAGGAACCTGGCCAGGACAACGGCGGAAGCCTCTGTCGAAAAACTGGAGTATGTACCATCGAGCGGCCTGCAGGCGGGCGGGCCGGTCATGTGGTGGGGTAGTGTGCTGCCCGATCTGCAACCAGCGGATGACCACGCCCTGGTCTATGACAGCGAGCCGCTTGAACAGGCGCTGGAGATTCTCGGCGAACCGGTCGCGCACCTCAGGGTTTCGGCCAGCGCCACGCGCGCCAACTGGATTGCCCGGATCGCCGATGTCGCACCCGACGGGCGCGTCACCCACGTGGCCGCGGCAGCATTCAACGGCACGCACCGTGTATCGGCAAGGGAGCCGGTTGATATCGTACCCGGTGCGGAATTTCCGCTGGATATCGAAATGCATTTCACCTCCTGGGTGTTCCCGCCCGGCCACCGCATCCGCTTTGCAGTGACCAACGCTCAATGGCCGATGCTATGGCCGACACCCTACCCGATGACCACCGCGCTGACGCTGGGTGGTGAACAGGGCGCGCGTGTCGACCTGCCGGTCATACCGCAAATGACGGCGGATGAATGGCGCAGCCCGGACTTCAAACCGCCTGCAGCAGACCCGGATTTGCCGGGTTTCGCCACCCTCGACGCCGGCAACAGCACAGGTTATGGCGAAATCGAAGCGGTGCAGCACGACGCCAGGACCGGCGAAGCATTCGGCGTCGCCACCAACACCGGCGCCTATCAATATCCATGGGGCATCGAGCGTTTCGAGGAACGCATCGAGCACCGCACCTCCGACGCCAACCCGGCCAATACCTCGGTGAAAGGCATCTACGCGCTGCAGGAGGAACTGCCCGGCCGCCTGCTGCGTTTT
>Ga0210074_1000757_pt1 | contig 10789 bp, 9 predicted proteins | sample China_Galinas_Co_FD_184860 | JGI IMG/M metagenome (GOLD analysis project Ga0210074, IMG submission 184860) | Wetland microbial communities from San Francisco Bay, California, USA, that impact long-term carbon sequestration -... | ecosystem: Environmental > Aquatic > Marine > Wetlands ... | reverse complement strand
GCCCTGCATGTAATACAGGGCGATCGGCGGGTTGATCAGGAATCCGAAGATGCCGGCGCCGACCAGGTTCCAGAAGGCGACCGCGATGAAGCACCAGATCGGCCACTTGTAGGCCTGCAGCCAGGGCTTGGCCCGGCTCAATGTGAGGTTGTGATATGCCTCGAAACCCATCAGCACCAGCGGAACGACCTCGAGCGCCGAGAACGTCGCACCGAGGGCGAGGATGGCGGTGGGGGTGCCGGTGAAGTACAGATGGTGAAAGGTGCCGATGATCCCACCCATGAGAAAAATATTGGTCGAGAACAGAACCGCGGTCGTGGCGGTCCTGGTTCGCAACAGACCGAGACGGACAAAGAGAAAACCGATCACCACGGTGGCGAAGACCTCGAAGAAACCTTCGACCCAGAGGTGAACCACCCACCAACGCCAGTACTCGGCGATCGCCAGATTGGTTTGACGTCCCCACATCAGACCTGCGCCGTAGAACAGAGCGATGGCCGCCGATGCGATCACGAACATGCCCAGCAGCGAGCGGTTGTCGCCGCCCTTCTTGAGCGCCGGCCAGATCGCGCGGACCATCAGGAAAAGCCAGATGAAGAGGCCCGCCAAAAGAAAGATCTGCCAGAATCGGCCGAGATCCACGTACTCATAGCCCTGGTGACCGAACCAGAAGCCGGTCTCGAGACCGAGCCGCTGCATGATTGACGCCCACTGTCCGGCCAGCGAACCGACAACGATCACGAGAAGCGCGCCGAAGAGGACATTGACCCCCAGTCGCTGGAACTTCGGTTCGTGACCGGACACCGCCGGTGCGATGAACAAACCGGTCGCCAGCCAGGAGGTCGCGATCCAGAAGATGGCGAGCTGGATGTGCCACGTCCGGGACAGCGAATAGGGGAGGAACTCGGCGAGGTTGAATCCGTAGAAACCGCTGCCCTCGACGCCGTAGTGGGCGGTCACCGCTCCCAATCCCACCTGGACCAGAATCAGCGCGGTCACGACCCAGAAGTACTTGAGGGTCGCCTTCATCGACGGCGTCGGTTGCAGCCCGAGAAGGGGATCGCGGTCCGGCAGCTCCGAGTGATCGAGATCGTCCTCCTTGTGACTCGCGTACCACCAGGCGAGCAGACCGATACCGGCGATCAGGAGAATCACGGAAAATCCCGTCCACAGGTGGAGGGCCGGCATCGGGACATTGCCCACCAGTTGTTCGGGCGGCCAGTTGTTGGTGTAGGTGATGATCTTCCCGGGCCGTTCGGTGACGCAGGCCCACGAGGTCCAGAAGAAGAAGCCGGTCAGCTGGTCGAGCCGCTCGGGATCGGTGACGGTTCCTTCCTTCATGGCGTAGGCTTCGCGCAGATCGGCGAGGGCGGGGTCGTCGTCGAAGAGCTTCTGATAGTGGTCGGCGGCGGCTTCGATGGCCTCGGCCCGCAACTCGGACACCACGACGTCGCCGGTGGACGGGTCGTAGGTGTTCTTGCGGAGCGTCTCTTGAAGCCGCGCCTGCAGCGCGGCCTTCGGTTCGGCGGAGAGCTTATCGAAGGGTAGGCCGTACTCGGTCATCGCCCACGCATCGAGCATGTAAACGGCTTCGCGGTGGAGCCAATCGGCCGACCAGTCAGGGGCGACGTACGAGCCGTGCCCCCAAACCGTGCCCAGTTCCTGACCGCCGGTGGATTGCCAGACGTTCTGTCCATCTTTGATTTCGGCGCCGGTCCACAGCACGCGGCCGTCGGTGGTGACGACCCGTTCGGGAATGGGTGGTGCGTCGCGGTAGATCTCGTTGCCGTAGTAACCCAGCACGGCGAACGAGCCCACGATCACCAGCGCGAATGCGATCCAGAGTCTCTTGTATTCCATTTTCACACTCCTCCAATGTCGAAAAATCGATCTGCGGGGTGGGCTCATTCGTTGACGAGCCCTCGGAGTTCTTCCAGTTCGGCGGTCGCGTCGAAGGCGTCGAAAGCAGTTCTCAGTTCCTCGACGACCGGAGGCTGGAGCACCTGGGCCGCCATCGGGAAGAGGATGTTGTCCTCCTTCTGGATGTGGCCGCGCAGCAGGACCGAGAAGGCCGTCCCGTGCTCCCGGACGGTTGCCACCTCCTCCGGTGTCAACGGACCGTCGCCGCCTGCGACCTCCGCCAGTTTGGTGACGTGCGCCCTACCAGCCTCGTGTTCTGAGAGCATCACGAAGACAGGGCCGGACTGATTCGAAAAGCCGTGGGCGGCCAGGGCCGTGAACAGACGGTCCTCCTCCTTCGCGTGGTGCACCCGGTCGGCATACTCGCGGAAGAAACGCGCGAGTTCGCCGAGGCGAACGCGTGCGGCTGCGTCGGTTGTGGAGAGGCCGGCGATCAGGCTGTCCAATGAATCGAGTCCGCGCTCGATCACGCGGTGCTCGTTCATCAGGGTTTCTACGGGGTGAATCATGGATTTCGCTCCTTTGTTATCTCAAGACACTTCAAGGTCTTTTGAGTGGCTAAAAAAAGATCATCAGCCTTCGAACGCGAGATCGGAGATCCGGGTCCCCTCCAGCATGCGGTCGGAGGCGTGGCGGATCTGTTCCCACTGATCGTGCAACGGACAGGGGTGGTTTTCGTCGCATTCGGGCAGGCCGAACGCGCAGCCGTTCAATGCTCTCAGCGGTCCTTCAACCGCCTCGAGCACATCCATGATCGGCCGGTCGAGGGACCTCTCGTCGAGACGGAATCCGCCGCCCCAGCCCTTCTGGGACTCGACAAAGCCGTTCTTTCGAAGCTGGTTCAGGATCTTCGAGAGGTAATTTGCCGGGATGCCGGTGAGCCCGGCCAGTTCCTCGCCGCTGACCAACTCGTCGCGTCGCCGCGCGAGCGTGCCGAGGAGGTGAAAGGCGTAACGGGTGGTTCGTGAATACATCTCAACAACTCACCGCATGAGTTTATGCTTTGAGATTCGAGCTGTCAAGGGGAAGCCTGAAAGAATTCGGAATTCGGAATTCGGAATTCGGAATGTCCACCCGCATCCCACCGAACGTGGTGGTTCGAGTGCTCAGGGCGGTTGGGGTCATGTGCGGCGGCGGTGCCTGGCATCCGGCCCGTCCGACGGGCCGCGTGTCTGGCTCCGCACGGGTAGGGAGCAAGGAAAGCCGGCCTGTGATTGCGGTTTCTATCCCTCCCACTCCCGAAACACCGGCGCGATCCGGGCCGGGTCGTCGGTCATGACACCTGTCGCTCCGGCGGCGAGGAGTATGCGGGCTTCTGCGGGATCGTTGACCACCCAGAAGTCGGTGCGGATTCCCAGGGCTCGGCATTTCTGGAGAAAACGCGTGGTGTCGAGGCGGATCGGCCCCGAGTGGGTCGGGATCTGCGCGGCATCCCCTGCAACCAACCGGCGCGCCAGTGCTGCGGGAAGGAATCGAAGCCAGACGATCTCCCTGCGGGTAAGGGCGGTGCGACCAGGGTAGCCGAGGCCACGGACCCGCTCCATGACTTTGCCGCTGAAGCTCGCGAGCGTCACCCGTTCCTCGGCCCCGTGACGTGCCAGCAGTTCGAGCAGTTCGGGCACCGCCCCGGGGTCGTCGGGTTTGTGGTCGATGCTCATCGGCACGTTCGGAAACGCTTCGAGAACCTCCTCGAGGGTCGGCACACCGTGGTGCCCGAGGTCCCTGGGATCGGTGGTTGAAACATCCCACTTCTTCACCTCGTCGAGGCAGAGTGTGCAGATGTGGTCGGAAACGCCCGCCAGGCGGAGACCGTGGGGGTCGTGCGCGACCACGAAGTGGCCGTCGCTGGTGCGGTGGATGTCGAGCTCGAGCGCGGTGGCGCCGTCGGCAAGGGCCTGCTCGAAAGCTTCGAGGGTGTTCTCGGGCAGCAGCGCCGAGGCCCCGCGGTGGGCGAAAAGACGGAGGTCGTGGCCACTGGTCGCCATACCGGTTCATGGTAACCCGGGCCGCCCTGGACGCAGCTCCGAACCAGGGACATGAGCTATTCTGTTTCTGGCCGCTGAAAGGGGCACCATGTTCGAAACCGCGGAACTCGGACGCAAGGTGGGGAAGAAGGCCTTCGAAAAGGCGGTGCCGGAGCTTCGCGTCCAACTTCTCGAGTTGCAACAGGCCCTGCGCAAGGCCGACTTCCCGGTGATCGTGCTTTTTTCGGGGGTCGACGGCGCGGGCAAGGGTGCGACCGTCAACCTGCTCAACGAGTGGATGGACCCGCGGTGGATCGAGACCTACGCCTACCTCAAGGCGTCGGACGAGGAGCAGGAACGGCCTGAATTCTGGCGCTACTGGCGCGATCTTCCCGAACGCGGACAGTTCGGGCTCTTCTTGAGCGCGTGGTACTCGCCACCCTTTCTCGACCGCGTCCACGACCGCATCACCGATGCGGAGTTCGACCGCCGGCTCGACCGCATCATCGCCTTCGAGAGGGTTCTGGCCGACGACGGCGCGTTGATCCTGAAATTCTGGATGCACCTCGGCAGGGCGGCGCAGAAGAAACGCCTCAAGGCCCTCGAGAAGGACCCCCTGCGGAGCTGGCGGGTGACGCCGGTGGATTGGCAGCACTGGCGGATGTACGACCGCTTCGTGATGGCAGCCGAACACACGATCCGCCGCACCAGCTTCGCGCGTGCTCCGTGGAAAATAGTCGAGGGTGCGGACACCCACTACAGGTCGCTCACCGTGGCGACGATCATCCGGGATGCGGTCAGCGACCGGCTCAACGGCGGCAGGAGCGTCGCCCCCGCGGTCGACATCGAGATTGGCGAAAAGCCGCGGGAGGCGGAAGTCGACACCGCCATCGCTTCCCTCTCTCATTCCCTCGATCGCACGGTGCTCACCGAACTCGACATGAGCCTGACCGTGAGCAAGAACGACTACCGGCGCGAGCTCCCGAAGGAGCAGGGGCGGCTCAATGCTTTGTTCCGCCGCGCCAGAGAACGCGGCACCTCGATCGTGGCGGTCTTCGAGGGCTGGGACGCAGGCGGCAAGGGCGGAGCGATCCGCCGCTTCACCCAGGCCCTCGACGCCCGCGACTCCCGCGTTATCGCGATCGCCGCACCGACCGACGAGGAGCGCGCCCACAACTACTTGTGGCGGTTCTGGCGCCACCTCGGGCGTTCCGGCAGGGTGACGATATTCGATCGCACCTGGTATGGCCGGGTTTTGGTTGAGCGGGTCGAAGGCTTCGCATCCGAGAGCGAGTGGCGGCGCGCCTACACCGAGATCAACGAGTTCGAGCGACAGCTCACCGAGTTCGGGATCGTGCTCGTCAAGTTCTGGCTCCACATCACTCCCGAAGAACAGCTGCGCCGCTTCGAGGAACGCCAGACGATCGAGTACAAGCGTTGGAAGCTGACCGACGAGGACTGGCGGAACCGCGGAAAATGGGACCCGTACGAGCGCGCGGTACAGGAGATGGTCGAGCGCACATCGACCATCGACGCCCCCTGGACCCTGGTCGAGGGCAACTGCAAGCGCTTCGCCAGACTCAAGGTCCTGCGCACCGTCAGCGAGGCGTTGGAAAAGACCCAACCAAGGACGAAGGGCGCCGCTCCCAAGAAAAAGAAGAAGAAAAAGGACTGAGGTTCGGGGGCGGGGATGGCACGGTAAAACGGGCGGTTTCGTTCCAACCTCAAACAACAAGCCGGCGAGGATTTCTCCGACGGGCGGAGGCGGGTCGTGTACCTGAACGACCCGCCTCCGTCTCTGAGAAGAGTTGGACCGACAAGTCCCGCCCCTACGGGCGATCGTCGAATACCGTGACGGCACCGTTCTCTTCCACAGCCGCCCATTACCGGTCCGCCGCCACTCCGGCGACCCCGAATCCACCCAGAAACGCCAAGAATCTCCTGCGGTCACATCCTGCCTTCATCTATGCCCCGATTCGGCGGCTACAGGTTGGCAGGATGCGGTGGCGAATTTTGAATTGTGAATGGCGGACACCCGGTACCGAGCGGGGATGAGGTCTGTGGGACGAAATCACGGGACTCGGCGGTTACCTTCATTGATCAGGTGAAACCGAGGGGAGATTTCATGGACATCACATCCTTATTGCCGGCCGATCTGTTCGCCGGCCAGGTCGTGTTTATCACCGGTGGAGGCAGCGGCATCAACCTCGGGATCGCGCGCTCGTTTGCCGCCCTCGGCGCCGACATCGGGATCTGCGGCCGCTCGGCCGAACGCCTCGAGGGCGCGGCCCGTGAACTCGAAGGCCTCGGTGCGAAGGTCTCGGCGGAGGTTGCCGACGTTCGTGACTACGAGGCACTCGAACGAGCCCTGGAAGCGACCCGCGAAACGCTCGGCCCCGTCAAGCACCTGGTCTGCGGCGCCGCAGGCAACTTTCCGTGCCCGGCCGAAATCTTGAGCCCGGGTGGGTTCAAAGCGGTGGTCGACATCGACCTCGTGGGTTCGTTCAACGCCAGCCGGGCCGCTTTCGAGCAACTGTGCTCGACCCGAGGCTCGATCCTCTTCCTCTCCGCGGGCCAGGCCTACGTGCCCTATGCCCTGCAGGCTCACGTCGGAGCGGCCAAGGCCGGCGTCGACCACCTGATGCGCAACCTCGCCCTCGAGTGGGGGCGTTTTGGAATCCGCTGCAACTCGGTGGCGCCTGGGCCGATCGAGGGCACCGAGGGCATGCGGCGGTTGGCTCCCAATGACGAGCCGTTTCACAAACGACTGCGGGCCGCGATCCCGCTCGGTCGCTTCGGCACCGTCGAGGACATCGGCAGCGCCGCGGTCTTTCTCGCCTCGCCCCTCGCCGCCTACATCACAGGGACCCTGCTTGTCGTCGACGGTGGCCAGAACCTCCCCGGTTCCGGCCCATTCACCACTCTGCTCGCCGAAGCGGCGAGCAATAGTTCTTAATTTTGAATTTTGAATTTTGAATTACGGGCAGATGGCAGCCGGGACGGCTGCCCCACAATCGGCTCAGAGATTCTGGAGCTGTAATTCAAAATTCAAAATTGAGAATTAATAATTGATCAGAACATTCCAAGCTCGAGCCTGGCGGCCTCGGACATCATGTCCGGGTCCCACGGGGGATCCCAGGTGACCTCGACGGTTGCTTTGGCCACGCCCTCGATGGCCGCGACTTTTTCCTCGACCTCGGGCGGGAGACTCTCGGCCACCGGGCACATCGGCGAGGTCAGAGTCATCAGGATGTGGACGTTGGCGTCGTCGTCGACCGTGACCTCGTAGACCAGCCCCATCTCGTGGATGTTGACGGGGATCTCGGGGTCGTACACGGTCTGCAGGACCTCGATCACCTGATCGTGAAGGGTGTTCATGGGGCCTCCGGCCCCGAATTTTGAATTCTGAATTTTGAATTTTGAATTCCGACCCAACCTCCCTCGGTTGCCGGGGGAGCGTGGGTCAATTCCGAATTCCGAATTCCGAATTCCGAATTCATTCCGTGCTCACCTTCTCGTCGTCGTCGCCGTCCATGGCCGCGTTGAGGGTGTGCCAGGCGAGGGTGGCGCACTTGACCCTGACCGGGTACTCGCGGACGCCCTCGAAGACCTGCAGCTTGCCCAACTCCACACCCTGCTCTGCGGCGACACCGGTCAGCATGTCGTGAAAGCCTTCGAATATCTCTTTGGCCTGGGTGACGGTCTTGCCCTTGACCGACTCGGTCATGAGCGAGGTCGAAGCGGTGCAGATGGCGCAGCCGTGACCCTGAAAGCTGATCTCCTCGATGATCCCGTCTTCGATCCGCAGATAGACCTTGACGATGTCACCACACAGGGGGTTGTGGCCGTCGGCCGAACGGGTGGCACAGTCCATGACGTAGCAGTTTCGCGGCTTCTTGTTGTGATCGAGGATGACTTCCTGGTAGAGCTCCCGCATGTCCGACATCAGCCGAATACCTCCCGGACCTTGAGCAGACCGGCCGCAAGAGCGTCGATCTCAGAGTGGGTGTTGTAGAGAGCGAACGAAGCACGAACCGTAGCCGACACGCCGAAGCGCTTCATCACCGGCTGAGCGCAGTGGTGGCCGGCACGGACCGCAACGCCTTCGGAATCGAGGATGGTGCCGATGTCGTGCGGGTGGATTCCCTCCATGACGAAAGACAATGCCGAAGCCCGATGTCGGGCTGCGCCGATGAGACGAATCCCCGGAATATCGAGGACCGCAGCGGTGGCGTCGGCGAGCAGCCGGCCCTCGTGGTCCGCGATCGCCGGGATGCCGATCTTGTTGACAAAATCGATGGCCACTGCGAGACCTATGGCTCCCTCGATGTTGGGGGTGCCGGCCTCGAACCGGTGCGGTGGCTCGTTGAAGGTCGTGCCTTCGAACGTGACCGACAGGATCATGTCGCCGCCGCCCTGATAGGGGACCATCTCCAGCAGGTGTTCGCGCTTGCCGTAGAGGGCTCCGATGCCGGTGGGGCCGTAGACTTTGTGGCCCGAGAAGACGTAGAAATCGCAGTCGAGTTCGCGGACGTCGACGGTGAGGTGGGGAACGGCCTGGGCCCCGTCGATCAGAACCGGCACGCCGTGAGCGTGGGCGGTGGCGATCATCTCGCGCACCGGGTTGACGGTGCCGAGAGCGTTCGAGACATGGACGATGCCGACGATCTTCGTGCGCTCGCCGAGCAGCCGTTCGTACTCCTCGAGGATGATGTCGCCGTCATCGTCGATCGGGATGACCTTCAGTTTTGCGCCGCGCTCCTCACACAGAATCTGCCAGGGAACGATGTTGGAGTGGTGCTCCATCGCCGAGATCAGCACCTCGTCGCCCTCGCCGAGACGCGGGCGGACAAAGCTCGAGGCCACCAGGTTGATGCCTTCAGTCGTTCCGCGGGTGAAGACGATTTCGCGGCTGTCCGCTGCGCCGAGAAATTTTTTGACGGTCGTTCGGGCTCGTTCATAGGCGACGGTGGCGCGCTGCGACAGCAGGTGAACGCCGCGGTGGACGTTGGAGCAGTCCCGTTCATAAAAGGTGCGGATGGCGTCGATGACCTCACGGGGCTTCTGGGTGGTGGCGGCGTTGTCGAGATAGACCAACGGCCTGCCGTGGACCTCCTGGTGGAGGGCGGGGAAGTCGGCGCGGATGCGCTCAACATCGACGACGGCCGCGGCCTCTACAACAGCCTGCGGGGTGCTCACGCGTCGTCTCCGGATCGTTCCATGAGAGCGAGCCGCGCTGCAACCCTCTCGCGAAGCTCGTCGCGTAAACCTTCCAGCGGAATGCGGTCGAGGATCTCCGCGGCGAAGGCGAGCGTGAGAAGCCGCCGTGCCTCCTCACGACCTATCCCCCGCGACCGCAGGTAGAACACCGCTTCGTCGTCGAGACGACCGACGGTGGAGCCATGGGTGCAACGGACGTCGTCGGCGAAGATCTCGAGCTGGGGGTTGGAGTTGGCCACCGCGTCGTCCGACAGGATGAGGTTGCGGTTTGACTGGGTCGCGTCGGTCTTCTGCGCGTCCTGCTCGACCACGATGCGGCCGGTGAAGACGGCTCGCGACGATCCCGCCAGAATGCCCTTGTAGAGCTGGTGACTCCTGCAGTTGGGGGCCTTGTGGCGCAGGGTCAAATGGGAGTCTGCCTGTTGCTTGCCGTCGGTCAGATACAGCCCGTCGAGGGAGGCCTCGGCGTCTCGACCGTTGAGGACGACCTGCATGTCGGTCCGAACGAGGCCGCCGCCCAAAGACACCGACTGCGCAGCGTAGCGACTTTCCGGACCCAGGATCACGTGTCGCGTGGCGAGGTGCTGAGTGTCCGGCGATTCGTCCTGGACGACCACGTGGCGAACGGCGGCGCCCGCCTCGACCACGATCTCGCTGACCGGGCACGTGAGAGCCGCGCCTCCGGTGCCCATGTGACGCTCTTCAATGGTCACGCCGCTGCGCTCTCCGGCCACGATCAGGATGCGGGGAGCACACACCGTCGCCCGTGTGCTGGGGCCTGTGATGAAGAGGAGCTGGATCGGGCGTTCGACCTTCACACCGGGTGGCACGTGAATGACGGCGCCGTCCGCGAGGACCGCGGTGTTGAGTGCTGCAAAGGGGTGATCCTGGATCGGCGCCAGGCCGCCGAGGTGCCGTTTCACGATCCCCGAGTCCGAGGCCGTGGCGAGCAACAGATTGGTGATGACCACACCGTCGGGAAGATCGTCGATCCTGGAAAAATCCGGCGAGAACAATCCGTCGATGAAGACCAGGACGTGAGCGCCGTCCCGACGCCAGGACGAGACGTCGACCCGCGAGGCGACCAGCGGCGGTGGTGCGAACTCGCGGTCTTCGATGTTCTTGAGCCGGGTGAACCGCCAGTCCTCCTGGTGCCGGTTGGGCAGACCGAGGGCCTCGAACCGTGTGCGGCCGCGACCGCGCAGTTCCTGGAGCAGCGCCGGCGCGGGTGCGGCGGCGGCGGTGTCGAGGATCGAGACGAGAGATCCGTTGCTCATGGTCATCCTCGTCACGCGCTCGCCGCCACCGGCGCGGTCTCCAGCCACTCGTAGCCCTGGTCCTCGAGCTGGAGGGCGAGTTCACGGCCGCCCGAACGGACGATCCGTCCGTCCATCAGGACGTGGACGAAGTCCGGCTGGATGTAGTTGAGCAGGCGTTGGTAGTGGGTGATGACGATAAAGGAGCGGTCGGGGCTGCGCAGCGAGTTGACCCCGTCAGCGACGATCTTGAGCGCATCGATGTCGAGCCCCGAATCGGTTTCGTCAAGGATCGCGAGCTTTGGTTCGAGAACGGCCATGTGGAAGATCTCGTTGCGCTTCTTCTCGCCGCCCGAGAAACCGTGGTTGACCGGTCGTTTGAGCAGCGATTCGTCGAGCTTGAGCAACTTCGCCTTGTCGCGCACCAGG
>Ga0210074_1000755_pt1 | contig 10793 bp, 10 predicted proteins | sample China_Galinas_Co_FD_184860 | JGI IMG/M metagenome (GOLD analysis project Ga0210074, IMG submission 184860) | Wetland microbial communities from San Francisco Bay, California, USA, that impact long-term carbon sequestration -... | ecosystem: Environmental > Aquatic > Marine > Wetlands ... | reverse complement strand
TCGCCCCGAACGGCGAGAAAGTTCCTGGAATGTGGTTGTTGCTGGCGCTGCTGATCATCGTCCTGCTGGCGCTCAATCCGCCCGTCATGGGCATGAGCCTCGGTTTCGTGTACGTCCTGTCGGGCTTGCTGATCACGATCGCCGGACGCCGCAACTGGAAGCTGAAACGGCATCAACGGCCCCACAGGGAGTCCGCCGTCGAGCCGGATAATGCCAAGGCGGCCGCAAAAGAACCCGAAAACGATGCCGAATCCGGCGACCCGCATGCTTAGCAACCGGCAACAGGCCTATCTCCGGGCGATGGACATCACGGTCTGGAACCCGCGAAGGTCCGCCGCTTCGGCGAAGGCGGACACCGCCTTGCTGAAACTCGGGCCGGGAAGCGGCGGGGTTTTGCTGGTATGTGATGCCGATCACGAATCGGCCGGCCGCCTGGCCAATGACATCGACCGGTCGCTGGGCGGTTCGCCGGTCTGGGCATGGCCGTTCGACGGTGAGGGCGCAATCGGACTCGACAGCGCCGTTGAAGAGCAGCTCTTCACCACGGTGGCTTTTTTTGGCCAGGAACTGGCCAGGCAGTTCATTGCAGGCCAACCTCCGGCACATGTCAGGACGGCCAAGCTGGTGGTGCTGCCTGCGATGCAGGATTTACACGCCAGCGCCGCGGCGCGCCGGGCGCTTTGGGCAAGTTTTTGCAGGTCGGGTATGATCGGCAAGGGTTAGACGGTTTTGAGCGTCATGGCCAACAAGGAACACCCCCTGATCCGCCGCCTGGGCCCGGATGATATCGACCGGGTTTACCAGATCGAGCTTCTCGCCTATCCGTTCCCGTGGACACGTGGCCTGTTTGTCGAGTGCCTGCGCGCCGGATATGCGTTTTTTGGCCTGCAGATCGGCAAGCAACTGGCCGGCTACACGATTTTCAACTGGGCGGCCGGTGAAGCGCACTTGCTCAACCTGTGCATACATCCCGAATGGCAGCACCGGGGTTATGGCAGCCTGCTTCTTGAATACACGATCGCGCATGCGGCCAGGAACGGCAACGACGCGATCTACCTCGAGGTGCGCACCAGCAACAAGCGCGCCGCGCGGCTATATCGCAACCGGGGGTTCAGGGTCATTGGCAGCAGGCGTTCGTACTACCAGTCAGGGGATGGCCGCGAGGACGCGATCGTCATGCGCCTGGCGCTTCCCAGGGAAAGCGCCGCTGACTAATCCAGCAGCCTTTCGAGTTTCTTGATCTGCTCCTTGAAACCCGCGACCCTGGTCCGGAACTCATCCAGGCGCTGACGCTCCTGCTCCACGACCGCTTCAGGGGCGTTATTGACAAACTTGCTGTTGCCCAGCTTGCCCTCGGATTTCTTCAGCTCCGCCTGCTCGCGTTCGAGCAGCTTGCCGAGTCTCGCCAGTTCATCCTCCACGTTGACCAGGTCCTTGAGCGACACCAGCACCTTCAGGTCGCCAACCAGGGCCACCGAAAACCCGGAAGTATCCTCATCGTCGGCCAGCCATTGGCCGATGCTGATCTTGCCAACGCCGGTGAGCAGCGGCGCAAACCGCTCCTGCCGCTCCCGGTCGGTGTCAGAACCTGCCTGGAACGAGACGTCGAGGGTTTTTCCGGGTGACACGTTCAGCTCGGCGCGGATATTCCTGACGCCCTGCAGAACGCTTTGCAGCCAGCCGATTTCGGCCTCTGCCTCAGCGTCGGCCTGGCCCGCTGCCGGATAGGGTTGCAACATGATGCTGTCGCCCTCGATCTGCAAAGGCGTCTTCAGGCGCTGCCAGATCTCCTCGGTTACGAACGGCATGAAAGGGTGCAGCGCGCGCAGGCTGCATTCCAGCACGTGCAGCAACGTGTAGCGGCTGGCATTCTGTTCATCCTCGGAACCCTTGTAGATGACCGGCTTGGACAGTTCCAGGTACCAGTCGCAATACTCGTTCCAGATAAATTCGTAAAGACGCTGCGAGGCCAGGTCGAGCCGGTACTCGTCGATGTGCCTGCGCACTTCGGCCACCATGTGGTTCATCCTCGACAGGATCCAGCGATCCGCCGGGCTGGTCTGGGGCACGGCGCGGACCTCGTGCCCGGCGGTGCTCATGAGCACGAATCTCGCCGCGTTCCACAGCTTGTTGCAGAAATTCCGGTAGCCATCGACACGGCCGAGATCGAAACGGATGTCGCGGCCATTGGTCGCCAGCGCCGCGAATGTGAAGCGCAGCGCGTCACAGCCATAGGCGGAGGTGCCTTCGGGGAAATTCTGGCGGATATTTTTTTCGATCAGCGGCGCCATGTGTGGCTGCATCAGGCCGGTGGTGCGTTTCCTGACCATGTCCTCGAGGCTGATGCCGTCGATCAGGTCGAGCGGGTCCAGCACGTTGCCCTTGGACTTGGACATTTTCTGTCCATGGGCATCGCGGATCAGGCCATGCACGTAAACCTCGCGGAAGGGCACATCGCCCATGAACTTGATACCCATCATGATCATCCGGGCCACCCAGAAGAATATGATGTCGAAACCGGTCACCAGCACGTTGGTGGGGTAGTACTTGTCCAGCCTTGGCGTCTGCTCGGGCCAGCCGAGCGTGCTGAAGGGCCACAGCGCCGAGGAAAACCACGTGTCGAGCACGTCCTCGTCCTGTTTGAGCGGCACCTCGGCGCCGAGACCGCCGCGCCGGCGGGCATCGGCTTCATCCATGCCGACGTGGATGCCGCCATCGGGGTCGTACCAGGCCGGTATGCGGTGGCCCCACCACAACTGGCGTGAGATACACCAGTCTTCGATGCGATGCATCCAGTCGAAATAGGTCTTGCTCCAGTTTTCCGGAACGAATCGTATGTCCCCGTTTTCGACCGCCTCGATCGCGGGCTTTGCCAATGGTGCGATTTTCACGTACCACTGGTCGGTGAGATAGGGTTCGACCACCGCGCCGGAACGGTCGCCGTGCGGGACCATCAACACGTGCGGTTCGATTTTTTCCAGCAGGCCTTCCGCCTCGAGATCTGCGACGATCTGCTTGCGGGCCTCAAACCGGTCCAGGCCCCGGTAGGCCTCCGGCGCGTTGTCGTTGATGCTGGCGTCGTCATTGAGCACGTTGATCGTCGGCAACTGGTGGCGCTTGCCCATTTCGTAGTCGTTGAAATCGTGCCCCGGGGTGATTTTCACGCAACCGGATCCGAATTCGATATCGACGTAACTGTCGGTGATCACCGGGATGCGGCGCCCGGTCAGCGGCAGTTCCAGTTCGATACCGTGAAGATCGGCGTAGCGCGGGTCTTCGGGGTTGACCGCGACCGCGGTGTCGCCGAGCATGGTTTCCGGGCGCGTGGTGGCGACCACGATATAGCCCTTGCCATCCAGCCTCGGGTAACGGATGTGCCAGAGATGGCCGGCCTCTTCCTGGGAGATGACCTCGAGGTCGGACAAAGCCGTATGCAATACCGGGTCCCAGTTGACCAGCCGCTTGCCGCGGTAGATCAGCTCTTCGTGGTAGAGTTCGACAAACACCTTCGTGACCGCGCGGGACAGTTCTTCGTCCATCGTGAAGCGGTCGTTGCTCCAGTCCACCGAAGCACCGAGCCTGCGCATCTGCCTGGCGATCTGGCCCCCCGAAGTGTTCTTCCAGTTCCAGACCTCTTCAACAAAATTTTCGCGCCCGATATCGTGCCTGGAAACGCCATCGTCGGCCAGTTGGCGCTCGACCACCATCTGCGTGGCGATACCGGCGTGATCCATGCCGGGCTGCCACAATACGGAATCACCCTGCATGCGGTGAAAACGCGACAGCACATCCATGATCGTGTCCTGGAAGGCGTGGCCCATGTGCAGGTGGCCGGTCACATTGGGCGGGGGCAGCATGATGCAATAGGGATTATCCGCCCCGTTGGGTGAGAAATAGCCTTTCTCTTCCCAAATCTTGTACCAGCGTCCCTCGATGGCTTCCGGTTGATAACTCTTGTCCATTACTTGTTGATCTCGTGGGTCCGGGGCTTGAGGCCCAGGTTTCGGTAAATTCTGTATTTCTCCCGTGAGGCTTGCCTTTCGTCGTCGGCGGCGGGCACGATTTCCAGCACACGGCAGAAGTTTTCAGGTTGCGGAACCGCCTCGGGGCAAAGGTTAATCACGACCTCGGCGGGTTTCAAGCCGGGTAAAGTGCCGATATTGACCGGCGCGCTGGCGGAATCTTCCGCCCCCGAACGCGCATGCGGAACAAACCTGCCCTGCGGGTACTCCCACATCAGTTCATCGAGTTGGCCGGCGCTGGTTTCGGATGCTGCGATGATGAAGACTTTCTGGTTTCTTTCCAGCGCCATCAGGGCCAGGCGGCAGGCCAGCCTGGCGGCGCCGGGCGACGCTTCTCCGAGCAGGTAGAAATCGACCTGGCAAGGATCGGGATGGGTGTGTTCGCCTGACAAGGGTATAGGTGCCCGCTGACTGGCCTGTCAGGCCTGGTCGATCAGGAACTGGGTCAGCAGGCCGGCGGGTCTGCCTGTGGATCCCTTGTCTCCGCCCCATACCCAGGTCGAACCGGCACAATCGATATGCGCCCAGCGCTGGTCTTCGGTAAACCTTGACAGGAAGCAGCCGGCGGTGATGCTGCCCGCCGCCATGCCGCCGACGTTTTTCATGTCCGCGAAGGCGGATTTGAGCTGGACCTGGTAATCGTCCCAGATCGGCAGCCGCCAGCCGCGGTCCGCGGCGGTCTCGCCCGCCCGGATCAGCTCATCGGCGAGATCGTCGTGCTTGCTCATGATGATGGAGGCATGATGGCCGAGCGCAATCACCGCGGCCCCGGTCAGGGTGGCCACGTCGATCAGTGCGGCCGGCTTGAAACGCTGACTGTAGGTCAGTGCGTCGCACAGGACCAGGCGGCCTTCGGCATCGGTGTTCAGCACCTCGATGGTCTTTCCCGACATCGAGGTCAATACATCGCCGGGACGATAGGCGTTGCCGCCGGGCATGTTCTCGGCGGCGGCGACGACGCAGATGACGTTGATCGGCAGTTGCATGTCGGCACAGGCTTCGAACGCCCCGACCACGCTGGCTGCGCCACCCATGTCGTACTTCATCTGTTCCATGTTCGGGCCGGGCTTGAGCGACAGGCCCCCGCTGTCGAAGGTGATGCCCTTGCCAACCAGTACGACCGGACGGGTTGCCTCGTCCGCGCCACGGTAGTTGAGCACGATCAGTTTTGAGCCTTGCCGGCTGCCGCGGCCGACCGCGAGCAGGGCCCACATTTCGAGTTCGGTCATGCGCTCCTCGTCGAGGACTTCCAGGCTGACATTCTCGTAGCTGTCTGCGATCTGCTGCGCCGTCCCGGCGAGGAAGTCCGGGTTGCAGATATTGGGCGGCAGGTTTCCGAGCTCCATCGAACGCAGGTAACCCTTGGCGATGCCGCTGGCCTCGGTCAGCGCTGCCTGCAGATCGCCGGCTGCGTTGAACGACGCCTCGCTCAATGGCTGCCTGTCATCGTCCTTGGGTTTCTTGGTGGCCGTGTAGCGGTAGTTGGCCTTTTCAAGGCCGACCGCCGCCTGGCGCAGGCGCCAGTATTCCGTGGTGCCCGGCACATCCATCTCGTGCAGGCAGATATGTGCATCGGTGCTGGCATGGTCCCTGAGGAAAGCGCCCGCACTCGCGCAGACGTTGTCGTAGCGGATACTGGTAAGTTTTTCGCGCTCGCCACAACCGATGACGAGAATGCGTTTCGCCTTCACGCCGTTGAGTCCGTGCAACAGGGTCGTCTCTTTCCAGTCCGTGTGCACGTCTCCGCTTTTCACCAGCTCCTGGAGCGCGCCGTCGCAGACCTGGTCGATCAATGCGGCTGAACCCTGCAAGGGCGCGTCTTCGAATACGCCGATGACCAGGCAGGCTGTTTCCCGGTCTGTTACCGGCGTAGTGTCTAGTGTAAATTTCATTAATTCGGGTCCTTTGCCGTGAACCCTGTCCAAATTTGACCGGCGGGTTCCATAACACTGCTAGAATGCGGACGAATCGGACATTCTACAAGATTTACACGCGAAGATACCAATATTGAGCATACTGCAAAGATACATATTTCGTGAGTGGTTCTGGACGGCGCTGGCTGTAAGCATTGTACTGGTCGTCGTTTTGCTCGGCGCCTATCTCAGCGACATGCTCAAGGACATTGCCGGGGGCCGGATACCGGCGGGGCTGCTGGGCGTGCAACTGGCGCTGCACCTGCCGGAAACGATGAACAATATCCTGCCGCTGGCGGGGTTTGTCGCCGTCATGTGGGGCCTGGGCCGCTTCTACCGCGACCAGGAAATGGCCGTCATGCGCTCGAGCGGCTTCAACTGGCGCAACCTGCTGAGGCCGCTGCTGAGCCTGGTGGCGCCACTGGCGCTCGCATTGCTGGTGCTGGGTTTGCTGGTTGCCCCGAGCAGTTCCCGGCTGGCCGAGGAAAAGCTCGAGGAAGCCTTTCGCTCGGCGGCGATCTGGGGCCTGCAGGCGGGCAAGTTTCACGTGCTCAAACGCGGTGACCTCGTATTGTATGCCGAAGCCATAGCGGAGGACGGCAGCACCCTCAAGAACATCTTCATCAAGCAACGCCACAACGACAGGGAGCAGGTCTGGGTGGCGCAGAAAGGCCGTTACTGGATGGATGCGGACACGGGCGACCGTTACCTGGTGCTCGAGGACGGCAAGGTGACGGATGTCGCCCCGGGAAAGCTCGACGTGCGGGTGCTGAGTTTTGCCCGCAACGACCTGCGGTTGCCGGAGCCCGAATTCCGTAAACGCAAAAATGCCAGGATCAATTCAGTGGCCTCGGCGGAACTGCTCGAAAACGGCGACAACGAATCCATTGCCGAGCTGCAGTGGCGTCTTTCGCCGGCCATCACGGTCGTGGTGCTGGGCCTGCTGGCAATACCGCTGGCGCATTCGGAGCCCCGCGAAGGCCGGGGTGTCAGGGTCGTGCTCGGGATCCTGGTGTACATACTCTATGGCAACCTGCTTTACCTGTGCCGCACCTGGGTGATCGAGGGCGCGCTCCCGACCTGGATCGGCATGTGGTGGGTGCACGCGCTCTTCCTCATCATCAGTTTTGTGTGGATCGGCCGCCAGGGGCGGTTCAAACCCAATCGTCATCAATGATCAGGACCGTTGACACATATATCGGCAAGGCGGCCATTCTCGGCATTCTGCTGGTGTGGGTCAGCCTCACGATCCTGATGATGATGTTCAGCGTGCTGGGCGAATTGCGCGCCACCACGGCCAATTACGGTGCGGCGGATGTTTTCTGGTTCGTGCTGCAGACCGGGCCAAGGATGGCCTACCAGATTTTCCCGGTATCGGCGCTGATGGGTTCCCTGCTCGGCGTCGGCAGCCTGGCGAGCGCCAATGAACTGGTCGCATTCAGGGTATCCGGCGTTTCGAGGCTGAGGCTGGCGGTCGCCGGCATTGCCGGTACGCTGATGATAACGGTACCGGTGATGGCCATCGGCGAGTGGGTCGCACCCGATGCCGAGCAGCAGGCCCGCGCCTATCGCCTGAGTCAACTGGTCGGCCAGGTCATCATCGGCGGCGAATCCGGGATGTGGATCAGGGACGGGAGTGACATCGTCAATATCCGCAGGCCGATGCTGACCGCCGACCGCGGGCAGCAATCCATCAGCTTCCAGGAAGTGGAGATTCATCATTTCGAAGGGTTTTCCGGGCTGCAGAAGATTACCCGCGCCGACAGCGCAACCTTCGATGGACACCAATGGAAACTCGAGGGTGTATCGAGCGTGGAGATCGGCAGATCGGGTGTCACTTCCAGCAGCAGCGAGCACGCCACCTGGGTTTCCGGGATCAAGCCGGAGTTGCTCGAGTCGGCCGTCACGCGACCGTTTTACCTGTCCATCAGGTCCTTGTGGGACCAGATCAGGTATCTGAAAAGCAATGGCCTGGATGACCGGATTTATCAATCCGCGATGTGGGAAAAGATCACCTATCCGTTTGCCATCGTCGCCCTGGTGCTCGCCGGCATGCCTTTCGTATTCGGCTCCTCCCGGCAACAGAATCACGGCTTCAGGCTGTTTATCGGCATGACGCTCGGTGGCGTTTTCATGCTGGTCAACGCGGGTGCGCAAAATCTCGCAACGGCATATTCGCTGCCGGTAGCCCTGGGTACGGCCATGCCATCCGCCATCCTGATGATTGTCGCGGTGACCATTTTGCGCCGTTCGGCGTGAGCACTGCATTCACGGACCACCCGGGACCACGCTGAACCGGGCGCTGCATTGTCGCCGGGGCCAGCGGATGCCCGTCGCGGTGTTTCAGTGCTTTGCGATTCTCACCAGCAGGGTTTGCGCGGCGAGGTCGTGCCAGGCGCGGTTGTGCGAGTCCGCCAATGCCCAAAATACGCCGAGGCCGAACAGGCCCAGCGAGATGCAACCGACGAGAAAGCGCAGCAGGCACCTCGGCCAGGTCACGGCCCGGTCATTGCCGCTGACCAGCATGATCCGCCAGGCGCGCATACCCATGGTCATGCCGCCGTAGCGCCAGCAACCGCCGAGGTAGGCGAAGCAGACCAACAACAACCAGAGTGTGAACCAGAAGTCCCGGAAGGCGATCTTGCCGGCGCCCCCAAAGGGCAGGGCGATCGCGGATGCGACGATCAATAGCGCCAACAGGACGATGCCGTCGTACAACATCGCCAGCAACCTGCGTGGCAACGTACACAGGGTTTGATCGGTCAATTTGACAGCTCTGTTCATTTCCAGTCCGAAGCTCCGGGGGACGACAGGCCGGACATGCCGTGGCGCCCCAGTTTACAGGCAAAACCGGGCGGTCACATATTTCCCCGGCCGATTACGTTATCATTGATGCCCAGTTCAGTTCATCTGTGCGGGATACAGCCGAGGATGTCAATGTGAAAACCGGGAATCAAACACCGCCGGCGGGCGCCGGGCAGGACCCGGTCATCGAACGGTTCCTGGACAACCTCTGGGCCGAGCGTGGCCTCAGCGACAACAGCCTGCAAAGCTACCGTCACGACCTGGTCAATTTACACAAGCGACTGGCCGGGCGCGGCCAATCCATGGTCGGGGCGACACGTGAAGACCTGCTGGCGATACTGGCCGCCGAGATGCAGCGGGGCAAGAGTCCCCGTTCACTTTCGCGTTACCTCTCGGCCTACCGCCAGTTCTATCGATGGCTGCTGCGGGAAGGGAAAATCGCCAGCGACCCGGTGGCATTGATCGAAAGCCCGAAAACCGGGCGGGGCTTGCCCAAGGCGCTGACGGAAGCGCAGGTCGAAGCCCTGCTCAGGGCGCCGGACACCGGCACCGTTCTGGGTCTGCGCGACCGCGCCATGCTCGAATTGATGTACGCCACCGGCTTGCGGGTCAGCGAACTGGTTAACCTGGAATTGTCCAATATCAACCTCAACCAGGGGGTCGTCCGGGTGATCGGCAAGGGGCGCAAGGAGCGCCTGGTGCCAATCGGCGACGAGGCGCACGAATGCCTGAAGGGCTACCTGTCGACGGCCAGGCCGGAGTTGTTGCAGGGCGCGCAGACCGACAGCGTGTTCGTCACCAACCGCAAGGCCGGCATGACGCGCCAGGCTTTCTGGTACATGGTGGGCCGCTACGCCGCTCAATGCGGCATCTCGAGGAAGCTGTCACCGCATATGCTGCGTCACTCGTTTGCCACCCACCTGCTCAATCACGGCGCCGACCTGCGCGTCGTCCAGTTGCTGCTCGGGCACAGCGATCTCTCCACCACGCAGATTTACACGCATATCGCCCGCGAAGGCCTGAAGCGCATGCACGAAGCCCATCATCCCCGCGGTTGAGTAAAAACGGGCGGCCTGTCGAATTTAGCGGTTGAACTTTTCTGCGCATACATGTCAAATGCAACCAGAGCACAGAGACTCATAAATTCCGGAGACAATAATGATTCGCACAGCGCCTTTGATTGCAGCATTGCTGACGTGTTTTTTGCTAACCACGGCGTATGCCGACACCACGGATGAACCCGGCTTCGACGCCGTTGAATCCAAGATTCGCACGCTGGTTCCAAATGCCAAGACCATCGCCGTTTCAGAAACCCCCATCAATGGCCTGCTGCAGGTGCAGATCAACAGTGACATCGTTTACGTGACCGACAACGGCCAGTACCTTTTGCAGGGTCAGCTCATGGAAATCGACACCCGCGAGAACCTGACCGACCAGGCCAAGTCCGGTATCCGCATGAGCCTTTTGAACGGTCTCAATAGAGACGATCAGATCACATTTGCGCCGGAAAATCCGAAGTATGATTTGCTCGTGTTCACCGATATCGATTGCGGCTATTGCCGGAAGCTGCACAGCCAGATAAAGGCATACAACGACGAAGGCATCGCCATACATTACATGGCGTTCCCGCGGGCCGGCATCGGTTCGGAATCGTATGACAAATTTGTCTCGGTCTGGTGCTCCGACAATCAGCAGGAAGCCCTGACACTGGCCAAGAACGGCACCGACCCGGTGCCGGCCAAGTGCCCAAACCCGATCGCCGACCAGTACGAGCTGGGCCGTGAAGTCGGCGTTACCGGCACCCCGGCGCTGGTCACCTCCGACGGTACGCTGATACCGGGGTACATGCCGCCGGAGCAGTTGCTGCAGCGGTTGGAATCCATGCAGGCGCAGGCTGAATAAACTTATATCCCGGCGCAGGCCGGGATCTCCCAACGATTCCGTTTTCTTTAACGAAGTTTTAGATGTGCGCTCTGCTATTCTGTTGGAGGTCCCGGCCTGCGCCGGGATGACAGTGCTTGTAGTTTGCAGGTAAATTCATTCTGAACCCTTT
>Ga0210074_1000754_pt1 | contig 10806 bp, 12 predicted proteins | sample China_Galinas_Co_FD_184860 | JGI IMG/M metagenome (GOLD analysis project Ga0210074, IMG submission 184860) | Wetland microbial communities from San Francisco Bay, California, USA, that impact long-term carbon sequestration -... | ecosystem: Environmental > Aquatic > Marine > Wetlands ... | reverse complement strand
CCCGCAGGTGACCGCGGTGCCCCAAGGTTTCGGCGCTGGCGACATATACCACTCCGTCTGCGTATGCCGGAGTGGTGGTCACGTTCTCTTTCTGCAGATCACTGGCCAGACTTTGTGTGTGGCTGGCCAGCCAGAGACAAAGACAGATAAACAGATACAGCGGGCGGTGTCGATTCATGTCTCCCTCGCTTTCATCAGTCAGATAACAGGCCTAGTCGGCGATATCATAGGTGCTGACCGGTTGGGCAGACAGGTCGATAAGCATATCCCCTGTTGCCTGGCCGGTTTCTGTTGTCCCAGCTGCAGACGGCTGTTCGAAGCCGCACAGGCTTTCGACCATGGCTTCGACCTCTCCCGGTCCCCGGGCCCGTGCCAGGACAAAAATTTTCAGGTCGTTGTCGGTGCGCAGGTCGTCATCGCCGTCAGGATTGTCGCGCAGGAAGATCTCGACAGGGAAGCCGTTGACCGTGTTGACCCAGACCGGCGCGTCCGGATAAGCGGGGCCTGCACCGGACAAGTAATTTCGCCATCCCCGGCTGTCGGCATAGCTGGCTGCCAGTGTCTGCCGGGCGGCTTCAATCCCAGCCTGCGCCGCCCAGAAAGCCTGTTCCCGTCTGTCCGCCGCGCCGGCCTGGCGGGTCGACTGCCAGATCTTTTCCGCCAGAATGTGAGACAGTGTCAGCAGCACCGCCAGCATCAGTACGACACTGACCAGGGCCATGCCGCGCTGGTTACAGGCCATGGTTCTTTACCTCGACCAGGCGTGTGACCAGCTGCCTGCGGAAGTGGTCACGAAACGGCCCGTAAACCTGGTTGGCCAGAGTATAGCTGCCGGTGTCGATGTAATCCCGGTCATGTCGCAAGCTGCGTACCAGCAGGCTGATCCGGATGCCGCGTACGTTTTTTGTGTCCGCCGGTTGATCGACCATGGCGCCGTCATCAAGCAGGTACTCAAACTGCAGACCATCGACGGCCTGATCGAGAATCTCACGGCTGGTGAAGTCATCCCGGCGCAGGCGCTTGCTTCCGGCAAAGGATTCCGCCTCGTAGATACAGGCGCGCAGGCCAAGGACTTCGGTGTCGGCAGAAACCGTCTCCCGGAGAGGTTGCTCAAGGTTCACTTCGAGGTCTGCCTGCTGCAGCGGGTAGCAGGTGTGTTGGCTGGCAAAGACCAGATGATTGATCGCCTCGGGCGCTGGCTGCAGCTCACGCGTTGAACCGGGGCTGCGATTGGGGCGACGATTCAGGACAACTGATGTCTCGCCGGCTTGTGCGGTTTGGGCAAGCCGCAGTGGCGGAGCGAAAGACACAGCTTTGACAAGCGTCAGTCGATCGTCGCCGTCGGCGACATCTTCGGTAACCAACGAAAAAGGCAAGGTTTCAATCGGATCGCCGGCCAGGCTGTCATGGGTCAGAATCAACGGCGCACCCTCAGCTGTCTGTGGCACGGGGCCGAGCAGAAAAGCAGCGTCGCGTATGTCGCTGGCCATGAACCGGATCAGGCGTTCGGCGCGGTCCTGAAGGTCGTTGCGGCTGATCTCGGCAAGAATGCGCGACTGGAAGTGAAGGATAACCTGCAGGATCATGATCCCGGCGATTGATGCGATGGTCATGGCGACCAGCAGCTCGATCAGGGTCATGCCGCTACAGCTGGCTGCTCTGTTCATGGTATCGAACGAACTGTCTGCAGCTGGTAACGGTGCCGACGATCCTGGTGCAGCCAGTCTGCGGTTACGGTTATTCTGCTCTGCCCGTCGGGGAGTCCGTCCGAATCAACTCTCTGTCGGATTTCGATACCACCCTCCTGGAGCGGTATTTCGGTCAATGCACCGAGACGACCATAATCGATGACCTGCAGTTCAGCCATCACTTCGCCGGCCAGCCGGCGCGCCCTGGCATGCAGGTTGAGGTCCCGGTTTGCCTGCATGTGGGTCAACAACAGCGGCAGCAACCCCATGCTGGCAACCAGGAAAATGACCAGTGAAACCATGACTTCAACCAGCGTAAAACCTGTTTCTCTCCTGACAGTAACCATTATTTCTCCCTCCTTGTTCAATACATATCCATTGCATAACAAATAACCTTCTGCTCAATCGAGTAGCCCACGGTCGGCCAGACTCACGTAGCGGCCGCTGCCGATGATGATATGATCCAGCACGCGCACTCCCATCAAGGTGCCGGCATCGCGCAATCGGCTCGTCAACTCCAGATCTTCACGACTCGGTGCAGGGTCTCCTGAAGGGTGATTATGAACAAAGAGAACCGCGGCGGCAGACTCGCGGATGACTGGCTGGAAAACTTCCCGGGGGTGCACGATGCTGGCATTAAGGCTTCCCTCGGAGACCTGGATCTCCCGCAGAACCCGGTTCTTGCTGTCGAGCATCAGGGTGAAAAACACTTCCTTTTTACGGTCGCGCAGACGTTCGTGAAAGTGAGCAAAAACCTCGCGGGAACTGGTGAAACGGGTTCCGGGCGTGAGAGAGGTTGCGGCGAAGCGGCGGGCCAGCTCGCCGAGAGCCAGGATTTCCGCGGCCTTGGCAGAGCCGATGCCGGGTAGTTCACAGAGCTCGGTCGCTGCAGCAGAGGCCATCGCACGTAATGAGCCGAAACGGTTCATCAGTTGGCGAGACAGATCAAGCGCACTGCTGCCACTGCCCGAATGACCCGTTCGCAGGATCAAGGCCAGAAGCTCGGTGTCACTGAGTGTTGCGGGACCTGACGAAAGTAGTTTCTCCCGCGGCCGGTCGGCCACGGGCCAGTCCTTGATGCAGGACATCGTCCCCTCCCCATGTTCAAATCATCCAATAAGCATGCAATAAGAAATATCAAACTACCATAAATGTTCCAGGATGCAAGTCTGATTGCAGAGACAGGTTGCCGATCCTGCTGGTTCAGCTTTGCTTTGTGGCCAATGAAATGCTTTAAACAAGCTTGAGGGGGACGACGTACCAGAGCACCGCCAGGTAATGACAGAGGCTGCCGGCGATCACGAACAGGTGCCAGATGGCGTGATTGTAGGGGATCCGGTCGATCGCGTAGAAGATGATGCCGACCGTGTAGCAAAGGCCCCCGGCGAACAGCCAGAGTACACCCTTGAGCGGCACCATGTTCAGCAGGGCTTCGAGGTCGACGACGATCAGCCAGCCGAGCGCGATATACAGGACCGGAGCGAGAAACGCCAGGCGGTGGGTCATGAAGGCTTTGAAAACCACCCCGACCACAGCCAGACCCCAGATCACGCCGAACAGGGCCCAGCCGCCGTCTTCACGCAGCGAGACCAGGGTAAACGGCGTATAGGACGCAGCGATCACCAGGAAGATCCCGGCGTGGTCGAGGATCCGGAAGACGTGGCGGACTCTTTGGCTGCGAAAGGAGTGGTAGAGCGTCGAAATGATATAGAAGAGGGTCAGGACGCTGCAGAAGACCGCCGAGCTGACAATCCGGTAAGGGTCACCGGTGCGTGAGGCAGCGACCAGCAGGATCACGAGACCGACCATGCTCAGCAGTGCCGCCACGCAGTGAGTCAGGCGATTGGCTCGCTCTTCCGCGACGCTGTAAGTAATCAGGTGATACTCGGGCATGTGCTGTCTCCGCCACTTTGAATCATCCTCTTATGATAGCAGAAGCGAGAACCCGATGCGGGGCAGGCAAAATTTTTGACTTTTCTTGTGCCGGTGGTCAATGTTATAGCTGCGCTGCACTAAAGCCGCGGGTTTCCTCTCCGGGCAGGCTTGTTACGTGCGATGATCGGGAGCAACGATGGCCAAACCCTGGATAACGCTGGACCGTATCGACACTGAGGAGGGCGAACTCGAACTGCGGCAACGTGGCGAGAAGGACTTTCTGATTACCGTCGGCGGGCTGGTGCTGATGAACAGCCTTGCCAACCGCTCCGAGATCGTCCTCGGCCAACTCGGCTGCCGGCATCTCGGCAGCCACCCGGCGCCCCGGGTTCTGCTGGGTGGCCTCGGCATGGGCTGCACGCTCAGGGCGGTCCTCGACTGCCTGCCGGCAACGGCCCGGGTGGTGGTCGTGGAGCTCAACCCGACGGTCCTCGAATGGTGCCGCGGACCGCTGGCCCTGCTGACCGACTCTGCTGTTGACGACCCCCGGGTCACGGTCGAAATCTGCGATGTTGCCGACCTGGTGCGCGACTGCGCGCAGGGAAATGAAAAGGGGATCTTCGACGCCGTGGTCTTCGACCTCTACAAGGGTCCGCACTACCGGACCGACAAAATCAATGATCCGCTCTACGGCAGCAAGGCGATCAACAACGTCCGCGCCTGTCTCAAGCCGGAGGGGCTGTTTACCGTGTGGGGGGAGAATTACGACGAGTGGTTTGATCAGCGCCTGCGTGCCGCAGGCTTCGCCACCCGCAGCGAACGTCCGGGGCGCGGCGGCTACAGGCACGTGGTGTTCGTGGCGAAAAAGGCGGCCGATAAACGCCGCACGGGGGAGTGATGCGAATCTGGGTTGATGCCGATGCCTGCCCCCGGGTGGTCAAGGAGATCCTGTTCCGGGCCGCGGAACGCAAGCAGGTGCAGCTGACCCTGGTGGCCAACCAGCCGCTACGCACCCCGCCGTCGCCATATATCGATACCATGATTGTTGCCGCCGGTTTCGACGTCGCCGATGACAGGATTGTTGAGCTGCTCAGCCCCGGCGACCTTGTGGTTACCGCCGATATCCCCCTGGCCGCAGCGACTATCGCAAGAGAAGGACATGCTCTCAACCCCCGTGGCGAGCTCTACACCCGAGACAATATCCAGGAGCGCCTCGCCGTGCGCAACATGCTCGATGAACTGCGCGGCTGCGGCATCGATACCGGCGGCCCGGCAGCCCTGAGTGCTTCTGACCGACAGGCCTTCGCCAATCAACTCGACAAATTTTTGGCCAGGATTTCCTGAGTAACGACTTCCCATGATTACCATGCCTGCCGAAACGATCGTCGTCCTCGACTTTGAAACCAGTGGCATCTCGCCCGACCACGGTGACCGGGCCATAGAGATCGGTGCCGTGATGTTGCAGCAAGGTCAGATCATCGACCGATTCCAGAGCCTGATGAACCCCGGCGTCCGGGTCAACAGCTTCATCGAATCCTACACCGGCATCACCAACCAGATGGTCCAGTCGGCACCAAAAACTGATAGGGTAATGCGTGATTTTTCCCGTTTCATCGGCGACCGGCCGCTGGTGGCGCACAATGCCTCATTCGACCGTCGTTTTCTCGACGCCGAGTTCCGGCGGATCGGCGCCCGGCGCAGCCAGGAGTTCGGTTGCTCGATGCTGACCGCCCGACGCATCTATCCCGACGCGCCCAATCATAAACTGGAAACCCTGGTGCGTTACAAGGGACTGCGCACCGATGGCACTTTCCATCGGGCCCTGGCTGATGCGGAGATGACCGCGCACCTCTGGATAAAGATGACCGAGGACCTGTGCGAAAGCTATGGCTTCGAGGAGGTTTCTTTCGCTCTGATGTGCGGATTGATGAAGGTCTCAAAAGGGAAGGTCGCCGACTACCTCTGCCGGTGCTCATGAAGAGTCGGGACGCCGGGCGTTAAAAATCGCAAGCCGATGATCAAGTCTGTCGTTGCGTCAATCGGGCTTTACGTTAAAATGGCTTTGCTTTGTGAGCGGTTTTTACTGTTCCGAGTTGTGGCCAAAAACAGGGGGCGATGATGAAAATCTTTGTTGTTCTGGGCAGTCTGAGTGCTTTCTCCGGGGTTGCTCTCGGCGCGTTCGGCGCCCATGGTTTGAAGGCCAAGGTGACGCCGGAGATGCTGACCGTCTGGCAGACCGGGGTCCTGTACCACCTGGTTCATGCCCTGGGCCTGTTGTTGGTCGGAGTCCTCTGTCACCTGATGCCTGAGGCTGCCACGGTCCGCAACGCCGGTTGGGCGATCCTGCTCGGCACCGTGCTGTTCTCCGGTTCCCTGTATCTCCTGGTCCTGACCGGCTTCAAACCGCTTGGCATGATCACCCCTTTTGGCGGGATTGCCTTCCTGGCCGGCTGGCTGTTACTCGCTGTCGCGGCCTGGAAATATCCAGGCTAAAAATTACCGAACACGTCACGGGTTGTATAACATCCCCCAATTCCATGACAGCAGCGGTTTTTTACCGGACAAGGGTATGAACCGCACCTGCATCTCGGGCAGGGTAAGGATCGCGCAGGTGTGGTTGAAAAGGGTGCTGCCGGGATTGATGACCAGGACATCGCCTAATTGCTCGGCAAAGACCTGGTGGGTGTGGCCGATCACCAGGACATCATAGGGAATCCCCTCCAGGGTGTCGCTCCAGTCGGCCACTTGTCTGCTGAGCAGAGAGCCTTCCTCATCGAGAAGCCTGATACCGTTCAACGACGAATCCGGCGGGCTGGCATGGACCATGTAGAGGGTCTTGCCGGCGAAAGTAAACTTCTCGGCTCCGTAAAGACTGCGCAGATATCCTTCGATTGGCCCGTTGAAGTGGTTCTCCTCCTCCCTACGCCTGAGGTGCCAGAGGTCATGGTTGCCGACGATGGCGCGACAGCCGCTTTTGATCAGCAAGGCCGCGGTCTGCTCGAGCTGTGAGCCGTAGCCGGCGATATCACCGGCGCAGAGAATCGCTTCAACACGCTCTTCGCTGAAGACCCGCAGTGCCTCCTGCAGGGGGCCGGCGGTAGCATGAACGTCACTTATCAGACCGATTTTGACCGACATCAAGAGCCTCGCTTAGCCAGGGATTCTGCCGACGGGACCCAGGTAGATGGTGAATTCGTCTTCGCCATCGACCTTGAGCAGCGCATCCATCTGCTCCTGGTGATAGGCGGCAATCGCGCAGGTGCCGGCACCGATTGCGGCGCAGGCCAGGTAGAGGTTCTGGCACAAATGGCCGACGTCCATGGCGATCACCCGGTGGGCGGCGATGTCGTAGCGCCACTCCATGCGATAAGGAATCACAGTCCAAACCAGGGTGACCGGCGCCGCCGCGACAAACCCCTGGCCAAGTGCCGCCCGGGCCAGCGTGACCGACAGGTTGTCTGCCGGGTGTTCGAAGACCAGCGCATGGTCCACCGGCAGGTAACGGTAGACGCCGATCTCAAGGGTTTCGATATTGCTCACCAGCAGGTAGGTTTCAAAGGCGTGGCGGCATCCGGCCGATGGCACCGTGCGCAGGGCGCTGCCGGGGGCGAGGATTTCGGTGATCCCCTGGGTGGCCCAGAGCAGCCAGGACAGTTCTGAGAGCGACAAGGATTGATCGAGAAAGCGGCGGTGGCTGCGACGCTGGCCGATTGCCTCAACCAGGTCCGTGCCGCGCAACGCATCGAAGCTGTCCCGTCCGGGCAGCGGGATCGGCCGCTGATCCTTCCGGGGTGGTTTCTGTAGCGGTGGCGGTGCCACCCCCCGGTTCTGGTCGGTTTGTGAAAAATCGATCTGCAGGCGCAAACTGTCCTTGAGGAAGGCCCGGTGTCGGTTGCGTTCGCTAGCGGTCATTATGGCTGCCTGTCAATGTAGGTTGATGAGTCACTTCAATAGTTTACCAGAAAATTTGGGGCGCGGAACAGGTCATGCCCAAGGCAAAATCCTCAAGGCGCCATAATCTTGGAAATTTTAGAGCTGTAGAGGTCAGTTCTGCCAACCCCGGATAACGAACCGGTTGCAAAGTTTCCAGTTTCATTTATCCTATGGGCAGTGCCTTTAATCAAATATTGAGCTTTTATGGATAGTCTGAAAAATCATTTTGATACGATCGTTATCGGTAGCGGCCCGGGCGGCGAGGGGGCGGCAATCATGCTCGCCAAATCGGGCAAGGCGGTTGCCATTGTCGAGAACCGCTTTCTCGTGGGGGGGGGCTGTACCCATCTCGGCACCATTCCGAGCAAGGCATTGATTCACGTGGTTCAGCAGTACGCTGAAGACAAGAAGCACCGCCTTTTCAACCGCGGCCGTCATCCCGGCCGGGTGACCCTTGATGACCTGATGGATGCGATCAACGACGTGGTCGCACAGCAGGTTCGCGACCGCGAAGACTTCTATGAGCGCAACCACATCGCGATCGTTGCCGGCCATGCCCGTTTTACTGATCCGCACACTGTCGAGGTGCAGGATGATACCGGCAACCTGCGACAGATGACGGCCGATCATTTCGTCATAGCCAGCGGTTCGCACCCCTACCATCCTGAAGATGTGCCTTTTGATAATCCCCGCGTGGTGGACAGCGATACGATTCTAAAGATGAATGAACTGCCCGGAACCCTGACCGTGTACGGTGCCGGGGTGATCGGTTGCGAGTATGCCTCGGCCTTCAAGAATATCGGCATCAAGGTCAACCTGGTCAACACCCGCGAACGCCTGCTCGAATATCTTGACGATGAGATCAGCAGTGCGCTGAGCTACTACATGCGCGATGAGCAGGGTGTGTTGATCCGCCAGAACGAGGAATACGAGCGGGTCGAGGTCAACGACGACGGCGTCGTCCTGCACCTGAAGACCGGCAAGGTGATCAAGTCGGACATGTTGCTGTGGGCCAACGGCCGCACCGGGAACTCCCAAGGTATGGGTCTTGAGGCCCTCGGCATTGAGCCGGACCATCGCGGCAATCTCGCTGTCAACGAGACCTACCAGACAGTGCAACCGCACATCTACGCGGTCGGCGACATCGTCGGCTTCCCCAACCTGGCCAGCGCCGCCTACGACCAGGGTCGGTTTGCCGGAACCCATATTGCCGAAGGCTCCTGTGACGAGCGCCTGGTACGGGATATTCCGACCGGGATCTACACCCTGCCGGAGATCAGCTGCCTCGGTGGCACCGAGCGCGAACTGACCGAGCAGCGCATCCCCTACGAAGTCGGGCGGTCCTTCTTCCGTAACCTGGCCCGTGGCCAGATCACGGCACACAAGGCCGGAATGCTCAAGCTGCTCTTCCACCGTGAGACGCTGGAGATCCTCGGTATCCACTGCTTTGGTCACAGCGCCACGGAAATCCTGCACATTGGCCAGGCGATCATGGCCCAGCCGGCACCGCACAACAACATCAAGTATTTCATAAACACGACCTTCAACTATCCCACCATGGCCGAGGCGTACCGGGTTGCCGCGTTGAACGGTTATAACCGGTTGTGAACTGGGGCCAGGGGCTGGCCGCTGGCAAGACCCGATTCCTTAATGGATCAACCGGCTACCGTCTTCATCTCCAGACCCGGATTCCCTTGCTTTTTGTCATCAATTTCCATACTATCCTGCCAGGTCTTTCCCGCCTGATATTCCGCTGAATTCCAGGGAGATAACTTGATTTCAAATTGCGATCCTGCCGCATCCTGCGGTGGGGATTTTTCTGCCAATCTGCCATTGATCGAGGGCTTTGCATGAGACTGCCGGAGCTCAATCCTCAACAGCTTGAAGCCGTTCTGCATACCGAAGGGCCATTACTGCTCCTGGCCGGCGCCGGTTCGGGCAAGACCAAGGTCGTCACCCACAGGGTCGCGCATCTGGTTGGAGAAAAACAAGTTGATCCGGAGCATGTCCTGGCGGTCACTTTTACCAACAAGGCCGCCCGCGAGATGCAGGAGCGGGTCGCCGGCCTGGTCGGTAAAACCAGGGCCGAACGCATCCAGGTATCAACCTTCCATTCGCTTTGCTGCGGTATTTTGCGAGCCGATATCGAGCACCTTGGCTACAAGCGCAACTTCAGTATTTACGGGACGTCCGACCAGCAGCGCCTGATCAAGGACCTGATGAACGATATCGACCCGGGCCACGGTCTGAAGGCCGACACGATCCTGTGGCAGATCTCCGATGCAAAAAACCGGCTGCTGCCGCCGGAGAAGTTCGGTCCCTTCATGAAGGGCGACCTGATCGGCGAGATGGCAAAAGCTGTTTATCCCGAGTACCAGAAGAGCCTGAAGAGTTACAATGCCGTCGATTTCGATGATCTGATCATGCTCGTGGTCCGCCTTTTCGACACCTTTCCCGAGGTGCAGGCGCGCTACCAGGAGCGTTTCCGCTACATCATGGTCGACGAGTACCAGGACACCAATGCTGCCCAGTTCGCCCTGATGCGACGGTTGGCGGCCCGATGGAACAACTTCTGCGTGGTCGGCGACGACGACCAGTCGATCTACGGCTGGCGCGGCGCCGAACCGGGCAACATCCTCGACTTCGAGCGCCACTTTGCCGGTGCTCGCGTGATCAAGCTCGAGCAGAATTACCGCTCCACCGGTCACATCCTGAATGCCGCCAACACGGTGATCAAAAACAACCACAAGCGCAAGGACAAGGCCCTCTGGACCGCCGGCGCAGAGGGGGATAAAATCGGCGTGGTCAAGTGCGTCGATGCAGAGGATGAAGCCCGGGCGGTGATCGAGCGTATTCACCACAATAAACGCGAGCGGCGCATGGCCTACCGGGACCACGCGATCCTGGTCCGTACCAACGCCCAGACCCTGGTCTTTGAACAGGAGCTGCGTTTCGCCGAAATCCCCTATGTGCTGATCGGCGGCCAGCAGTTCTTTGACCGCAAGGAGGTCAAAGACGCCATCGCCTACCTGCGCTTCATCGTCAACCCGTTTGACGAGGTCAACCTGCTGCGCATCCTCAACTATCCGCGCCGAGGTATCGGCCGCACCACCGCCGACCTGCTGATCCGCACCTCGGTCAGCAGCCGGGAGCCGCTCTGGAAAGTGACTCGTCGTGCCCGCACAATTGGCGGCATCAACGCCGCAGCCGCAGTGGCCTTGGAAAAATTCGTCGACCTGATCGAAGAGCACAAGCGCAACTTTCACGGCGGTAGCCGTCTCGCGGCAACGGCCAGGCAACTGTTTTCCGC
>Ga0210074_1000753_pt1 | contig 10809 bp, 10 predicted proteins | sample China_Galinas_Co_FD_184860 | JGI IMG/M metagenome (GOLD analysis project Ga0210074, IMG submission 184860) | Wetland microbial communities from San Francisco Bay, California, USA, that impact long-term carbon sequestration -... | ecosystem: Environmental > Aquatic > Marine > Wetlands ... | reverse complement strand
GCCATGCATTCTACCGCTGCGCTTGGGTGTCCAGGCGCTCGTTTAACGAAACCCTTGCCAAGGATATCGGCATCAGCCGTGCCGAAGCAGAGCGTGAGGCGGATCGGCCATTCTGGGATTGTAACCGCCAGGTTGATTGCGTGTTGACACGGGACGGGAAAAGTGACTCTTTTACCGACCCCTCACCGCCCAAACGCTGCCTGCCTGCCCACTGATGGCATCCTCAAATTTCTTCGAAGCGGTTCAGCGCGACATTTTTGCGTGCAGCTTGCGGATTAAATATCCGTCCATTCATGGCGATATAGACCCCGGCAGAAAGAGTCTGTGCCGCCATCATGGCGCTGGCAATATTGAAGATTGCATCGGTGAGGCGAAAGCGTGCCGGTTGCATGGCACCAGTTAGGACAATGGTTTTGTCCGAAATCCCGACCAGGGCCTTGGCGGTGTCGATCATGGTGTCGGTCCCGTGAGTGATGACGATATGCGTTGCGCAGGAGCTCTGCACCGCTTGCCGAATGGTTGCGCGGTCCTCATCGGTAAGTTCAAGGCTGTCTTTACGCATCAGCGAGGTAACCTGGTAATCGACGGTCAGGTTGGCTTCGCGCAGAACTTCGACTATTTGTGGCTCGCCAACTTCGAAGGTACTCTTTGAATCGAAATAGACCTTGTCGATGGTGCCGCCGGTGGTGAATATTTCAAGCCGCATATCTTCTCCCTAATACTGAAACCTAGTTAAATCTATACAGCATCGATTACTTGTCAATATAACTGCTGTAGAAATTGTTAGCCAAGAGATTAATTCTAATTCCGGTGGTGCTGTGCCATTTCCCGGGCTGAAAATGAAAAGGACGCCCGAACGGGCGCCCTTTTCACGGTTTATGGAGAGTGAAATCAGGCCTGCGGACCAGCCTGGGTGTAATCAAAGTCTTCATTGACGCTGGTGTATTTTTTGAAATTCTCGATGAACATGCCGGCCAGTTTGTTGGCTGTGTTATCGAAGGCCTCCTTATCCGTCCAGGAGTTGCGAGGATTAAGCAGGTTGGTCTCGACACCCGACAGGGTCTTGGGAATGTTGAGCCGGAACCAGCGGGTCTGATCGAACTCAACGTCGTTGATGCTGCCGTCAAGGATTGCATCGATGCAGGCTCGGGTTGCCTTGATACTCATCCGTTTGCCGACGCCGTAGCCACCGCCAACCCAGCCGGTATTGACCAGATAAGCGTTGACGTTGTACTTCTCCATCTTCTCGCCGAGCAGCTTGGCGTATACCGTCGGGTGTAGCGGCAGGAAGGCTTCGCCGAAGCAGGAAGAGAATGTTGCCTGTGGCTCGGTAACGCCACGCTCGGTGCCGGCGACCTTGGCGGTATAGCCGGAGAGGAAGTAATACATTGCCTGTTCCTTGGTCAACTTGGAGACCGGCGGCAGCACACCGAAGGCGTCGCAAGTCAGGAAAATAATGTTTTTCGGGTGCCCGCCCTTGAGACTCGGGTCGTGGTTCACGATATGTTCGATCGGGTAGGAAACCCGGGTGTTTTCGGTCTTGGCGTCGCTGTCGAAATCAATCACGCCGTCATCATCGGCGACCACGTTTTCAAGCAGTGCGTTACGCTGGATGGCCTTATATATCTCCGGCTCGTTCTCGGCGCTCAGGTTGATGCACTTGGCATAGCAGCCACCTTCGAAGTTGAAAATACCGTCGTCGTCCCAGCCGTGTTCGTCGTCGCCGATCAGTTTGCGATGAGGGTCGGTGGAGAGAGTGGTCTTGCCGGTACCCGAAAGGCCGAAGAAGAGTGCCACATCACCATCTTTGCCGACGTTGGCCGAGCAATGCATGGAGAGGATTCCCTGCAACGGCAGCCAGTAGTTCATCATCGTGAAGATGCCTTTTTTCATTTCGCCGCCGTACCATGTGCCACCGATGATGGCGATGTTCTTCTCGATGTTGAAAACGACGAAGACCTCGGAGTTGAGACCGTGTTGTTCCCACTTCTGGTTACTCAGGCTGCAGGCGTTGTATACGGTGAACTGCGGCGCGAAGTTTTCGAGATCGCTTTGACTCGGGCGGATGAACATGTTCTTTACAAAGTGGGACTGCCATGCGAACTCGGTGACGAAGCGAACCGAGGTGCGGGTCTTTTCATTGGCGCCGCAGAAACCGTCGGTCACATAAAGGTCCTTGGCGGAGAGGTATTCGATAACTTCGCCATAGAGCTCGTCGAAAACTTCGGGTGCCATCGGCTGGTTGATTTTGCCCCAGGCAATGTTTTCAAAGGATGGTTTCTGATGGACAAAATACTTGTCCTTGGGGGAGCGGCCGGTAAATTTACCGGTGTCCACCATCATGGTACCGTTTTCGGCAATGGAACCTTCGTTGTTGCTCTTTTCCAGTTCGAAGAGCTCATCGTAAGAGAGATTGTGCCGGATCTTGCCGATACTTTTCAGTCCGAGGTCCTGGGCGCTGAGGTTTGACATTTTGTGACTCCCTGAGTTTGCTGCTGTAGGTTTTGTAAAAAAGAACAGGCCTGTCACCGAATATTTCCAGTAACAAGCCAGATACTAACGATCTCTTTCAGGCGCTATATCTATAACTATATCCGTCTACTATAAAGCGTCCTTGTCGAAAAATCAATGGGCTCATTTGGTGCGAATACCGATGTGGTGACACTGTTATAACCTTGTTGAGAGGCTACCGAATGCGGCACTCTAGCAAATTTAGCCAGAATAAAAAAGAAAAATTTTCGCTAAAAACAACAGTTGTTGTATTCGACAGTGGTCAATTCCGTAAACCTACGGTTTTAATGGGCTCTGGATTGCAGATAGGCAACGAGTTGCCAGATCTGCTGTTCGCTGAAATGAGCTCCCCAGGCGGGCATGACCGAGCCCTGAGAACGGTAGGGCTCGACTTGTTTGCCGACCTCGATGCGCCAGAAGAGATACGCCGGATCAATCTCCCGGTAATGGATGTCAGTGAAATCCGGGGCCGGTGGTTGAAAGAAAACAGCACGATCAGATCGTCCCTCGCTCGGTTTGCCATGGCAAGCGGCACACTTGCTCATGAACAGCTGCTGGCCGAGATGGAGTTGGTTTGTGTCCGTCATCAGGCCGGGTGGCATCTGCCTGTCCGGGTAAGTCACTTTGTTCTCCTCGCACCCGGTTACAAGAAGTGCCGTTACAGCGAGTGCAACAGAAATGATTACGTAACGGTTTGAGCCTCTCATTTTGCGTCTCGTGTTTCGTACCGGATTTCCCATCCCTGCAGCTCCTCCAGGACCTTGGCGACGACCTCGTCTACCGCCGCTTCAACAGAAACGGTCAGCTCAGTGCCCATCTCGATACATTCGGGCTGAACGCCCCAGACCACCAGCTTGGTTGGAACGTGGCCCTGCAGCTCGGCCACGGCAAGCAGATCCTGCAGACCCATCTGGTGGACCGAGAGCTTGCTGGCAAATGCTCGTGGCACCTCTTCACCTTCCAGCCGGAAGATCCTGCCGGGCTTGTCGCGCATGTCGAGGGCATCGATGATCAGGAGGGATTCCACGTTTTCCAGGTGAGGCAGCAGGTCGAGGCCGAGGGTGCCGCCGTCAATCAAGCGGATTTTCCCCTGGAAATGGTAACGGGATGAAAGTGTGTTGATCACTTTCACCCCGAAACCGTCATCCGTCATGATCGAATTGCCCAGTCCAAGGACCAGGGTTGACATCAAAGGTCCTCCGGTTCGATGAAACGGTAACCACTGAAGATACCGCTCATGGTGCCGTTGCGCATCTTAACATCCATCAGCCAGCCGCTGTAGATATGGTTGATAATAAAGCCGGCCAGCAGCCACATGACGCCATGGTGAAGCAGGCGCAGCCACTGGTTTCCGACCAGCACATTAACCCAGCCGAAAATTCCATTCCAGAAACCACCCGGGTCGAATTGACCATACATGGCAAATCCCGAGACAATCTGGAAGATGAAGAGGGCGAAGATGCCGATATAGGCTGTTGCTGCGACCGGGTTGTGACCGACCTCATAGGTAATCTTCTTGCCGGTGAAGGTGTAGTAACGGAACATCTTGATAAAGTTTTTTCTTCCATCAGCGGTTATCCATGGAATAAAGGCTTTCCAGGAGGCGTGCTGGTTGCCGACGAACATCCAGATGATGCGTGCTACGACTGACACCGTGAAGAGGTAAGCGAAAGAAAAGTGCAGAAACCGCATCCAGCCCATGACGTACATCGATGAGTCCGGTGCCGTTATGAACGGACTACCAATATATAAGCCGGTGATCGACAATATGATCATGGAGATCACGTTGATCCAGTGGCAGATCCGAACCGGCCATTGCCATACATAGTGTATCTCAAGCATGGTGTGCGCCTCCTTCCTTTAGAGGACCCGAACCTTGACGATCTCCGTCCCCTTGCCGTCCATGACATGTACGGCGCAGGCCAGACAGGGGTCGAAGGAGTGGATGGTCCGCAGGATTTCCAGCGGGTTCTCCGGGTCGGCAATCGGGGTGCCGATCAGGCTTGATTCGTAGGGGCCCATCTGCCCTGCTGCGTCTCGCGGACCGGCGTTCCACGTCGAGGGGACCACTGCCTGGTAATTGGCGATTTTCTGGTTCTCGATGCGAATGAAGTGGCCGAGGGCGCCACGTGGGGCTTCGTGATAACCAAAACCCTGGGCCTCTTTCGGCCAGGTGGCCGGGTCCCACTTCTCCTTGTTGAATACTTCTAGGGTGCCGCGCCCCATGTTGTCGGTCAGCTGATCGAGCCAAATCTCGTTCTTCTGGGCCAGCAGCAGCGCATCGACACCGCGGGCAGCGGTGCGGCCGAGCGTTGAGAAGAGCGCGGTCGCGGGGGCATTCAGCTTGCCGAGGACGAAATTGACCGTGTCGACAACCTCTTTTACGCCGGAAGCGTAGGCGACCAGCACGCGCGCCAGTGGGCCGACTTCCATCGGTTGGTCCAGGTAGCGCGGAGACTTGACCCAGGAGTATTTGCCGTCGGTATCGAGGAACTCGTATGGCGGCTTCGGGCCGGTGTAGTTGTTGCTCGTTTCGCCCTCGTAAGGGTGCAGTCCCTTGTCGTCGCCCTTGGAATAGTTGTACCAGGAGTGGGTGACGTATTCGGTGATCTTCTTCTCGTCCATCTCCATGACATTGGCCAGATCTTTGCCCATGATCACACCGCGCGGGAAGAACAGGCTACCGGTGCCGGGGCTGTTGTCCATCGGGAAGTCGCCATAAGAGAGGTAGTTGCCAACGCCGCCACCGATCCCGGCCCAGTCGAGGTAGAAAGGTGCAACGGCCAGCAGGTCGGGGATGTAGACCTGCTCGACGAAAGCGCGGGCCTTGCGTAACAGTTTGCGGATGTAAGCGATCTTGTCGGCGTTGATGGCGTTCTGGCTGTTCGGGTCAACCGGGATCGCCATGCCACCGACCAGGAAGGTCTGCGGATGCGGGTTCTTGGAGCCGAGGATGGCGTGAATCTTGATGACATCCTTCTGCCACTCGAGTGCTTCCAGGTAGTGGGCAACCGCCATCAGGTTGGCTTCCGGCGGCAGCTTGTAGGCGCTGTGTCCCCAGTAGGCGTTCTGGAATGGGCCGAGTCGGCCGGTACCGGCAAACGCGGCGACCTTGTCCTGGACGCCCTTGAAATAGGTCACGCTTGACAGCGGCCAGTTGGAGATAGACTGTGCCAGCTTGGCGGTGGCTGCCGGATCAGCGGAGAGAGCACTGACGATATCCACCCAGTCGAGGGCGTGCAGGTGATAGAAGTGAATCACATGATCCTGCACGTTCTGGATGCCCATGATCAGGTTACGGATCAGGCGGGCATTGTCCGGAATCTGGATGTTCAGGGCGTCTTCCACGGCGCGGATGCTGGCCATCGAGTGAACCGTGGTACAGACCCCGCAGAAACGCTGGGTAAAGTGATGGGCATCACGGGGATCGCGACCCTTGAGGATCGTCTCGATGCCTCGGAAGGCCGTTGAGGAACTCCAGGCATCCACGATCTTGCCACCATCAATCTGCGCTTCGATGCGCAGGTGACCTTCTATACGGGTAATTGGATCAACGGCAATTCTTTTGGCCATCGGTTAGTCCTCCTTTACGACCTTGTCTTCTTCCATGGCATCGCCCTTGCGGAAGCAGCTAGCCACTCCATGGATGCCGAAGGCCACTGCGGTGGCCGCCGCCAGACCGATACCGATCTTGTCGGCCGTATCTTCAATTCCAAAACCGGGGACCTTGGGCAGGCGCCGGTAGAAAGGACTCATGGTGTCCCAGAAACCCGGCTCCGAACAACCGATGCAGCCGTGTCCGGCCATGACTGGCCAGGAGGTGCCCTCGTTATAACGTATGGTGGGGCAGTTGTGGAAAGTCTCCGGACCCTTACAGCCAAGCTTGTAGAGGCAGTGCCCCTGGCGGTGTCCGGGGTCGCCGAATGATTCAGCGTACTGGCCGGCATCGAAGTGACTACGCCGCTCGCAGTTATCGTGAATCCGCTTGCCGTAGCCGAATTGTGGTCGACCGAGGCGATCAACCGCCGGCAGTTTGCCGAAGGTCAGGAAATACACAATGGTTGCAGTCAGGTTCTCGGTATTGACCGGACAGCCTGGGAGGTTGACGATCGCGGCACCAGGAACCAATTCGCTGACCGATTTGGCATCGGTGGGATTCGGTGCCGCGGCGGGGATACCACCGAAAGTAGCACATGAACCAACCGCGATCGTGGCCGCGGCATTCTGCACCAGCTTCTTGCAATCTTCCACGGCGCTTTGTCCGCCGATTGTGCAATAGCCGCCATCGGCGCCGGTCGGGATTGAGCCTTCGACGATCAGGATATACTGGCCCTTGTACTTCTCCATGGCGTCATGCTTCGATTTTTCAGCCTGGTGACCGGCGGCAGCCATGATTACCTCTGCATACTCAATGTCCAGCAGGTCCAGGATGATTTCACCGGCGGTCGGCTGGTTGGCGCGCAGGAAGGCTTCCGAATCACCGGAGCAGCTCTGGTATTCCACCCAGATGACCGGCGGCCGCTTGTCTTCGACAGCCCGGGCGACTTGCGGCAGCATCGTGATCGGTAAAGCCAGAGCGGCGGTTGTTGCCGTGCAGAACTTGATAAAATCGCGACGGCTGATCCCTCTGGCCTCCACGCGTTGGAGGATTTCCTCGGGAATCTGAGGGGTGACTTCCAGGTCTGTTTTCATGGAATGACCTCCTTTCGGTGACATATGACTCAAAAGTACAAACGTATTAAATTCAACATATTACGATTAAGCGTCAAGGCCCGGTTGCGCAATACTGTTCTCTTTGATAAATGTTAAAACACTGTTTTGTCAAGTAAAAACCCGGTTATGCTGAAAATCTTTTCATCCATCTGACGTGGGCGCTTGTTTAATGACAAATACTGTTATTAACGTCATTAAATATATCTCATTTTTTATAAAATACCAGAAATCCAGTTCGATAATTTCATCCGGCCATTTTCCCGCGTGCTGTTATAATTAACGATCAACCATGCTATGGCGTTGCCTATGTACAGACTTATTGAACACACAGCGGATATGGGGATCGAAGCAAGGGCGAGGTCCCTCCCGGACGTTCTCGGGGACATGGCAAAAGGGTTGAAAGCCCTGATGTTTGGTGAGAGCCGGGTCCTTGCAAAACTGGATACCGAGATCGCGGTCCAAGCCGAAAACCTTACCGAACTGCTGGTCTGTTGGCTGAACGAGGTCGCCTACTGGAGTGAAAAGAACAACCTGATCCCGGCAGATTTTCGTATCGAGCAGCTCAGTGATACAACCCTTCGGGCGACTGTTTCAGGCGAGCCCTTCGACCCGATGCGTCACACCTTTGAGCGACAGGTCAAGTCGGTTACCTATCATCAGGCCTGTCTGGAAGAAATTCCGGGAGGCTGGTATGCCAGGGTTTACGTCGATCTTTAGGATTAGATTATGAGTATCAGGGTTCAACAGATCGACGCATGTCGTTGGCGCATTCCGCGTCAGGGAGACATGCGTACCGACGGCCTGGTTTTTGCCTCGGAGAAGATGATGCATGACCTGCGTCGAGAACAAGCCCTCGAACAGGTCTGCAACGTGGCAACCCTGCCCGGTATCGTCGGCCCGTCGATGGCGATGCCCGATATCCACTGGGGGTATGGCTTCCCGATCGGCGGGGTTGCGGCGTTCGATGCTGAGGAGGGCGTTGTCTCTCCCGGGGGTGTCGGCTACGATATCAACTGCGGGGTGCGGCTGCTGCGCAGCAACCTTGATGCCGGTGAAATTCGCCCACATCTCAAGCGTTTGGTCGACGAGCTGTTTCATAACGTGCCATCCGGGGTCGGTTCCCATCGTCAGGATTTCAAGTTGTCTCTGTGCGAAGAAGAAAATGTCATCGTCAATGGAGCAGCCTGGGCAGTCCGGCAGGGTTTTGGTCAAGCTAGCGACCTTGAATTTATCGAGGGACGGGGAGCCATTTCCGGTGCGGACCCGGAGATGGTCTCTGCGCGCGCCATGGAACGCGGTCGTGCGCAATTGGGAACGCTTGGCAGTGGCAATCACTTTCTCGAGATCCAGCAGGTCGAAGTGATCTACGACAAGAGCGCAGCTGACGTGCTTGGTCTTTGCCCTGGTCAGGTGACGGTCAGTGTTCACACCGGCAGCCGGGGGTTCGGTTACCAGGTCTGTGACGATTATCTCAAGATCATGCTCAAAGCGGCCCGCAAGTACAGCGTCACCCTGCCCGATCGTCAGCTCTGCTGCGCCCCCTTGCAGAGTGATGAGGCCCGCAGCTACCTGGCTGCCATGGCCTGTGCCGCAAACTTTGCTTTCGCCAATCGCCAGATGATTACTGCCTGGGTGCGTGAAACCTTCGAGCAAGTTCTGAACAAGGGCCAGTCCGAGTTGCGACTCGGCGTTATCTACGACGTTTGTCACAATATTGCCAAGTGGGAGACGCACCGGGTCGACGGTAAAGAACGCCGACTCTGTGTACATCGCAAGGGGGCGACCCGGGCTTTCCCGCCGGGACATGCCGAGATCCCGGAGGCGTATCGTCAGATCGGTCAGCCGGTTCTGATCCCGGGAGATATGGGGCGTTATTCCTACGTGCTGACCGGTACTGCCGGAGCCTATCAAGAGACTTTCGGCTCCACCTGCCATGGTGCCGGGCGCCTGATGTCCCGGCAGGCAGCGAAAAAAGCCGCACGTGGCCATGACCTGATCGGGGAGCTGGCTGCACAGGGGGTCCTGGTGCGGGCCGCCGGTCGCGCCACGCTGGCCGAGGAGATGCCGGAGGCCTACAAGGATGTTGCCGACGTTGTGGACGTGGTCCATCGAGCAGGAATTGGACATATTGTCGCCAGGTTGAAGCCGATGGCGGTTGTTAAGGGATAGGTACGAGAAGCGCGTGGCTGTAAAAAGCAAACACAAAGGGGATAAAATGAAAGTATTCGTGACAGGCGGGACGGGATTTGTTGGCAGGGAGATATTGGGTCAACTGCGCTCAGCCGGGCATGAGGTCCGGGTGTTGGTGCGTGAAGGTTCTCAGGACAAGCTGGCCGAGCATCAGGATGTTCAGTGTCATATTGGCGATCTGACCGATGCCGACAGCCTGGTCGGTGCCTTAAAAGGCTGCGACGCGGTCATTCACCTGGTCGGGATTATTCGGGAGTTCCCCGGGCGAGGTATTACGTTCAGAAAAATGCACGTGACCGCGACGGAAAATATTCTCCAGGCTTCTGTCGAACAAGGGGTGCGGCGTTTTCTGCACATGAGCTCAAATGGCACCCGTGAGCGAAGCAGTACGGCCTACCATCGAACCAAATGGCAGGCAGAGGAACTGGTTCGTGCCAGTGGGTTGGATTGGACAATCTTCCGGCCCTCGTTGATCTTCGGCCGTGGCAGTGAGTTCGTCAAGATACTGACCGAACTGATCCGCAGAGTGCCGGTCGTGCCGGTGCTTGGTGACGGCCAATACCGTATGCAGCCGGTCTCGGTTGTCCAGGTGGCGCAGAGCTTTGTCATGGCTCTGGGGATCCAGGAATCGATTGGCGAGATGTATCATCAGGGCGGCAGCGAGAGTTACACCTACGACGAAATCCTCGATCTGACCGCGCGTGCCATGGGCAGGAAACAGCCGACCAAGGTGCACCAGCCGTTGTTCATGATCAAGCCGATGATCAAAATGTTGCAGGGTTTCGAACAGTTCCCGATTACCGAAGGCCAGCTGAAGATGCTGATCGAGGGAAATGTCTGTGATCCGGATGAGTGGGCGCGGGCTTTCGGGTTGGTCCCGATCAGTTATGCGGAGGGGATCGGGGAGTGCGTTCAGGGTTGAATTACGGGGCCACCATCCTTGATTGTATGGTGGCCTCGTTTTTTTTCAGGCGATAATTTTAAAAGCAAAACAAAATCAAAACCAGGACCCGGGGGTCGCGCCCCCCGACAGCGCCTTACTCTTATGCTGGCTCAAAAGAGTAAGCAGAAAAGGGCCTGCGCTGCGCTGGGCATGTCTGGCACGTCAAGGCGGCAACCTCAATTCAGATTATACTATCCGATTAAGTGGCTACATTTCACCCGCAGGATCCGAGGCTCTTGAGAGCCTCTCCCTCTGTGTAGAATTGCATCGATCGATGTGTTGTTTAGCTTTTCTCTTGTAAGTGACATTGCAAGGGAGGCCCCCCTGTAACGGGCCGGCTTATTAAGCTCCGTCGTTATTGGATGTCTCAGAAACCTGGCAAAGGAGATGCCCTCCGCAAGGAGCAGGCACTTTTGCATACTTTTGTTGCCGGACAAAAGTATGGCGTCGGG
>Ga0210074_1000752_pt1 | contig 10811 bp, 7 predicted proteins | sample China_Galinas_Co_FD_184860 | JGI IMG/M metagenome (GOLD analysis project Ga0210074, IMG submission 184860) | Wetland microbial communities from San Francisco Bay, California, USA, that impact long-term carbon sequestration -... | ecosystem: Environmental > Aquatic > Marine > Wetlands ... | reverse complement strand
ACATCATGACGCTGGGCGGCATGGCCGCCGCTGTGGGGCTGATCATCGACGACGCCGTCGTGATCGTGGAGCACATCACCCGCCGGCTGCGCAGCGGCAGCGGACCGGAAAGCGACCGGGTGATGCGGGCGACGGCCGAGTTCACCCGGCCGCTGTTCGGGTCTTCCGCCTCCACGATCATCATCTTCACGCCTCTCGCGTTTCTCACCGGCGTGACCGGGGCGTTCTTCAAGGCCCTGTCACTGACCATGGCCGTCAGCCTGGTCATCTCCTTCCTGATAGCGTGGCTGGCAATCCCCGTCGTGGCGGCTCATCTGCTGGGGCCAAAGGATGCCGAACAGGAGGAGCACGGGGCGGTGACGCGGGCGGCTCACCGGCTCTACGCCAGGCTGATGCACCGACTTTTAATGCGGCCGTGGCTGGTTGCCCTCGTGATCATCCCGACGCTCGGTCTGGGTTATCTTGCCTATCAGAACCTGGGTTCCGGCTTCATGCCGGTGATGGACGAGGGCGGCTTTATCATCGACTACAATGCCCGCCCCGGCACGTCGCTGAAGGAAACCGACCGGCTGTTGCGACAGGTCGAAGCCATCCTCCATGAAACGCCCGAGGTGCAGAGTTACTCCCGTCGCACCGGTCTGCAATTGGGCGGCGGGCTCACCGAAGCCAATTCCGGCGATCTGTTTGTGCGCCTCAAGCCTCTGCCACGCCGCCCGCTGGAAGAGGTCATGACGGAGGTGCGCCGGCGCGTGGAGCACGCGGTGCCGGGGCTGCAGATCGAAACCCTCCAGCTCATGGAAGATCTGATCGGCGATCTCACTGCCGTTCCCCAGCCCATCGAGGTGATCATTTTCTCCGATGATCCGGGTGTATTGGAAACCACCGCCCGGGCCGTCGCCGAAGGCATCAAGACGGTCGACGGGGTCGAGGAGGTCAAGAGCGGCATCGTTCTGGCCGGCGACGCGCTGGACATCAAGGTGGATCGCGTCAAGGCCGCCCTGGAAGGCATGGACCCCGACGCGATCACCCGGCAGCTGAACGACCTGCTGACGGGCAACGTCACCACGCAGATTCCCCGCGGCCCCAAACTGATTGGCGTGCGCGTCTGGACCGCCGGGGACGTGCGGGCCACAGTGCCGGATCTGGAGAAATTACTGCTGCGGGCGCCCGATGGTCACCTGTTTCCGCTGAAGCGCGTGGCAACACTGCAGAGTGTGACCGGGCAACCCGAGATTACCCGCGAGGATCTGAAACGCATGGTGGCGGTGACCGCCCGCATCAGCGGCCGCGACCTGGGTTCCACGATCCGCGACGTGCAGACTGTGCTGCAGCATCCGGGCATGATACCGGCGGGTGCGACCTACCGCCTGGGCGGACTCTACGAGCAGCAGCGGATCGCCTTCCACGGCCTGCTGGTGGTCATCATCGCCGCCATCGCGCTGGTGTTCCTGCTGCTGCTGTTCCTCTACGAAAATCTGCGGGTCGCGGCGGCCATGCTGTTTACGACGATGCTGGTGCAGGCTGCAGTGTTCATGGGTTTATGGCTAACGCGTACCGAGCTGAACATCACCTCGATCATGGGCATGACGATGGTCGTGGGCATCGCCACGGAAGTGGCCATCTTCTATTACTCGGAGTATGCCGGTTTGTCCGGTGAACAGGCAGCGAGTCAGCGGCTGGTCGTTGCCGGCGTAAACCGCATGCGGGCGATTACGATGACCACCGTTGCCGCCATTCTCGCGCTGCTGCCGCTGGCGCTGGGGCTGGGCCAGGGCTCGGCGATGCAGCAACCGCTGGCCATCGCCATTATCGCGGGGCTGATCGCCCAGCTGCCCATGGTCCTCGTCGTGCTGCCCACCGTGCTGCGGCTGCTGCGCGCCACCAAGTGAGGTAGAGAACAGGGAGAATAAAAAAGCCCTTTTGCATGACCCCGGCGGCCGGTTCACAATGGCTACCATGACGTTTGTGACCGTCGACAGACTGCGCAAAGTGTATCCATCCCGCGGTGCAAACCAGGTGGTTTTCGACGCGCTTTCCTTTGAGCTCGACCGGGGGGAGGTGGTGGCGCTGCTCGGCGAGAGTGGCAGCGGCAAGACGACGCTGCTCAACCTGATGAGCGGCATCGATACCCCGGATGAGGGCCTTGTGCAGATCGATGGTGTCGCGGTCCATGGCCTGGGCGAACCCGGGCGTACCCTGTTGCGGCGGGAGCGGATCGGTTTCGTGTTCCAGTTCTTCAATCTCATCCCGACGCTGACCGTGGCGGAGAACATCGCATTGCCGCTGCAACTGCTGGGCCGTTCCAGCCGGACCGCCCATGAACAGGCGGACCGGTTGCTGGAGGAGGTGGGGCTGGCGGGGACGGGGGAGCGCTATCCCGAAACGCTCTCGGGCGGCGAGCAGCAACGCGCCGCCATCGCCCGGGCGCTGGTTCACGAACCGGCTTTGCTGCTTGCCGACGAACCCACCGGGAATCTCGATGAAGACACCGCCCGGCGCATCATCGATCTGCTGACGGGACTGGTCCGCCGCAAGGGCGCCACCCTGTTGCTGGTCACGCACAGCCAGGCGGTGGCCCGCTCCGCCGATCGCATTCTGTCACTACACCACGGGCAGGTGACGGCGGGTTGATGCCGCTGCGCACCTTTCCTCCCCTGCTGCTGCTTGCCGGCCTGCGCTACCTGTTGCGCCACCCCTGGCAGGGTGTGCTTGCGTTGACGGGTATTACGCTGGGTGTGGCGGTTGTGCTCGCCGTGGACCTGGCCAATCGTGGCTCCCGGGCAGCCTTCGAGCTTTCCGCCGCGCAATTGCAGGGCGTGGCCACCCACCGGCTGGTCGCCGCCGACGGGACGTTGCCCGAATCCCTCTATGTCGAATTACGACGCCAGCCGGGACACCCGCCCATGGCGCCGGTGGTGACGGACTGGGTGCGTGTGGCGGGACAGGGTGGCCGTTACCGCTTGGTCGGTCTGGATCTGTTTGCGGAAGGACCGTTTCGCGGCCGGCTTGCGGCGGTCACACAGCGGCAGGAGCTGATCGGCGACTGGCTTACCCATACCGATGCGCTGGCGCTTGGCGCCGTGGCCGCCCGGCAACTCGGCGTTACAACAGGCGATCCTCTGAAGGTCGTTTACCGGGACCGGATGTCCCTGCTGCGCATCCTTGACATCGATCCGGACGTCCCCGCCGCTGGCGGGGATTTGTTGCTGGTGGATATCGCCACGGCCCAGTCAGTTCTGGGGCTGACCGGGCGTCTCAGCTACGTGGACCTGATTCTCGATGAGGCTGCCGTGCACTGGCTGCGGGAGCGCCTGCCTGAAGGGGTGCGGCTGGAGACGGTGGCCGACGCCGCGGCGGGCGTGACCCGCCTTTCCGCCGCCTTCGAACTCAACCTGACGGCCATGAGCCTGCTGGCCCTGCTGGTGGGGATGTTTTTGATCTTCAACGCCATGAGTTTCTCCATCGTGCAGCGGCGCAGCCTGCTGGGTCGGTTGCGCGCCGTTGGAGTGACGCCCGGACAACTGTTTCGGCTCATTCTGGCGGAGGCGCTGATCCTCGGGGTGCTGGGTACGGCGGCGGGGCTGGTGCTGGGCGTTTGGCTGGGAGAGGGGCTGACGCGTCTGGTCGCCGCAACGGTGAGCGAGCTTTACTACCAGGTGAGTGTCGCGGCGCTGCACCCCGATCTCCTGGCGTTCTTGAAGGCCGGCGGCCTGGGGTTGGCGGGCACGCTGGTCGCGTGCCTGGTGCCGGCGTGGCAGGCCGCCTGGACGCCGCCGCTTACCACGCTCTCACGCGCGGCGCAGGAGCGCGCCACGCAACGCCAGCTGCCCTGGCTGGCGATGCTCGGGCTGTGCGCGCTGGTGAGCGGTCTGACAGTCGCTCTGCTCGTTCCGGGCGGTGTGATCATGGGCTTCTGCGGCCTGTTTCTGCTGGTGCTCGGCGCCGCCCTGATCACGGCGCCGTTGCTGCACGGGCTGCATCGCCTGTTCGCTACCCGTTCCCCGGCCGGTATTCCCGGCATGGGTGTGCGCAACCTGGACCGGCACCTTTCCCGTCTGGGTATCGCTATCGCCGCCCTGATGGTGGCGCTGTCCGCCGGCGTGGGCGTAGGCGTGATGGTGGACAGCATGCGCGGCGCCGTGGCCACCTGGTTGAACGATCTCCTGCGCGCCGATCTCTACGTGGCAGCCGCCGGTTTTCAGGACGGCGAGGCCCTGCCCGCGGCAGTGGTTGCGGAAATCGCGACCCTGCCTGGCGTTGCGGCGATGAGCCGTTACCGACAACACACCCTGCGCTTGCCGCAACGGCAGGTGACGCTCATCGGCGCTCATCTGGCAGCGTCCTCGCGCCGTGGTTTCGAATTGCTTGCGGGTGGGGATGCCCCGGTGTGGGAAGCGTTCGACCGTGGCGGAGCGCTGATATCGGAACCCCTGGCTTACCACCTCGGTCTCGCGCGGGGTGATCACTTGTCGCTTCCGACTCCCGCGGGGCCGCGTGATTTCACTGTTGCCGGTGTCTTCCGGGACTATGCCAGCGAGCACGGCCGCATTTTTCTGGAGGAGGGCGCCTACCGGCGCTACTGGTCGGACCCGGTGGTGAACACCCTGGCGCTGTTTGCCAGGAGCGGTGATGCGGACGGTCTGCGCCGCGAAGTGAGCGAGGTCTTCGCCGGACGCTACCGGCTGGAACTGACACCGGCACGCGCCATTCTGTCCGAATCCCTGGCGGTATTCGATCGTACCTTCCGCATCACCGGGGTGTTACGCGCCCTGATGCTCGGCGTGGCGTTCATCGGCGTGTTGAGCGCGTTAATGGCCCTGCAGCTGGAGCGCAGCAAGGAGTTTGCGGTGTTGCGTGCGCTGGGCATGACACGCGCACAGATCGCCGGGCTGATCACCGGCGAGTCGCTGGTCATCGGTCTGCTTGCCGGTGTTATTGCCATCCCGACCGGGCTGCTCATGGCCTGGGTGCTGATCGAGTCCGTGCAACGCCGCGCCTTCGGCTGGACCATGCCCTTTGACGTGGATACCGCGCTGCTGGCACAGACGGTGCTCGTCGGGCTGCTGGCCGCGGCGTTGGCTGCGATCTACCCGGCCTGGCGCTCGTCCCGGCGGGATCCGGCGCCGCTGCTGAGGGAAGACTGAACATGCGCCTGCTGTCGATTCTGGTATTTGTTTTCCTGCTGTCGGCCTGCGAGAGGGAGACGCCGCCGGTGGCGGTCTCCCTTCCACTCGATCGCGTGCTGGGTCCGCAACCCGATGCGGGTTTTACGCGCGCGACGCAACCGGCAACATTGCAGTTCCCGGCGGATCACGGTTCGCATGACGATTTCGCGCTCGAATGGTGGTATCTGAGCGGCAATGTGTACACGCCCGAAGGTCGGCGTTTCGGGTACCAGTTCACGCTGTTCCGGATCGGCCTGCGTCCCGGCGCGCCGGCCGCGGATTCGCGCTGGCGCAGCAACCAGATTTACATGGGCCATAGCGCGATTACCGACGTAGCGGACGGGCGTCATTATTCGGCCCAACGCCTGTCACGCGCGGCGGCTGGTCTGGCTGGCGCCGGGTCGCAGCCGCTGGCGATCTGGCTGGACTCCTGGTCATTGCGCGGCGGCGGCAAGCCGTTTCCGCTCGCGCTCTCAGCCGACGCAGAGGACTTCGGAATGGACCTGAAACTCGCGGCCGGAGATAAACCGCTCATCCTGCAGGGTGAGCAGGGCTTGTCGCGCAAGAGCGCCACACCCGGCAACGCGTCCTACTATTACTCGTTTACCCGCCTGCCGACCACGGGAACGCTGCGCGTGGGCGCAACCGGCTACACGGTCAGCGGCGAGTCCTGGCTTGATCACGAATGGTCCAGCTCGGCGCTGGACGACGACCAGGCCGGCTGGGACTGGTTCGCACTGCAACTGGACGATGGCCGGGAGCTGATGTTCTACCGGCTGCGCTACCGCGACGGCGGCATGCATCCCTGCAGCCGGGGTAGTCTGGTGCTGCCCGATGGAAGCACCCGCGAGTTGACGCCGGCGCTGGTCACGCTCACGCCGGAGCATTACTGGAAAGCGCCGGACGGTACCCGCTATCCGGTGGCATGGCGGCTGGCGGTGCCGGAGGAGGGTCTGGACCTGCGTGTGAAGGCGGCGCTGGACGACCAGGCGATGGATGGTGCGGTCCGATACTGGGAGGGTGCCGTGGATGTCACCGGCAGTCACACCGGCAAGGGTTACCTCGAACTGAGCGGCCATACGCCCACACGCGAGGGCGGGTGACTCAGTGCCCGTCCACTACGGTCTTTACTCACCGCAAAGACGCAAAGACGCAAAGACGCAAAGAAAGCAAAGCCATATCTATCGTTTTTTTTTAAATTATTTCTTTGCGTTCTTTGCGTTCTTTGCGTCTTTGCGGTGAAAAAACGGTGTTTTTTGGTAAACAGTAGTAGTGACCATTCCGTGTATTTCCATGGACAATTGCTATTTCCATCATAGGCTCTTCAGGAATTCTCCAGGCCCTCATCCCAGTAAGGGTGGTCGCCGAAGCGTCCCGCCAGAAAATCCGAGAACACCTGGATACGCCGGGGCAGCATGCGACCTGGCGGGTAGAGGGCATAGATCCCGACCGCGGGTCGCCGGTAGTCGTTCAGGATACTGACCAGGCCGCCGTCCCGGAGATAACTGCCCAGGATGAAGGTGGGGCCGGTCGTGATGCCCAGGCCGGCAACGGCGGCACACGCCAGGGCTTCGCCGTTGTTGGCGCGGATGCGGATCTGCGGCTGGCCGAACACCGTTTCGCCCTTCGGCGTTTCGTATTGCCAGTGCTGGCGGTAGCCGATGTTGCTGTACTGCAGGCCAATATGCCGGCGCAACTCATCCGGATGCGCAGGTTCCCCGTGCCGCTCCAGGTAAACCCGGCTGGCGCAGGTCACGGCGCGCGAGATACCCAGACGGCGAGCCACCAGCGTTGAATCCTGCAGTTCCCCGATTCTGACTGCCAGGTCGAATCCTTCCTCGATCAGATTGATGTTGCGGTCATTGAGATCCAGATTGAGTTCGATGGCGGGATGGGCGTCGAGAAAGTCCGTAATGGCGCCGGATAGATGTCTGAGGCCAAAGGTGAGCGGGGCAGCCAGCTTGATGGCGCCGCGCAATTCGGTGGTTTCGGACGCGACGCTCTGCTCCGCCTCGTCGAGTTCCGCAAGGATTTGCACGGCACGCTGGTAAAAGTTTCTGCCGGCTTCCGTCAGAGACAGGCGCCGGGTCGTGCGATGCAGCAACCGGCTGCCCAGACGGCTTTCCAGCTGACTGATCCGCCGGCTGACCATGGATTTCGCCACGCCGAGCCGTTCGCCGGCGGCAATGAAGCTGCCGGACTCTACGACCGCGACCAGGGCCTCGATATCGGCAAACTTGTCCATATTGTTGCTAAATATAGAACAAATAAATCGATAACTCTCTATTTATTAACTTATCCGCAACAGACATGCTTGGCTTATGCGGGTGGAGAGCGTCTCCAATCGCCCAACCGAGGAAATAACCATGAATCAATCCATCTTGACTGCAGCCACCCGGATGACCGGCCGGGTGCTCATGTCTGCCATCTTTTTCATGGCCGGCATCAGCAAACTCGGCTCCTATGCGGCAACCCAGGGCTACATGGAAAGCATGGGTGTGCCGGGGATACTGTTGCCCCTGGTGATCCTGCTCGAACTCGGTGGCGGTCTCGGCGTATTGCTGGGCTGGCAGACTCGCATCAGCGCCTTCCTGCTGGCAGGCTTCTGCATCGTCAGCGCCCTGATCTTTCATGCCAGCTTCGGCGACCAGATGCAGTCCATACTCTTTATGAAGAATCTGGCCATGGCCGGCGGTTTCCTGTTCCTGGTTGCAGACGGCGCGGGTGCCTGGTCGCTCGATGCCCGACGCCAGGCGAATCGCTGAGGCATCGCCATGACCGGCAGAGCGATTCCATGCATCCACCGCAGTACACGGCGGCGATCGTCGCCGTTTTTGATCTGGAGGAATTGAAATGAACACTGCAATTCAGCAAGAGAATGCCACCGTCAGGCATGTTTCCCGCGTCATCAAGGGTATGCCGGCCACCGATGGGGCCGGCGTGGAACTTACCCGGGTCATCGGTCAGCCGGCACTACCCATGCTCGATCCGTTCCTGCTGCTGGATGCGTTCCGTTCCGACAGGCCCGAGGACTATCTGGCCGGCTTCCCCCCGCACCCGCATCGCGGCTTCGAGACGGTCACGTACCTGCTCGCCGGGCGCATGCGTCACCGCGACAATGCCGGCCATGAGGGTGTCATCGCGCCCGGCGGCATCCAGTGGATGACGGCCGGCCGGGGTATCGTGCATTCGGAAATGCCGGAACAGGAAAACGGCCTGCTGGAAGGATTTCAGCTCTGGGTGAATCTGCCCGCCGCCCACAAGATGGATCATCCCGGTTATCAGGAGTACCCGGCGGATCAGATCCCGGTTGAATCCCGCGAGGGAGGCGTCGAGGTTCGGGTCATTGCCGGAGTGACTTCGCAGGGCACCCGGGGACCGGTTGTGCAGCCCCTGACCGAGCCGCTTTATCTGGATGTCCGGGTCCCGGCCGGTGGGAAATTTACCGAGCGGCTGCCGGACACCCACAATGCCTTCGTCTACGTTATTCAGGGACCGGTAATGGCACGGGATGCCGATGGCCGGATGGTGCACCTGTTGCGTGACGACCTCGGTGTGCTGGCTCGTGGCGATGTCGTGCGGGTTGAGGCCGGAAACGATGCGACGCGCTTTCTGGTCGTGGCCGGCAGACCGCTCAAGGAACCGGTAGCGCGTGGCGGGCCTTTCGTCATGAACACCCGGGATGAAATCCAGCAGGCATTCGAGGATTACGGGCAGGGCAGGTTTCAGCGGGAATAACACGCTGACTGACGGGTAGCCAGGGATCGGCTGCACGTCACGATCGGTCGGCGCCAGGACCGGAGTCTTCGAGCAAAGTTGCTGAGAACACGTCTGCTGTACACAGGCTGGTTGAGCTGTGCATCACGCTGCGGTGTCGTCACACCGACTTGCTGCACGATCCCTGAAAAATCGGCAAAATCCGCGCGCAAGTCTACAGACCGCGGCATTTTCTGCCGATACAGACACTGCCTGACGAGTAACTCGCCTGATGCACCGCGATGTCCGCGGAGGTGGGGCCAGGCGGTAACTGCAGACTAGACAGGGAGCAATCGCAATGACCACCTACTATGCCGTTAATCACGAGGACGTCTGGTTATTGGACGGTACCAGTACCGGGAATGTGATCCATCTGCAGCTTCCCTGTACCCCCCGCGTCACCGCAAGGGAGTGCTGGCTGTTGCTGGGACTTGGGCATGTCCGGAAAGCAGCGGAGAAATTGTCTGACATGATGGAGCTGAACGATTGGGACCAGCAAGTGGCGGATGACCCGCGGTTTGTCATTTATCAGAGTGTCTCGTCCGCGCTGAATGGCTTGCTCACAACGGAAACAGTTCGGGGTCTGGTGTCCGAGATGCTGGCCATAGCCGACTGACCTTTCCTCATGAATCATCCGTGGCGCCTGCCCCGGTTTATCATTAAAGAGCTCCTGGACAAATGAGTCTCCCGATGCAGGAGCGGGCTCTTGTGCTCTTCAGGGTATGCCCGCGAACAGTGGGTATCAGAACCGACAAATCAGTGGGCAAACCCGCTCCTGCACGTAGAGCCGTTTTGAATTATTCGAGACGCCTCCAATGAACCAAACGGTGGTCGCTGCACCTGCCGGACCCTCGAATTCACCGATACACCTGATTCCCGGTCAGCCATTGACCCGGGCCGGGCTGGCCTCCAGGTAACCCTGATTTTCGAACTGCGTATCGTGCGCGAGTGTGGCAGGATATCCTGTCACAGACGGCTGGTTTTTATTAACCGATGAGTTCCTGCTGCGGCTGGAATGAATCATCCGGTGCTTTCGGGTCGATCCATGGTTTCTGATCGCCCGATGGTCACCCGGCAACCAGGTCATTATGCACATACACAGACTTGATCATTGGCAGCACGAGCATGATTTCTCGGTGCTGCACGAGCATGGAGAACGGCGCACCCTGCAGGTTCTTCTCCTCACGTTTACCATGATGATCTTCGAGGTCGTCGCCGGTGTCATCTTTGGATCCATGGCGCTGCTGGCCGACGGTTGGCATATGGGCACCCATGCCGCGGCCTTCATGATCACCATTTTCGCGTATCGCTTTGCCAGAAAGCATGCCGCCAGTCCGGCGTTTGCATTCGGTACCGGCAAGGTCAGTGTACTGGGGGGGTTCGCCAGCGCCGTGGCGCTGGCCGTCGTCGCCCTGGTCATGCTGGCCGAGTCGGCGCAGCGTCTGTTCAACCCGCATGTGATCCATTTCAACGAGGCGATCGGGGTCGCCGTGATCGGGCTCCTTGTCAATATCCTCAGCGCGCTCCTGTTGCAGGATCATCACGTTCAGGAGGCCCATGATCACCACCACCATCATCACCATGATCACAATCTGAAGGCAGCCTACCTGCATGTGCTGGCCGATGCGCTGACTTCCGTGCTTGCCATCATCGCCCTTTTATCCGGCAAATACTTCGGCTGGAACTGGCTGGATCCGGTGATGGGGATAGTCGGCGCCGCTGTCATCACCCGCTGGTCCTACGGACTGCTGCGGGAGACGGGGCCGGTGTTGCTGGACGAAAGTATTGATGAGCAATACAGGGCGCTCATCCGGCAACGGATAGAGGACGATGCCGACAATCGGGTAACAGATCTTCATGTCTGGAGGGTTGGGCCGGTGCATTACGCGG
>Ga0210074_1000751_pt1 | contig 10811 bp, 9 predicted proteins | sample China_Galinas_Co_FD_184860 | JGI IMG/M metagenome (GOLD analysis project Ga0210074, IMG submission 184860) | Wetland microbial communities from San Francisco Bay, California, USA, that impact long-term carbon sequestration -... | ecosystem: Environmental > Aquatic > Marine > Wetlands ... | reverse complement strand
TAATTTTCTTTGAGTAGTGCCGGGATCATAAAGCCGCCGATGGCAACCACGGTGGCCACAGTCGAACCGGAGATGGCACCGAAGAAGCCGCAGGCCAGGACTCCGGCCATGGCCAGGCCGCCTGGCAGGAAGCCGACCATGACGTTAGCCGTCTTGATCAGTTTTGCGACGATGCTGCCAGTGGTCATGATGTTGCCGCAGAGGACGAAAAAAAGCACCACGATCAGGGCGAACTTATCCATGCTGCGGTAGAGGACCTCAATCACGATCTGTGGGTCGATCCCGGCAATCCACACCAGGCCCACCATGCCGGTGAAAAACAGTGACATGAAAACCGGGACCGTCGAGGCCAGGCAGCCGATCAGAAGAGCCATTATGATGAGGTAGTTATTGTCCATCAGGCCGCCTCATCCTTGGTCGGCGGCTTGCAGAGGTCGATGCCGAACCAGTCCTCGGCCATGATGATCAGGGTGCGGATGAACATCATCACCCCCATGATCGGCAGGACAGCGTAAAAATACCATTCGGGGATCTGCAGAGAGGCCGTTTTGGCAAACCGGTCATGGTAGACCAGTGTGGTCATGCTATAGCCAAGACCGATCATGAAGCCAGAGAATGTCAGTACGCCAATATGGCTGAGCAGGGTCAGTGGCTTCTTCATGAAGGGAAAGAGCTGCGGCAGGGCGTCGATGCGAATCAGCGAGCGGTTGCGGATCGCCGCAATGCTGCCGACATAGGTGGTGAAATAGATGGTTTTGCGTACTACTTCATCGGACCAGTAAAGATTGACGTCGTTGGTCAGCTTGCGCAGCATGACATTGGCGATTGCCACCAGCAGGGCGACCATCACCGTGATGAAAAGACTCCAGTCTTCGACAAAGGCGAAGATGCGGTGAATGTGGTAAATGAGTTTTTTCATTATCGCTCAACAAAAGAAACTAGGCAGCGCTTGCCGACGGTAAAAAAATGACCGGGGAGAATTCATCTCCCCGGTCGCTGAATATAGCGGGTTTCGCAGTAAGAATCAATTATTTGAGGGCAGTCTGGACCTTTTTCAAATAATCCATGCCAATCTTCTCGCCCCAGGACTGGTAGACCGGAACGGTCTCTTTAATCAGCTGCTGTTTGTCAGCGTCGGAAAGCTTGAAGAAGGCGACGCCGGCTTCCTTGGCCTTGGCGATCTGCTCATCGTGTTGCTTACGGGTTAGTTCGCGGGTCTTGGCACTTTCCTCGGCAATCGCGGTCATCAGGACCTGCTGCAGGTCAGCGGGCAGCTTCTCGAACCAGCGTTTGTTCATCAGGTGGACGAAAAGACCTTGGGCATAATCGAGTTCGGTGAAGTTCTTGGCGATGGTAAATTTCTTGGTGATGTTGCAGACGATTGCGGTGTGATCGAGGCCGGTGATGACGCCGGTCTGCAGGGCCTGGGGGACGTCCGGCCAAGGCATCGTGGTGAACTTGAGACCCCAGGCATTGTAGAAGTCTGCATTGACCGGTGCTTCGGCGATACGGAAGTTGACCGTTTTGGCATCGGCGAGGGTCTTTACTGGAGTGGTGGTGGCCCAGCCGTAGGAGCCGTAACCGGTAAAGTCGACCGTCATGATCCCGCTCGAGAGGGCGCTGTCAGCAAAAGGCTTCCAAAGTTCCGGGGTGTTGCGGAACTTGTCGAGTTTGTCGAAGGTGTCGATGACATAAGGGAGGTTGACGATGCCGAGGGTGTCAGCCACGTTTGCGGCAGCAACCGAAGAGCTAAGCATGCCGTGCACGGCACCGAGCTTGAGCTTGTTGATAACGTCCTTTTCACCGCCCAGCTGGGCCAGGGGGCGGAAGTCGACATACAGGCGACCTTTGGAATCTTCCCAGACGCGGTCGCGCAGGCGGTAACCAAAGCCGACGCCTTCGATGACCGGGTGGGAGATGTTGGACAGGATGTAGGTGTATTCAGCACCGCTCGGGTCAAACTTGGGCTTCCACGCAGCCAGGGGGTCTTTTTTCTCTTCGGCGAGACCCGTACCGACACCGAAGACCAGGGTGAGACAGAGAGTCATTACCAGCAAAAACAGACGTTTCATGTTTACCGCTCCTCTATGGGGTTAATAAAATCAGAATTGATAAATTTGGCTCAACATCCTAAACCAAACCCTGTTTTATTAAAAGTATTTTTTGCCAAAAATTCAGTGTGTAGGGGATTTCTCGAGGTTTTTCTGTCAAATATTAATAACTCTAAATCTTTGTGATATCTTTTTAAGTTGTAACTGCCCGCTGTTTAAGTTAAAAAACAATATATATATTTATTACAATATATAAGGGTGAACACGGTCTAACGAATTATGTGACTATCTTTAGTTTGTTGTGAAGTGCACTGAGTATCCAGGGAAGTCAGGCGCAAAATGACAGTCATAAAGACAGGCAAGACAATGAAAGCAAACCGATTCTTATTACTGTTCCTGCTGATCAGCGTATCAGGTGTTGCCGTGGGTTCGGAAATCCCGGAAAGCTGGACGGCACGCCAAGCGGTCACCTTTGCCAGGCAGAACAACCCTGACAGCCAGCTGGCCGCGCAGAGGATTCTCCAGGCCGACGCCATGGTACAGAAGGCCACGGTTGGCTTTTACCCACAGGTTGAACTGTACGGCGACTACAGCCAGACCAATAACCCGATGTATTCCTTTGGCAATATTCTTAACCAGGGGGAATTTTCGCCGGGAATCGATTTTAATGATCCCGGGCGCACCGACAACCTCGGTCTGGGTATCGGTGCGAAGTACCGCTTCTACAATGGCGGTCAGGACCAAGCTCACAAAGATACGGCTAAAGCAGGTGTCGATCTCTCCGTCGCTGCCAGAGAGACGGTCCTCCTGAGGCTCGAATTCGAGGTCTTCCGCGGTTTTCAGCGAATTGTCGAGGCAGGCGAGATTCTGCAAGCCCGCCAGAAGGCTCTTGACGCAATTGCCTCCTCGCTGGCCGTAGCACAGTCGCGCTACGAGGCCGGGGATCTTCTCAGGCTCGACTTGCTGAATCTCGAGGTTGAGCAATCACAGGCCATGGAAAAGCTGATCCAGGCGCAACATGACCTTGAGTTGGCCAAAAGGACTCTGCTGACGTTGCTGGGACTGCCCGGTGACGACCTGAACATCGAGATCACTGACGACCAACTTCCGGCACTGCCATTAGACCCCGATCCGACACAGCGCCCGGAGTTGAAGAAGTCGACCGCAGCGCTCAAGGCCTCTGAGGCAAAGCTGGCGGCAGCGCGCGGCAGTCGTTTGCCGACCGTCGATGGCTTCGCTCGTTACCAGTACGATCAGGGCACGGTCCTGAATGGTGGCGGAGACTCCTGGATCGCCGGTCTTAATGTGAACTTCAAGCTGTTCGATGGCCATCAATCCGATGCCGAGATTGCCTCGGTCGAAGCACAGCTCGGTGCCTTGCGCGCTGAACAGAAGAAGCTGGAGTTAGCGCTTGGCCTTGAAGTGGCCCAGGCACAGCTGTCGCTAGAGCTTGCTCGTCAGAGACAACAAGTCACACTGAAAGCGGTTAAACAGGCCGTTGAAAGTGAAAGTTTGACCCAGGCCCGATTCCAGGCCGGGGTGCTTTTAGTCTCCGAGTTGATCGATAGCGAGAACCGCTTAACCGATGCCCGGGTTCGTCATGCGCTTGCCTCTTCTGCAGTACAAATCGCGGTCGCTGATCTGCGGCGCGCGGTTGGTTTGCCGCAGTATGCCGAAGGCTTCGATCAGACCACCAGCATGGAGAAACAACCATGATTTTGAAAAAAAGTGCCCAGTATTTGGCTATTCTCACCCTGATTATTGGCGCTGGCTGCAATGATCCTGCTGAGAGATCAACAGCCTCTGCACTGCCTCCACTTGAAGTTCAGATCGAAACTCTGGCCGAGAGTCTGGTCCCCATTCAGGTTGAACTGGCCGGAACTGTGCAGGCGGTCGAACACGCCACGATCTCGGCACGTGTCTCTGGTCAGATTATCAAGCTGCCGGTGCAGATCGGTTCAAAAGTTGAAAAGGGTGACTTGCTGGTAAAAATTGCTGCCGCAGAGATTAACGCTCGGCTTCAGCAGGCCGAGACACAACTCGCTCAGGCACAGCGCAACCTGGCACGGGAGACCAAGTTGCAGGAGGTCAATGCTTCGACCCGGACAAAGGTCAAAACGCTCAAAGAGCTGGTACAAATCAATGAGGCTGTTTATCGTGAAGCTCGAACGATCTTCGGCTATACGCAAATAACTGCACCCTTCGCAGGTACCGTAACCGACAAGCCGGTCGACGTCGGTGACCAGGCTTCGCCCGGCGTTCCTCTCCTTAAACTGGAAAATGGAACTGCACTTGAAGTCGTGATCCAGGTCCCCGAGAGCCTGTCACATTCTTTGAGTCTGGAGAGCCGCCTGCCGTTGACGGTGCCGGCGGCCGGGCTGACACTTAACGCCCAAATCCGCGAGATTGCGCCAACGGTTGATCCGGCTTCGCGAACCACTCAAATCAAGTTGATGCTACCCCCTTCTCCCGGGTTGCATAGCGGCCAGTTTGCCCGGGTCGCCCTGCTTGACAATCAGGCAAAGACTTTGGTGATCAACAGCCGGGCCCTCAGGAAAAATGGACAATTGCAACAGGTTTTTGTTGCTGAGCAGGGCCTGGCCCGCATGCGCCTGGTACGCATCGGGGCAGAGTTTGATGGACACACCGAAATTCTCTCGGGTCTGCAAGCCGGGGATCAGGTTGTGATCGACGCAAGCGATAAACTGCAGGATGGCCAACCTATTAAAGTGACAATGGACAGGTCGGCACAATGAGCGAACCACAGGTTGAAAAAGCCGGCTTTGCCGGCCAGCTCGCCCGATATTTTATTAATTCGAGACTAACGCTGCTGATCGTGGTCTTCTCGATGCTGCTCGGTCTGATGTCGATCGAGATGCTGCCTCGTGAGGAAGAGCCGCAGATCAAGGTACCGATGATCGATGTTCTGGTCAGCATGGCCGGTGCCACGCCTGCCGAGATTGAGCAGCAGGTCACCATCCCGATGGAAAAGCTGCTTTACGAGCTGCCGGGGGTCGAATACATCTATTCAACCTCAATGGCCGGCCAGAGTCTGCTGGTGGTCAGGTTTTATGTCGGTGAGGATTCTGAAACGGCCATTGTTCGCCTTAATCAGAAACTGGCCACCAATTTTGACCGGATTCCGCCCGGAGTCTCTCAGCCCTTGGTCAAGCCACACTCCATCGATGATGTGCCGATCCTGGCCTTGACCTTCCATGGAGGAGGTTATGATCATTTTATGCTGCGGCGACTGGCGGCCCAGGTCGATGACGAAATCAAGACGATTGCCAACGTCGCTGAGACGACACTTATCGGCGGCACCCGGCGCCAGGTGCGGATTGAATTTGATCCGCAGTTGCTCGAGTCACGCAACCTGACGCCGGAACAACTGGTTCCGGCTCTTCAGCAGGCGAACACGCAGCAATACACCGGGAAGGTCGAAGCTCTTAACCATCAGGTGCTGCTGCAGACCGGCCAGTTTCTCAGTTCCGCGGCCGAGATCGGCCGGGTTGTCGTTGGTGTTTATGACGGTCATCCGGTCTATCTCGCTGATGTCGCGCAGATCATCGACGGTCCGCAGGAGCCGGACACCTACGTGCTCTACGGCGAAGCGGGGCAGGGCGAAGAAGCAGCGGTGACCCTGTCAGTGGCAAAACGGCCCGGCACCAACGCCATCGATGTGGTCCATGCTGTTGAAGCTAAAATTGACGATCTTAGAGGCCCCATGATCCCGGCCGATGTCAGGGTCAGCGTCACCCGCAATTACGGTGAGACCGCCGCTGAAAAATCGAACGAGCTGCTGCTGCATATGGGCATCGCGGTCTTCGGTGTCGCACTTCTGATCTTCTTTTTTCTCGGTTTTCGAGAAGCATTGGTGGTCTTGCTGGCGATCCCCACGACCCTGGCCCTGACGCTGCTGGTTTTTTATCTCTATGGCTACACCCTGAACCGGATCACCCTGTTTGCGCTGATCTTTTCCATCGGCATCCTGGTGGATGACGCCATTGTGGTTGTAGAAAATATCGTCCGTCACATGCGTCTGCCCGGAGGCCGCGACAAATCGATGTTGACGATAGCCATCGAGGCGGTGGCCGAGGTCGGCAACCCGACCATCCTGGCGACCTGGGCGGTGATTGCGGCGATTCTGCCGATGGCCTTTGTCGGTGGCCTGATGGGCCCCTACATGCGACCGATCCCGATCGGTTCGTCGGCGGCGATGATCTTTTCGCTGCTGATCGCTTTCACCGTAACGCCCTGGGCGGCGATTCGCCTGTTGGCCAAAGGCAGAAAATCCAGGGCCGATGAAGAGGCTAATCAACTGGACCAGGATCATGCTCCCGATGATCTCCTGACCCGCCTTTACCATCGGGCGATGGACCCCTTACTTGCCAGCGCCGTTTCGCGCACACTCTTTTTCACTACGATTCTTTTACTGCTGCTGGGGGGCTTTGCCATGGTCTATTTCGGCTTGGTCAAGGTCAAGATGCTGCCCTTTGACAACAAGAGCGAGTTTCAGGTGATTCTCAACATGCCTGAAGGTTCGACCCTTGAGCAGACCAGCCGCGTCGCCCTCGAGATGGCAGCCGTGGTTCGCAAAGATCCGACGACAACCGATTACCAGATTTATGTTGGCACCGCGGCACCGTACAATTTCAACGGCCTGGTTCGTCATTATTTCATGCGTAGCGGGCCGACGGTGGCCGATATCCAGGTGAATCTGCTGCCAAAGGATCAGCGCTCATTGCAGAGCCATGATATCGCCGTACGTATGCGGCCGGAAATCAGTGAGATTGCCGAAAAATATGGGGCCAATGTCGCCGTCGCGGAAGTTCCCCCCGGGCCACCGGTACTGGCGACCCTGGTCGCAGAAGTCTATGGCCGCAGTGACGAGCAGCGGGTCAAGCTGGCGCAGCGCGTCAAGGAGATTTTTAACTCAACGGCGGGAGTGGTCGATGTCGACTGGTATCGCGAGACCGAACGTTCGCGCCTGGTACTCAAGGTCGACAAGGAGAAGGCTGCTCTTAATGGTCTCAGCGAAGGGGTGATTACCCGTACCATGCAAATGGCGGTTCAGGGCCTGTCGATTGATCTGTTCCACCAACCGGCAGACAAGGAAGAAATCAATATCGTCCTGCAGCTACCGGCAAGCCAACGGGCCAGAATCGACAGTCTGCTCAATATTTCTCTGCGTTCGGCAGATGATTCACAAGGTCTTTTAGTGCCATTGCGTGAACTGGTCACGGTCACCGAACAAGCGGTCGAGCAGCCGATCTACCGCAAAAATCTGAAACCGGTGATTTACGTCACCGGAGATGTCGCCGGCGAAGTTGAAAGCCCGGTTTACGCAATTTTTGATATGAACCGTCAGCTGGCAGAACTCAGAGCAAGTGATTTTGGCGGTGCTGGAGAGACGCTTGAGATCTTCAACCTCAACCAGCCATTCAACAACATGGAGCCGTCGATCAAGTGGGATGGCGAGTGGCACATCACCCTTGAGGTGTTTCGTGATCTTGGCCTGGCTTTTTGTGCCGTGATGATCCTGATCTACATGTTGATGGTCGGTTGGTTTAAAGACTATTTCACACCACTGGTCGTCATGGCAGCCATCCCCTTTTCATTGATCGGTATTCTGCCGGCACACTGGGCCCTCGGCGCTTTCTTTACCGCAACCTCTATGATCGGCTTCATGGCCGGCGCCGGGATCGTGGTCCGCAACTCAATCATCCTGGTCGATTTTATCGAATTGCGCATCAGTCACGGTCTGCCGCTGGCCGATGCTGTCGTCGAAGCCGGCGCCATTCGTTTTCGACCGATGCTGCTGACTGCGCTGGCCGTAGTGGTCGGAGCTTCAGTGATTCTGGCTGATCCAATTTTCCAGGGTTTGGCAATCTCTCTGATGTTTGGCGAAATCGCTTCGTTGCTGGTCAGCCGCATGGCTGTCCCGGTGCTTTATTACATGCTCAAGAAGCCGGGAACAGAAGTAACGGCAGCATAAGTCTGTTGGTATCTAATCATATTGCCTGTACATAGTTCTACAGGCAGAGGTTCTCTTGCACCGCTGGCGGCGTTACCGTCAGGCAGCGCATGGATAACCTAAGGAGATAATTATCATGACCATCAATCGTTACCTGCGCCTGATCGCCGGCTTCTTCATCATGCTCAGCGTTGCCCTGTCGCAACTGCATTCCCCCTACTGGCTTTTCTTCACTGCCTTTGTCGGGTTGAACCTGTTCCAGAGCGCATTTTCCAACTGGTGCCCGATGATTACTTTGCTACGCAAACTTGGTGTCAGGGAAGGGTGATCAAACAGATTTGAGGATACAATGAGTATTGCGTCCCCGGTAGAAACGCAAGCTGGGCTGAACGAAGATTCTCTTGAATGTTTATGACCGACAAGTCCTCAGGACTCACAAGAATGCATTGCCCGAGGACTGATAGTAATCATTTCGTAGGTGCTTTACGTGGTTACTGTTAACCGTGAATTTAAGAAAGTGGAAGATTTTTATTTGAGTCCAGAAGGGTCCCAGAAAAAACTATAGTGGTCATCGGAAAGATTCTTCAGAAGGTTAACATAAATATTGATAAATTCTTGACATTAAATCTTCTAGCTCAACCGCGTCTTCTATGCCCTCACGACGGAATGTATATTTTTTTGAATAAGGACGTCCTTCAATGACGTTTATTGGTATTTCATCTCTCTCATCTATAATACTGGTATATATAACTAACTCCGTAAAAGGTTCGGGAGTTGGCTTTACGTATTTTTTATAAACATCTCTTCTTCGTGTTTCCTTCTCTTTATTACTTAATCCTGGATTTATGGTTAATTCTATAGAAAGAATGACTTCTTTTTTAAGTAGTATAATTTTATTATTGCAGTCTATTTTTATAAAATTTTCTTTGTCTTCAACAGAATATTTCATGGCTTCACCATCCTATAAATTCTTGTTTATATTAATCGAATCATTTTAGTGTAGTGAGTGAAACGGGAACATATTGTCACAGAAACCCTGGCCGATGAGAAAAGGCAGGTAAGATGCAGATTCTGGAGCCCAGAATTGAAAGCTGTTCCTGCTTTTTATAAATGGTTTTAAAAGTAAGCTCTGCGATTGGCGACAAGCGGATAATCATTGATTTTCTCTAAATCTCTCATCTGGTCTTTGCCTACAACAATCCAACCCTCTGATCGCTTGAATTTAGCTACTTTCCCTAGCGATAGAAAAATATTAAAAGATTTATTAGCCATTTGGCAAACTGATCCATCTTTGAGCTCAACGTTCATATTTAAAAACATAATAATATCCTCTATGAAAAAAATAATTATATATCTTTTTTAAAATTAGCATTTATGAAGGGATTTTACAATTTTATTATAATAAACGGTTATAATAGATTTTTTATTATTTAATAATTTATATAGTACATATATTTTGTTTTTGTTGCTTTAATTATAGTTATCATGTTACTGTTTTTTATCTTTAACGTTTGTGCAGAGTCAGTTTGTCGGACAGGATTAATTGTTAATCAGTCACGTATAAGCCACGCAGACCTCTTACGGTTGCGTGGTTTTTATTTAATCAGATTTAATTTGCACACCATGCAAAGAGCTCAAAAACAGCTCAAGGAGATAAAATAATGGCACAAGGTACAGTGAAGTGGTTTAATGATGCAAAAGGTTTTGGTTTTATTGAACAGAACAATGGACCAGATGTATTCGTTCATTTTTCTGAAATACAGGGTACGGGATTTAAATCTCTTGCCGAGGGAGACAGCGTAAACTTCGACGTCACACAAGGCCAAAAAGGCCCCCAGTCGTCTAACGTGTACAGAATTTAAAGTTCCATTTTATTGCACAAAGCCCCGAGAAAATTGGTGAGGCTTTTTGATCAATAATATGAGGCTTCTGTCTTGTAGTAAAAAGGCCACCCGGGCAACAAACCTGGTGGCCTTTTTTTATGAATTAATGTGGCTTCTAATGTGTCTATCAATAACACGCTGGTTTTCATCTAGGCAGTTGCGACATTTAAGGCGCAGACTGCCTACTTTATGCGCTTTAATATCTGATTGCATCACCTGCGTTGATTGAAGGTCAGAATGTTCCGTGATTTCCTTTCGTTTCGTTCTCTGTCGGCTCATCAATGACAGACGCCTCATCTTTTGTCTCAATGCTATCCGGACTTTCTTCCGTCCTGGCAGTGGCCTCGGGTTTTTCTGCAACAGTGTTCGTCTTTGGTGTCTCCTCGACTGTCACAGGGGCGCCCTGGAAGCGTGATGCGAACTCGCGTAACTGCTTGGCGAGGGTTTCAAGGGCATTAATTTCATCAATAATGATCCGTGCCTTGCCGGCATTGGCGATCAGGCGTTCTGCCGAGCGGCCAAAGTGGCTGAAGATTTTCTCTACGGTTTCCATCTGGTAGCGGGTCGCCTCGAAGATTGCCTCGACCTGCTCCTCGCGGGCACTCAGGCTACGGTCGAACTCCCGGTTTGCCTTGACCTGTTCATCGAAGCCCCGGGCAATCTGGTCGGCGGCCGACTTCATCTCATCAACCCCGTGATCAATGCGGCTGATCGCGGCATTCTGCTGTTCAAGGGTATCGACAATCGCCTTGACTGAACGCAGGCTGCTGCCGGCCTGATCGATCAGGCTGCGGGCGCGCAGGCCCTGCTCTGCCGTCTGTTGTGAAAGGCTATGGGAATCCGCTGCTGCCTGGTTGGAGCTGTCAACGATTTTACCCAGCGCATCTGCCGTCGATCGCGACA
>Ga0210074_1000750_pt1 | contig 10827 bp, 7 predicted proteins | sample China_Galinas_Co_FD_184860 | JGI IMG/M metagenome (GOLD analysis project Ga0210074, IMG submission 184860) | Wetland microbial communities from San Francisco Bay, California, USA, that impact long-term carbon sequestration -... | ecosystem: Environmental > Aquatic > Marine > Wetlands ... | reverse complement strand
GCTTCCGCGTCCTCGACCTGGGCGACGGGGCGCCGGAGCCGCTGGCGACGGAGCTTCGTGAACGCGGGGCTTCGGTCTGGACGGCCGGCGGCAGCCGGCTCCGCCTGGCGTGGGCGGCCTGGCGGGCCCAGGTCGCCGCGCGACCGGCTGGGCGCCCGGCCCTGCTGTTCGACCTGCTCGGCCTGGCGCGGCTGCAAGCGGTGGTGCCGCCGGGGCTACGCTCGCCGTACCTGCTCGCCCTCTACGGCATCGAGATCTGGCGCCCGCTCGATCCCCTGCGGGATCGTGCGATCCGCCACGCCACCGTCCGCTGCGCCATCTCCGACGCCGCCATCGAGCGCGCGGAGCCCTTTCTGCCGGTGCCGCGCAGCGGCCTCTCCCTCCTGCCGCTGACCCTGGAGGAGCGACCGCCGAACGGTTCCGTGGACCGCGCCACCCTGGCGCGCGCCGGCGACGGCTTCGTCCTGATCGTCGGCCGCATGGGGGCGACCGAGCGCTACAAGGGGCACGACGAGCTGCTCGAGGTGATGCCGGCGGTCCGCCGCGCCGTCCCCGGAGCACGCCTGGTCATCGCCGGCGGCGGCGACGACCGGCGGCGGCTCGAGACGAAGGCGGCGGCTCTGGGCGTGGCGGATTGCACCCTGTTCACCGGCTTCGTCAGCGAGGCGACTTTGGCGGCGCTCTACCCGCGCGCCGCGATCTTCGCCATGCCCAGCCGGGGCGAGGGATTCGGCCTGGTCTATTTGGAGGCGATGCGTGCCGGCCTGCCGGTGGTGGCGCTCGACGGGACGGCCGCGGCCGAGATCGTGGTCCCGGGGGAGACCGGGCTGCTGGTCCGGCCGGACTCCCGGGATCGGACGGTCGCCGACCTGGCGCGGGCCCTCTCCAGGCTGCTGGGCGATCCGGAGCGCGCCCGCGCCCTGGGCGCCGCCGGCCGCGCGCGATGGCAGCGGTGCTTCTCGCCGGAGCGCTTCCGTGGGAGCCTGTCCCATCACCTGGACGCGCTCACCGGACGGACGAGGACGGCCTGACCCCATGTGCGGCATCCACGGCATCCTCCGGCTGACCCCCGACGCGCCGCCCATCGACCGGGACGAGCTCCTCCGCACCCGCGACGCCCTCGCCCGCCGCGGCCCGGACGGCGAGGGGCTCTGGCTCGACCCGGACGGCCGGGTCGGCCTCGGCCACCGGCGCCTGGCGATCCTCGACCTCTCGGACGCCGCCGCCCAGCCCATGGCGAGCGCGGACGGGCACCTCCGGATCGTCTTCAACGGCGAGATCTACAACTTCCGCGCCCTGCGGAGCGAGCTCGAGGCGGACGGTCACCGCTTCCACTCGACCGGGGACACGGAGGTGATCCTCGCCCTCTACGCCCGCCACGGCGTGGCCGCCTTCGAGCGCCTGCGGGGGATGTACGCCCTGGCGCTCTGGGACGGTGCCGCCCGCTCCCTGGTCCTGGCGCGCGACCCGTTCGGCATCAAGCCGCTCTACTACGCCCACGACCGGCAGGCCGGCGTGCTCCGCTTCGCCTCCCAGGTCAAGGCGCTCGACGCCTCCGGCGCCGTCTCCCGGGAGGTCGACCCGGCCGGTCTCACCGGCTTCCTGCTCTGGGGGAGCGTCCCCGAGCCCCGGACGATCCGCCGCGCGGTCCGCGCGCTCCCGGCGGGCACCACGCTGACGGTCACAGAGGGGTCCGTCGGCACGCCGCGGCCGATCCGCCCGCGGGTCGACGACGCCGGCAGCCAGGACTGGCCCGAGGCGATCGACGACAGCGTCCGGGCCCACCTGGTCTCGGACGTGCCGGTGGCGGTCTTCCTCTCCTCCGGGCTCGACTCGGCGACCCTGGCGGCCCTCGCCACCCGCCATCTGCCGGAGCCGCCGACCACCTTCACCCTGCGCTTCGAGCCGACCCTCGGCACCGACCACGACGAGGGGCCCCTGGCGGCGGAGACCGCGCGCCGGCTCGGCACCCGGCACGTGGAGCGGATCGTCTCCCGGGCGGACTTCCACGACCTCTGGGACGACGCCCTGGCCGCCATGGACCAGCCGTCGATCGACGGGTTCAACACCTACGTGGTCAGCCGGGCCGCCGCCGACGCGGGGCTCAAGGTGGTGCTCTCCGGCCTGGGCGGCGACGAGCTCCTGGGCAGCTATCCGTCGTTCACCGACGTGCCCCGCCTCGCGCGGTGGATGGGGTGGGCCCGCCCTCTGTCCCCGGTCCTCGGCAGCCGGCCGGTGAAGCGGGCGTGGGCCGCGTTGGCGCGGCGGTTCCGGCCGGACAGCCCGAAGCTCGCCGGCCTGCCCCACCTGCTCGCGAGACAGGCGGCGTCCACCGGCGGCCGCCTGGCCGCAGCCTACGTGTTGCGGCGCGGCCTCTTCCTGCCCGCCGAGCTCCCCTCCCTGGTCGGCGCCCAGCTCGGAGAGGATGCCGCCCACCAGGCCCTCGCCACCTGCGACCCGGTGCGGCACGCCCTGACGACCCTGGAGAGCGCGGCTGAAGGGAAGTCTGCCACCGCCTGGGACGCCGTCCAGACCCTCGAGACCGGCCTCTACATGCGCAACCAGCTCCTCCGGGACGCCGACTGGGCGTCCATGGCCCACTCCCTGGAGCTGCGGGTGCCGTTCGTCGACGCCTGGCTCCGGGCACGGCGGTCCGAGGCCGCCCGCGGGGAGGCCCGGAGCACTTCGAAGGCCGCCGTGCTCCGGCGGGTCGCCCCCGAGCTGCCCGCGGCGCTCTGGACACGACCCAAGACCGGGTTCTACATTCCGGTGATGGACTGGCTGAACGACCGGGCGGGCGATTCCGGGAGCCGCACCCCCAGACCTCGCTCGATGGCGCTCGATTCCCGCCGCCTGGCTCTGCGGGTGGCGGACGCCTGGGGACTCCTCGATCGGACGAGCGGGGAACCCCGTTGATCAGGCCAGGACCGAGCGACCGGACCGACGCCGGACGGCGCGGGTTCGTGGAAGTCGTGCGCTACCGGGTGTTCCAGTGGGTCGGTATCCTCTCGGCCTACTTCTCGGCTCAGACGGTCGCCCAGCTCCTCGGTATCGGCGCCGGTCTCCTGTTCATCAACTTCATGCCGGTACAAGAGTTCGCTCTCTACACGCTAGCGTTCTCGGTCGTCTCCTTCTTCCACTTCGTCACCGACCTCGGCTCCACCAGCTCTCTGGTCTACTTCCGGCGGCGGGCGCTCGAGAAGGGCGAAGACTTCGGCGGCTACGTCGCCGCCGTCCTGTCGATGCGCCGCTGGCTGTTCCTGGTGGCGGGGGCGGGGGTCCTCGCCGGTTTCCCCCTGTTCGCCGCCGGCCAGGGGTTCTCGACCAGCGACACCCTGGCGTCCACAGTCGCCATCCTGCTCACGGTCTGGTTCCAGCTCGTCTCGTCGATCCGCCTGCTGGTGCTCCGGCTGGAGGACCGTTATGCGCGCTCCTACTGGGCCGAGCTGGTCGGCGGCGTCGTTCGCCTGGGGTTGGCGGGCGTCCTGGTCGCCCTCTCCCTGCTGCGCGCCTGGCTCGGCATCGCCACGGCCGCGCTCGCCTCGGCCGCGGTGTCGATCCGCGCGGGGCGGCAGGTGCCCGCGACCGTCGCCGGGCGCGATTTCTCCCCCGAGCGCCGGAGGCTGTTCCGCTACCTGCTGCCGACCCTGCCCAGCTCGCTCTACTTTTCGATCCAGGGCCCGTTGATCGTCTGGCTGGCCGCCCTCTTCGGCAGGACCGAGAACATCGCCGAGGTCGGCGCCCTGTCGCGCCTTGGAATGGTCGTCGGCCTGTTCTCGGGCCTCATCGGAACCGTCTTCATGCCGAGGCTCTCCGCGGTCACCGACGAGCGGATCTATCTCCGCCGCTACCTCCAGTTCGGCGGCTTTCTCGCCCTGATCGCCGCTGCTCTTCTGGCGGGAGCCATGATGATCCCGGAGCTGTTCCTGTTCGTGCTCGGCTCCAGCTACTCGGGCCTGCATCGCGAGCTCGTCCTCATCGTCGCCGGCTCCGGATTGACCCTGTTGGGGGGCTACGCGGTCGCCATCAACCTGGCCCGGTCGTGGAATCGCTGGCAGGGTGCCGCGGTCGGGCTGCTGGTCGTCGCCCAGGCGCTGATGGTCGCCTTCCTGCCCCTGGGAACGACCGCCGGGGTGCTAACCTTCAATCTGCTGACCGCCACGGTCGGCTTGCTGACCCAGGTGACGTTGAACTTCCTGGGCTTCTTCCGTCCTCGCTGGGTTCAATGGTCATGAACGCACCCCGTCCTTCGTCGGGACTGTCGACGACGGTCGAGGAGTCCCCGCGGCGCGCGGGCAGCGCCACGCGACCTCTGGTCTGTCACCTGAGCCCGACCCACTTCGGCGGCGGCGGGGGCGTCATCGGCGGCGGCGAGCGGTTCGCCGAGGAGTTGGCCCGATTCATGGCCCGAAGGGTGGAAGTCCGGCTGATCAGCTTCGGTCCGGACGCCCTGCGGGAGCGGATCGCTCCCGGCTTCGAGCGGATCATTCTGGCGGACCGGTCGCCGTTCTCACACGTCCCGTTCTCCACTGCCCTCTTCCGCACTCTCCGCGGCGCCGACGTCATCCACTGCCACCAGTACTACGTCCTGACCACGTTCTTGGCAGCGCTCTACGGCAAGCTCCGCGGCATTCCGGTCTTCGTTTCCGACCTGGGCGGCGGCTCGTGGACGCCAGCGTTCCACATCGACCAGTCGCGGCTGATCGCCGCCCACCTGCCGATCTCCCGCTATGCCGCGGGAATGGTCGAGGGGGCGAACCGCCGCTCCTCGATCATCTACGGCGGCGTCGACGTCGAGCGCTTCCTCCCCCGCCCGGAGGCGCGCCACGACGGGTCAGTGGTCTTCCTCGGCCGCATCATGGAGCACAAGGGAATCCACCTGCTGATCGAGGGGGTCCCCAACGACGTCGAGCTCCAGGTCGTCGGCACGGTGTCCAACGCGGACTATCTGGCGCGGCTCCGCCGCCTGGCCGAAGGCAAGCGGGTCCGTTTCCTCCGTGGCCTGGACGATGCCGCGGTGATCGACCTGCTCCAAAAGGCGATGGTGCTCGTCCACCCGACGCCGGTCGACGAAGACGGCTCGCCGGGAGTCAACGAGCTCTTCGGCCTGGCCCTGGTCGAGGCGATGGCGTGCGGCTGTCCGGTGGTGGCGTCCGCCGTCGGTCCCCTGCCGGAGATCGTCGACAGCGGGGTCAACGGCCTGCTCGTGCCACCCAACGACCCGGAAGCGATCGGCCGGGCGATCGAGACCGTGCGGTCGGACCCTGCCCTATGGCGTCGCCTGTCGGAGGGCGCCCTCGAGACGGCAACCGGACGGTTCACCTGGCAGCAGGTGGTCGACCGGTGCTTGACCGCATACGGTCTCGATGGACCCGTCGCCTCCCCCGCGGCACCGTCGCCGCGCTCGGGACGGCCGGAGCGATGAGACTCCTCCTCGTCAGCCACGCCCCGCTGAGCTCGGAGCTGGGGGCGGCGCAGGTCACCATCAACCTGGCCGAAGCCCTGCGCCGCCGAGGCCACGAGGTGGAAGCATGGTCTCCAGCTCCCCTTGAAGGAGCCCGCTGGTGGGAGCTCTGGAGGCGGCAGCGCCGGGCGATCGAACAGCACCTGGAGCGTGCGGGGCCGTTCGACGTCGTCGACCTCCCGGCCGTGTCCATCAGCCGGCGCGTCGCCGCGGCCGCATGGACTGTCGCCCGTAGCCTGCAACCCGACCTGCGCTACCGTTGGAGCATCCTCCGGAGCGAGGCCCTGCGCTGGCCGCCTTCACCACGATTTCCGTTCCACGCAGCCTACGACCTGACCTTCGTCGGCGCGACGATCCGCGGCTGGCAGCGTGCCGACCGGGTGCTCGCGCTCGGCGTCCTCGAACAGCGATGGCTGCTGCGACGCTTTCCTTGGCTCGCCGGGAAGATCCGGACCTACGGCTGCGCCCCGTCCGCGATTCGCCAGCGAGAGCTGGCCGCTGTCCGCAAGAGCCGGACAACGCCGGCCGGCCCCGGTCTCCGCTTCCTCTGGATCGGGCGCTGGACGGCCCACAAGGGGGTCCGTCGCCTGGTCCGGTTCATCACCCGTCGGGCAAAGACCCATCCCCACGACCGCTTCACCGTCGCCGGAACCGGCGACGAGGCGGTCCGTGACCTGCCCGCCGATCTACTCGACCGCGGCACGATCCGCTGGATCCCCCGGTTCCCCCGCACGCGGCTCGCGGAGATGCTCGCCGAGCACGACGCGGGCCTCTTCACCAGCCGGGTCGAGGGTTGGGGACTGACCCTGAACGAAATGGTCGAATCAGGGATACCGGTCTACGCGACGCGGGCAGGCGCCGCAGAGGACCTGGCCGCCTGGACGCGCAACTGCCTCTTCCCGTTCCCGCCGCCGGACGACCTCTCATCCCGAACGCTCCCCTCCACCGGGGATCTCGAGGCCTATCTCGAGCACCTCACCTGGGACCGGATCGCCGAGCGTTACGAGGCTGACGCCCTCGACGGCCTCCGGTCTGATCGACCCGACCGCCCCGAAGGGGAGGCACCACGGTGAGGGTCCTGCAGATCGTCCCGAGCCTGGCCCACCGCGCCGAAGGGGTCGGGGCCCACGCTCAAGGCCTGGCCACGGCGCTTGGCGAGCGCCATGGCATCGACTGCGACCTGTTGAGCGGCACTCCGGCCGACACCACCCTCGATTCGCCGATCCGGGCGGTCGCCGCCCGCGAACCGCAGGCTCTGGTCCGTGCCATCGAGGCCGCGGCCGGCGACGGCGAGGGCTCGCCCACCGTCCTGCTCCACTACGCAAACTACGGCTACCAGACCCGCGGTTGCCCCTTCTGGCTGGCTGCTGGCCTGGAACAATGGGTCGCAGGTGCAGAGGGCCGCCGCCTGGCGACCATTTTCCACGAGGTCGTTGCCTCGGGCCCGCCCTGGCGCAGCTCGTTCTGGCTCCACCCTGTCCAGCGAAGCATCGCCGCGCGGGTGGCTCGAGCCAGCGCCGCCCTGACCACCAGCCTGGTGCGCTACGAGCGCCTGCTGCGGAGTCTGGGTGCCACGGCACCGATCGAGGTCACGCCGGTTTTCTCGACCGTCGGTGAGCCGGCCACCGTACCGGAGGGAGCGAACCGGGAACCGTGGATCGTCCTCTTCGGTGGCCCAGGAACGCGTCAGCGCGCCTACGGCTCCCAGCAGCACGCCCTCCAGACCGCCTGCCGGAGCCTCGGCATCCGCCGGATCGTCGACATCGGACCACCGATCGACGGGCCGCCGGCGGAGGTCGCTGGCGTACCCGTCGATGCCCTGGGGATCCTGCCGTCGGCGGAGGTCCGTGAGATCCTCGCCCGCTCGATCGCCGGTTTCCTGCCCTATCCACCGCCGTTCCTTGGCAAGTCGACCGTGTTCGCCGCGCTCTGTTGCCACGGCACGTTGCCAATCTGCTCGTGGAGGGGGATCGGACCGGCGCCCGGAAGCAAAGGCGCCGGCGCCCCTCCCTGGATTCACCCGGAATCGTTGTCTCGACTCACCTCCGACGACCTGGCGAGCGCCTCCGCCCGGGCCCGAGCCTGGTACGCTGATCACGACCTCCTCCGCCAAGCGGCGCGGCTTCTCGAGCTCCTGCAGGGATGAAGATCCTCCTTTACTCCCCGGCCTTCTCTCCGAGCGTCGGCGGGCTCGAATCGGTGGTGGAGATCCTCGCCACAGAGTTCCAACGCGCAGGACATGCAGTGACGGTCGTGACGACGACACCGGCGGACGGAGCTGCCGAGAGGTTCCCGTTCGTCGTGGTCCGGAGGCCTGGTCCGCTCCACCTGTTCCGACTGGTGCGATGGTCGGACGTGTTCTTCCACGCCAACGTCAGCCTCAAGGGGCTGTGGCCGCTGCTCCTCGTTCGCAGGCCCTGGGTCGTTTCCCACAACAGTTGGTACCGCCATGTGAGCGGTCGAATCACCTGGCGGGACCGGTTGAAGCAACGGACCCTCCGGTGGGCGGCGGCCTCGATCGCCGCCAGCAGCTCTCTCGCCGAGCACCTGGAAACGCCGGCGGTGGTGATCTGCAATCCCTACCGACAGGATCTGTTCTACCGGCGGCCGGAGATCGAGCGCTCGCGAGACCTGCTGTTCGTCGGTCGCCTGGTCTCCGACAAGGGATGCGACGTGCTGCTGGACGCCTTGGCCGAGATGGAGGCGGACGGCCTGCGCCCCGACCTGACAATCGTCGGCATCGGCCCGGAGGAGGGCGCGCTCCGCGCTCAGGCCCGGCGCCTCGGACTGTCGGACCGCGTCGTGCTGGCCGGTCTGGAACGCGACGAACGGTTGGCCGAGACCCTCAACCGGCACCGGTTACTGGTGGTGCCCTCCCGTTACGACGAGCCGTTCGGCATCGTCGCTCTGGAAGGCCTGGCGTGCGGCTGCACGGTGGTCGCGACCCGTGGCGGTGGGCTCCGCGAGGCGGTCGGCCCGGGGGGCTGGACGGTCGCCAACGGCGACGCTCACGAGCTGGCCGGTACCTTGGCCGCGGCTCTGCGCGACGAGCTGCCGCCACCGGACCCGGAGGGCGTCTCCCGGCACCTGGTAAAGCGCACCGCTCCCGTCGTCGCCGCGCACTACCTGGAGGTGCTGGAGCGGGCGGTCTACGGCACGCGCCGTTCTGGAGTCGAGGCCGCACGAGGGCACGACCGGGAGCCCGGTTGCGAGCCCGACTCCGAGGTGCCGGACAGGAGGGCCGATGGGTAGCCGCCTCCTGTTCGTCCTGGTGAGTCTGGCCGCCGGCCTCTGGGCCTTCCGCCACTGGCGGCGCACCGTCCAGCTCGCCTTGGTGCTGCTGGTCTTCGAGGGCGCCCTGCGCAAGTGGGTCCTGCCTGGCGCCCAGGACCTGATCTACTTCGCCAAAGACGGCTTGCTGTTGGCGGCCTATGCCGGGTTCCTGGCCTCCGACGGCGCGCGTCGGGCTCGGAATACCGTGCGCGACCCGCTGCTCATCGGCTTGATCCTCTTTTCCGTCCTGATCGGGGCGATCGAGATCTTCAACCCGCACCTGCCGAACGTCCTGGTTGGCCTCCTCGGTTTCAAGGCGTACTTCTTCTACGTTCCGCTGCTGTGGGTGGTGCCGGCGACGTTCGAGAGCCGCGCCGATCTCTGGCGCTTCCTCTACCTCTACACGCTGCTGGCGATCCCCCTCGGCCTGCTCGCCCTGCTCCAGTTCGGCAGCCCGGCGTCCAGCCCGCTCAACACCTACGCCCGGACCGGTGGCTCCACCGCGGCGATCTCGACCTTCGGCAGCAGCTCCTACGTGCGGGTGACGTCGACCTTCTCCTACATCACCGGCTACGTCTCCTACCTGTTCGCCACGGCGCTGATGATCCTGTCGCTGCTGTCGACGATCCAGTGGCATTTCAAGCGGTACTACGTCGTCTACGGCGCCCTCGGCCTGACCCTGATCGGCATGCTGGTCAGCGGCTCGCGCGCTCCGGTTCTCATGTTCGCGGTCACCTTCCCCCTCTACTGGTGGATGACCGCCCGCCGGGACCGCCAGAACTTCCTGGCGATCACTCGTGTGCTGGTTGTGGTCGGTGTATTCGCCCTGGTCCTGGCCTACGGGGCCGACGACATCGTCAACGCCTTCTATGGCCGTGCCGCGTCGGCCCACGACGCCGGCGGCCGTATCCTCTCGCCGTTCCTCCAACCGTTCGAGCTGGCCGGGGACGCGGGGATCCTGGGCTACGGCATCGGCGCCACCCACCAGGCGGCGAGCCTGCTGGTCTCCGACGGCGAGACCCCGGTGAACTGGCTCCCGGGACTGATCGTCGAGGACGAGAGCGGCCGGGTGATGATCGAGACCGGCATCCTGGGCTTCCTCGCCTTCTACGGCGTGAGGATCTACCTGGTACTGATCGCCTTCCGCATGTCCGTGCGCACGCGCGACCGGTTCTGCCGATCGATCGCCGTCGCTTGCTTGCTGTTCTTCCTGACCCACCTGCCGAGCGGCATCATTTTCAACGTCACCGCCAGCCTCTACTTCTGGTTCTTCGGCGGCCTGATCTTCCTGGTCGAGCGGCTCGACCGGCAAGCGGCGGGGGCATCGGTCGGAACCCGCGCGGCGGCCGGCTGGCGGAGCGCGCGGCGCCGCGCGGTCGGCTCGGCCGTGTCGACCTCGTCGGTGCCGTCCGGCAGCAGGTCATGACCGCCTCCATCCAGGTCCTGGTCTCCCATCCCGGGCGCCAGCACTCCCACCAGAACGCCCTGGCGCTCCAGGCCGCGAGCCTCCTCGCCGGCTACTGGTCGGGGGTGCCGAGCGTTCCGGCCCACCTGGCGACGCTCAAGGGCCGGCTGCTCGGCCGCTTCATCCGCTACCCGGCAGTCGCCCTCGACCCGGACCGGGCCCGCTGGGCGGCCCACCCACCGGTGCTCCGCCGGGCCGGCGACCTGCTGCTGCCCCGGCACCTCGCCGACCGGGTCGATTTCGCCGCCTGCCGGGCGTTCGACCACTGGGTGGCCAACCGCCTGGGCTCGGTCGAAGCCGGCGCGGTGATCGCCTGCGAGATCTCGGCACGCACCACCTTCCGGGAGGCCCACCGGCGCGGCTGGACGACCCTGCTCGACGCGCCGTCGTTCCACCACGCCGCCCAGGACCGGCTCCACGGGTTCACCGAGTCGCCGGCCCTCCATCGGCGGATCGTGGCGGTCAAGGACGCGGAGATCGACGCCGCGGACCACATCCTGACGGTCTCGGAGCTGGCCCGCTCGACCTACCTCGAGGCCGGGGTAGAGCCCACCCGGGTCCACGCCGTCTCCCTGGGCGCGGATCTCGCGCTGTTCACCCCGGACGGCCCGCGGCGGCCCGACAC
>Ga0210074_1000749_pt1 | contig 10829 bp, 9 predicted proteins | sample China_Galinas_Co_FD_184860 | JGI IMG/M metagenome (GOLD analysis project Ga0210074, IMG submission 184860) | Wetland microbial communities from San Francisco Bay, California, USA, that impact long-term carbon sequestration -... | ecosystem: Environmental > Aquatic > Marine > Wetlands ... | reverse complement strand
GTGCACAACCGCCAGCGAAATCCGCAAACAATGAACTCGTATCCGATGTGAGCGGGGAAGCGGAGAGCATGCCGCAGCCGCAGTCGGGCGTTGAAGAGACGGCAACGGCAAGCACGCCGCCGGATGAAACGGCCATCGCGCCGGAGGTGGCTGCGCAGGGCGGGACGGCGGCTGATCACGTCGAGAAACCGCCGGCGGCCGCTTCGATCGAACTGGACGCTGCCCCGGACAAGTCAGTCGATTTGCCCGTCGCGGAAGACAAATCTGCAGATACGCCGCGTTACCTGGTGCAGGTGGCCAGTTTCAGTAACGAGAAAAATGCCAATGCCCTGGCGGATTTGCTGACCGGGGACAAGTTGCCCGTCCTGATGGACGTTGTCGACCGCTCGGCCGGCCGCATGTACCGCGTGCGTGTCGGCCCGTATGCGAAACGCGCCGAAGCCGATGTACTGGTCAAGAGCCTTGGGGCGAAGATGTCCGACCTGACGCCGCGTGTCCTGGATTTGAGACCGGATGACAGCGCACCGGTTTCCACGCCCTCTGACCCGCTGGTGCGCTGGGTCGTCCAGGTGGGCAGTTTCGGCAATCCGGAAAGTGCCGAAGACCTGGTCGCCAGGTTGCGCCTGGCCGGGTTCAGCGCGTTTTCGGAGAAGGTGACGTCGGCGGCGGGGACGGCATACAAGGTTCGCATCGGCCCGGAGCTCGAACGTGACAAGGCCGCGGAACTGGCGGGCAAAGTCAAATCCGAACAGGGTCTCGATGCTTTCGTAACCACGCAGGAATAGCCGGAAGGCCAATGCAATATGCCGATTACGTCGTCCTTGCCATCATCGCCATATCGATGCTGGTGGGCGCGGTCAGGGGGTTTGTCAAGGAGGCGTTTTCCCTGCTGGTGTGGGCCGCCGCCTTCCTGATCGCCTTTCAGTATTCCGGGGCGCTGGCCATGCAACTCGAAAATCAGATCGAGCTGCCGTCGGTACGCACTTCATTGGCTTTTGCCGGTCTTTTTATCGGTGTGCTGCTGGTCGGCGGCCTGTTGACTTACCTGGTCGGCATGCTGGTCGAAAAAACCGGGCTGAGCGGAACTGACAGGCTGCTGGGTGGCGTTTTCGGCGGGGCCAGGGGGTTGGCCCTGGTGCTTGCGCTGATGCTCGTAGCGGGCCTTACACCGGTTCCGCAGGACCCGTGGTGGCAGCAATCAAGGGCGATTCAAAGCCTGATGCCCCTGGCCGAATGGGCATCGCGGTTTTTGCCGGATTACATCCGCGAGAACCTGCAATTGAATGCGGGCGAAAAGGCAGACAAACAGGTCGCTGCCACGGGGCGCTATGGTAAAATGCGCGCGCTATCAACAACGATAATGCAAGGATAGTCGGAATGTGTGGAATCATTGGAATTGTCGGCAAGCAGCCGGTTGCACCGTTGCTCTACGACGCTTTGACCGTATTGCAGCATCGTGGCCAGGATGCCGCGGGTATGGCCACCCTCGACGGTTACAAGATTCGCCTGTGCAAGGGCAACGGCCTGGCCGCCGATGTGCTGTCACCGTCCGAAATGGTCAAGCTCAAGGGGAATGTGGGTATCGGCCACATCAGGTATCCCACTGCGGGCTCCGACAACCTCGAAGAGGCTCAGCCGTTTTATGTCAATTCCCCCTATGGCATCGTGCTCGGCCATAACGGCAACCTGATCAACACGGCGACCCTGAAAAGGGAGTTGTTCGACAGCGACCGCCGCCACCTGAATACCGAATCGGATTCCGAAGTGCTGCTGAACGTGTTTGCGCATGAACTGCACAGCCTCGGTCCGGCAGGTATGCGTCCCAATGACGTTTTCAAGGCCGTTGACGGTATCCATCAGCGCTGCAAGGGCGCCTATTCGGTGATCGCGATGATCAGCGGCAAGGGCATCCTGGGTTTTCGCGACCCGCATGGCATCCGCCCCGCCGTGCTCGGCTACAGGGATACCGACAAGGGCAGGGAATACGCCATTGCATCCGAGAGCGTGGCGCTGGATACGCTCGATTTCACCTTGATGCGCGACTTGAAGCCGGGCGAATGTGTATTCATCACGCTGGACGGCGAGTTGCATACCCATGAAAGCCGGTATGCCCAGCCCGCCAGTCCGTGTATCTTCGAGTACGTGTATTTTGCACGCCCCGATTCCATGCTCGACAAGATTTCGGTCTACAAGGCCCGTTTGCGCATGGGCCAGGCGCTGGCGCGGAGAATCCTGACGGAATGGCCCGATCACGATATTGACGTGGTCATCCCCATACCCGATACCAGCCGTACGGCTGCACTGCCGCTGGCCTATGACCTGAACGTCAAGTATCGCGAAGGATTTATCAAGAACCGTTATATCGGCCGCACCTTCATCATGCCGGGGCAGGAACAGCGCAAGCGTTCGGTCCGTCACAAGCTGAATGCCGTCGGCCTGGAATTCCGGCGTAAAAACGTGCTGTTGGTGGACGATTCCATCGTCCGCGGTACGACATCCAGGCAAATCATCCAGATGGCCCGCGACGCCGGCGCCAACAAGGTTTATTTCGCCTCGGCGTCTCCACCGGTGCGTTTTCCGAATATTTACGGTATCGACATGCCGGCGCCATCCGAATTGATTGCCAACGGCCGCACCGACGAGCAAATCCAGGAGGTTCTGGGTGCCGACCGCCTGATTTACCAGGGACTGGATGACCTGATCGAGGCCTGCCACGAGGGCAACCCGGATATCACCCGTTTCGATACGTCCTGTTTTTCCGGAGAGTACGTGACCGGCGTGGACGATGGTTACCTGCAAGAATTACAGGTCAGGCGCTCGGACCAGGCAAAACGCGACAACAGTCGTGCCGAAAGGGCGAGGCTGACAGGCTGATTGCCCCCGCAAGCGTTATGGCGGACAGGTCCTGCAGGCCTTATCATGCAGCGATGAAAAAACTTTTCTCAAGAGTGGTTTAAGCCGATGAATCGAATATTCAATTTTTGCGCCGGGCCGGCGACATTGCCATTGCCGGTTCTCGAAAAAGCCCGTGACGAAATGCTGGACTACCAGGGTCTGGGTATGTCCGTGATGGAAATCTCCCACCGCAGCGCCGCATTCGACGAACTGGCCAACAAAACCGACGCCTCCCTGAGACGGCTGTTATCCATATCGGACGATTATGCGATCCTGTTTCTCGCCGGCGGCGCGACGGCGCAATTTGCGCAGGTTCCGATCAACCTGGCCAGCCCGGAACGGCCGGGTGCATATATCGTCGATGGCAGCTGGAGCAAAAAGGCCTTCGGCACCGCCAAACGCCTGGGTCTTGCCCGCCTGGCTGCGAGCAGCCAGGCGGATGGTTTCAAATCGATTCCGCCAAAGGCAACATGGGACCTGGAAGGCGATCCCGCCTACCTGCACTATGTCAGCAACGAAACCATTTCCGGTGTGCAATTCAGGCAGCCACCCGAAACCGACCTGCCGCTGGTCTCCGACATGTCTTCCGACATCCTCTCGCGGCCCGTGGACGTGAACAAATTCGGCGTCATTTATGCCGGTGCGCAGAAGAATATCGGCCAGGCCGGTCTCGCGGTGGTGATCGTTCGGAAAGACCTGTTGAGGGACCTGCCGCCTGGAGTGCCCGACCTGCAGTCATGGAAAATCGAATACCAGCAGGGTTCGCGCCTGAATACGCCACCGACCTACGCCTGGTACATCGCCGGCCTGGTGTTCGACTGGATCGAGGCGAATGGCGGCGTGGAGCACATGGCGCAACTCAACCGGGAAAAGGCAGAGACCTTTTACACGTTTCTCGATCAGAGTTCGTTTTACCTGAACGACATACCGCCGCAATTCCGCTCGCATATGAATATTCCGTTCAAGATCGTGGATGAAAGCCTGCACGGGCGTTTTATTGCCGAAGCCGAACAGGCGGGCCTGAGCAGCCTGAAAGGCCATCGCTCGGTGGGCGGCATGCGGGCCAGCATTTACAACGCCATGCCCATCGAAGGGGTCAGGGCCCTGATCGGTTTCATGCAGGATTTTGAGAGACAGGCAGGTTAATGGAAAACGAAAAACAACCGGCGGATGACAAGGACCAGCTGACGCTGGATGAAGTGCGACAGCAAATCGACGCACTCGATGCCGAGATCCAGGATCTTATCAGCGCCCGCGCCCGCCTCGCGCTGGCTGTTCGCGAATCCAAGGGCGAACTCGAGCACGCGGTCGACTATTACCGGCCGGAGCGCGAGGCCCAGGTGCTCAGGGCAGTCGTGGCGCGGAACCGGGGTCCGATCAGCGATGCCGAGATGTTGCGTCTGTTCCGGGAAATCATGTCCGTTTGCCTGGCCCAGCAGGAACCGCTGAAAATCGCTTACCTCGGCCCCGAGGGCACCTTTACCCAGCAGGCGGTCAACCAGCATTTCGGACACTCGGTGCAGGCGCTCGGCGTGACCGGAATCGATGATGTTTTCTCCCAGGTGGAATCCTCCGAGGCGGACTTTGGCGTGGTGCCGGTGGAAAATTCAAACCAGGGGATCGTCAGTCATACGCTGGACCGGTTCGTCGACTCGAACCTGATGATCTGTGGCGAAATTGAAATGGCCATTCACCACAACCTGTTGACCAAGGCCAGGAGCCTGTCGCAAATCGAGCGGGTATATTCCCATCAGCAGTCATTGTCCCAGTGCAAGCACTGGATAAGGCAGCAACTCCCGGAAGTGGAGTGTATCGCGGTCAGCAGTAACGCCGAGGCGGCGCGGCGCGTCAGGCACTCGCCCGATGCGGCGGCGATCTCCAGCCAGTCTGCGGCGGATATTTACGGCGTGCCGGTGCTGTTCGCGCGTATCGAGGACCGTCCGGATAACGCGACGCGATTCCTGGTGATCGGCCGGCGCTTGCTGACCCCCTCGGGTGATGACAAGACCACGCTGCTGCTGGCGGGGGACGAAGGCCCCGGCGCCTTGCATTCCCTGCTCACACCGCTGGCGCGGCATTCGCTGAATATGAGCCGGATCGAATCGCGTCCTGCCAGGGCCGGTCGCTGGTCGTACGTGTTTTTCATCGACGTGGACGGTCACGCCGAGACCGAACCGCTGAAAACGGCGTTGGCCGAGATGCAGGAGCAGGCCAGCCTGACCCGCGTGCTCGGTTCCTATCCGAAGGCCGTGAGCAACCCGCCCGTGTCCGCCGGCGACGTCGATGGTTGATTTCATGGCCGGGTTGTCAGCCGCTTCGGCCCCGGTCGAGCTGGTTGACAGGGGACATCCATGATCCTTACCGTCGAGCCTGCAGTCTCCGGGTTGCAGGGGGAAATAGCGCCTCCGGGGGACAAGTCCATCAGCCACAGGGCGCTGATATTCTCAAGCCTGGCTTCCGGGCGTTCCGAGCTCAGTGGCCTGCTCGAGAGCGAGGACACACTGGCGACGCTGAAAGCCTGCGAGCAACTCGGCGCGGTCGTGGAGCGGCAGCCCGGGCGTATCTGCATTACCGGTACCGGTGGTGTCCTGAAGGCGCCGGCCGGCGGGCTGCTGGACATGGGTAATTCGGGCACCGCCATGCGTCTGCTGGCGGGTGTTCTTAGCGGTCAGAGCTTTGACTGCACCCTGAGTGGCGATGCCTCACTGAACAGCAGGCCGATGCGCCGTATCGTCTTGCCCCTGATGCAGATGGGGGCGGATATCAGCGCGTCGGAAGCCGGCACCGCGCCGCTGATGATACGCGCCTGCCCGGGCTTGCATGGCATCGATTATGTTTCACCCGTCGCCAGTGCACAGATCAAATCCTGCGTGTTGCTGGCCGGCTTGTTCGCATCCGGCACCACCCATGTCGATGAGCCTCATCTGAGCAGGGATCACACGGAACGCATGTTGCCGCTGTTTGGCGTCGATTTGCCGTCCCCCCGCACCGTGGTTGGCGGGTCGAGGCTCTCCGCGTGCCGTTTTGCGGTCCCGGCGGATATATCATCGGCGGTATTCATGCTGGCGGCGGCGGCCATGACGCCGGGTTCCGAGGTCCTGGTCAGGCAAGTGGGGCTGAATCCAACACGTACCGGCTTTCTGCGCTGCATCGAAGCGATGGGCGCCAGCCTCAGTGTCGCCAACCCGGCGGCCGAAAACACCGAACCGGTTGGTGACCTGCGTCTCGAATACAATGGGCGTCTGCGGGCTATCGACGTACCCGAGGCGCTGATCCCGGACATGATCGATGAATTGCCGATGCTGATGGCGCTGGCCGCAACGGCTTCGGGTACAACGCGTATCCGCGGCGCCGCGGAACTCAGGGTCAAGGAAAGCGACCGCATCGCGGTCATGGCGAACGGTTTGCGCAAGCTGGGCGTCGAGCTCGAGGAGTACCCGGACGGCATAGATATCAGGGGAGGGCGGGTGACCGGCGGCCGCGTCGACAGTGCCGGCGATCACCGTTGCGCCATGTCTTTTGCGGTTCTGGGCCAGGTTGCATCCGCCCCGGTTGCGATCGGGCAAGCGGAATACATCGCCACCTCGTACCCGGGATTCACCGGCGACATGCACAGACTGGGCGCCCGCATGTACATGGAATCGGGTTCGTGAACGAAGCGTTGACCCCGGTTGCCGAGGTGCCAGTGATTACCGTTGACGGGCCGGGCGGTTCCGGCAAGGGCACCATTACGACCCGTCTCGCCGGTTACCTGGGATGGCATTTTCTCGACAGTGGCGCGCTGTATCGCCTGACCGCACTGGCGGTCACGAAGAAACAGGTCCCTTTAAGTGATGTTGATGCACTCGGCGAACTCGCGGCCAATCTCGATATCCGCTTTGAAACCCGGAACGGTGACGTGGTTTCCTGGCTCGATGGCGAAGACGTCAGTGACCGTTTGCGTCACGAGGATACCGGTGTCATGGCTTCCAGGGTTGCGGCCATTCCTGAAGTCAGGGCGGCGCTGACCCAGCGGCAACGCCGTTTTCGGCAGGCCCCGGGACTGGTCGCGGACGGACGGGACATGGGAACCGTGATTTTTCCCGACGCACGCCTCAAAATATTTCTCACCGCGAGCGCAGAGATTCGTGCCGAACGAAGGTATAAGCAGTTGAAAGAAAAAGGAGAAAGTGTTAATCTCACGCGCCTTTTCAAAGAGATCAAAGCTCGTGATCTGCGTGATCAATCGCGTAGCGTCGCACCGCTAAGACCGGCTGAGGATGCAGTGATCATCGATTCGACCGATTTGAGCATTGACGAAGTGTTCAACAGGATCGTATCCCTGATTTGATACTGCTTTACAAGTCACTGTTTGTAAAAGAAAATAATTCTTCATCCATGGTGGATGGAGGTTTTTATTAACCGGCACGATCATGTGCCCCTAAACCAGGTGGACACACCGTTTGCAAACGGTCTGTCTGTTGAGATTAAACCAATGACTGAAAGTTTCGCTGAATTATTTGAACAAAGCCTCGTGTCACAAAGCTTGACACCGGGAACGATCATTACCGGTACGGTAGTGGAAATCAGGGACGACGTAGTTGTCGTCAACGCCGGATTAAAATCAGAGGGCATCGTGCCCATTTACCAGTTCCGTTCCACGAGCGGTGAACTGGAAGTAGCAGTTGGAGATAGCGTAGAAGTTTCGCTGGAAGCCATCGAGGATGGTTATGGCGAAACCCGGCTATCGAGGGAAAAAGCCAAGCGCGCCATGGTTTGGGACAAGCTCGAGAGTGCATTCGAGGACGAAGAAACCATCCAGGGCAAAATCAGCGGAAAAGTCAAAGGCGGCTTCACGGTCGATATCAACGATATCCGCGCCTTCCTGCCAGGTTCCCTGGTGGACGTGCGCCCGGTCCGTGACCCGACCTATCTCGAAGGCAAGGACCTGGACTTCAGAATTATCAAGCTTGACCGTAAGCGCAACAACGTGGTCGTTTCGCGCCGCGCTGTCGTCGAGCTCGAGTTCAGCGCAGAACGTGAGCAGTTGTTGGCGGACCTGGAAGAAGGCGTCATCGTCACCGGCGTGGTCAAGAACCTCACCGATTATGGTGCATTTATCGATCTTGGCGGCATCGACGGTCTGCTGCACATCACCGATATGGCCTGGAAACGCGTCCGTCACCCCAGCGAAGTCGTCAACGTGGGCGATGAACTGGAAGTGCGGGTGTTGCGTTTCGACCGTGAGCGCAACCGTGTGTCGTTGGGTCTGAAGCAACTGGGTGACGATCCCTGGAGTGACCTGGCCCGTCGTTATCCCGTGGGTTCGCGTCTGTTCGGGCATGTTTCAAACATCACCGATTACGGTTGCTTTGTTGAAATCGAGGACGGTGTCGAAGGTCTCGTGCACGTGTCCGAGATGGACTGGACCAACAAGAACATCAACCCGGCCAAGGTCGTCCAGACCGGTGACGAAGTAGAAGTCATGGTGCTCGAGATCGATGAAGAGCGCCGCCGTATCTCGCTGGGTATGAAACAGTGTCAATCCAATCCGTGGGAAACCTTCGCGGCAACCCATAACAAGGGCGACCGTGTCACCGGCGTCATCAAGTCGATCACCGATTTCGGTATTTTTATCGGTCTGGAAGGCGGTATCGACGGCCTGGTTCACCTCTCCGATATTTCATGGCTGACGCCTGGCGAAGAGTCCGTCCGCAACTTCAGCAAGGGCGAGGAAGTCGAAGCCGTGGTGCTGGCCGTGGACCCGGAACGTGAACGTATCTCCCTTGGCCTCAAGCAACTGGACCAGGATCCGTTCGCGACCTTCATGGCGGAAAATCCGCGTGGCAGCCAGGTGAAAGGCGTTGTCAAGGAAGTGGACGCCCGTGGCGCCGTCATCGAGTTGGCTGACGGTGTCGAAGGTTATCTCCGTGCTTCCGATCTCCGCAAAGAGCGTGTCGAAGACGCCAGCAAGGTACTCAGCGTGGGTGACGAGGTCGAGGCCAAGTTTATCAGCCTCGATCGCAAGAACCGCACCCTGTCCCTTTCCATCAGGGCACTGGAAGACGATGAGCTTGCCGAAGCACTCGAAGATTATCATTCACAGAATGCTTCCAGTGGCACAACGTCACTGGGCGAATTGCTCAAGGAGCAACTCAAGCAGGATGATTGATTCGGGAAACGGGCGGTTGAAGAACCGCCCGTTTTTTGGCTGGAATAAGAAAAATCGAATTGGAACGTGAGAACCCACATGACAAAATCAGAATTGATTGACCGTCTCGCAGAGGAACAACAACACCTGGCGCACATGGATGTCGAGCTTGGAGTGAAATCCATACTGGAACAAATGAGCAGTTCGCTGTCTTCCGGCGAACGTATCGAAATCCGTGGTTTCGGGAGTTTTTCATTGCATCACCGCGCCCCGAGAATGGGCCGCAACCCCAAAACCGGTGAAGCCGTAGCCTTGCCAGGCAAGCACGTACCGCATTTCAAACCTGGCAAGTCATTACGAGATCGGGTGAACAACAAGGCCTGATCTTTTTGAAAGGGTAAGGTTATCGTGAAAAAGCTGGGCTTTATCCTGATGGCGATCGTAGCCATCGTTATTGGTCTATTGGTCGGTACCCTGAACGCGGACCGCGTTCAGCTGGACTTGCTTTGGGTGCAGTTCGAGCTGCCCCTGGGCCTGGCGATCCTGACAGGTTTCTCCATCGGCGTGATACTGGGACTGGGTGGGATCTATATCGCTCGCGTCCTGCCTTTGCGTCATCAGTTGCGTAAGGCGCGCTCCGCATTAGCAAAGCAGGACAGCACAGACCCAAGCCTGCCCGATGATTGAAGCCCTGTTGCTTGCGCTGATTCCGGCGGCCGCCTGGGGTGGCTGGACGCTGGCCAAGAGCACGACCCGGCGGGGCGAACGCAAGCGCAATCTCAATTTCAGCAACCGCTATTTCCAGGGACTCAACTACCTGCTGGATGAGCAGCCTGACAAGGCGATCGCGGTTTTTATCGAAATGGCCGAAGTCACGGCCGACACCATCGAGACGCACCTGGCGCTCGGCAGCCTGTTCAGGCGCCGCGGCGAAGTCGAGCGGGCGATAAGGGTGCACCAGAATATCATTTCAAAAACGGGTCTGGATGAACGTCAGAAGACCCGTGCCCTGCTCGAACTGGGTGAGGACTACATGCGCGCAGGATTGTTTGACCGCGCCGAAAACCTTTTCAACGAACTCATAGAGCGTGAATCACACGCACCTTCGGCATTGCGCCACCTGCTGGACATCTACCAGCAGGAAAAAGACTGGGACAAGGCCCTGCAACAGGCGCAGAAACTCGAAGTGGCAAGCGGCGAAAACATGGGCCTGGTCATGTCCCATTTCTGTTGTGAACTGGCGGAAAACGACCTGGCTGAAAACCAGCCTGCCGCAGCCAGGAAACACTTGCGGCAGGCGACACGACATAATCCGGAAAGCATCCGCGCGAGACTCATACTGGCGAAAATTGCGCTGCAGCAGGAAATGTTCGCCGAAGCGCTGGATGTTTACGAAGAAATCGTGGAAATGGATATGGAATACATCCACGACATCCTCGATCCGTACCTGGACAGTGCGGAAAAGGCCGGCGAATTCAAACGCGCCGAGGCGAGCATGCAGAAATGGGTTGAAAGTTATGATGGGATCAGCCTGCTGATCTCGTTGACAGACGTGATACGCAAGGAAAAGGGTCTCGAAACGGCCACCCGTTACCTGGCCGACGCCCTGACGCGGCGGCCTTCGGTCCAGGGGCTGGACTACCTGATTCAGCTGAAACTCGAAGGCGGGCCGGAAACCGAGTCCGGTGACGAAATACTCCGCGCGGTGGCGCAAAAACTCCTGGCGAGGCAACCGTCCTACCGTTGCACGCACTGCGGCTACGCAGGTCACAGTCATCACTGGCAGTGTCCCAGCTGCAAGAAA
>Ga0210074_1000746_pt1 | contig 10858 bp, 10 predicted proteins | sample China_Galinas_Co_FD_184860 | JGI IMG/M metagenome (GOLD analysis project Ga0210074, IMG submission 184860) | Wetland microbial communities from San Francisco Bay, California, USA, that impact long-term carbon sequestration -... | ecosystem: Environmental > Aquatic > Marine > Wetlands ... | reverse complement strand
CTTCAAACTGCTCTCTCGTTCCTTGTAGTAATGCGGAATGACAACACCAATAGAACTCATCCGACACCCACTCCTGTTCCCAAAAAGACCTCAAGCAAAAATGCGTTGGCTCTTCCTGGATCTCTGGGTTCTTTAACTTCAACGATAGGCCCAGTGGTCCCATCTGCCAAAACAATCTTGTCTCGATTGTCTATTGGTTCCACCCGACCTTCTGCCCCGTTGGCAGGGATGTCCTCCAAAAAGGTGATCTTTGCTTTCACCGACATGAACCGACCATCCGCCATGCGGATTTCACGAATGAACTGTTGCACAATCCCTTTACGAGAAATTGGAGATTGCGGATCGTACTTATTTTCTCCAAGCTGAGTTTGATAGATCCAGGGATAGTGCAACACTTCTTCTTGCAGATCTCTCGTGACAGAATTAGCCACTGCAACTGCACTTCTAACAGTGTCGTCAAGACCCATTAGAGAACCTCAATCACTAGACCTTGGCGCGAGTCATCTTCACGAACTTCTGCCTCAGTCTCTAACCATGAGGGTACGAGCAACATACGAACTGCATCTGGCACAACAGCGTACAATGCAGACAATCTGTCCAGTGTTTCCTTGAAACTCAGAGAGACAGGACCAGCAGTCAGACTGGTAATGCCCTGAGCAACAATTGAGTTGTCCCCCGTGCGGTCACCTGCGATCAGTTGTCTTGCGAACTCCGCTTGTGCATTCTTTAGACGAACTGGTACTTCTGTCTCGTCGATGGAAAATCCGTCGATGTTCAGCATACCAGTGCGTGGCCATCTCAATGCTTGATCTGAGGCAGCTGCGGCACCAGTCCATGCTCCTGGCATCCCATCAAGAAGACGAGCAGCCATTTGCAGGGCTTTTTCTTTTGTTGCTGTGACTGCACTTGTCCAATCCGATGCGTACAAATGCGTTGCATGGTATGCATCAGCTTCTGCCACAGTGGCATAACTGTCTGCATCTACAGCACCAGGCGTTACGATCAGAGCCACAGTTCCACTCCTACGAGATTATTCCGGGATTCTACGCGTCGCACCCGGAAGTTTAGAGGCGACGACTCCAATGTAGAAACGGAACTAGGTCATCTTGACGATGCCAGAGCGGCCAGCCGCAGTCGAACGAATCAGTGGAATCTGAATGGCCATCGCCTTGAACTTGACGATGAAGCCACCTTCGATGTCCCACTGCACACTCTGCAGAGGCTCACCGTTGACGAGCGCAATCACGTCCTTGGTCATCTGCACCATGAAGACGGTGCTGGCCGGGCACTGATCACAGACCGTGACCCCCTGAACACCATCGACTTCCAGGATACGCTGACGGATGGACTTGTCAGAAGCAGCCTTGAAGTCCTGAGACAACTTCGTGCTGAACCCAGTTGGAACATAGATGCGGTACGGTCCATAGAACCGATCCGCCTCGAGCGCCATGATCATGGCGAGGACATCGGTAAGGATCTCTTCCCCGGTAACACCGGAGTCCGACCACACCGTGTCAGTGAAACTGGCCGTGTTGACATTTGCCTCGTTGTTGAGACCATAGATAGTGCTGCCACCATAGGTCTTCGAGCCGTTGAATGCAATGTACTCCAGCATTTCCGCGACCTTGCGACCAGCGACACGCGCCTGGGTGGTATCGAGCGACTCGCCCCTGGTCCGCGACGCAGTCAGCGTGCGCAGATGCAGATTGAAGTCCTTGTGAATGATCGGGAGCGGCAGATTCTTCAGCGTGAACTCCGCTCGGTCATCCTCAGTCCGACTAACACCAGCGAGGCTGACTTCTGCGTCATTCATGTCTCCGACCTGCTCGTACTCGAACAACGTCTTCCCCATTGCATTCGCAACAGGGATAGTGAGACCCGCGGCCATCAGGTCACCCACCAGCCTCAGCCGGATCAGACCTTCCTCCACGAGTGCCTCGTCATATGCCTTCCACTCGTCCTTTCGGAGTGTAGCATTGGTGCGCAGCTCCATCGGCGAAATCTCGCGATTTGCCTGGAGTGCCTCGAGCAGCCGTTCGCCAGCCCAGCGTCCCGAAGCGCCATCGTAGAACGAGCGACCGGTGTTGACCGCCGCTGAGTCCATTCGTGCCATCTTTCTGTTCTCCTATCTTCAGTCTTGGGAGTTATTCGTATCTAGACAATCTGGACACGAATGCGAGTTCCAGCCACAGGTGCCGAACCAGAGGCATTGACTGCTTCCAGTGCCACACCCAGAATATCCCCAATGGCACCCGTGGCCGTGAGCAGACCAGCCGTGCCATCACCAGTGAGATATGCACCACGCGCCACATTCTGACCACTGGCAAGCAGTCCGTAGACACGCTCTCCAGGCTTGAATGCACCGACCTTGACGTAGTCACCGATCGCGTATGCGGTGTCGATGTCGTCTCCCTGTTCGTCGCGCTCCAGAGCGAAGATCGGCGCCTTCTTCGTCTGATTGTCGACGTTGGGCGTGACACCGGTGGTGGTGAGGGTCAGCAAGTGCCCCGGGGTGACCGCGGCATCTGCCAGCTCCTCAGTGATGATCGGATCACCCATGAGAGTGATGACGTTTCGTGACATCTTTTCATTCCTCCTTAGAAACCACCCACATTAGCACAGAGTGGTCAAACACTGCCTGTGCCTAGGCAGAACGAGCAGCCTTGAGCCTTTCAACCATATCGATGGGCGGAGGAGCAGTGTTCTCGTCATCCGCAGCAACGCGAGGCACCTGACCAGAGAAATCGCTCTTCGTCTGAGCGAGAGTGGCCAGCTTCTCGAGCTGAGGAACACTCATCCCCAGAAGCTCCTCTTCGTTGTACACCTTCTGTGCCGCCTTGAGTGTAGAGACCAGACTGGTGTGCTTGGCGGCAGCAGCAGCCTTGTGCTCCGACACGATATTGGCGATATCCGGATGCTTCGCCAAGAATGCAGCCTGTTCCTGCTCCGGGGTCAGCTCCGGCTTCGGCTCCGGCTTCGGGGTGGGAGCAACAGGCTCCGGCTTCACCTGCGCAGCAGTCACATGGTTTTCGAGAGCTGACAGACGAGTCTCATCGAATCCCATCATGTGGTCCACATCCGCCTCAGTGAAGCAGGTCTTGCCGCTCGCGATGATCGCGACGACTCGATCCTTCTTTTCCATATCGACTTTCTCCTCTGCGGGGGGAATTGTTGGCTGTCCACTGTCCCCGCCAACAGCAGATGCCGTCTCGTATCGCGTGACCAGCTTGACCTGCTCCTTCTCTCCGTCCAGGTCCGTAGTTCCATCATCCTTCAGAGAATAACCTCTGCGGAGCAGCATGACCTCTTCTTCCGGTGCAACTGCATACACCACTTGGGCAGTTTCTGGGAACACCGCGTCAATCCCAAGAAATCCCGGCTCCACCGCATTCAGTGCTGCCCAAAGAGCATTCCTCAGATCGGTATCACTCGTGTCTTCCTGGGAAGGACGGAATTTCTGCATCAGTTCCGAGAATCGCTCCCTCAAAGTCATCGTCTTTTTCTCCTCGGCGGCACGTGGCGCGCCGCAACCCATTTCGACGCTACAAGCGCCAGTTGTGCCTTTGGGGAGAAAAGCAAGATGATCCGGCACGATGTTCCTCCAGATTCCCTGGTATTTCTTTCCCTTGTACTCCCCACTCTTGTTTTCGGTGTTGACAAAGACACCAACAGAAATCTCGACCGTCTCACCCTTCTTGATGCGCTCCAAAGTCTCAAGCGCAGTTCCGCCCATCTCCTCAGCTCGCTCGACGTCGATCCATCCTTCCATTTTCAAAGAATCGCCATCAATGCTAGAGTTGAAGACTTGTCCTACGGACATCTTTTCCAGAACAAGAGGCTCATTTGCAGAGACTCGTTGCCCATTGAGGCTGGGATGGTCCCATGTCAAGGGGCGCCCATTCCACCCCTCAGGCACTTTGGAGAACTCCTCCGCCAGCACCAGTTCGGGTGTTGGAGCATTCACTGCATGAAGAACTCCCTCAACCAGCGCAACAACGGGAACAACTAGATGTTCACGACCATTGAACTGAGATGTACGAAGTTCACCACGAATCAGTGCTCGGAGAGATTTGCGCTCGTTCATTGCCAATTCCTTGTTCCGTAGATCAAACCCCATGCCTCAAAGAAAGATTCTCGATCCTCGTTGGGCATTTCTGACGAGAGGACTTTTTGCTTCAGTTCCAACAATTCGGCTTTCGAGACAACTTGTTCAAGCTCACGGAGTGCTGGTTGCAGCGACAGTTCAATCACAAGAGCACCCCATAATCTTTTTCCAAGGCCTCAAGAATTTCGTCGTAGGACATTGCTCCCCATTGTCCGGGAGTCAGAGCATGAGTACGAATCAGGTGTTGTGCATCACTCCCAAGAATGCCAAAAATGCGCTCAATCTCGTAGGGTTGAAATCCCTTGGACTTCAGCAATTTCTTGCCGACCTTCTGTGCCACTCCGACAACCATCTCTAGTCGTTCTGCCGGTGCAGCAGCATAGAACTTGTCGAGCTTGATACCATTCTTCAGAAGGAATTCCATGGAGCGGACTTCCTTGTTGTAAGATGTCGAAGCAGTTTTCACCCACGATGGTGCTTTCTTCGGAAACAGCATCTTTGCTGCGATTTTCCTGGATCTGGTCTCTACAACTGCTTCTTCCCAAAGAATTGCCCATTCTGGAAGGGATTCTCCTAGAGCTTTCATGCGTGGATACTGAGAACCTGCATGACCTATTTCATGAACCAGAGTGTTTAGTCCACGAAATGCGTCCTCGTTCTTCTGACCAAACATCAAGGAAACTACATCTTCAGACGCATCTACATTGAGATGTATCTGATGTCCTTGGTACTGGTAGAATGCCCGGCCACCCACTTCTACGGCTTGATCACTACTGAAATAGAAATTCAGCTTGCCAAGCTCTTTCGGAACACCACCAACCGTTTGCAAAACATGCTCGGCAACTGCCCCAATTTCCTTGTATTGCTTTGGGTTGAAAGATCCTTTTCCTCCACCTCTGCCTGGCTGCGAGAGATAATCTGGATCTGCTAAACCTGTTGTGCACCGACAGTTCGGATGCGCGGGTGGTGAGTCCAGACCAATAGAAAAGGACTCCTTCAGCGGTGCCAACTCACGATCCAGAGGTTCGCAAATTGGGCAAAGTCGATCATCCGGTGTGACGATCCACTCCTTCAATTCATTTCCGAACAGCAGCCCTTCTTTTGTGGCTTGCTTCCAGAGTTGAATTTGTCCCTGGTTGGCAGCTGCGATTCCTTCAGTTCGGGCAATCGTGCGTGTCCTGACATTCAAGAGTCTCTGTGCATATCTCCCTGCCCGTCGTTCGATGAATGCTACATCTGCACCTGTTTTTGGAATTCGAATTGGTGTCCGACCAGCATAGATCTTCTTACCAGCATTCCTTGGATCACCAAGATGCTTTCGAAGACTTAGCACAGCATTTGAATACTGTGGTGTCAGACCAATGTGCTGTCGAATGAGACGTGCAGCACCGGGACCAGAGACTCCCTCATCGAACATGCTTGCGATAATGGCTTGAATCGACTGGCGTGTATCGCTCGTGATGTTTGTAACCAGTTGAGAGCTCTTTCCAGATGCCCAGGCAGTGGCCTCTGGATTTACGAGATCGAATCGCAGATCCTTAAAAGTCTCAGCAGTTCGGAATTTCCCATATTTCCGAGTATCCTTAGCCACTGCTTCACCAGCTTCTGCCAAAATGCCAAAAAGCACTTTTTCGAGAGGCTTATAAAGTGTCGTCTCCAACACCACGAGCGCTGGGCCAAGAACAGCATCAACATTCCCAGGAATGCGAGTTTCTAAAGCAGTGCCCAATTCCTTGATATCTAGAATATCCTGAGCTGCTTTGACTGCCTTCTCAATGGTCTTGGCCATGCGGTCCATGCGTCGATCTGCGACACGATGAATCGCAACCCACGGTGGGTTCTTCTTTCCACGAGCCCCAGGATCTGGGAGATTTATGGCAAGACGAAATGCGAGTGCCTGACTCACTCAACCACCACTTCTGTAGGATCTGTCTCTGTTTCTGGTTCTTTCTGAGATTCTTTCAGAGGTTCAAGACCCAGCACATGGTCTCGAATTTCCTCAGGAGTTACAACTGTGCCACCAGCCTTCTTATTCAGATCAGACCACTTAGTTGCAATATTCGCCTGTTGCTCTTCAGTGAGATCTGCGAGTTCTGGCCAACGAACTGTGTATTCCTCAACTTCCTCCATTGCACCAACACTCATGAGTCTCTCGATCAGTGTTCGAACAATTGGCTCAGCAAAACTGGTCCTGCGATCTGTGATGCGATCGTTCCAGTTTTCACGATCTTGCGTAGAGGACAATTCTCCTCGTTCCGAACCCAGGAGAATGCGCTGAGGAATGCCAGTGGCACCACTGATCAATGAGATCAGAGACGCAACTTGATTCCCAAAATTTGAAACATCCGAGCCCAATGACTCAACTTTGAATCCCCGGGCAGCCAGAGTCCTGCGCATCTGATGCGCAAATTCCTCGGCACGCTCTTCTAGTTTTGCAATCTCACTTGGTTCGATCTTTATGCCGGGGTCAATGTTGAAAACCATGCCCTGATGCACTCGAAGCCAGAATGCTTCAGAGCCACCACCAGTGACCTTGTCCAGATCATCGAGATGATTCCAAATTCTCTCAAGACGAGGTGTGCCATACAACTCGTCGTCCAGAAGCCCATCGGCCACGTGGACGACTCGGGACCAGTGTACAATCTTGTCCAGATTCAGCTTGTCGTTTGTGCCACGACGCTTCAAACGATATGTTTCTGGGAGCCCATATCTTGGATTTGTCGTATCGAGCACCACTGTTTCGATATCCGCTTCATCCTCCGCGAACATCGAGAAGTATAGCACTCCTTCAGGACCGTTGATTTTTTCGAGTGGGCCTTGAAGATCACCGGGAGCTCCAATCAGGAGCAGAGCATATCTGCCAAGCCCAGCAAGAATGTCAACACGGTTCAGTTTGCTCCAGATTCTGTGCTTCTTGTTTAGGAGATTCCACTGCTCTTCAAAGTCTGTAGAAATCTCGGGATCTTCATCTTCAACAATTTCAATCCCACCACGCCATGTAGCATTCGGAAACGCATCAACCACTCGGCCAGCGATACCACCACGCCGAAATCGCTCCCTGTATTCCGGCACAGAAATGCTTCGGGAATATCCCAGCACACTGTAAAGATCACGGTCTCCACCAAATGACAATCCTGCTCTGGCTGCCAGCTGGGACCGAGCGATCAAATCCGAAGCCGCGCGGATCGTGCTCATCATCTCAGGATTATGCTTCCCATTCCCATTCCCATTCGCTGGGGGAATGTTGTCAAAATGATCTGCTATCACCACAGCACCTCAAATTTTGCCTCAGGTTCTGGTGGGACAAGGAATGCGAGCATCACAGCATCACTGTCATCCGGAGAATGGCCCAATCGCTTTTTCATCTCAGACTTTTCTTCGATGAGCGTCTTGCCTGACGAACTGCGCTTGAATCGCAATTCTACAAGCTGGGCAGCAAGGTCTTCGTCCAGTTCATCAATGTCGATGTCACCCTCCATGAATCTCTCTCGAAGACCCCAATATGCCTCAGCACGGAGATTGGCGAAGGATTCCTTATCTCTGGGGGATTGACCTACATTGATCCCCAACACTGGCTGGTCGAGCTCCTTGCCTCGGTCTACCATTCCACGTCCAATGCCAATGTAATCCACCTTGGCAACAGTAGTTTCCGTGGCCTTAATGTCAGCAACCAGATTTCCACAGGACACCATGGTGTCTGGTTCTTGATCACGACGAATGATCCGAACCACTGGTCCTCTGCGATGCGCCACGACGTTCTTATCTCCTCCAGCTCCCACGTCAACTCCAAGCTCATTTGCACCAATGGGCTCAAGCTCTCTCGCTTGTGCTGCGAGGATCCAGGACATGGGGATTAGACTATCAGTGGATCGTTCCGGGAATTTCCCCAAGATCTTCGAGATGAACAATGGATTGTTCTCTCCCCACTTCTTGCGCTTCTCCTCCACATACTTCTTGCCAATCAGCAGATGATGGAGATTCTCTGGAATTTCTTCCCCGGTGAAATTCGGAGTATCGGCATACCCAATGCCAAGAACATTCCACCCAGAGCCTGGTTTGCAACACTTGGCAAATTCAGCAGTTGGATCATCTGGGTTACCAATTGCAAGAAACCGAGATTCATCGTTTGCGAGCAACGAATCCGCGGCCTCCCACAGACTGTGAGATTGACCATCTGTGCCACCAGGAATGCCGCATGCCTCATCGAAAAGCACCAGCACCCACCGTGCGTGGATGCCCTGGAATGCAGAAGGATCTGTGTCACTCGGCTTCATGCCAAATGCCACCATCTCTTCCTTGCTGCCAGGAACATCGAGAAACCAGGAGGTCTGGGTAGTTCTTCCAGGGAGCCCGCGAGCGTGAGCGCGTCCTATTTCCTTCCAGAGGATCGCGCGGACCTGCCTCGCGGTGGGTGCTGACGTGACAGCCACTGCCTCTCCTGGGGGATGGGAATCAATCCACCAGGCAACAGTGCGTGCTGCTATGTAGGATTTGCCAACGGAATGGCAAGAATGTACTGCGGTTTTCCGGTGATCTCGCACAGACTCCATTATCTGGATTTGCTTAGACCACGCAAATTCCTTGGATCTCTGCTTGAGCCACAATTTAGGATTGTCAGCCCATCGCGTTTTCTGGCGATACTGGTGAATTGCTGGGAGTGCTGATGCCCAGGTGCGAAAGGTTACTTCTTGTGGCTCAGTACTCAATTCCCTCTTCCGCAGCAACTCGTTCCATGACACGTTCCATGATTTCGTCCACCGATGAGAGTTCATCCTCAGTCATATGGGAAATCAGGATCTCATGAGAGATTTCACCGGAATGCTCAAGCTTCATGGTCGGTCCGAGTCCGGAGCGATCCATGACGACCTGGGCAGCACGCAGCTTAATCGGTGTAATGTATCCCCGGCCGCAGAGAGCGCATGGGGTCTCATCGCTCTCCAGGACTTTTTGATACACTTCGACTGCCTGGTCAGAAAGTGCGCCGAGACGATTCTTGGCCTTCGCGATGACTTGTGGCGCGGAACCACCGTGGTGGCTGCAGACGTGAAATCCTGGAGCGCACATGCGCTTGCACCGCTCTCCAGATCTCTTTGAATGAGCTCGGCACTGCACGGTGGGCAGTCGGCCCAGATCAAGGATTGGGTGCTCCTCGTTCCGAACCTCGTCAGGCACCTCAGATGCCTTTCTTATGCGAATCTCATCCATTGGGTTCGTACCCGAGTCAAGTTTAGTTGTTCTCTCGGGGAATGTAAAGCTGAAAATGAACGTTCTTCAAAATAGTAAGTACTGCGGCTAGATCAGGAAATCCCGGCCATTCTTAAGATCCTCTTAGTATGATTAAGTACCGGAACCGCAGGATGGGCCTGTATGTACAGGGTGAAAGCCCGGCGGGCCCAGAGGGGAGCTACTTTCCTACCTGCCCCATTCAGCTCTTCTCAGCTCCCCTCTGCATTTCACCGGGAAAATCACTGAGAGGATCTTCCAAAATGGCCCGCAGTACTTAACCCCTCTGTGAAACCTGGGGATTTTCCCTGAGGGGACAGAGGGGAGGGCTAGTATGACGGGCCATCTTAAACCCATTTGCTGGACTTTTCGCTGAGGGGCTTGAGGGGAGGCCCCCTGGGCTATATCCCCCCGCAGTACTTAATCCCCAGAGGGGAGCTGAGGGGAGCTCTTTACTAGTAGGTTCTTAGCGGATTTCACTGCGGCCCAGGCGCACCCAGCTTCGTGTTTTTGGCTGAATTCCATGTCTCCATCACAGAAGAAACATGCCTTTTCATCGTTGACATTCCGGTAGGTGGGATCCTCAACAAAGAGCCTACGCAACAAGACTAATTCTTTCTCAAGGCGCTCATTCTTGCGATCTCGTTTCTGGACCTCAAACACAGTACACTTCTTTCCATCCTTGCCAGGAATGTGAAGTGGGTCCCCAGATTTCCGTTGGAATGTTTCCTTGCACACTGGGCAAGTAAATCTGGCCACTAGAACTCTTTCTTCTCAAATTCCCATCGAATCACTTTGGCAGGAAATCCTTCTTTGACTGACACAATGCGAAGCTTGGCTTTTGCGTCTTTGATTGCGGTCCAGTTGATTCCTTCTTCACGAGCAGCTTTCTTAATCTCGAGTGGTGAGCAAAGACCACCACTGATGGTTGCTTTGAGGAATTCTTCCGCTTCAAGAACGCGACGATCACGACGAGGCTTTCGAGAATTACTGATTTGCTGCCAGATCTCTTCAGCAGTTCGTTCGTCCTCCAAGGTCTTTCCTTCTATCCCCCAGACGATGTGACCCTCGTCAGGATCTTTTTCCCAAGGTTCCACACGAAATCGTAAAGTCGGAGGACGAAACTGGAGGTGGTTGGATTTGTTGGAGCAAAGCAACCTCCGTGGATTTTTCGATTCATCTGTGGGATCTTTGTAAACATAGAGAATTGACCGGGCAACATTGCGGAAAGCAGCACTGCCTGAAATAGCATCGTCCATGGCACCATCAGTTGACTTCCGGGGATGCATAACACCCCAGCCAATAATGTTGCCAACTCTACATACAGCTACGATTGGTGACAAAGCACGACGAACTTCTGTTTCATTGTTTGTTGACCATCTCTTTGATCCTTCACGATCACCAAGATGTTCCACAGTAGTCTCGAGGAACATTGCACCCACTTTGTACTTCTCGACGATTTTCACCAACTGCCCGGCATCATCGTCGAATGAAATGGGGGATGGAATGGTCAGCCCGCCACGTCGCTGC
>Ga0210074_1000745_pt1 | contig 10870 bp, 9 predicted proteins | sample China_Galinas_Co_FD_184860 | JGI IMG/M metagenome (GOLD analysis project Ga0210074, IMG submission 184860) | Wetland microbial communities from San Francisco Bay, California, USA, that impact long-term carbon sequestration -... | ecosystem: Environmental > Aquatic > Marine > Wetlands ... | reverse complement strand
GCGGCGACCTCGGCTGGGTCAACCCGGGCGACCTGGTGCCAAAATTCGAGGAAGTGATGAACAACACCCCGAAGGGACAGATCAGCCAGCCGTTTGAAACGGAATTCGGATGGCACATCCTGCAGGTGCTGGGGCGGCGCGAGCACGACAGCACCGAGGAATACAAGCGTTCCAAAGCGCGGCAGCTGATCCGCAAGCGCAAGGGCGACGAGGAACTGTTCCTGTGGCTGCGCCGACTTCGCGATGAGGCCTATGTCGAGTACCGGCTGGATACGCAGACGGAATAGCCCGCGGCATCGATGTGAACGGCGCTTAACCTGGCGTGTATCATCCCTGATGACATCTATATAGCCACGGAAGCACACGGAAAAACACGGAATATTCTTTAATAATATCCGTGTTTTCCTCGATTCCAGGGCTATTTACCAGGATTCAGACTTGAGTCGTGTGCATACATAAACACCGCTTTCATCGCAGAGACGCGAAGAACGCAGAGAGATTCTTTAACGAAAACAGTCAAACACTTTGCGTTCTTTGCGACTTTGCGGTGAAGTTGTTTCTTAATGGATAGACACCAGACAAGTGGCATTCGGTACCGATGCGGATCCGCGAGGTTGTCGAACTGAATCCCATGTACCCGATACCGTGACATACGAGCCCGCAACCTGCCCTGCTCATACCCCGATGATTCCGAAGCAACCTGCCCTGGTACGACCTTGCGAATCGCCCTGACACCCGGTGAACCGGCCGGTATCGGGCCGGACCTGTGCCTGCAGCTGGCTTCGCAGGATCGCGATGTCGAACTGGTGGCAATCTGCGATCCGGCACTATTGCAGGCGCGCGCAGAAACCCTGCGTGTGCCCTTCACCTGCCGCGTACTGCAGGACGGTGCGGCTCCGGTAACAACCCGGGCGGGTGAACTCTGTGTCCTCCCGGTGCCGTTGAAAACACCGTCAACCTGCGGCCGCCCCGATCCCGCCAATGCGCGCTACGTGCTCGATACCCTGGATCGGGCCGTCAGCGGCTGTCTCGATGGCAGCTTCGCCGCCATGGTTACCGGGCCGGTCAACAAGGCGGTGATCAACGAGGCCGGCATCCCGTTCAGCGGGCACACCGAATACCTCGCCGCGGCGACACGGACCGGGGATGTCGTCATGCTGCTCGCGGCCCCGGGGCTGCGGGTGGCACTCGCCACCACCCATGTTCCCCTGTCCGCGGTCAGCGCACTGATCACACCGCAGCGGCTGACCGTGGTGCTGCGCATCCTGCACGCGGGACTGAGAAAGAATTTCGGCATCGAACACCCGGTCATCAGCGTCTGCGGCCTCAACCCCCACGCCGGGGAAGGCGGCCATCTGGGACGGGAAGAAATCGACAGCATCATCCCCGCGATGCAGGCATTGCGTGCCGAAGGCCTGCGTCTTACCGGACCGCTGGCGGCCGATACCGCATTTACCCCGAATCGCCTCCACGAGGCCGATGCCGTGCTGGCCATGTATCATGACCAGGGACTGCCCGTGCTCAAACACCTGGGCTTCGGCCGCGCCGTGAATATCACCCTGGGGCTGCCGATCATCCGCACCTCGGTCGATCATGGCACCGCGCTGGAACTGGCCGGCACCGGCAAGGCCGACAGCGGCAGCCTGCAGGCGGCACTGCAAACCGCCATGGAAATCGCCCGTCTGAGAGGGTGCGACTAATCAATCATTTCACCGCAGAGACGCAAAGAACGCAGAGAAAAATATATTAAGGCTGAAAATAATACCTCATTTTGCCGGGCATTCCCGCGGAAGCGGGAATGCCCTGTTCAGACTCTTAGACGACAACAGTCTGATTAAAAAATATTCTGCTGTTGTTGGGTTTGCCGTGAATTATTTTAATTATGATATCTCTGCGTGCTTTGCGCCTCTGCGGTGAATTCGCATACGTTGACCAGGATCTATGACACACACACCGCGCAAGCGATTCGGCCAGCACTATCTGCATGATGGCCGGCCTCAACTATATCGGCACTACCCGCGAGGACATCCGCATTCCGATACAATACCACTTTGCCAGCCGTGACAATTGGTGCAACCTGGCCACGGTGGACGCACTCGAAACGGCGATGAAGGCTGCCTGGAATCCCCCGGAGGTTCATCGCTATAAAGCCGACCATGCCTTCTTCAACCCGATGCGGCCCGAGGTGTACAGCCCGGAAAATGCCGCACTGTCCCGGGAACGCACGCTGGTCTTCCTGCAAAAGCATCTGTGGTGGCTGAACTCATGAATGCGCATGAAATGCTTATTGCGAATCCAGCCGCCACGCTGGTTTCAAAAGAAGCGGATATTCTCGATGAACTGCTGCCGCTGGCCGGGGCAAGCATACTGGAGCTCGGCTGCGGCAAGGCGGAAATGACCCGGCTGGTTGCCGCGCAAGCCGATTCCGTTCTGGCACTGGAAGTCGATGAAATCCAGCTCGCGAAAAACCGCGCAATTGCCGATCTGCCCAACGTCGAGTTTGAACATGGCGGAGCGGAGCAGATTCCCGCACTGGACAGGGCCTTCGATATCGTCCTGATGTTCAAGTCGTTGCATCATGTGCCGACGGCACTGATAGACAGGGTTTTCCCGGAAATTCATCGCGTCCTGAAGCTGGGCGGGCTGGTATATATTTCCGAACCGGTCTATGCCGGAGACTTCAACGAAATACTCAGGCTGTTTCACGATGAAGGGGAAGTTCGTGCAGCGGCATTCCATGTAATCGGGCAGGCTGTGCAGTCGGGGCAGTTCGAGTTGCTGACGCAGAAGTTTTTCCTGAGCCCGATGCATTTTGACGACTTCGGGCAATTCGAGGAACGGATACTCAAAGTGACCCATACCGACCACCGGCTGTCGCCGGAATTGTATGGGAGAGTGCGCTCGGAATTCGGCAAACACATGACAGCCGGCGGTGCGGATTTTCTGATGCCGATCCGGGTTGATTTGCTGAAAAGCCGGGATTGAGAGGATGCTCCGGTATTCTACATACAGCGTCGATGCCGGAAGAGGGACAGACTTTTCAGGTCTTGGGGGCTGACACTGCAACCAGCTCACCCAGACTGAGGACCCGATTACGCCCTTCGGCCTTGGCCTTGTACAACGCCCGGTCGGCCTGACCGACCAGACCCTGGGCGGATAACTGCACGGCCTGTTCGCTGCCGCCATTCAGCGTGGCGACTCCGATAGAAATGGTAATCGTGAAAGGCCGGCCATCCGGGTCCTGAAAGCGGTGGCGTTCGATACTGGCGCGGATACGCTCGGCCACATCGAGGGCCTCGGCCTCAGGGGTATGGGCCAGCAGTGTGGAAAACTCCTCACCGCCAAAGCGTGCCAGCACATCGGTGCTGCGCATCTGGGCACGGATCAGCGCCGCGACGGCTATCAACACCTGGTCGCCGACCTGATGGCCATAACTGTCATTGACCTGTTTGAAATAATCGACATCCAGTAACAGGCAACTGAGCATGTCGGTGTTACGGCGCGCCAGTTCGACCTCCTCCTTCAGACGCTGATCGAAAAAGCGCCGATTATTGATCGCCGTCAGCGTATCGGTCAGGCCCTGGCGTTTCAGGCGCTCGAGGTTGCAGGCGTTCTCCAGACAAATGGCGACCACCGCCGAGAAGTGTTCGAAGAAATCGGTCCGGACCTCACGACTGAAGCGTTCGGCATCATGGCTGCCGATGTTCAGACTGCCGATCAGCCGGCCATACCGAATCAATGGCAATAGCATGATGCTGGCCGGCGCCTTTTTGGGCACCTGAAACAGCGGGGCATGTCGGCGCCGCCGGTAGGGACCGGGGACCGGGAACAGCGAGGCCGGATACAGCGATTCGATATCATCACTGTCGGTGGCAAACATCAGTGACGGGTACTCATCCAGATTGACGCCTTCTTCTTTCAGGATGCGCTGGATCTCATATTCCGGATCCAGCAATAACAGCGTGACGATATCCCAGCGAAAACGTACCGCGTCCGGATTCAGCACATCCTTGATAAGCGCAAACAGGGAGTCATGACCGATCAGTCGTAATTCAAAATTCTGGAAACGCCGCAACTTGCGTTCATTCTCGCGCGCCTGTCCGACGAAATCCTCCAGGCGATGGCGCAACGTGTTGGGTGACTCAACCATCATCAGCGCCAGTAAGCCTGCAGACAGTGACTGTACCCGGGCATCTTAACGCCATCAGATTGGCTGTTCCACCGCGCCGTCATCGACCGTCGTCCGCTCCATCAGATAACATAAACAGTCCTGCCTGACGATCCGGCTGTCGCAAGACAGCATCGCCGGTATCATCGGCGTCTTCAGGCAAATCTCGTTGTTCGCACAGGAAAAGTACTGGGCGCCGACTTCATTGCACCGTTCATCCCAGGCATGGAGCCGGCTCTTGCGTTCGCTGCCAAGCCAGCCCGGCAGCGTAATGACGGAGTATAGCCCCTTTCCCCTGAAACTCATGCCCATTGAGCAATCGCTACCGCTGCTTTCCAGCCTGATCAACCCGAAATCCTGCCTGAATTGGCCTCGATGACCACCGGGTCTTCGAGTTTCTATAACTGACTGTTAATGATGACCAATACCAGGATAACCTCTTGAGTCACCGTCCACGGAAAAGGTTCGGCCAGGACCCCACCCCGGCTTTTATTCCACACGTTGCTCAGTAAGTTATACATCTGTGTAACATGACTGCTACCACTTTTGGCGACAGTTAGTTGATACCAGCGGTGATCATTTCCTTCTGATTAACCACTGTTTTTATCTTCACTCCATGCTCTTCTAATCAAATAAATCTGATAGTCTTTTTCATCTTTTAAGAGATGAAGAATAGGTAGACAAACGGCAGGAGTCGATGCAAAAACAGACATCCCCAAGAACAGAAAATCCCGCTATCGCGGGATTCCTGTTAGGAGACTATTGGACCAGGACTTGCCGTTCACAAGATTTATGTGAACTTCTTGGTTGCCAGCAAAACACCACATGGAGATCCAAACGAAAACGGCCCCGAAGGGCCGTCTATTAAACAATCAAGTTGCTTAGGCAATCAAGGCTGCACCTCAATCTCGCCCGGCCGCCAGGTCTTGTTGATCCACGGCTCCAGCGGACCGTACATGCGCAGAATGACGAACCAGCTCTTATCCCGGTTGGTCTGTAGCCAGTTGCCTTCTTTGCCTTCAGGCGCTTCCGGCGCGAAATAGACGTCGTAAGAACCATCGGCGTTCTTCTGCATCCCCTTGGTCTGGCTGCCAACCGTTGGGAATAACTGGTTGGTTTGCAATTGCGTGCGGGTCTGGGTGTCGTAGAGCGTGACCGCCCAGAAGTTGTTCACAGGGACGTTGGGCGGCAAATGCAGCTTGTAAGTCTTTGAGCCATCGAAAGGCTTGTCATTGCTGTCCAGAAAAGCCAATGCGTAATCGGAACCTACTCCCACATGAGTCGTCGCCATTGCAGGCGTCACACCACCGGCGTTGTAGTAGAACAGCACTCTCGCATCAAGCCCCATTGTGCCATCCGCTTCGAAGGAAGTATTCCTGTTCGCGTAGGCCGTAACCCAGTTGCTCCTGGTATCGGGATAGATGTACACCCCGGAGATGCGTGGATCATAGGTGATGGCACGTCCGGCAGCATTGCCCAGCGTCGCCGCCTCGGTCAGCAGCTTCTTCATCCTGTCATCGGGGTTGAAGGGCTTGCCCTTGACGATGCCGATTGAGGCCATGTAACCGCGAACCTCCGGCCCGACGGCATCAATCGGCTCCTCCTGAACGATTTTGTTCAGGATCTCGAAGTATTCAAGCGTGCTGGGGAATATGGTGCTGAACAATCTGCCGGACATGTTGATGAGTTCCGTGGGCGCTGGATTAGCAGCATCCTTCAGTGGATAGATTTTCAGCCCGGATTTGAAGTTATCGACTGCAGCCTGGAGACCATCCTTGATAGACCCGCGCAAGAAGAGGAAATTCTTGTTGGTGCCGGGCTTGAGCAGGAAATACCCTTCCGGTATCTCACCCTCATAGCCGGGAGGAATGACAAGGTATTTGCCGCCTTTGCCCTTGTCCGGCCCGGTGACGCCCATGTCGCCGACAAAACGCTGCCAGGCATCGTCGAGAAAGCCCAGCATACCGGGTGGTATTTCGATGACGGTCGGGCCATCGTTTGCCAGGTCCGTTGGGGCATAGGCATACATCGTGGACGTGTTGGAGGTAATGACCGGTGTCCGCGAATCCATCAACTGTTCCCAGATGGCTACCTTATTGGGTGCATCAGCGCCCTGTTCAGCCATCCCCTTGAGAACGGCGTAAATCGAAACGGCGCCGACGTTGTCCAGATACACCCCGAGCGCACGCGAGCGGTCCAGGTAGTCATAAACCAGATCGTTGGTATTGCCTATTGGCACACCGTCGAAGAATTTCAGCTCACCGGCAGCCGTCTGGACTGTGTCCGGTATCGACGCCGCCTTCGTTTTCGCGGCTTCCCTGGCGCTGCCGGTTTCTGCCCAGGCACTGGTCATGCACAGTGCGCTGGTGAGAGCCAGAGTAATCAGGCGGGTTTTCATATTTCAATCCTTTTGTTATGGCTACAATCTGTGGGCAAGTCTGCTATAGGGGTAATATTTGCCAGCGCAATAAGTGCACTTCATTCGCTGGCTCGGTTCTTCAGCTCCTGGGTTTCGGCGGCCCCGGAAATTTCCAGCTGCCATCGATAATCGCCTGGCTTGGTTCATACATGCGAACGGCGTAGTTCCAGCCTTCCATGATGGGCAGGCAGTTCTCCGTGGTCGCCGTACAACCTCCAAACCGGATAGTGTAGGAGCCATCACTGTTGGGTTTTGCGGTCAGGTTATTGAGGCTGTAAGCGTTTAGATCGTTTTGCTGAAAGTAACCCTTTGCGTTGTAGAGGCTGATGGACCAGAAACCTTTAACCGGAACATCCCTAACCGTGAGCTCGTATTCACCCACCGGCAAATCAGGCTGTACGTTTATGTACTGAGCAGCATTGTCCGGCAGACCACCCCACGCAGATGCCGTGCCTATCATGAAGTGAATCGGGTTAACCTCGGCCCTGGAGCCAAAAGTTTGGGTATACCGTTTCAACCCCTTGGCCAGATCAAGAATTGCTGCCAGTGTCGCTTCATAGCTGGCTTTGTCGTAGTCCGGTAAAACGAATGCTTCTTCAGAGCCTGCAGTGATTTTGATCTGGTCCTGAAGTTTGTGGGCGATGGCCAGGTCTGGAGCATCCTCCGGATTAGCAAGCGTGCGAACGACTACGCCAACGAATGGAGTATCAAACTTCTCCACCGTCAACTTGTAGGAACCGCCGCCGTAATAAACTTCATTCACATAGCCGTCGTTGTTGATAATCATCAACGACATGTAGCGTTTGCCGGTATCAGGCAAGGTGACGGTTGCGCCCTTGGAAATATTGACCACGCCTGTGCTGTACAGGGTGTCCCGATTCATTCGAATGATGTTTTGCTTGTCGATCGGGGTTGGCGTACGGTTGCTGTGCAACTTGTTGATTCCCCCCGCCTGCTTGATGATTCCGGCAAATTCAAAATCTGTCTGCGCCTTATCAAAATTGTCCACATTCACAACGATGGCTGAAACAGCCTCGGCAGCATTTACAACCGTCATGCCTGGCATGCCGGTAAGCGCAAGTGCGATAACACTTGCTTTCATAGAGCTCATTATCTTCATGCGTTCTATCCTGATTGATTCATTGAGTTTTTGTCTAGTGGAAAAATCTCACAATTATAAAGGCGCATTAATGACCAATTTTTGAAAAATTAGTTCACCAATTCAATTTCGCCGGGTCTCCAGGTCTTGTTAATCCATGGCTCCAGCGGCCCGTACATGCGCAGGATCGCAAACCAGCTCTTTCCGGGGATCGTCTGCAGCCAATTACCCTCTTTGCCTTTCGGCGCTTCAGGTGCGAAATAGACGTCATAAGAGCCATCGGCGTTTTTCTGAAAACCCTTGCTTTGGCTACCCTTCGATGGGAATGACTGGCTGGTCTGCAGCATGGAGCGTGTCTGGGTGTCATAAATCGTCACGGCCCAGAAGTTGTTTATCGGGACATCGGGCGGCAAATGCAGCTTGTAGGTTTTGCTGCCATCAAATGCCTTCTTTTCGGCATCCCTGAAGGCGATGCCATAGTCGGAACCCGCTCCGGGATGGGTGACGGCCATGGCCGGCGTCACACCCGTGTAGCCGAAGTAGAAACTGGTGCGGGCGTCCAGGTTGCGCGCACCATCGACTTCGAAGAACACGTCTTTATCGGCAAAGCCCATGACCCAGGAACTGTCGCTGTCCGGATAGATAAAATAGCCTTTCTGGCGCGGGCTGTACAAAGTGGCGCGGGCCGTGGCATCACCTATCATGGCCGCCTCGGTAAGCAGGCGTTTCATTCGCTCATCCGGGTTGAATGGCTTGCCTTTGACAATACCAATCGCCGCGAGCAGCCCCCGCGCCTCGCTGCCCAGTGCTTCAATCGGTTCCCTCTGGATGATTTCGTTCAGCGCCTCAAAGTAGCTGAAGTCACTGGCGGCAACCGTGTTATAACTTTTGCCCGTAATATTCACGAACTCGGTGGCGGGTGGATTGCCTGCCTGTTTGAGTGGGTAGACTTTCAGATTGTCCTTGACGTTTTTCAACGCGGGCGCCAGTCCATCTGCAATGGATCCGCGCATGAAGAACCAGTTGATGAAGGTGGGCGCCTTTAATACGAAGTAACCCTCCGGCACATCCCCTGAGTAACCCGGAGGGAGCACCAGGTATTTGCCGCCCTTGCCCCTGTCCGGACCGGCGACGCCGAAATCCCCAACATAGCGCATCCATGCATCGTCCAGCATGCCCAGCATTCCGGGTGGCACTTCCACCACGGTTGGGCCATAGGCCTGCAGATTGAGGTGGCCGATGGAATACATCGTGGACGTGTTGCCGGTGAGGTAAATGGAGTGCGAATCAAGCAGTTTCTCGGCCACGGCAAGCTGATTGGGTTGGCTGATTCCGATCCCCGCATTGCCGGCAATCACGCCGTACACCGACAGTGCCCCCACGTTGTCGAGAAACACCTCGACGGCCCTCATACGGTCGAGATTGTCATACAGCGCATCCACCGTAGCGTCTGTCGGTACGCCGTCGAAGAACTCCAGTTTGCCGACAGGCGTTTCAATTTTGTCAGGAACTGATAATGACTTCAGAACTTCCGCGGAAACCTCGGCCTGTACCACCCGGATACCCGGCATTGCGAAAACAAAAGCAGTGATTACGGCCAGGGCCGGACGGGAAATCTTCTTCATGCTTAACTCCTAAAATGCAGGTGACTGTTTGTGATCAGGCTTTGCGCCGGACACCTGGAAAACAGCTCTGATCTCTTAAAACGACTTGCGACAGATACTAGTTCCTTCATATAGTGTTTGCTATGCAATTTGCGCAAAAAATCATCCACCTTCAGCGCGGTTTAAGCCAGTGCATACGCGGATCCATTCAGGGCGCAGATATCCTTGATTACAAAGACGCGGTTAGCGCTTCCTGGGACGCTTCCTTTGTACAACTGAGTGCCGGGTACCTGGATGCAGGAATCGAATTCCTCTCAGGTGATGGCTTCGCACTATATCGGGAGAGTTGGCACCAGCGGCTTCACCTGGTTGGAACACTGTTACCTGGAATGATTGCGCTGGGTATTCCGGCAAATGCAGGGCAGGAAACCCGCTGGTGGGGACAAACACTATCCAGTACCTGCGTTCCCATTGCCCGCTCGACCGATGAGGTTAACCTGGTTACCGGGACCAACGAGACCATCACGGTGCTTACCATGAGCGAGGAGGATTTTCTCCGGATATTTGCGCGCCTGACCGGTTTGCTGCCAGGCGATTTTCCCGGCAAGGGACAATTTCTTCAGGTGAAACCGGGAGCCGTGAGGCAGGCAGTCCGATTCTGGAATTCGGTGCTTGCTCAATCTTCGGTTCTGGATGTGGGTGAATGGAGCCTTGTGGATCTGCTTGCACCTTTGCTGGATGCCATGGAATTACCGGTTACGACTCACAAAATCATAACGCCGAAATCAGCTTTACTCGACCGAGTATTGCACCTCGCCAAGGCATCCGGTTTTCGGGCCAGTGTTCCCGAAATCAGTCTCGAATTAAACGTCAGCCGACGAACGATAGAGTATGCATTTCAGCATATCGTGGGGGAATCGCCGTATGCTTACTTCAACCTGCGAAGGCTGAACCTTTGCAGGCAGGCTTTAACCGAGGCTAACCCAGCGCACACAACCGTGGCTTCCATTGCAACCAGGAATGGCTTTTTTGAACTGGGGCGATTCGCCACTGCTTATCGCCGATATTTTGGAGAACTCCCGTCAACTACTCTGAGTCGTACCAGGGGGCTGGTTGCGGTTGGAATGCGCCCCGTGGTTTAGAATAGCGCGCTGAAACACGTCAATAGGGCAATGCCGCCCCGCACATGGAATACCATCATGGTATGACCAGCATCAAAGCCCGTTTATGAGGCCGGTGTCACAACCGCACGGTGCTTGCTGTTCGTGGCGGATATACCGTGCAGGCGCAGGAACAAACTTTCGCTGGACCAGGACACCCTATAGCAAAAGAAACAGGAGCGCACAGTCATCATGCCGGACACCACATCACTCGATCCGAAATGGGGCCAGCCGGATGGCACCCATGACCCCTGGGTGCTGGCCCATTTTCAGGCACTGGAAGCCGATGTGCTCATCACCACCGCGCCCAAGGCGGGCACAACCTGGATGCAACAGATCCTGTACCAGATGCGCAGCGGCGGCGATACGGATTTTGACAACATCGATACCGTGGTCCCTTGGCTGGAACTTCCGCGCAAG